>Ga0187784_10000032_pt1 | contig 80828 bp, 81 predicted proteins | sample 1015_SJ02_MP15_2_FD_132964 | JGI IMG/M metagenome (GOLD analysis project Ga0187784, IMG submission 132964) | Tropical peat soil microbial communities from peatlands in Department of Meta, Colombia - 1015_SJ02_MP15_20_MG | ecosystem: Environmental > Terrestrial > Soil > Wetlands > Peat | place...
CGCCCTACACGCGGGTAAAACTTTGGAACGTTATGAGTTTTATAGAAGCCATAAAAGACTAGTTAGCCTCAACAACTTTTTTGTTCTTCATTCGGTTTTTAATCGAGCTGCAGATGATAAATTGGCGGGCTCTCAAAGCTGCACCGTCAAACTGTACCGTCAAATTGTAAATGCTTTTGTTTCCTATAGGTCATTCTTGCGCGCACAGAGAAAATCACAACAAAAGCTAGCTAAAAAACACGTCAATCATAACAGTTTAGAAAGAGCTAACTCAAGCCCGGTTCTCACGGGTTGCTCAGCTGTTTAGCCTGCCTCTTCGCTTCCTTGTATGACATCGCGCAGTGGACGCAGCAGAACGCTGTTTCTCTGCCGTCGATAACTTCTCGGTAGCCGCCCTCGTAGACTTTGCATCCGCAGTTGGCGCAGACGTAGAGGCTTGGTTCAATAGCGATCGAGACTAAGTCGGCGAAGCGTTTGAAAAGGTCAGTGCATAATTCCCTTCCAGCTTGGGTTAACTCAAAAATTTTTCTCTGCTTTTCACCCACGGGTTTTAATGTGTGTTTAACCAAGCCTTTCTCTTCCAGTTGCTGAAGGAACGGGTAAACCAGGCTTGGGCTCACATCTTTTTTCACCCTTTTCCTAAACCTACTTATTATGCTGTAGCCATGCGCTGGACCCTCGTACAGTATGGTAAGTATGTAGAACCGGGAGAAATCGCTGATTATTTCATCCATGCTGTTTTCAGCTTGTTTGCCATCAGACATTTTTTTTCCGCTAAGTCATAAGCGACGTTTTGATGTAATAAATATTCTTTAGATGCGCCATAGCTTTCTGCGGTTTGCGCGAACAAATATATGCTAGCTGTTGCATGTAATTCTGGGTTCCAAGGGAGGGAGTGCCCGTGAAATACGACGTAATAATCGTGGGCGCAGGGCCAGCAGGTATCTTCTCAGCGCTCGAACTAACCGACAAAACAAACTTAAACGTCCTAATAGTTGACAGGGGAGCAGATATTGACCAACGCAAGTGTCCATCCAGCCGAGGGTTCGAATGCATAAACTGTGAACCATGCTCAGTTCTTTCAGGCTGGGGCGGAGCAGGCGCTTACAGTGACGGAAAGCTGACTCTGTCAACAGAAGTTGGAGGTTGGCTCAACCAGTACGTTTCAACCAGGGAACTTCAGGCTCTAGTAAAATACGTAGACGGCGTCTACCTGAAATTCGGAGCAAGCGACCGAGTTTACGGCTGCGACAGCGAAAAAGTAGAAGAAATCCAGCGTCAAGCCTCCCTTGCCGGTTTAAAACTCGTCAAACAAGAAGTCCGACACATGGGCACGGAAAAATGCAAAGAAACACTGCGTAGAATGCGCAAAGAACTCAACGGAAAAATCACTTTCAGACCAAAAACAGACGTGAAAGCGCTTATCACGGAAAACCACCTGATCCAAGGAGTGGAAACAGTTGACGGCGAAAAAATCCTCGGGAAGTACCTGATAATCGCGCCTGGCAGGAGCGGGGCAGAATGGCTCCAGACTGAAGCTCAAGTGCGTGGGTTAAAAACTGTTAACAACCCCGTCGACATCGGCGTGCGAGTTGAGGTTTTGGCTTCGGTTATGGAGAACCTGACTAAAGCGCTCTACGAGCCGAAACTTATCTACTACTCACGACTTTTTGACGATCAAGTGCGCACTTTCTGCGTTGCACCCTACGGCGAAGTGACGACAGAATCGTACGATGGCGTTTTAACAGTTAACGGCGGAAGCTACGCTGAAAGAAAAACGGACAACACCAACTTCGCCATTCTAGTCAGCACATCATTCACGGAGCCTTTCAAGGAGCCTATCGCCTACGGAAAATACATCGCTCGGCTTTCAAACCTGTTAAGCGGCGGCGTGATGGTTCAGCGCCTAGGCGATTTGGTCACTGGACGCCGCTCCACCCCTGAACGTTTAGCGAGAAGCGTTGTTACGCCGACATTGAAGAATGCCACCCCAGGCGACTTAAGCTTCGTCTTACCCTACCGTTACTTAGCCGACGTTCGCGAGATGCTTCAGGCTTTAGACGTGATGGCGCCGGGGGTTCACTCTAGAGACACGTTGCTCTACGGCGTAGAAGTCAAGTTTTACTCATCGCACTTCCAACTAAACAATGCGTTGGAAACTAAGATCCAAAACATGTTCACAATCGGCGACGGTGCAGGAGTTACGAGAGGCCTGATTCAAGCTTCAGCCTCAGGGGTAATCGTTGCCAGGGAAATTCTGAAGCGTGAGAATTTGGGGAGTTAGGTCGAGGAATTTGGGAAAGGCTTGAAATCCTGTGTACACGCTTCCAGATTCCAATCTTAAAACGGTCTAACAAACTTTAAAAGCGACATTTTATTATCAACGGATAATAAAAAAAAGCCGGATATGTAAAATGAGCGAAAATAACGATACGTTATCCAAGGTTCAGGGTCAGATGAACCTTCCCGAACGCATAGAAGCGTTCATACCGGGTTTCCGCGGCTACAAAGAGAAAGAAGTACGTCGAGAAAGTGACAAGCTAATCAGAAATCACCTTTACCTCAAGCTGTCCGGTGAGAAGACAGATCTGAGACAAATTGAACAGAAACTGGCTGACCGCCGATACTTCGACGTTTTAACGGGCATGGATCGCTTATTGGCGAAGATGGACCGCGTCGTAGAAAAGGTAAATCATGCACCCTACGGGTACAGCGGTTTTTTCGACGCTGTCAAAGTCAACGAAAAAAACCTTGATCAAATGATAGTGTTCGACAGTCAACTTATAGATGGAATAAACGCGTTAGGCATTGAAATTAACGCTTTTAAAGGAGACTTGACAAGCGGCGCGACGTCTACCGCTAATCTGAACACAAGGGTCCAGAATGTAACTGATAAGCTTGAAAGCTTAGAAAACACGTTTGATCAACGCAACGAAGTCATTATTGGAGTGAGTCAAGATGCCACAGGTAATTGAGTGGACAAGTTCCAACGCAAATTCAGATGAAATAATCTACCGTTACCCAAACGAAGACATCACGTGGGGAGCACAACTCATCGTGCACGAATACGAAAACGCGGTGTTCTTCAGAGACGGCAAAGCCTATGACGTTTTTGGTCCCGGCAGGCACACGCTAACCACGCTGAATCTGCCTTTGCTCACGAGCCTCGTGACTCATCTAGAAGGATTCGGCGCTCAAAAACCCTTCAAAGCGATGGTCATCTACATCGCCACCAAAGTTTTCAACGGCAAATGGGGAACAAGCGCACAGACTACCGAACTGGCTCCGCTGAAAGTTTACGGTCAGTTCTTATTCAAAATCGAAGAACCAACCCTGTTCGTCACCCAAGTCGTAGGCGGCCAAAACTGTTACACTACAGAAGACGTCAACAACTATCTAAGGGGCTTCTTGAATGAAAAGATAATTGCTGAACTCTCCCACTACGACTTAATCACTGTCTTCACAAGGCTCCCAGAAACTTCGGTGATCGTTAAGAACTCCGTGATGGACTACTTTAAAAGGTTAGGCATCGAATTAACGGACTTGCGTTTCGAAGGCATCGATACTTCAGCCGAGTTCCGTGAACGACTGTTCTACCTTAAAACCGGCAACGTCTCAGCAGACACCGTCTTACGCATGGAAACCGTGAAGAGTGCGGCGGCGTCTCTGGGGTCCTCAGGAGGAGGAGGCGCGGGCGCTTTAGGCACAGGCATGGTGCTTATACCTCAAATCATGAATTCAGCAGGTCAAGTTCAAGCACAAGCGCCAACTGCAGCCCTCGTTATATGCCCCAAGTGTGGCGCTCATGTTCCAGCAACGTCAAAGTTCTGTCCCGAATGCGGTGTTTCACTCACACCTCCATCCCAAGCCACGATCAACTGCCCGAAGTGTGGTCACTCGATCCCTGCAAGCTCAAAGTTCTGCCCTGAATGCGGCGCAACAATAACTCAGAGCAGCCAGTAAATGTCAAAAAGCGACCGCAGCCTGCTAACCATCGGCGTTTTCTTCATAATAATTGTAGTGTCCATACTGCTGTACCCCGCAAACGTTACACACAATTGGGCTTACATTTTCCAGTTGATGATTTTTCTGTCTGGAGTGTGGATGCTGATTCTTGCCGCCATGCGCGCCGCAAGGCCTCAAAAGTACGAGCGCTCTCCCTACAGCAGCGTTCAAATGGCTGCGCTCCTCATGGCTTTGGCCGGCGCATGGTTCCTGTGGAGTTACAGCTGGATTTACTCGATAGCTCTGCTGTTGCTCACGCTCGGCGCCATAGCCATAGCTTCTGCGCTGCGAAGAAAAAGTCCCTGAGCTTTTTCGTCTCTAAACATTTTTCTACCTCAACGTGCAGTGACAATGTCAGAAGGATAAAGTTATGAGTGAAGCGGTCATCGGGCGCGGCACCTGGTACGACATGATGGCTAAGAAGGTGATTGACCGAGAGTGCCAGCTTGGCAGGAGCACTACCAGGCTTAGGACCGAGATGGGTCTTGGTGCATCTGGTTTTCCACACATCGGGAGCTTAGGCGACGCTGCGCGTTCGTTCGCCGTGACGCTTGCCCTAAGGGGTTTAGGCTTCAATTCGGAGCTTATTGCTTACTGCGACGATAAGGACGGCTTACGCAAAGTTCCAGCGGGATTATCGAAGGATTTGGAGAAGTATCTTGGTTACCCAGTGTCCAGCATTCCTGACCCATTCGGCTGTCATGAGAGCTTCGGTAAACACATGAGTTCGCTCCTGCTTGAATCGCTGGACAAGTGCGGCATAGAGTACCGTCACTTCTCAGCTACTGAAGTATACGAAAAAGGGTTGTTGCTTGAGGAGATTAGAACCATCCTGCTAAACGCCAAGAAAGTCGGAGAAATCGTCCAAGAAGAAGTTAGTCAAAAACGCTACACCGAAGTTTTGCCTTTCTTCCCAGTCTGCAGCAACTGCGGGCGCATCTACACCACGAAAGCCTACAAGTTTGAGCCAGAAACCGACAAAGTACTGTACAAGTGCGAGGGCTTGGAGATTCGCGGCAGGCTCATCGAGGGCTGCGGACATGAAGGAGAAGCGGACATAACTAAAGGTGAGGGAAAATTAAGTTGGAAGGGAGAGTTCGCCGCCCGATGGAAAGCGTTGGATATAAGGTTTGAAGCTTACGGAAAAGACATCGCTGACTCGGTTAAAATCAACGATCGAATATGCCGTGAAATTCTCTGCTTTGAGCCGCCTTCTCACGCGAAGTACGAGATGTTCTTGGACAAAGGCGGAAGGAAAATCTCGAAATCCACCGGGAACGTGTTTACGCCTCAGGTTTGGTTCCATTATGGCTCTCCTCAATCCCTACTTTTGCTCATGCTAAAGCGATTTGTCGGCACACGAACCTTAGATGTGACGGATATTCCAGTGTACATGAATGAGCTTGATCACCTTGAAGATGTTTATTTCGGCAAGGAGCAAACTGGCGACAAAGAAGCTACAAGGCTCAAGGGTTTGTTCGAGTACTGCTACGTCACAAAGCCGCCGGCCAAGCCGAGCGTTCACGTACCCTATAATTTGATGGCGTTTCTAGTTAAGATGGCGCCGAAAGAGTGCCTGGAAGATTACGTCGATGAGAAACTTCAAAGTTACCGTTACCTGCAGAAAGGTCAAGGTTTAGACGCTGACTTGAAGCAGCGCGTTGGATACGCTTTAAACTGGGTTAGGGACTTTGAAGAAATCAAGGAAACAGACGTGATCCTAACGGTCGAAGAGAAAAAAGCGATCACGGAATTAATAGCGAAACTTGAAACGGAGGATGACGCAGACAAAATCCAAAACGCCATCTTTAACGCCGCAAAAAACAACGGCATCCAGCCCAGCAGCTTCTTCAAAACGTTGTATCGAATTCTAATGGGCGCACCTCAAGGTCCACGTTTAGGTCCGTACGTGCTTTCCATGGGAAAACAAAGCGTCGTTGCCGCTTTAAAAAGGGCAGTTAACAAAAACTAACGCCATTCCTTGCTTACCCAGCACAAACTGAGTGATCATTCTTGCCCTGCTCATTAAGCGACAATAAATGCTTTCCATGCAGAGCGATTCTGAATAGAAAACCCGCTTTTCATTCCCAAAAAAAATCAGCAAGCAATCAACTGTGCCGTTTATGTTCCTGCAAAAATCAACACTTCGTGGCTGCTGGGCATCTGCTGTTCATCACATTTATTACATTTCAGGCAGCCAATTGGTGCATCAAAATATAGCCAAAAGACTTAACTTGTGTGTCGTCATAATAGTTGATTGAAGCTTTGGGTTTCTTGCGAGGTTGAACAGGACTTATCATGTATGAAACCGGAACAAGGAAACATGCAAGAGCGAGTTGAAAAAGAGGAAATTTTGAACCCTGTTTCTGCATCCTTCGCTTTACCCTCTGAGTCGGAGCGTTTACGTAAAGTTCTAGATAACATTCCCTCGGCTGTCGTCGTCTTCGATAAGCCTGATGGGACGGTAACTTTGGCGAATAAGAGAGCTATTGAGCTCAATGGCATGAACCCTTCGGGTATGAAGTTAGAAGAGTACGCGGATGCTTTGAGAATTACCGGGTTAACTGGTGAAGCCTGCCCTACTGAGCAACTTTGCATCCACAGGGCATTGTTTAATGAAGAGACGGTTCTCAACGAGCCCGTGGTTGTCAAGCGCCCTGATGGAAAACAAGTCATCATCAACGCGAACGCAAAACCCCTTTTTGATAAAGACGGCAAAGTTTACGCTGCAGTAGCTGTCTTCGACGACGTGACTGAACGCTTCAAGACGCAAGAAGCTCTTCAAGAAAGCGAAGACCGGTTAAACATGGCGCAGAAGATCGCTCAAGTGGGCAGCTGGGAGTATTATGTTAAAGACGACAGGGCTATTTGGTCTGACGAGTTGTTCCGCATATTTGGCATGAAACCCCGAAAGTATGGCCCTAACACCATTGAGTATTTAGCTCTTATTCATCCTGAAGATCGAGAAAAAATTAACGGAACGATGGAGGAACTACTATTCACAAGGAGATTATTATCCAAAGCAAGTTTTGATTACCGCATTATCAGACACGATGGCTCAGTGAGAATTGTTCATTCCGAGCGCATAGTCCGGGAAGTTGGCGAAGACGGGAAACCTGCGAGGATAGTTGGTATAGAACAGGACATAACTGAACGTAAGCAGATAGAGCAGAAACTTGAGGGGTATGCGAAAAATCTTGAGCAAATCGTTAATGAGCGAACAAGACAGCTCCAGACCGCTGAACGCTTCGCCGCTATTGGGCAAACCGCAGGAATGATTGGGCACGACATTCGTAACCCGCTGCAAGCTATCGAGGGAGAATTGTTTTTGATGAAACAAGAAGTGGACGCTTCTTCGAATAACCAATGGAAAACAGGGATCCAAGAGGGCTTGAGCGTAATTCAAGAACAAGTAGAGTATATCAACAAGATTATCTCTGACTTGCAGGATTTCGCAAGACCCCTCAACCCTGAACTGGTTGAAGTTAACCTTCGCACTGCAATTCCGGAAGTGCTGTCGACAGTTACTGTACCGGACCAAATTGAAATGGTTCAAGAATGCGAAAAGAAATTGCGAGTAAAACTAGATTTAACGTTTCTGAAACGCATCATCGTGAACCTCGTTACAAACGCCATTCAAGCCATGCCAAACGGTGGCAACTTGACAATCAAGGCTTTCCAGGATAAAGGCGAAGTCAACGTTACTGTTTCGGATACGGGAGTAGGCATCCCAGACGAGATAAAACCGAAGCTTTTCCAGCCGCTGATGACAACCAAATCCAAGGGTCAAGGATTCGGATTGGCTGTTGTTAAGCGATTGGTGGAAGCGCAGGGCGGAACCGTAAGTTTTGAAAGTAAAGTGGGGGAAGGAACGCAGTTCAAGATAACTTTCCCGCAGAAAAATAGCTAAGTGCCACGTTACCACTATTTTTAAGTTTAAGCAAAGGGTTAACTACTCTGCCCTCAATTTTCTGAGCGCAAAACATTTGGGCTCGTCGTCTAGTACGGATTATGACACCGGCCTGCGGAGCCGGAGGTCCTGGGTTCAAATCCCAGCGGGCCCGCTATGCTTATTTTCCAAGCAAAAAATATGATTCGGCCTAACTTACTAAGCGAATCTCAAATTTTTTGAAAAAGATTTGCGACGTTTCCAGGTTTTAGCGCTCTCGCTAAATCACCCAAGAAAAAGTTTACATTTCAGCCAGTTCCCTTGCCCAAGTTCTGATAGCATTCAAGTCTCTTGTTTCGTAAACGCTTGGCGCGGTTTCTTTGTAGGCGGCTGCCACGCGAAGGCGGTCGCGTTCACGGCTGTTTTGGCGTACCGCGGCATGCTGTTGCGGTTGTGGATGCCGCCGAACAAGCCCAGCGCGAGGGTCAAGGCTGTATTTTCGCGGCTTTTTCTTCAAGATACCTATTTCTAGATTTCTCCGTCAACTCCGGCTTTTCCTTATCGGCGACCGCCGCTCCATAACGAGGACCATGAACAATCAATGCTTTGCTCATCGGTTAACACTTTCTTTGGCTTGTTGTATTCTGCTTAGCTGTAGAAGCTTTAATCCTATCAGAAGGTGCCAAATCATCAAGAGCATGCCTGCGCCACCCAGGAAAACGCTTGACCACAGAATGAAGCTGGACGCCGGCAAGAACTTCGAGCCAATGAGGTAAGCAAAGTCCAACGCGCCTGCCAAGATACCAATATAACCGGTTATTCTGTTGAAGATCTTGATTCGCAACATTAGAAAAGAGACGAGCAAGCCTGCCATTGCAATGAGGACCAGACTGACTAGCCCGCCTACGCCTTGGTATCCAGCACCGGGAGTACCTCTTGCCAGCACTGTTTGAGCCGACAGCAACAACGCTGACTTTTGCGCGGATGACGATGCGTTGGCGTACTGGCTGCTAAGAGACGCCATCTCAAAAGATGTGTCCGAAGTGAGATAAACCAATATGCCCATCAGACATAAGGAAGCAGCAATTCCCCCCATAGATTTTGCTGTTCTTCTGAAAGCAACATACATCGCAGCAAACATAACGCCGACAAGTGCATAGTCAATTACGTCGAAGAAATTGAGGTAAATTATCCCTAACAAACTTTTAGTCTGAAGTAGCGAGAACCAACCCATCGCAGTGTTCGGTGCTGCTCCAAAGAACAGGGTCATTTCAGCACCCATGTTTCTTCTAAAAACCACAGCGGAGATCAACGCTGCGGCTGCGCCGATTTTGTAAAGACGCCTGCATGATGCTTGTTCGGCCATTGATGATTTAGTCATAAGGTGCCCCCTTAACTGTCTCTTGAAGGGTGATGTCTTCTGGCACTAGCTCGCCTAAAGCGCCTTCAGTCAGCGCTGTGTCGGTTGAGCCGCCAGTTAACGTGACATTTTCTAAATGCTTTTTCGATTTGACCTCAACTGAGAAGACACGTTCGTTCTCATTTTCCATTCTTGTTTTCCTCGGCAATTTGATAAGTCGCCGAGTGATGATTAGTTTTATTTGATTAGGCTGCTAAGAATTAAGCATCGGAGTTAAAACCTCAGGAGGAAATGAAAATAGATGGGTGAAGAAGCAGGGCTAGAAAAGTTGTTCTTTGAGTTGGCAAGCGAAAGCCGCCTCAGTATCCTGCGCGAGCTAAAGAAAGAAAACCTGAAGATGCGGGAAATCGCCCGCCGACTTGACGTTACACCAACAGAGGCTTTTCGACAGCTGGAACGCCTCAGTGCGGCTTTGTTGGTTCAGAAGCAACCTGACGGCACCTTTACGCTTGCTGAGTATGGTGAAATAGTTCTTCAGATTTCCGCCACGCTAGGATTTACCTCGAAATATAGAGAGTATTTTTCTACCCATGATTTGATGAGGCTTCCCGGCGAATTCGTGAGCAGGTTGGGAGAGCTATCAAATGCAAAGTTGGAAATGGACACTGTTGGAGCCCTGAACAAGGGAGCGAAATGGTTTACTGAGGCTAAGCAGTATGCTTGGGGAATGGGCGAAGGCACTATCCCAGAACATATGATACCGGTAATGAACCAGCAGGTTCAACGGGGACTACTACTCAAGATGATTATTCCGCGCGAGCAACTTTCAGCTATCGTAAGCGTGCCAATACCAAAAAATGTTGAATTTCGGGGCTTACCTGACCTTCCTGCAATAATCGCTCTTACTGAGAAGATGGCAGGCATATGCTTTCGTCTGCTTGGAGGCCGAATGGATTATGCTGGCTTCTTCGGCGATGACGCAATATTCCGCAACTGGGTCAAGGACCTGTTCTCATACTACTGGGACAAAGGACAGGGGATCTAATCAGCAGGATTCGCTTAAAAATGTAGGCACATCCCAGCAGGCCGCCATACATATTTCCTCGTTTTTCCAAAGAGACATCGCTTAATCTATCAAGTGAACCCCCAGCGCCTCCACTACGAACCTCAGGTTAATTTGGGAGAATCAGATCTTCCCAAGCCGATTCAAATTCCAGCTTACTGCATCTCATCGCTATCTTTTTTTTGCTACGACCAGGCGAGGTCGAAACGGTCAAGGTTCATAACTTTGTGCCATGCCACTACGAAATCGTGCAGGAACTTCTCTTGGCAGTCCTCACAAGCGTAGAACTCCGCTAGGGCCCGAAGTTGTGAGTTCGAACCGAAGATGAGGTCTACACGTGTGCCCGTCCACCTGAGTTTGCCCGTTGCGCGATCACGACCCTCGAACACGTCTTGGTCTTCCGACGTTGCCTTCCATGCCGTGCTCATGTCGAGCAGATTTACGAAGAAGTCATTGGTGAGCGTCTCTGGTCTTTCGGTGAAGACGCCGTGCTGGGACTGCTTGAAGTTGGCATTCAGGACACGTAATCCGCCGACGAGAACCGTCATCTCAGGAGCGGTCAGCGTCAAAAGTTGAGCACGATCGACTAGCAGTTCCTCTTCCGATACAGCGTATTTGGTTTTGAGGTAGTTACGGAACCCGTCTGCAACCGGTTCGAGCACCGCGAACGACTCCACGTCGGTTTGCTCTTGTAGCGCATCCGTGCGTCCAGGATTGAAAGGAACAGTTATGTGGTGACCTGCTTTTCTCGCCGCTTGCTCGACACCTACGCCTCCGCCCAGAACGATCAAGTCGGCGAGCGAAACCCGCTTCGCGCCCGACTGCTTGCTGTTGAACTCCTTCTGGATTCCCTCGAGAGTCTGCAGCACAGTCTTCAGTTGAGCCGGTTGGTTGACTTCCCAATCCCTTTGCGGTGCAAGACGGATACGAGCCCCGTTCGCACCGCCGCGCTTATCAGAGCCGCGAAACGTAGAAGCTGACGCCCAAGCGGTTGAAACCAACTCCGGGATCGATAAACCCGAGACAAGGATCTTAACCTTGAGGTTTGCGATATCCTGCTCATCAATTAGCTCATAATCCAAGGCCGGCACCGGGTCTTGCCAAATCAGTTCCTCCGCTGGAACCTCCGGGCCTAGATAGCGAGAGCGAGGACCCATGTCACGGTGAGTAAGTTTGAACCACGCTCGGGCGAAGGCATCTGCAAGCTGATCCGGATGCTCATAAAATCGCCTTGCAATCTTCTCGTAAACTGGGTCGAACCGAAGTGCTAGATCAGTGGTCAACATGCCTGGCGCGCGACGCTTGGACGGGTCCTGCGGATCAGGCACGGTACCTGCACCCGCGTCACCTTTGGGCTTCCACTGATACGCACCGGCGGGGCTCTTAGTCAGTTCCCATTCGAATTCGAACAAGTTCCCCAAGAAGTTGTTACTCCACTCAGTCGGCGTCTGTGACCAAATGACTTCCGGCCCGCCGCTAATCGTATCATCACCTTTGCCCGTGCCAAATTTGCTCTTCCAGCCAAGACCCTGTTCCTCGATTGGCGCAGCTTCAGGCTCGGGACCCACCAGCCGCGGGTCGCCGGCACCGTGAGTCTTGCCGAAGGCATGGCCGCCCGCGATGAGGGCTACCGTCTCCTCGTCGTTCATAGACATGCGGCCGAAGACCTCGCGGATGTCCTTGGCGGCTGCCAGCGGATCCGGGTTGCCGTTGGGACCTTCCGGATTGACGTAGATTAGCCCCATCTGCACAGCAGCAAGCGGGTTTTCGAGTTGCCTCTCCCCTGAATATCGGTTATCGCCCAGCCAAGTCTTTTCGGAGCCCCAGTAGACATCCTGCGGCGGCTCCCATATGTCCACGCGTCCACCGCCGAACCCGAAGGTCTTGAACCCCATCGACTCCAGAGCGCAGTTGCCTGCAAGAATCATCAAGTCAGCCCAGGAAATTTTTTTGCCATACTTCTGCTTGATCGGCCAAAGCAAACGGCGCGCCTTATCGAGGTTAATGTTGTCGGGCCAACTGTTGAGAGGCGGGAAACGCTGCGCACCCCCAGACACGCCCCCGCGACCGTCACCCTTGCGGTAGGTGCCCGCGCTGTGCCAGGCCATCCGGATGATGAGCCCCCCGTAATGACCGAAATCGGCCGGCCACCAATCCTTCGATTCAGTCATCAGACCATGAAGGTCCTTCTTCAAGGCTTCGAAGTTTAGTTTCTTGAATTCCTCGGCATAGCTGAACTCCTTGCTCATCGGATTGGACAAGGAAGAGTGCTGACGCAAAATAGTCAGGTTTAACTCGTTAGGCCACCAATCTTGGTTTGATGTGCCCCGCGTGCTGCTCGTAAACTCTTTTTTATCATTCAAAACAATACAACTCCTTGATTCTTGGCAAGTGTTTTCCTTTCACGGTTGGAAAAACTCCTTTTCGGCTGCTATAGGACAGCACAAAAGGTTAATTTAAGAATTGTTGTTATCTAAAAATCCGTACCGCAACTTGCTGAAAAATAGGAAGTTCTTGAGGGGCTATTCTCTGCTTGAGAGCACTTGGATATAGTCTGCTGTGTCGGCGCACATATCTGAGGCTTGCTCTATAAACTCGATTAGGTCGTCGAATATAACCATGGCTCCGCAGTTTATGCTTCCGCCGTATTTCACGAACAAGCTTTTAGTTTTGAGATATTCAACGTCTATTGCGTGTTCTAATTCGCCGACTTTCTTCGCTTCGTTAATGGCTTCAGTCGGGTTAGACGAGATTTTCTCTATGCTGCTTCTTAACGTTTGAGCAGTATCCACGAGCTTTCCAGTCATAACTACGGTTTCGTCACTTAGTTCCTGCGGGATGTCTGCTCCGGAAAGCATTTCAAGACACCGCGCGGCATCTTTGGTGTGGTCGGCCAAGGTGTCTAAACGTTTAACCAAGTGCAGCAAGTCTTCGCGATAGTCCGCGACGAGGGCTGCTCCCTTCGATAACTCCATAAAAACGTCCGTTCGAAGCGCGTCAACGCCTTCTTCAGTCTTGTAGAGGTTTTCAATGTACTTTTGTGTTTCTTTAAAATTCTTTTTCGAAAAACTTATGGTTGCCTTATTCAGCCACGTTACTGTGTCAAAAGCTTTTGTTATTTGATCATGAGCAAGTTCTAATCCTCTGCTCTTACGGCGCTGTTCAAACCAATCGTAACTTTTTCTTTCCATGCTTAACACCGTTTAAGTATTGAACCAGTTTCAGATATAACCCTTCTTGTATATCCCGCGCGCGGACAAATCTAAAATAAGCCCTTCAAAGCGTCACGCTTACTTTTCAGGTAACGTCACGCTAAGCATGCATCTATCGCTAAAAACCAATCCGTAAGTTCAGAATCTTTAGCCTTCGCTTGTTTCTTGCCTCTTACCTTTCCCTTCAAATTTTCCCCTCAGTTCCTTAACAGGCTTGGCCATGCGTCATACATGATTGAAGTACCATGGGTTTTCAAGACTCATATTTTGCTTTTTTGCTTTTTTCTTCCGCATGGCGTTCCTGCGTAAATCTTATTTTTTTACCTTATTTAGACTGCGCCAATAGTATATAGAGGATAACTTATTCTATATAGCGCTAAGCTAGCTTTCCAGAACAGATTTCGCCAATCCAACCTTATCCTCTACGCACTTCATCACGGTGTCAGCCACTTTCACATTGATGTTTAGCTGTTCGATTCGACATTTCTCGTCGGCGTCCTTAGTATCAATCAGGAAGGTGTCAAGAAAATCCTTGTAGAGTTTCGCGACGGAAAAAGCTGAAACCTCAAAGCCTAAACCACGCATCAGTTTGTCTGCGGGACCCTTCACGGGAGCACCTGCGATTATAGGACTGACTCCGACGACTTTGGCTTTTGTCTTCTTCAACGCGTCCCTGACGCCATCTACTGACAGAATAGTGCCGATGCTAACTATCGGATTGCTGGGGCAAATCACAACCATCTCTGCATTCAAAATTGAATCGACAACTTTAGGTGCAGGCTTCGCATGAGCGGCGCCCACAAATTTGACATCTAAAACCCTGTCCCCTGCTTGTCTCTTCACAAAATACTCTTCAAAATGAACCAGGCCTTCCTCGATTTTTATCCAAGTTTCAAACTTATCATCCGTCATCGGCATAATTTTAACCTTGACTCCTATGCGTTGGCAGATTTCTTCTGTTACCTTCGAAAGCGTGAAGCCTTTACGTAGCATGTCTGTTCTAAAAATGTGAGTTGCGAAATCCCTATCGCCTATGCTAAACCAAGTTTCAAAGCCAATTTTCTTAAGCATTTCGAGGCATTGGAAAGTGTCGTTTTTAATTCCCCAGCCCTTCTCGTCGTCAACGATACCTGCTAAAGCGTAGGAGACAATATCGAGGTCTGGCGAAATGTGCAAACCGAACATTTCCATGTCGTCGCCGGTGTTGACGATTACCGACAGGTCTTCTTCTCTCACAAGCTTAGTTAAGCCAGTTAGGAATCTTGCTGCTCCAACTCCGCCTGCTAAAGCAGTAATCATAGCCCTTCACGCCATCAAGGTTAACGGTGTTTCTCGGAAACCCAGTATTCATCGGCTGAGCCTTTTTCGTCGATTACATGTTCTTTTTTGAAGATTGGGGCGTCGCTTTTGTACCTCTCTACAGCTTCTCGGAGGACGGGAAACAAGTCGTTCCGATGGGAACCGGCGACAGCGACGTAAACTAAATCGTCCCCAACGTTGAATTCGCCTAGCAGATGGTGAATTTGAACGTCTACTATTCCGGGCTTTTTGGTTAGGTCATCGCATATTTTGCCCAGAACCTGGTTGGCTTTTTCTTCATACGCTTCAAGCTGCAGCTTCTCAACCTTTTGTCCTTCTAAGGTTTCTCCTCGCACTACCCCGATAAAAAGCCCTATTGCTCCGGCTTTGTGGTAGTTGGGGCCTTTTTTGACGTTGTCAATGACGTCTTGAACTGTAAAGGTTCCTTTCTCATGAACTCCGGCCTTTTCTGGCAACTAAACTACTCCTTAAACTGTCTAAGAATTTCTAGATTATCGTTTCTAAAGTATTTTGCTCTACGGATGAAGAATAAAGTAAGGGTTGCTATGCTTCAGCTTCTGCTACTTCAGGCTCTTCCTGTGCAGCCTGGGATTCTTCCGAGTGCGGTTGAACCGGCGGTTGCCCAACGAGTTTGGATTTTCTTATGCCAACGTGCCTTAGAGGTGCAACTTCTTTAGCTTTGTTGTAAATGTCTGAAGCAATTTTGCCCAGTACCATTTCTTGCACGAACTGGTCAAGCGACAACGCGTTTGCTTTTTCCTGGATAGTTTTATCCATTATTTTGCGAATTATTTTTTCCTGTGAAGTTTTTATTCTTGAAAGTGTCAGCGCTGAAACCGCTATTCTCAGTTTGAACCCGTCTTTCGTCGTCAGGTTAATTAACGAATCAACCTTGGTTGTTCTTCTCCTAACCAAGCTTCGTAGATAATCCCTCGAGTATTCGTGGCCCTTAAAGAGCGTCTTAGCGTTTTTCTTGTCAACTTCATTAACTTGAAAGAACATTTTCAAGTAGTGATGCGAAAAATCTCCTGTTATATCGTACAGGGTGGCTTCAACTACTCTGCCGATAAGCTGTTCAGGATCTTCTGCCGGAATGGAGCCTAACTCAACGTTCCCGAAGAAGGAGGGCGCAACAACCATGTACCACCCTTTCCCACGCCATTTATCCCGTACATGCTTCGTTTTTGAAGACAAAATTATTTCTCCAAACGCGCATGAACATTCTCAAAGAAATATTAAAAGGTTTACCGTTTCCTGTCTATTTTTTCTCTGTCACCCATGTATTTCCGCAGGACGCTTGGTATCACCACTGTTCCGTCTTCTTGCTGATTATTCTCAAGTATCGCAACGATGGTCCTGCCAGTTGCTATAGCCGTCGAGTTTAACGTGTGAACAAACCCTCTCGGCGCTGCACCTTCCTTTTCCCGGTAACGAATGCCTAAGCGTCTGGCTTGATAATCCGTGCAGTTGCTGCATGAAACAACCTCCCGGTAACCGATTTGCGCCGGCATCCAAGCTTCAATATCGTATTTTTTAGCGGCTACAGTTCCGATGTCGCCCGTGCAAACGTTCACGGCGCGGTAGGGCAGCTCAAGCTTTTGAAACAGTTCCTCAGCGTTGTGAAGAAGCTCCTCATGCAGCTTGGGTGAGTCCTCAGGCTTGCAAAAGATGAACTGCTCAATTTTGTCAAATTGGTGGGTGCGGAAAATGCCTCTTGTATCTTTGCCGTGGGCTCCCGCTTCTTTTCTGAAGCAGGCACTTATTCCGGCGAGCCTTAAGGGCATTTCCTGTTGTTTCAATACTTCATTCATGTACATCGCGGCCATCGGATGCTCGGAAGTGGCTATTAAATAGAGGTCTTCGTTTTCTGCCTTGTAGAGAACGTCGGCGAAGTCAGCTAGCGCTGTCACTCCCTCGTAAGCTTCACGCTTCATCAAGTAAGGCGGCAGCACAGGAGTGAACCCTTTTCTCGTCAGTTCCTCTATAGCAAAGCTCATCAACGCCAGGTCTAACATTGCAACCTGGTTCTTGAGGAAAAAGAATCTGGCTCCGGAAACTTTTCCCGCTCTCTCTATGTCAATCTGGTCTAAGTCCAAAGCCAAGTCAACGTGGTTTTTTACGGGAAACGCGAATGTTGGGATCGTTCCCCAAGTTTTAAACTGCACGTTATCCTTGTCGTCTTTGCCGAGTGGGACACTATCATCCAACAGGTTTGGGAGTTGCATGAGGTAGTCGTGGATTTTCTGTTCCTGCTGGGTCACCTGCTTTTCGATGGTTCCAGTTTCTTCATCAAGGTCTTGTGCCCTTCGAAGCTCGTCGTCAGCTTCCTTGCCCGCTTTTTTTAGCTTAGCGATTTCTACGGTTGCTTGTTTTCGCTGGTGCCGCAGCTCGTTTAGTTTAGTGAGGTTTAGTCGCCATTCCTTGTCAGCAGTGATTAAATTCTCCAGCATCTGAATACATTCAGGGTTGCCGCGTTTTGCAAGATTGTTTTTTACAAGTTCCGGGTTCTCTCGAATAAGCTTGATATCTAACATTGCCGTCACGCGCAAATTCCCTTAATGAATTCAGCTATTTAACCTTGCATCAGAAGAAGCCAACGTAAGACGGAAACTTGTAACGCAGAAATCTCAGCGAGAGATTCAATGTGGAGGCAAATTCTCGACCTGAAACCGATGACGCCAAGTGACGTTGAATGACGCTCTATGGTCACACAAAATTTCCGTAGAAAACTGATTGATCAAAAAATAGAAGAAAGTTTAGTTTTTGGTTTCCCTTTTGTTCGCTATATCCAGTTTTACTTTTTGCTTAGTGTTATCTCCATCGTGGAAACCATTCTGGACTTGTTCTCTCCCTCACGCGGTGGCATCTCTACTGTTCCGATAGCGATCTTGGCAACTTTAAGGTCTTTAACAAACCGGTTTCTTGCTATCTCAGCGACGTCAACAGCGGTGGTTATGGCTTGGCCCCTCGCTTTCAAAGTGACTTCTTTCATGTTGCTTGAGGAGAGGCTTGTTATGATTGCCAGAACGTAGCTCATTGGTGGTTTATTTCCCACGAAGATAACATCTGCGTTTTCCGTCATTTTTCTTTACTCCTTTTTGTTGTTTGCTTTGTGTAACGTCGCCGTTACTGCATTTGCTTTGTAACCGAAACGTTACTACGAACTACTTACGAGTGCTTCCTTATAAGTCCATTGAATAGGGGACTCTGCCGACCTAAAACCCGGGCTTTAAAGGCTTTGCAGATGGAAAACGGGAAAGGCTTTTCTACAGCTAGCCCATAATGAGCTTTAACACCATGCCGGAGGCAGAGATTAACACTTGCTAACGAAATTAAAGAAAAAAGTTCAGCACATGCTAACATCGCAAGCCGAAGCCGCGCATAAAATAGGCTTAACTCCCAACAAAGTCACCTTCATCGGGTTTATCCTCGCCTTCGCCTCAGCGGTTTCATACGGGATAGCTCAAGATTACCGTTGGCTTCTACTCTTAGCAACAGTTTTTCTCTTGGCTTCAGGATTCTGCGACACGCTTGACGGAATCATAGCCAGAACCTTCAGGCAAGAAACAGTGTTCGGCGGCTTCTTCGACTCGGTTCTCGACAGGTACGCGGATGCAGTAGTGTACGCAGCTATAGTAATCGCTGGATTATCTAACGCCGCTTGGGGTACAGTGTGGGGCCCAACTTGGACTCTAGCAGCTTTAGCAGGTTCTCTGCTGGTAAGTTACAGTAGGGCAAGAGCCGAAGCAGCAGGCATAAAAATGGAGTCAGTGGGTCTCGCTGAACGAGCCGAACGCATGCTGATTCTAGCCGCGGTGAGCATTGCAGGGTTTTTGTGGCTTCCAATCTTAGGTTACGGCGTAGCTTTGCTAGCGGTGCTCTCAAACTTCACCGTCGTGCAAAGAGTACTCTATGTTTACAAGGAATTAAAAAAGAAGGCAGTTTAAGCTGTCAGTATCTTCTTCTTCGGTACCGTGAGTGGCGCTCGTTTTCAGCTCGCACCTTAACGATTCCACGGTGTACAGCACACGATATGCAGTAGTACTTTGTGTCTACCCAAGAAGACAAAAACGTGCCTTTTTGCCTAAGCTCCTTAGCTAACTGAGGCTCAACAAAGGATACTCGACGCGTGGATTTCTTTGCCTTATCACGAGGCACCATTGATCCACAGTTGGCGCATTGGACGAGACTGCTGCTTCCTTTGCTTCCTTTCGATCTTCCTCGGCTTTTTCGCTTAAACGGCAATACTTTTAACCTCTTCTCTTATGTTTTTCACATTATGGCTTAAACTATCTTATATATCTGCTCTCAATTTTAATAAAGAAGCGATGTTTGCTTCCCGTTCAATCAAGGGAACAATTTTTCCATCAGGCGAAGTCATCAAGGTTGTAACTCCAGGACCATGACCAGCGGTGACACAATTAGAGTGAATGACCACGCCCACTGAAACTGCACCCTGACGGTAAATTCTTCCGTACGAGTGGTCCGCGTCAACGATGGCTACTAAATCGCCAAGCCTCAAGCTTTCCAGCCCATACTGGTCGACAACCACTTTGTCGAACAGTTGAATATCGTAGTCTCCCGAGTAAACTTGGTTTGCGCCTAAACCAGAACCCATGATGGCCGCTGGGGCGATATGCGTAACAGGCACCTCAAGCTTATCCCCCTTCGGCTGGGGATCCCATACTTTAAGCAGCGCCGGATCCATGTTCAAGACTTTGATTTCTGGAAAATCAATCAGCCTCAAGCCTACGCCGAAAGCCTTCACAAGAATCCTGTCACCAAGAACAAGCTTCTCCAACGTGTTTGAGGGAAAATCCACCAGCACATGCTCGATTCCACCGTGTTTGCCCGTAACTGTTCCTTTAGCGCCCTTAGCGTCGCCATTGACCACTGTTGCTTCATTTCCCACGCATGACAACACGTTGAACGCGGTGTTAGCAGCCTGTCCTGACCGGGCATCGTTCTCCTTGTTTTCAACGCTGACGCCGGGTTCCACATGGTCAGCTTCCCAGCCGCACGCGGGGTCGCCGACTCTTAGATTGTAGGTTATGCCGCCTACGCTGGGCAAAACTAAGGGTTTTCCCGTTGCGGAAACGTTGTAGACTGACCTGATTGTTGGGCTGGCAATTTCACCCATAACTGAGATTTTTATCAGTTTTTCAGCGTTTGTTTTTAGCATAAGTAGTTTCCCCATTTGGGCACTGTTTCTTAACTGTGAAGAGTCTAATAAAACTTCAGAGAACGCCCGTCAACTTTTCACCGCTGCCCTCGCAAAGGCTCGCTGGGAACGCTTCTACACGTTAAACGACAGTGTGAGCGGTTAACCATCTTCCAAGAGATACTTCGGTTAACCTGCCGGAAAAACTGCACTAGCGGATTGATTGAAGTTCGGGGTGCACAGACGATAAACGAATAACCATTACAGTTATTGGAAGAAGAAGAACAGTCGGAAAACAGTTGTTGTTCTTCTTTTGGTTTAACCCATTCTCTGTTCTTTTGGGGCACACAGGTAAGTGATGCTTTCCTTACGTTAAGAAATAGTTTAAACCGTCGCCAGACGGCACAACGTGCGTGGTTTAACATGTTAAAGCGCAACGTCAGCAAGTTCCCCTAACACAACAAGCATCTTTTCGCCTAAGCAAATCTTAAATTATGCGTTCTTTTATTGTGCATTGGAAGTTAGCCTCCTAAAATTGTCGGAAGTGAAATTTCAATGTCTGAAATCGGTTTGAGAACAAAAATGCTGGTTCGAGACGTGATGAGCAGCCCGGTCATAACGATGGATGAGAACTCCGCTTCTAACTTTGCTGCGGCGGCTATGGACAAGAACGAGTTAGGCTGCGTGATAGTTACCAACAAGGCTGGAAAATCGATTGGCATAATCACTGAACGGGACTTGGTCATTAGGGTTTTATCGAAAAACCTTAAGCCTGACACGGTAAAAGCCCGAGAAATCATGACAACTCCCTTGGTCACTATTGAACCCGAGGCAACAATAACTGAAGCAGCAAGAAGAATGAGTAGGCTGGATATCAGGAGGCTCGGCGTGATCTACAAGGGCAACCTCGTCGGCATAATTACCAGCAAAGACATCATAGGCGTGATGCCTGAACTGATCGAAATCATCCAGGAAAAGTCACGCATCGAAGATGCCGCTCGCACTGAAGAAACCGAAGAGGTTCCTCTCTCAGGATACTGCGACCGTTGCAACATCTACTCTGAAAGCCTCAAAGAACGGAACGGACAAAACATCTGCGATGAATGCCGCATAGAACTCGAACAAGAAAAATAAGCTGCTGACGAAAACCTGCTCTCAGCGTTAAAAATCATCGAAAACCTAAATCTACTAGTAAACAGTCTCTTCGAGAGTGCCGTTAGAAACACGGAAACGCCGTTCGCATTACGCCGACGCAGCTTGATAAAATTCCTTTTTCTCCGCTCAGCGGGGTCATGTATTTTTAGAAAATCTCATTTCAGCTTTTGTTTATAAGTTTACGACAAAAGCTTTTAGGGTGGTTTAATGCGTTGATTCGTTATCTGAGGTAAATGCGCATGAGAATACGGCCGCATATATCCACATTCTTTGGAGAGTACTCATATGTCGCGTAATGAATCCACCAGCTACCAAAAGTCCTATGCAAACGAGACGATGAAGCTTCTTTTTGAACGAGCGAGTTGTCGGAGTTTCTTAGACAAGAAAATTCCGCGAGAAGTCCTCAACGCTATTCTTGAAGCGGGAACTCATTCAGCAACCGCAGGAAACCTGCAACCATATTCCATTATAAAGATCGAAAACGCTGAGAACAAGCTGAAGCTATCAGAGATGTGCGAGCAGAGTTTTATAGGAGAAGCTCCAGTGCTTCTGCTGTTCTGCCTCGATTTTAACCGCCTCGAAAGATGGGCTAAGCTCGAGGTCGCGCCTTTCACGGCGACGAGTTCTTTTCGTCATTTCTGGGTATCTTTTCAGGACACGATTATTTGCGCGCAGAGCATGTGCACGGCTGCAGATTCAATGGGGCTCGGGTCAGTGTTCATCGGAACCGTGATAGACAATCCAGCGGAAGTTGAGAGGATGTTCAAACTGCCGAAAGACGTTTTTCCAGTAGTCCTGGTATGTCTGGGATATCCGAAAGTCCGACCGAAACCAGCCAATAAGCTAGGACCCGACGTCGTCGTTCACTCAGAATACTACTGTGAACTGAAAGATCGACAACTCCTCTCGGCTTATGGCAAAAAATACAAAGACATGAAATTGCCTTTGACGAATGAAAGATTGGAGGAAATACTCAAAGTCTGCCGGGTTGTCCATGGACGGAAGTTTGAAGAAAAGTGCGCTGAAAAGATGAAAACTGACGGGTTTGTGAACGTGCCTCAGAATTACTTCGGACTTCACTATAGAGCCAACCTTATGCCCGAGGGAAACGACCAGTACCTAAAGGTCATGGAGGAATCCGGATTCAACTGGTTCAAAAAGTACAACCCGACAACTCCTTCTGCGCCTAGAACCTAGCGACCCCCGCGACCTGCGCATCCTAAATTAAAATTGTGTGATTGGGGACAGAAGTTGGGCCCTGAAAAAAGACGTTTCACTGAGAACTTATCGAGCTTTGAGGAGATTAACTTATCCCGTGCTGAAGAACGTCAACGCCGTAACGAAGCAGACTCTTCAGCGCGCTTGCTCTTTTTCTAGGAACACACGCAACACCATGGATTAAACCGTACAAAGAAAGAAAGGTCATGGTGAGCAGCGAAGACCCCGAGTAAACCGTAAGTCTTAGAATGAAAAGAAACAATTTTGAAGGTCCCTTATCCGACGTTCGTGAAAAAACCATCGTGCCACTTTCTTTTATCAATCATCTCAACGGCAGAAAAGTTAAGGCTTTTGCTTAGCTTGCTTAATTCTGTTTGTTCCGCCATCTGAAAATGCAACCGAGATAAACTTTTAACAAACCACAGCTACTCAATAAACCGTGAAATGGAGTGATTGTTGATTCTGTACTCACAAACGCTAAAGCTTACTTTAACGGGCAAATTCTCGATTGCAGCATCGCCATAGAAGAAGGCAAAATCTTCAAAATAGGCAAAGAAACCCAGATGCCGAACGCTGACCAAAAAACCAGCCTAAAGAGCCTGCTTGTGCTGCCAGGCTTAATTGACGAGCATGTTCACTTGCGTGACGAAGGGAAAGCTTACAAAGAAGATTTCCAGACGGGAACAGCTGCCGCCGCCGCAGGAGGCTTCGCCACAGTTCTGGATATGCCTAACAATGAACCCGTTACGATGAGCGTGGCTACCCTAAGGAACCGCATGGCGTTGGCGCAAAGAAAAATTCTAGTTAATGTTGGGTTTTACTCTGAATTCCCAAAGAAACTGGGAGAAACTAAAGACATCGTTTCTGAAGGGGCGGTTGGCTTCAAGCTTTTCATGGGTTCCCAAATCGGCGGACTAAACGTTGATGACGATGAAGACTTGCAGGACGCCTTCAACGAGGTAGCGCCATTGAATGTTCCAGTTGCGCTGCACGCTGAAGACAAAGCTTTGCTTACGACCAACGAAGAAAAACTCAGGCAGGCCAATAAAAGCAGTATCGCGGCTTTCCAACAAGCGCATTCCGAAGCCGTGGAAGTGAAAGCTATTGAACGCGCACTAAAAATAGGTGCTTCGACCGATTTGCACCTGCATTTTTGCCATGTGACAACCGCAGCTGGATTAAACGCCATTGCAGAAGTAAGAAAAACGGGTAGGAAAGTAACCTGCGAGGTTACCCTCAACCACCTTCTTTTGTCAACTGACGATTTAGACCATTACGGGCAACTGTTGATTATGGCACCGCCGCTTCGCAGTAAGGATCAAGTTGAAGCTTTATGGAAAGGCTTAGAACGGGGTTGGGTCGATGCTTTAGCCTCAGACCACGCGCCTCATGCTTTGAGTGAGAAGTCTGCAAGCAGCATTTGGGATGTTAAAGTTGGCTTGCCAGGCCTGGAAACCACTTTGCCGCTTGTCTTAACGCTTGTAAGAAAGAATCGGTTATCTTTAAGCCGAGCCGTTGAGCTTCTTGCAGAGAAACCCGCAGAAATTTACGGCTTGTATGATCGTGGCCGTTTGGAGCAGGGCAAGAACGCAGATTTAACCGTGGTAGATTTTAACTGTAAATTCACGATTGACGCGTCAAAATTCAAGTCTAAAGCTAAATATTCCCCTTACGACGGCTGGGAAGTGCATGGCAAACCGGTGAAAACCTTCGTTGACGGCTTGCTAGTTTTTGACGAAGGCGAAATAGTTGCAAAGGCAGGCAGCGGCTCAGTTGTTCGGAGAGGCAATAAGTGAAGTTCTTAGCGGATAGCATGGTGGGAAAACTGGCACGTTGGCTTCGCATGTTGGGACAGGACGTCGCGTACAACGTTAACCTGAACGATAATGAACTTCTCGACTTGGCGAAGAAGGAAAATCGTGTCTTGTTATCCAAGGATTTACAGCTTTATCAACGCGCCAACGCCAGGGATATTGAAGCTTTTTTTGTCGAAGGCAAATCGGAATCTGAGCGGCTGGCTGAAGTTGCCAAACGATACGGACTGGAGCTGGTGATCGACATGGAAAAGTCCCGTTGCCCATTATGCAACACCAGGCTTACAGCCACTCCGAAAGAGCAGCTTTCAGGAGAATTACAGAAAAACACGTTCACCTATTACGAAAAATTCTGGAAGTGCCCAAAATGCGGGCAAATATACTGGCAAGGAGCGCACTGGAGACAAATCAGCAGCACACTTAACGAAGCGCAAGCAAAACTGGAAAAATTAAAAGAAAAAACTGAAGCTTAAATCAGCCATTTTAGCGGTATGTCCTGGTAGGTTCCATCCGGCAGTGTTCTTCTTATAGTAATCGGAAGTATGCCAGCCTCAAGTTCTTTCAGGGCGATGTCAATCGGGTTTGTATTTTCACTTGCGTCCACCAGAATCGGTGCCCCCATAGAAATTTGAAGCGCCCTCGCCCCCACTATTCTTGCTTTCTCGAAACGGGTAATCTTTGGCGGTCCAACGATTATTTTTCGCTCTGTCGTATCTTAGTACTCTCCAGCGCCTGGATATCCGCCCATTCCGCCCATGCCACCCATTCCGCCTGGCGTTGTTGGTGGTCCCTTCATTTTGCCGGAAGCGATAACATCATCAATCTTGAGTATCATAGATGCTGCCTCGTTGGCTGATTTAATAATCTGTTTTTTAACTGAGAGCGGTTCGAAAATACCTGCTTTCGACATATCTCGGACTTTTCCCTCCAAAACCTCGACGCCAGCCCAAGTTTCCCCCTTTTCGTGTCGAGCTCTCAATTCTGAAAGTATATCAACTGGGTCGAGGCCCGCGTTTTCAGCGAGCGCAACAGCTATAGATTCAAGCGCTTCAGCGAACACTCCTACTGCGAGCTGCTCTCTTCCCGGCATCTTTTCAGCGTATTTCTCGAGCACGCTTGCCATTTCCATTTCTGGAGCACTTCCCCCTGCGACAATTTTTGGCTCTTGGATTAAATCTCGGACAACGCAAAGTGCGTCATGTATCGAGCGTTCTGCCTCGGCGGTCATGCGTTGTGTTCCTCCCCTAATTAAGATAGTTACTGCCTTGGGGTTCCTACAGCCTTCCACGAAAGTCATCTTGTCGTCGCCGATTCTGCGCTCTTCAACTAGAGCAGCGTACCCGAGGTCTGAGGGCGAAATATCATCAACGCTTGAAACAATACTTCCGCCTGTAGCTTTTGCGAGTTTTTCCATGTCAGATTTCTTGGCTCTTCTAATCGCGACTACTCCTTTTCTTGAGAGGAAGTGCTGAACCATGTCATCTATGCCTTTTTGGCATATGACCACGTTTGCGCCAGAAGCCAAAATCTTGTCGGTCATATCCTTTAGCATCGTTTCTTCTTCCCTGAGGAAACCTTCAATCTGCTCTGGGCTTTCAATGTTCAATTTGGAGTCCAACTCGGTCTTTTCAATCTCCAAGGAAGCGTCTATCAACGCGATCTTCGCCCCCTCCACACGCTTGGGCATGCCTGAATGAACAATTTCCTTGTCTAAGACTATCCCGCTGATGAGTACCGTGTCCCTGACGGATTCGCCCGTTTTCTTCTCAACCTTTACGTCGTCAACATCCGCCTTGTACACACCATCTTGTTTTTCAGCAACCGCAAGCATCGCCTCAACAGCCAACTCCGCCAAATAATCCTTGTATTCGGCTACAATCTTGCTTCCCATGGAAGTCGTAGCAGCTTTTTTCAGGAAATCTTGCGATTCCAAGTTAACGGGTAAGGCTATCTTTTCGAGGGTCTCAAGGGCTTTTTCAGCCGCCTTCCTGTAGCCGTCGATTATCACGGTCGGGTGGACGTCTTTTTCAATTAGCTCTTCTGCTCTGCTGAGAAGTTCGCCGGCTATTATAACCGCGGACGTGGTTCCATCTCCAGCCTCATTATCTTGAGTCTTTGCAACTTCAACTAGCATTTTGGCTGCCGGATGCTGGATATCCATCTCATCCAGAAGGGTGCGGCCATCACTTGTTATCGTGACGTCCCCAAAGTTATCAACTAACATTTTATCCATGCCCTTTGGGCCTAAAGCGCTCCTGACGCTTTCAGCTACAACTTTAGCGGCGGTTATGTTCCCGCGTTGCGCTTCCCTTCCGCGGGACCTGTTTGAGCCTTCTTTCAAAACGAGAACGGGTATTCCTCCCGCTTGCGTTGGTAATGATGACAAATCAGGTAACCTCCATTAATGCGAACAACACAAAATATTACTAGCAATATAAGTTTTTCTAGGCGAGGTATGATGATTAAAGCCTAGGAGAGCGATTTTTGCATCATTTTTTCCAGTTTTAGATTTTCTTGTTTTCAATTTTGCCATGACCTTAGTAGATCGAAACTTTAGCTATTCCCGGAATCTCAAGCAGCTCGGGGATTAGTTCTCCCGGAATTTTTTTCTCAACTATCAAGGTAAGTTTCGGTTCTGGTGAAAGCTCCGGGTCATCCACGATTGCCTGCCTTATACTTAATCCTGCCCTGTTCAGAGCCATAGCGGCGTTGGCCAAGATGCCCGGCGACTTTGCATTCACAGGAGTTATCTCCAAAACTCCCAGGTTGAGGTGTTTAGCTATTTCTTTCAGCGAGTTCCCCGCTGGCCGTATCTCCTCAAAGATTAATCTGAGTTCAGGATCGGCTTCTATCGTGCATAATGTTTCGTTTACTGTTCGCCGGTCTACTCCGGCGGCCCTTGCTACTCGCACCGGCGGGATCTCGATTTGGTTTAGGTGTATCTTGTTTCCTTGAATGCTCAGACCGTTTTCTATTAGGATGCGTGCTACTTTGAGCCGTTCGGGGTATTCCTGCAGTTGATTCTTGATCAGGTTCCACATTTTGTTTCGCTTGTGTATGTTTTTGTTCCTTTAGGTATAAATGTGTTGTTTAAAACGTCTTCGTTTCCCGCCGCTCGATGCACAAATATGTACACGAAAGCCTTAAATAAGACTTAAACGTACGTTTCATAACTTTAAAAACAGAAGGCGAAAGAATGCCAACAAGAAAAATCTTACTTGAAGAAGACGACATACCAAAACAATGGTACAACATCGTTCCCGACTTGCCCAAGCCGCTCCCGCCCTTCATCGACGTGGCGACAAAGCAACCTGGCGTCGGAATCGTCCCGAGAATATTCCCCAAAGCAATCATCGGTCAGGAGATAAGCCAGGAAAGATGGATAGACATCCCTGAACAGGTGCGAGAAGTCTACAGTATGTGGAGGCCATCACCCCTCTTCAGAGCGCTCAACCTCGAAAAAGCATTAAAAACGCCAGCGAAAATCTACTACAAGTACGAAGGCGTTAGCCCAGCCGGAAGCCACAAACCAAACACCGCCGTACCCCAAGCGTTTTATAACATGCAAGAAGGCACCAAACGTCTGTCCACTGAAACAGGCGCGGGTCAATGGGGCTCTGCTTTGGCGTTCGCAGCCATGATGTTTGGGCTTAAAGCCACGATTTACATGGTGCGTGCAAGTTATGACCAGAAACCCTACCGTAAGATGATGATGAACTCTTTCGGTGCAGAAGTTTATTCAAGCCCAAGCAGCCACACAGAGGCCGGCAGGAAAATCCTAGCTGAAGACCCAGATAACAAAGGAAGTCTCGGCATAGCCATTAGCGAAGCAGTAGAGGATGCACTTGTAAATGAAGAAGAAACTAACTACGCGATAGGCAGCGTCTTCAATCATGTCTTACTGCACCAAACAGTCATAGGCTTAGAAACAAAGAAACAACTAGAGATGGTTGATGACTATCCAGACGTTGTATACGGTTGCATAGGTGGCGGAAGCAGTTTCAGCGGTCTATTTTGGCCCTTTTACCACGATAAAGTCTCCAAAAAAGCACCCAAAGAAACAAAATTTACAGCCACCGAAGCCTCAGCCTGTCCAAAGGTCACGAAAGGCCAGTACCAGTATGATCACGGGGACACCGCGAGGATGACACCCTTGGTTCCCATGCACACCTTAGGGCATGACTTTATTCCAGCCCCTATTCACGCCGGCGGACTTCGCTACCACGGAATTGCACCTACCATAAGCATCTTAACCCAGGAAAAGAAGATGAATACGGAGGCCTTCAATCAGCTAGAAGTCTTTGAAGCTGCTCAACAGTTCATACAGGCTGAAGGCATCATCCCTGCTCCGGAGCCTTCGCACGCAATCAAAGGAGCAATCGATGAAGCTCTACGATGTAAAAAGACAGGGGAAGCCAAAACAATCCTGTTCTTGCTGTGCGGGCACGGCTACTTTGACATGGCGGCGTATGATGAATACTTCAGCGGCAGGCTGCAACCTTACGAATACCCGACTGAGAAAGTTGAAGAATCTATGAAGAAGCTGCATAAGCTGTACCCGTGGCTGGATGAGGTTAACAAGAAATATATAAGCTGCGAACCGCTCTAAGCCTCGCCATTTTCCTTTTCATTATGTTTCTTCTTTTAGTGTATTCGATAAAGCTCAATGTCTTTTCCTGAATAGTTTGCGTTTGGGCGAATTCAGGTTTGTCTATTGCCGCCTAGCGCATCCACTAAATCCTCAACCTCTTTTATCCAGGCGCTAATCATTTCTATGTTCTCACGTTGTCCATGTGTAATTTTATGCAATCCTTTAAGCTCGCTGAGTTGGTGCTGATAGTACCCGGCCAACCGGTTTAAGTGATTTATGGACTGGGCTGTCGACCCGTGCTGTTCTATTTTGCTGCCTAAATTGTTAAGCGCTGTTTGCATTTCTTCCACGGTAATGTCTGTGTTCTTCTTAAAGTCTCGCAGCAGCCATTGTTTTACGGCCATGTTGCGTTTGCTCCAATCGTTTGATTGCTCAGTGAAGGTCTTGAGCACCGCTAGATAAAGTTGGTTGACACGCGCTATATCGGCCGCGGCGGTTTGAGATGCCACAGGTGAGCTTGCCCCCTTTGCCTGATGATCGTAGCCTGGCTTGGCAGAGGAGACCGTTAAACTCACGGAAGGTCTAAGTGGAGACCCCAACACAGTCCACAGTTTGGTCAGTTCCTCCAAAGAAAGGGAATCAACCTTCACGGTTAACTCGACCTTGTTCTTTTCATCTGTTCCTGTAATTCGAGGCGATGCTCGAAGCGCCTGAATTATCATGCCAAGTACTACGTGATCGTCCTTGTCGTTGCCAGTGAACGGGGTAACAAGATAATGAAGGGCAAGAGAAAGGTGATCTGTTCCTTTTCTCGAGGCATCCGTCGTTTCCTCACTTATACTGTACAGAAAGATCGATAGTTTTCTGGTGCCTTTAACGTTAGACGCTTTCGGAGAAGAAAAGGAAATCTGCTCTTTGCTTAAGATCAAGCTTCTGGCTTCAGGTTTTTTCTCTATGCAGTCCCAGATGAGGCTTGTAAGTGCTGCGTCAGCGTCAGTTATGAAGGAATTTTGACTCATGAAGATCGTGTAAATATCGTGTCGGGTTCCTAAAAAGAGTTTTCAGCCAAAAACGTTTTAATTGTTTTTTCATAAAGAGTGCTTATGCGGGGCGTGCAGGGGAAACAGAAAACCTCCACGAATGATAGGCATGTTTTTCTTCTCGTTCTCGCAGACCTAATAGTAACTCAGGTTACCCACGTTGCCCGTCTCAAAGGAAAGTCTGCCAACAAAAACCCTTGGTCTCATAGTTAATCCAGTGGCAGGAATGGGGGGAGCGGTCGGGCTAAAGGGGACTGATGGAAAAGCCATTTTGGACAAAGCCATTTCGCTCGGCGCTAGACCCGTCGCTTCCGAGAGAGCAGGAATCTTCCTCAATGAACTACTTGATGCGAAAAACAGTCTTAAGCTGATTGTTGGCGCCGGTATCATGGGCGAGGCTGAGGCTTACAAGGCCAGATTCGATTTTGATGTTAAAGGCGAAAGCAAAAGCAAAACCACGTTTGAAGACACTGACCTTATCGCAAAAGAGATCGCGCGAGCACATGTCGATTTGCTTGTTTTCTGCGGGGGAGATGGGACAGCCCGAGACGTATTGGAAGCCATTGGAATGAGCGTGCCTGTGCTTGGGGTTCCGACAGGCGTTAAAATGCATAGCGCCGTGTTCGCTGTGACTCCTCAAGCCGCCGCACGAGTTGTCGTTGGATACTTGTGGGGCGGATTGTCTTTGCGGGAAGCGGAGGTTATGGACATTGACGAGCAAGCCTTCAGGGAAGGTCATCTTTCCGCGGAACTTTACGGTTACGTGCTGAGTCCCTACGAGCCCCACTTGATTCAGGGCAACAAACTTGAAAGCCCAACGACGGAAAACGAAGTGCGCAACCAGGCGGCAATAGCAGTCTACGTAATCGAAGAGATGAAACCGAATGTAATTTACATTATCGGTCCTGGAACCACCACTCGCACCGTAAGCGACCTTTTAGATCAGAAGAAAACCCTTCTGGGCGTGGACATCTTCCAAAACAAGAAAATAATTGCAGCCGACGCAAACGAAAAGCAAATACTGGAAACAATAAAAAAGAAAACAGCGCGGATAATTGTCACTCCCATCGGGGGTCAAGGCTTCATTTTCGGAAGGGGAAACCAGCAGATAAGCGCTAAAGTAGTCCGCCGCGTGGGCATCGACAACATTGTTGTTGTCGCGACAAAAAGCAAGCTGGACAGGCTGAACCGTTTAAGGGTTGACACTGGCGACCCAGAGTTGGACCAAGAATTTCGAGCCCGCGAAATTAGAGTTGTTACAGACTATAAGACCACAGGAAACATTAAGGTCGAATAGCCTGTGAGGCTGCCTCCACCACCAAAATCTTCCTTTTTGATTGCCTGTCGTGTCATCAAGTGTTCATGATTTTCAAGTTTTTGGAAAATCGAAATATAGACCTATTCCATAACTACTCCATAAAAGTGAGGTTTAAGCATTGATACCCATTAACATGCCACAGATCGGCGAAGAAGAAGTTCAAGCGGTAGTAAAAGTTCTTCGAAGCGGAATGTTGACGAGCGGGCTTGGGGCGGGTTCAGAGGTAACCAAGTTTGAGCAAAATTTTGCCAAAGTCGCCGGCGTGAAGCACGCTGTCGCCGTTAACACTGGCACCGCCGCGTTGCATTCGGCTGTCATGGCTTCTGGCGTAAATAGGGGCGACGAAGTTATCCTACCGAGCTTCACTTTCGTAGCTACTGTGGAAGCCGTCGTTTTAGCCGGTGGGAGACCGGTTTTCGCTGATGTTGATGGGGAAACCTTCAATCTCTCGCCCGCAGCGGTCGAAAAGGCAATAACGAAAAAAACCAAGGCAATATTGCCCGTTGACCTGTATGGTTTTTCAGCCGACATGAAACCTATGAGGGAAATTGCAGAAGAGCACGGTTTAGCCTTGATTGAGGATGCTGCTCAAGCGCACGGGGCAACTTACGCCGGAAAACCTGCCGGAAGCTTCGCTGACGCCGCTTGCTGGAGCTTTTACGCGAGCAAGAACATCACGACGGGCGAAGGCGGGATAATCACGACAAGCAACGATCAAACTGACGAAACGTTGCGGCTGATTCGAACTCACGGAGAAAAAGCCAAGTACGCCTCGCTCATACTCGGAAACAATTATCGCATGTCGGAAATGCAGGCTGCCTTGGGTAACGCACAACTGGAAAAGCTGTCTTCTTTTGTGGCTAAACGTCGCCAAAACGCGCAGCGGCTGACGAAAGTATTGGAAAAAAGCAGTAGGCTCATACTACCGTACGAATCGAAAGACTGGCAGCACAGCTGGTACCTGTACACCGTTAGATTGAAGGACGGCGCGGAAGCAGAAAGGAACGGGATTCTGGAAAAGCTGAAGAAAAAAGGAATAGGCGCTGAAGCCTACTACGTCAATCCAGTGCATCAAATGCCGTACTACCGGGAAAACTACGGAAGTGCCAACCTGCCAGAAACGGATAAAGCCTCAAAACAAGTTTTCTCCCTGCCAATTCACCCAGCAGTCACAGTGGAGCAGGTTGATTACATAGGAAAAACTCTGCTCACCCTCTTATGACCAGACAAGTCTCGAGCTTAACTATTTTGCTATCTTTTCAACTTAAGACTACTATCGCTGTCCGCTAGCTACTTCAAACCTGCATAAACCGGAACGCGTCCTCACCGTAGATGCAAAAATGTCGACAAAATGTAGATGCTTTCCGTCCATGCTCCCCCATCCGGTAGACTACCCTTGCACACACAAAAAATCTGCGACAAAAAGGCGATAAACAATCAATTCTTCCAAAAACAGGCGATTCGACGCTTCTTCCAACTGCAAGAGTTAAATCGAACGTTGCATATTGAATAGCCTGAACTCTCGTGTTTATTCATATTTTATTGGAAGGGGTATGAAAGTTTGAGTAATGAACCGACAGACGTTTCACGGGTAAAAGTAAAGTTTCTAATCGAAGGTTTAGGTCAAGCCGAAGGTGAACTGGTCAGGTTTTTGGCGCCAAGAACGATTGACTATTTCATACGGAAGCTTCCGGTTGAGGGCAGAGCTGCGTTGTGGAAAGAAGAGGTTTACTTTGAAATCCCAGTTAAGATGGGTGAAGAAAAAGCTAAACCCACCGTTGAGACCGGCACTATCGCTTTTTGGCCTATGGGCAGCGCTTTATGCGTTTTCTACGGCAAGTCACAACCATACAGTCCCGTGAACATACTCGGCAAGATAACAGGTAACTTGGAGACTTTTAAGCAGGTTAAAAGTGGAATAACAATACGGGTTGAACTGTTGACTCCTTAAAACGCCAACGAGCTTTCTTTCCACATCTGCAGCAGCCTTTCGCACTCGGCCTTAACGTTTTTGTCGTCACTTTTGTCCTTGAGGACTTTTAGGAACTCGATGCGTTTTGCAACGGAACGTTTTTCCGCGTTGCCGCCATAGTAAAGTTCGCCTTCAACGTACTCTTCCATGCTGTAAGCCTTTTGCACAAACATACTAGCGGCGTCAACAGAGTTCTCGACGGCGAACTTGTTTGCCCAAATGGCCACTTCCGTTTCTCGCAGTTGGGTTATGCCGTCGATTTCCACTATTCTCCTGATGTAAGTTCTAAAAAAATCAAAGTAACCCGCGGTCTTGATCAACTCGAGGGCTTGACTGGTTTTTTCTTTAAAATCGGTCGACCCTTCGATCGTCAACCTGTGTTTATACCCTTGGTCGATTAGTTCCTTGGCCGTTTTTACTTCTTCAGCCGTGTAAACTCTTTCGGGAAAATCTGTCAATTGACAACTAAACCCCAAAGTTTTTACTTTCAGAAAATTACAGGAGTAGGTTTGAGCGGGCTTAACTTGCTGCTGGCTTGTAGATTTTAAGGTTGTGACTTCCCGAGACGAGTTGCACTGCGCCGTTTGCTTCCAGTTGTTCTAAGAAGTCTTTAGCCGTGCTGATTCGGATGTTGTACCTCGTCGCGACTGCATACGGTGTTAGAACGTTCATTTTCTTAACTTCTGCTACGATTTTGTCATTTTTAGCATCTGGCGGCATTATACTGCTGGCTTTTCTTTCTTTTTGGGGCCCAGCTTTCTCCTTCTTCTTGTCTTGCTTGCCGTCGTCTTGGTGCGATTGCTGCTTCTCCATCTGACTTATGCCGAGTTTCTTTTTTCCACCCACGAATTATCACCTAGCTTTAGTTCTCAACATCTAGAATGGCTGGCTTATTTCAACCTTATGTTGCTCTTTCCACTCTTTGATTGGAACGCCAAGTTTCTTTTCAACCTCAGCCCTGTGGATCGAGTTCATCGTGCAGAATGGAATTATGCGGCCGTCTGGCACGGCGTAATGAATCAGGCAGCGTTGAACTCTTTCAAGGTCAAAGTTATACGGGTCCATGAAATGCATGGAGGAAAGAAGAATCGACTGTCTTTGCAGGTCGCCCAACGAGTCGTAATCGCCTTTAGTTACTACGCCTAAAACGTATTTCCTCAGGAAACCGAATTTTATGTAACGCATTGAGCTGATTAAGCGTAGCTTGGCTTTATTCTTGCTTCCCTTCGAGGCTGTCTCATAGACCTTGTTAATCGCTTCAAGGAATTTCTCTATGTTCCCGTACCTTGTGATTGGAACGATTTTCCCGTTTTGAATCAGAAGATAAGTTGCCATGCCGCAGTGAGGATGAGCGGTGAACTCTAAGTATCGCCTATCTTTCAGTTCTCCAACGGCTCTTGAAACTGGCACAACAGCGGGCACCGGGTAGAAGTCCGACACCTTGATTGTTCCATTCGTTTGTTCTTCGACTTTTTTCATAAAGTCCGGGATTGTGATGCGCATGCTTTCCCGTTGCTTTTGCGGTAGCCTCCCGCAAAGGCTCACCGGTTGAACATTTATGCATCTTACTACGTCGAAGTTTCTTGTGGCAAAATTGATTATGTCGCCAATTTGTTGATCATTCACGCCTTTAACCAGTGTGACAACGAGAACGATGCTGTCCCACCCTGCCTCACGGAGGTTTTCGATAGCCTTCATCTTTGTCTCTAAAAGGTCTACGCCTCGAATAAACTTGTAAACTTCAGGGGTTAAACCGTCAAACTGCAGGTAAACTGTGCTTACTCCCGCCTCTTTGAGTTGCCTGCAATATTCCACGCTTTGTGAGAGTCGAAGACCGTTCGTATTCACTTCTACATGGTCAAAACCAAGGTCTTTTGCTTTTCGAACAAAGTCGAAAAGGTCTTTACGCATAGTAGGTTCCCCGCCTGAGAACTGGAGCGCCGTGGCAGGCACCGGTCTGTTGGCTCGAAGGTTCTCCAGCATACCTGTTATTTGCTCTCCGGTTGGTTCGTAAACGTAGCCTGCCGCTGCGGCGTTCGCGAAGCAGACTGGGCAAGTTAGGTTACACCTGTTTGTCACGTCGATTATTGCGAGCGCCGTGTGAGACTTGTGTTCAGGACAGATACCGCAGTCGTAGGGGCACCCGTTCTTTTTCTCAGTCCTCGGATTGCCCATTCCTTCGCCGTCGTAGCGAAATTTTTCCGCACGCATGTATTGGTCGTAGTCTGACCAGTAAAGTTCCTGGAAATGCCCGTGCTCAGCGCAATCTTTCTTGATAAAGACTTTTCCTTCGTCTTCATAGATTGTTGCGTCTATCGCCTTTAGGCATTCAGGGCAGATGCTTCTTGTCGGTTTGATATCCTTCATTTTTTGCCTTCCTAGTACCCATGCTGTCGAAGGGCTTAAGAGCAAATGTGATGATAATAAGGTTTCCAAACGTTTCCTAAGGTGATTGAGGGGAAAAAATGTCAATAAATGAGAGCACCCGCAACGCTCTGCGAGAAATGGGCTTAAACGCCTACGAAATTGATGCTTACGTGGCGCTGCTTGAAGTTGGACAAATGACTGCCATGGAGATAAGCCAAGAAGCTAAAGTGCCCTACAGCAAAATGTACGAAGTTCTTAACTCACTCAAAGAAAAAGGATGGATAAAAAGCAGCGAAAGCCGACCTTTCAAGTATTACCCGGTGCCGCCGCTGGAAGCGACGAAGTTCACGAAGCTGCGGCTTGAAGACAAGTACTTGAGTTGGGAGAACACGGTCGCTGAGACTCTTCAGCCCCTCTACGAAAAACGGGAACTCGTAGAGCGGACCGACATGCTGATTCTCCGCGGGCAACAAGCGGTGTTGAGCAAGCTTGAGGAGGTTTTAAGCAAAGCATCAAAAGAAATCGTGATTGCCGCGCCTGAATTCGCCAAACCAGTAATTGCTCTGGCTGAACCCATGCTGGAAGGCGGCTTGAAGAAAAATGTCAGAGTTAAACTCATGGCTGCTGGAAAAAAGGAAGATTGGCTTTTCATCAAGAAACATCCTGTCCTGAACGAGCTGCGAATCCGCGACCACATGTTCGGCGGCGGCGTGATAGCTGACGGCAAAGAAGCCATGCTCTTTCTAGGCGAAGACAAACCGAGCCTGGTAATATGGAGCAACCATCTGGGTTTAGTGGGGTTTGCCCGTGAATACTTCCAGTTCCTCTGGGACTCGTCAGCAACAGCCTAGAGACTGGAGAATTATCCGATAATGAAATAAACGGAGTTATTCGAATCAACAGAAAAAAAGGAAGTTTTTGACAAAATTTGAATGTAGTTTAACCGATTAATGGGGCAATTTTTCGGACGATTTTTCTTTATGACATTCTTGATTCCGCTTGGAACAACCACTGTTAAACGTTTTTAAAGCCAAAATTGACGCGATTTATCTCTTAATTCTCTACGCCTTGCTCAGTTTGGCTATTATTTTGCAGTCGCGAAAGAACCTGGAATCAAAGCCAGCCAAGACGTCAGCTAACAAAAGAAGAAAGGGAGGGAGAAAGTTAGTTATTGAGTTACTATCTTCCCATGACTTTTCTAGCGGCTATCTCGATATCTTCTGCTTTGATGGTTTTTCTTCCAGCGTGCATCGCAAAATCCAGTGATTCTTTGGCAATTTTTATGCCGATTTCTTCAAGAGCCTTCGCAAGTTCCTTTGCCGCTGCTTCGCTTACCCTGTCAGCACCCGCTTTCTTACATAACCTGTGCATGGGAGCTACAGCTATTTCTAATTCGGTCATAACGACTTCTCCACGCTTCTTTTTCTTTTTAAAGAAATATTTAACCTTTGTTGTACATTTTTACTCTAAATTATCGTTATCGTGAACCTAGCTTATGATAGAAAATTATAAAGAAACACTCAACTATGATATAGGGCGTGGAAAAATGAAGCTCATCGACGCACATGTGCATCTGTCAGATACAGCATATGCTGGCCACATTGATGAGTTAATAGCGGACGCAAAGGCCGCGGGCGTCGTAGCGCTTGTGACGAACTCGGTTGATTTAGCAACATGCCTAAGCGACCTTAAACTGGCGGAAAAATACGCTGGCTTAGTTTACCCAGCTTTGGGGGTTCATCCTTGGAACGTAAATGCCCTTAAAGAAACCGAGCTTGAGCAAACTATCGATTTGATTCGGAAGCAAAAGAGCGCTGTCAAAGCAATCGGCGAAATCGGCTTAGACAATAAGTACGAAACCGTTTGGGAAAAGCAAATCATGGTTTTCGACAAGATGCTTCGTCTTGCAGAAACGCTTGATCTTCCCGTAATTATACATTCCCGCGGAACGACTGACAAGATAATTGAAATGCTCCCGTCGTACCGTATCAAGCGAGTGCTACTGCACTGGTTTAGCTATCCAATTAGCATTCTGTACCGAGCCATGGATAACGGATATTTTATCACTGAAGGGCCGCCGGCAACTTACTCCAACGGCATACGGGAAATTGTAGAGAAAGTGTCACTGACACAGTTTTTAACGGAAACTGACGGTCCAGTAACCTATCGGAGACCCCCTTACAATGGACAACTAACTAAGCCTTCGTTCATCCGCAGCGTCATTGAAGCTGTGGCTGAAATCAAGAAGATGCCGGTTGATTCTGTCGCCCAGCAAATAGCTGAAAACTTTGAAATTTTCTTTAACGTTAAACTAAAATAGATGGTAGAGGGCGCCGGCTAAAAGCTTAATGTTCGCTAAAAAGAACGGAATCAAGCGCAAACTTAAATTAAACCTATCGTCTATTGGGAATTGCTCTAACGCTTCCAAGCGTCGAACGAGAACATTAACTTGATGAGGCTACAAGATTTGGGAAAAGTTAAGACTGAACAGGTCAAACGAGTCGGAAAAGAACTAATGGAACGTTTTCCAGACAAATTCACAACTAACTTTGATGAAAACAAGCGTTTAGTTGACACTTTAACGCAGGGAACAACCACTCGAGTTAGAAATCAAATCGCAGGATACATAACGAGAACGAAATCGCTGGAGAAAGCCAGCTCCGAAACTGAACCGATAGAAAGTGAAGAAGAAGAAGAATAAGGATAAGTAAACAACTCAGGGAAAAGAAAGCAACATGATGGATCAGTACAGGAAAGGATGGGCGCTCAGGTACCTCCGTGAAGCAAAAGCGGAGTTGGAAGCAGCTCGAAAAATTCCTTACATGGCTCCAAGTTTGACGTTAGAAGCGATCAGAAAAGCCAAGAACGCCATATATTACAGCCTCGGCGAGCCCGCCTTCATTGAAATACTTGTCCGAGAAGAAGTCATGAAAAACCCAGCTACGAATGATTCAATCCTGCGTTTTCTGATTGAAATCGAAGCTATCGTTCAACAAATGTCCCAGCTGGAAGAAGTTAATGGTGATGCGATGATTAAACAGGCAGATTTAATCGTTGGAATAGCAACCGACATCGTAGAAACGTTGACGGAAGAAAGAGCCCAGAACTTTTAAACTCCAATTTTTCAGTTCAACGCGCAAACAATTTTAGCATAAACGACGATTCTATAATTTAAGCGAGAAAACATTGGTGTTGACCGTAAAATTCATCGGCGCGTTACGCCACATTTCAGGCAAAACACAATTAACCGTTAACTATGAAGAAGGAATGTCGGTCAAACAGTTGGTGGCAAAAATACTCCAAGAAACGCCAAAGCTGGACAGAGCGTTGAGTGACCAGCGGTCTGACGATTCAAGTTTTAACGCATTGATACTGGTTAACGGCAGGGAAATCAGCGTTTTAAACGGTTTAGAAACCAAGTTAAAGGATAAAGACGAAATCGTTTTTGTACCAGTTATACACGGCGGTTAACCCTTCATGATAACTCTGACCAGCGATTTTGGGCTAAAAGATCCTTACGTAGCAGAAATGAAAGGAGTAATTTTAACGATAAATCCAGATGCCACTCTGATCGACATAACTCATGATATTGAAAAATTCAACATCCGAAAGGCAGCTTTCACTCTGGCTTCCGTTTCGCCCTATTTTCCCGACGGAACCGTTCACTTAGCAGTCGTGGATCCGGGGGTTGGCACACAAAGACGCGCAATACTGATACAGACAAAAAAAGGTTTTTTCGTCGGACCAGACAACGGTATTTTGATTTTAGCCGCACAAAACCAAGGCATCGAACACGTATACCAGCTGACAAACAAAAAGTTTATGATGCCTAAAGTTTCCAGCACTTTTCACGGCCGGGACATTTTTGCTCCCGCAGCCGCGCACTTGAAGATGGGAGTTGAACCGTTGGAATTTGGGCCGGACGTAAAAGACCCAATTGTTCCCTTGTTCGCCCAAGTGAAATATGGCAAGGGTTTTTTAACTGGCGAGGTTCTGGATGTTGACGGCTTTGGCAACATCATTACAAACATCAACGAGAAACACGTGGTTTGTGAACGAGGCAAAACAATCAGTATAGAATTAACCAATGCGCCCATAAAACTCGCGTTTAGAAAGACATACGCACAAGCAAAGGGCAAACAGCCAATTCTCTTGATCGGCAGCCACGGTTTTTTGGAAATCGCTCTAAACCAAGCCAGTGCAGCGGGCAAATTCCATGCGAAAGTTGGAGATAAAATCAAAGTTTCGTTTGCCTAAAGCGGCTCTTTTTTCGTTTGCAAGAAATAATTATTATTAAGATAAACGTTCGTTTAAATGATACTTGGATGGTTGGATGTCCCGATGAAAGTTGTCATGATTAACGATTGCGCCTACGTTGGAGAAACCCTGCTTAAATACTTCCCGCCAGACATTGAGAAGCAGCACATCACACGAACGAGACGGGTTTGGAACAAAACTTTTGGGATAGCTTACAAGATTCTTCGGGCTAAAGGCGACCTCTATCACGTGCACTATTTGCTGCAGGACTGCTACCTCGCGTCGCTCTTTGGCAAGAAACCTCTCGTTGGCCACGCGCACGGAAGTGACTTGCGCGAGACTTTGGAAAGCAGAAGATGGGGGAGAATCGTGAAGAGCAACCTGCGAAGCTGCGACAAGATACTCGTAGCTCAGCCGACAGTGTTAGGCGTTGCAAAAGAGTACAATGAAACCGCGGAGTATTTTCCGATACCCTTTGACCCAGAAATGTTTTTTCCAAAAGCTCCGCCCGAAAAAAAATCGGAATACCATGTTTTCTTGGCCTCAGCCCCCGACTTTAACGTAAAAGGCACGAACAAAATGCTGCGTGCAGCATCCCTGGTTCCAGAAAAAATAAGGGTCAAAACCTTCAATGCTGGAAAAGACTTGGAGAAAACCAAGCAGTTAGCGCAAGAGCTTAAACTGGACATCGATTTCATAAGCCGAGTCTCCCACCAGAAGATGAACGAGCTTTTCTGGGAGAGTGACCTGGTGTTAGGCAGCTTCGCGGTCGGACGCCAACATCTAGACACCGTTGCAATAGAAGCCATGGCCTGCGGACGCCCAGTTGTGCATTCAGTCCAAAAAGAGTTCTTTCCCACATGCCCTCTAGAAGAGCTCAAAGACCCGGCTACAACAGCAGAAATAATTTCGAGGCTTCTCGTCGACTCCAAGGAAAAAGAGAACCGAATAGAGCAACAACTAAACTACGTTAACACCACTCATGCGGCACCCGTGCTCGTTGAAAAACTCTTGAAAATTTACTCGGCGCTGTTGACATAAAAAACTTCCAGCTGAAATTCTTTTATCCTTTACGAAAGCATTATTAATTTTAGGCTCCAAGACCTTGATGAACACTATGAATAAGATTGGTAGACGAGTTCTTGTTACAGGAGGCGCAGGCTTCATCGGTTCACACGTGGTTCCGCGCCTTCTCGAGTTAGGCCATCATGTGACCGTGCTCGATAACCTCTCAAGCGGAAAATTAGAAAACCTCAAAGGATCACTTGATCATCCAAAGTTTCTGTTTTATCGCGGAGACATAATCGACAAAGACGTTTTAAACGAGGCTTTCGACGACGTAGACTCTGTAATCCATCTTGCCGCCCTGATAGACGTTTCCAGTTCAGTCGTGGACCCTGTTCAAAATCACGAAGTAAACGTGAACGGAACCTTCAACATGCTTCAAGCGGCTGTTAAGTGTGAAGTGAAAAAGTTTGTTTTCGCCTCTTCAACTGCCGTTTACGGGGACGCTGAAAAACTGCCAATTAAAGAAGACGTTGCCATCCACCCGCTTTCGCCTTATGCAGCCTCAAAAGCCGCAGGAGAGGCTTACTGCAGCGCTTTTGCCCACTGCTTCGGGCTTAAAACTGCAACCTTAAGGTTTTTCAACGTTTATGGCTCTGGGAGCGAAAAGAGTCCCTACAGCGGGGTCATCACCGTCTTCCTTAAAAAAATCGTGAGGAACGATGCCTTAATTATTGACGGAGACGGGAGACAAACACGAGATTTCATACAGGTAGACGACGTCGTTAAAGCCCTCACTTTAGCGCTGGAACAAGATAGACTGAAAGGTGAGGTTCTCAACGTCTGCACTGGTGTTCCCACAAGCATTAATCAACTTGCCGCCACTCTGGAGGAAGTCACTGGAAAAAAGGTCAGAGTTAATCATGGGCCTCCAAGAGTGGGGGACATACGATGCAGCTATGGAGACCCCGCAAAAGCATTGAAGAATATGGGCTTCAAAGCTAGCGTCGATTTATCGCAGGGTTTGCGGATGCTTCTTGCGGATTTTAAGACGTAAGTCGAAGTTTTGCAACGACCGAAAAGAAACGAAACGCTGGAAACGAGCGTAATTCGTTCTCCAGTGGAAAAGCCATGGTTCTATTGGAAATTGCTCCAATCATGGGAAGTCGGTCAAAAAAATTCCAGGGCAGATGAGCCTTTAAGTCGTAGTTATGATTGATTAAGGTTTTTCAAAACTTTTTCGATTACGTCAACAGGGTTCTCCAGTTTCTTTAGCTTGGCTTGTACGTCAAACCTTTTACCAAGATGCTTCTCAGCGTACCGCAGCACATCTCGCTCCTTTGTAGCGAATAATGGAAAACCTTTCTGGGCCAGATAACGGTTAACATAAGTTTTACCCATATCAGATATAGCGATGCTGGGAACACCCTGAAGCGCCGCTTCCCTCGCGATTGTTCCCCCGTAGCTGACGACCAAATCAGCGTTAGCTACTAGACTCGCTGAATCGATGAACTGCTCCTTGACTCCGAATGTTTCACCCGTTTTGTTGTAACGTTGAATAAAATAGACGTTCCCCAAAGCAGCAAGTTTTTGCGGCAATTCTTCACGGTAATGCTTTCCCTGAGCGTAGGCTGCCTTCGCTTCGATTTGCCTAATGACTATTAAGGGCTTCTTCAAGCCGCCGATCTTTGAAGGCTTAAAATCTTTAATCCAAGCGACTTCGTCAACTCCTTTAAAGGCGACAACACTTTGGGCGCATTGTTCCTTCGTAAAACGCTTAGGTAAAGCTTCCGAGACCACAACAGTGTTCGCAAACGGTATCGTAAGTCTATTAACGGCTCTCGCATAAGGTGTGTCAGCGGTTAAGAGGATGGGGATTCCTAGGCCGAAAGCAGTTCGGCAGAGCTCAACGGATTGATGAGCAATCGCCACGTCCGGCGGATTATCCTTGAAAATCTTGGAAAACCCTATTACACGTTCAGCACTCTCTTCAAGTCTAGAGTAAAGCGTTGAAGGGTTGTACTTGCCTATGACAATGGGTTTTTCCCCGAGAATCTGAGCCAGCGGCAGCGTGTCTGGATGCTCGCGCGTAGTAAAAACGAATTCGTACCCTGCTTCTCTTAAGCGTTGCCCAATAGCTGACCCATACCTGATGTGTTTTCCCGTGCAGGCATCATACCAAATTTTCATTTCTCGACCCTGCGCCTTGCCTCTATGAAACCTTCCCGCTTGGCTTCATATTCTTCTAAACTCATTACTACAACCGCTGGAACGCCGAAAGACACGGTTCTAGGAAGCACGTTCTTGGTGACTACGCTTCCACCGCCGATGATTGCTTTTTCTCCCACTGTTACGTCTGGAAGCACGGTGACTCCTCCGCCGATTACTGCGTCATCCTTGATGATTGGCGGAGTCATGAAAGTACTTTTTGGGTACTTGTCATTCAAGAGCGAGCTGTTAGGCGCGATGAACACGTTGTTACCTATTACGCAGCCGTTTGAGATGGTTACGTGTGCTTGAATATTGCAGTTTTTGCCTACAACCACGTTTTTGCCAATGTCACAGAAGCTTCCTAGGGTGGTTCCATCGCCGATTCTTGTGCCGTCGCCGATTACAACATAATTCCAGATTGCTACGTTTGCACCTATTTCGACTTTGATGCCTGTCACTATTCCTATGCCTCTTTTTGAGTTCAGCATAAACTCCCTTTCGGGCTCCAGATTTAAATAGTTTAACTTTAACATTGAATTTCCAACGGTGGATGCAAGCGTTTGACCAAAGAAACGGTTTTGGTTATAGGTTTAGGCGAGATTGGACACACTCTTTTTGCGTTGCTGAACAAAAAGAAAAAAAGTTTTGACGTTTACGGCTTGGATGTGGACGAAACGAAAATGCGACAGCTTGATCAAAGTAGAGACAAATTCCCGGACCGAGCTGACGTGATGCATGTTTGCCTACCTTGCAGTTCTCAGAAAAAATTCACAGACGTCGTTGTCGGCTACGCTGAAGAGTTTAAGCCAAAACTAGTGATTATCAACAGCACTGTTCCTCCAGGGACCACAATGAAAGTCGCAGCAAGATGCAATTGTCTGCTTGCACATTCGCCATCGCGTGGTGTGCACAAGAATGCTGAACATATGATGTGGGAAATGAAGCGTTGGACCAAGTACGTTGGCGGCGCAAGCAGGGGTGCAGCTGAAGCTGCCCGGCTCCACTTTGAAAAACTTGGGTTAAAAGTAAAAGTACTGAAAAGCTGCACAGAAACGGAGTTGGCCAAGCTTTTTGAAACGACTTACCGCGCCTGGATGATTGCTTGTTTTCAGGAGATGCACAGGATTTCCACAGCTTTCGGCGCTGACTTTGGCGATACCGTTGATTTTATCGAGGATACCCATCGTTTGCGGCTTGATAGGCCGATCATGTTTCCAGGCGTAATCGGCGGGCACTGCTTGATTCCGAATACCGAATTGCTGTTAGATGCTTATGACTCGGAGTTTTTGCGGTTGATCTTGAAGTCAAACGAGAAACGCAAGGAAGAGGTCAAGGACAAAGCTGTTCTTGCTGAAGTAAAGAAGATCGCAGTGAAGGCTGCAGCGTTGGAGAAGGAGCTTGCCGGAGAAAAGAATGAATCGGCTAAACCTGAACAATGCGAGTAGACGCTCGGTTATGTTGCATTGAAAAGCTAGCAGCCTATAATCTTTGTTCTCTTCTTTCGGCATCTTTTCTCCACGCTTAAGTCTCTTCACAAGTTACTCTTGCTTCTCGGTTGTGCCGCGACCAACCAAAACAAATTCAATACGACATTTCTTATTTGACCATGCTTTGCTCTATCGAAAAATTCTGTTTCAAGCAAGTCTACATGCCTTCCGATGTGCTTTTTAAGAAAAAGCATGTTTTGCCTAATCGCTGCGTTTGCGACATGAATGTTTCTTAACCTGCTCGGATGATCCACATGCGTAAGAAGTGCAGAAGTAACCGGTACAAACTTCATCTTAGCATCTAGAGCACGAATGTAAAAATCGTGATCCTCAGAAGTTAACGTGAAAGTTTCATCAAAGCCGCCGAGCTCCCAAAAAACGCCAGTAGAAATGCACATTAATCTGCTGCACGGTATTCTCGCATTCTCTGGTAAAAACATCATAAACTCATTGTTTTTGAGGCGTGCAATTTTGGACCAAAGCTCTGGGTGCAAAATTACGTCATCATCCAGAAACAATAACACGTTGCCTTTTGCCCGCTTTGCTCCCCAGTTTCTTGCAAGCGCCACTCCAGCTTTGTTTGAGATTATGATTTCATGTGGAAATGGAATAGTTTGAGTTACTGACTTTATTGAAGTTATAGATTCTTTTGAAAGTTGTCTCGACGGAATAATTATTGATATCATGTGCGCGCCAGTTTGCTGCTAAAACATTGAAGTTGGCACATTTGTGTTTAGCCTGCCTGAGATTTGTATCCTTTGCAGATTCCTATGAAGGAAGTGAACCTGATTAAAGGATAGATGTATGTTATGTTGGGTTCTTTCATCTTGATTGATATTTCTAAGCCTCTGATTGGACTATACATTAATCTAGGGATTAAGGAAGCTAACGTTATCGGTTGAGGATACAGGAGCTGATTGAGAATCGGAAAAGTTTTGCCATACCATAAACAGTGGGTTATTTCGTTGCGCAGGCCTGATCGCAGATGAGTCGATATGACTTGGTAGTCAACAACCCATTCAAAGTTGTTGTCTCTGAGTTTTTTCATTAGCAGGCAGTCTGTTCCCGACCCATAATTGGGAATCTTCGGGAAGCCTCCTATTTGGCGTAAAATCTCGGTGTTGTAGATTGTGTTGTCGAGGAACATTCCATAGCTGTTAACGTCCAAAAGTTTTCCGCTGCTGTAGTTGGCAGGATTGTTGATTATTTTACAGTATTGTTTAGCGGTGTATTGTTGGAGTTTACGTAACCCCGAAGGCTTATCCGCTAGTCTTACACCTGTAACTGCTGCAACGTTTCTCTTGTTAAGATGCTTAGTTATGCCCCACCAATCAGGCGATAAAAGTAAATCTTGCTCAAAACTGCAGAAATACCGGGTTTCAACGTGCCTGAGCGCTGTATTTGCTCCATCACTTATGCCTTTTCCTTCATTCTTCAGGCAGTCCCAACCGTTAGCCTTGGCGATCTCAACCGTGTTATCCCTGCTTCCGTCGTCAACAATAAAACGGTGATTGACAAATCGTGAAGGAACGACGGCGTTGATTCGCTTTAGAACAACATCCAAAGTTCTAGAGCCGTCTTTCGTCCAAATTACTAAGTCAACTTTCAATTTTATCTCTCCCCTGTTCCACCCGTGCGCGCTCTTAAGTTGACCTACCTCTCCCGATAGGAGAAACTGGTTTTTCGAAGATGACATCTGGGATTAACTTTAACATCAGGTTACTTTTTAATAAGGTTTTCCAGAACGAAGCCTCAAATTCACCGAAATGAACCTTCAATTAATGGGATTCGTCAAATAGCCTACCCCGTTGAACTCATTATGCTCGGCCATCGACAACCGCACGTGAGTTCTTAGGGTCGCCTGTATAGTTGCTCGCTTCGCCGATTGCTACGAATTGCTAATCCATATCTTGCATTCACAAATCTAATTTATTCCGACAAATTCTTAGATATAGTCGATAACAAACGACAAAGTTGAAACGAAAAGTGAATCTGAATGATGCTTGAAAATTGGAAAGCCATCAACGGACAGGATCAAGGAGCGATTTGGCTCAGAGTGATAGGTGACTCCGATGGTTCGAGAAAAATCAGGTGAAAAGAAAGTTATGCTTAAAACTGCCAATGTGATGATTAAAAAAGTAATCACGGTAGAGGAAAAAACGTCAGTCCAAGAAGCAGCCAACATAATGAATCAATTCGAGATAGGCTCCGTCATTACAACTAGAAGAGGGAAGCCGATAGGCATAATTACAGAGCGGGACCTTCTGAAGCTTATAGTCGCTGAGGGCAGAAACCCCAAAAAGACTACGGCTAAAGAAATCATGTCAAGTCCATTGGTCGTAATTTCACCGGACACTGATCTGGAAGATGCGGCTTGCTTGATGTTCGAGAAGAAGATAAAGAAGCTGGCGGTAACCGATGGGAAGCACTTGGTGGGCTTAATCAGTCTAACAGACATAGCTCGCGTTCAGCCGATGGTGAGATTCCTGCAAAAACTGTCCGAGACGCAGGAGACAACGAAAGGCATGCAGAAAGTCTTAAATTCCTATATTGTTTAGCACGACGCAACTGCCACAATTTGATCAGAATCCAGCACAGGTTCCTAAGGGTTGTTGAGCGATTCGCAGCCCCTCGGGGTGGCCCTACGATGTTGCAGTGGCCCAAATACCGCGCCGAACATTTACTTCTTGCGTCACAAAAGGTATATAAGCTACGCTTAATCATTTTTTCAACTTAATATCGAGTTTCCGATATCGGAAAGGCGATTTTACATGTGGAATCACGAGCATAAATGGAAATACTTCAGGAAAGGAGGACTCAGGATGTGGGTACTCTCCATATTGCAACAGTCGCCGAGAAACGGCGCTGAAATAATGGACCAAATCGAAACAGCTACGCAAGGTCGGTGGAGACCATCACCGGGCTCAGTTTATCCATTGCTTGACGAGTTGCAGAAAGATGGAAGCATCAAAAAACTCGAAGACGGCAAATATGAAATCACCGAGAGAGGCAAACAAGAATTCGAGTGGCCGTGGGGCATGCAAAAGAAGCAACCAAACACTATGGACGAAGTTATAACGGAGATTAACGGTTACATCTCGTACCTGGAAGACCTGGCCAAAACAGACCGGCCAAAAATTGATCAATACTCACAGAAGATCAAAGACTTGCGAGAAAGATTATCGAAACTGGGAGCGATGTGACTTAAATGTCGGCAACTCAAACAGGAACTCCTTCATTTTCGGCTATAGTCAAGGTCGAAAAACTCTCGAAAACATTCGGCAACCTGAAAGCCGTTGACAACATCAGCTTTGAGATTCAAGAAGGCGAAATTTTCGGCTTACTTGGTCCTAACGGAGCGGGAAAGACCACCACTATAAACATGCTTACGACACTGCTTAAGCCTACCGATGGGAACGCAGATGTCTGCGGCTACAACATATTCAAGCAGGCAAACGAAGTGCGGAGAAACGTGGGCGTTGTCCCGCAGGAGTACACGGCAGACGAGGATATGACTGGAATCAATAACATCATTCTCTGCGCCGACCTGTACGGCATACCCAAAAGCGATTCGAAACCTCACGCTCAGGAACTGTTAAAGCTGGTTGAGCTTCAAGACGCCGCCAAAAAAAAGGTAGGTACTTATTCTGGAGGAATGCGTCGGAGGCTTGAGCTTGCATGCGGCTTAATCAATTATCCGAGGCTGCTTTTCTTGGATGAACCGACTCTTGGACTCGACGTTCAAACGCGCACTGCAGTCTGGCAGTACATAAAAACACTGAAGGAACAGTACCACATGACTCTTCTGATGACCACGCATTACCTTGAAGAAGCTGACTTGCTCTGTGACCGAGTAGCCATAATCGACCATGGTCACATCATAAAGATCGGGTCACCGCAAGCTCTTAAGGAAAGCATAGGTGGTGACGTGGTCGAAATAGAAGTCAAAGAACCTAACCCCGACTTATCTACTGATATTTCTCGGATCGCGCTAGTGAAAAATGTCCAAAAAAACAACAATACGTACCTCATAAAGGCTGAGCAAGGGGAGGAAGCCACCGCGCAGATTATAGATATAATACGATCCGAGGGTCTTCACGTAACAAGGGTCTCGCTGAGAAAGCCAACCCTGGACGAAGTGTACCTTGAATTAACCGGGAGGACGCTTAGGGAAGAAGAGGTTGACAAGCTTTCGATGTTCCGTCAACGAGCAACTATAAGAAGAGCAAGAGCAGGAACGTGAACACATGAGTAAAATCAAACCTGAACAGGATTCATCATTAAGCAGCACGGCAGGACAGGAAAAAATCGTTCAAGCGGCTCAACCGGATGCCGGTCTTATGAGGACCCCTCCCAAGGAGAATACGAGTCCGTTCCACGGCTTGTGGGCTTTGACTAATAGGGATCTTCGGAAATGGTACACTAATCCCATTCAGCTCTTCGTTTCGTTAATTCAGCCGGTAGTCTGGCTAGGGTTGTTCGGCAAGGCCCTGAACTTTACAACTTTCATCTCGAGTTCAGGAATCCCACCGGCACAGCAAAACGCGATTCTACTAAGTTATTTCGGCACGACCAGCTACTTTTCGTTCCTATCCTGCGGCATGCTTTCCTTCATAGTTCTCTTTACTTCAGCCTTCAGCGGAATGTCAGTCGTCTTTGACCGTAGGTTCGGCTTCCTCAACAAAGCGTTGAGCACACCAGTAGCGCGCGGAACAATTGTAATGGCTAAGATACTGCAAAGTGTAGGCAGGTCACTAGTTCAAGCTGGCATAGTCCTGATTATCGCGGTGGTGCTGGGAATGGACACAAGTCACTTCACGGCTCAGGGAATTTTTGGAGCTTTCGTCGTTGTCTTCCTTATGGGAATGGGATTATCGGCACTGTTCACTATGCTCGCCCTAAGATCAGCCGATTGGCAGACTCAGATGGCAATAATCAACCTGCTAAACTTACCACTGCTGTTCGCAAGTAACGCGTTGTTCCCATTAAAAATCATGCCTACTTGGCTTCAGGATGTTGTAAGAGTCAATCCTGTCAGTTACGCTAACGACGCGACGAGGCAACTTTTGATAGGCGCGACCGGCTGGGGTAGTCTATGGGTCGACTTTGCAGTCTTAATCGCATTTGCGGCGATACTTTCCGCGGTTGGAATCATCCTCTCGTGGAGATTCCTCTCAAAATAAGACACGAAGGAATGCAAATACATGGGATGGCGCCAGGAAGAAAAAAACAACAAGATTTGGATAAGCCGCGAACTTTCAAAATGTAGTGGTTGCCGAAAATGCGAAATTGCTTGCTCGTTGCAAAAGGAAAATAAGATTTGGCCTGAAGCATCACGCGTCCGAGTTTTCATGCTTGTGCCAGGAACAGAGTTTCCTCACTTGTGCACTCAGTGCGAGGACTATCCTTGTGTCGCAGCCTGTCCGGTTAAAGCTTTGAGTGTCAACGAGGGTACGAGCGCCGTCGTTGTTAACGCTGGAACGTGTACTGGCTGCGGCATATGCATCGAGGCTTGCCCAGGAAAAGTGCCTCACATCCATCCGCGAACCAAGAAAATTTTGATTTGTGACCTTTGCAGTGGAGACCCAAAGTGCGCCAAGGTTTGCCAAGAAGGCGGCTGGAACTGCCTGAAAGTTGTTGCTAGGGAAGATCATGAGTTCAAACTTTTTTCTCGCACGCCTGAAGAGACAGCGAAAGAACTTGCCGCCAAAATGTACGGTGACAAAGCAGAGGAGCTGCAATGATGCTGGGTTATGCAGGAAAGTTTTTGGAAGTTGACCTTTCAAAATCAAGCTGTAATGATGTTACGTTCCCGGATGAATGGCTCAGAGACTACATCGGAGGGAGAGCGCTTGCCGCAAAAATCATGAGCGAGAGGCTCCTCCGCAAGTGGGAAAAAGTTGACCCGCTTGGACCGGAAAACATTCTCTTCTTCATGTCGGGACCCTTCACGGGATACTTCCCAGGAGGAAGAACATGCGTAACGGGCAAATCGCCTCAAAGTAACGGAATGGTAGGTTCAACTGTCGGCGGCGAATTCCCCGTGGAACTCCGATGCGCAGGCTACGATGGCATAATAGTCTCTGGTAGAGCAGAGAAACCAGTTTACTTGTTCATTAAAGATAATGATGTTGAAATTAGGGATGCAGAACGCATATGGGGAAAAGACGGCAAGCAGACCGAAGCTTTGCTGAACCGTGAATGTCGAAAATTGCTTTCTGAACGTTACCCGCGAGTAGGCGTTTGGAAAGAGCCTGCGAAACTGTACATCGGACCTGCTGGCGAAAATAGGGTTCGCCCAGCCGCTGTCATCGCTAAGTGGACTCATGCTGCAGGCTACGGGGGTTACGGTGCAGTCATGGGGTCAAAAAACCTCAAAGGCGTCGCTGTTAAAGGTACAGGTCCATTGCCTGAAGTGGCGGATATTGAGAAACTCAAGCAGATGATCGACGAAGTCTGCAAGGGATGCTATGGCAACACTCTGTGGAGAAGATGGGGAACTGGAGGAGGCGGGTACAGTTTCGGAGCAGAAACCAGTTCTGAGCCGGTGCGCAACTGGCAAGAAGAATGGCACGATGAACGAAGCTACGGGGTAGACCAGTTTGAGAATAGGGTCTGGGTGAAACCTGCGTGGAGCGATTTCGGCTGCCCAACAAACTGTCTTAAAATCAGCTGCGTACATGCGGGCAAGTACAAAGGCGCGATAAGCGATAATCCCGATTATGAACTGCAGGCTTTTCTCGGTCCGAACCTTGGAGTTTTCACGCCTGAAGAAAACGTTTACTTATCCTCGCTGATCGAGGACTTAGGCTTCTGCGGCATACAAGGAGGAAGCACCTTGGGTTTCGCAGCGGAATTGTACCAAAGAGGAATCATAACAAAAGAAGACTTAGGCGGATTAGAGTTAAAGTGGGGCGACGCCGAAGCTTTCGCTGCTTTGGCTAAAAAAATCGCTTGCCGAGAAGGTATGGGCGACGTACTTGCTGAGGGCGCGCACCGTGCGGCGATCCGACTTGGAGAGCTGAAAGGTGTAAACCTGATGCCCTACGCTGTAACTGGCAAAGGAATCAGCATCGGGGCGCATGGAATTCGAAGCGGAAGGGACTTCTCAAGAGAAATAGGTTACGCCTGTAGCGTTCAAGGGGGCGATCATTCATCGATGACAGATCTTCCCATCGATGGCTGGGGCAGCGAAATCTGGCAGATATTCAATGACTCAGCAGTTATGTGCATCTTTACATCATTCAACTTAAGCCCAACGTTCAGGTACGAGTTCTACTACGCACTGACAGGTCAAACCCTCAGCCGGAAGGGATGGCTAAACGGCGGTGGAATAAAGACACTGCAGATACAGCGGGCCATGCTGCTGCTAGGCGGACCAGACCTGAGGTGGAACCCGATGGTTGACGATGACAACCCGGCGCGGTTCTACGAGCCGCTGCCAACAGGTCCATGCAAGGGACAATCAGCCGACAAGACGAGTGTTAGAGAAAAAGTCAGGCAGTACTACGACGAAGCAGGCTGGGATCAGAACGGGGTGCCCGCATCTGAAGAGCTGAGAAAACTAGGGCTTGAATATGTTGACGAAAGCCTGAAACGTTTACGAAGCTAAAGTTTTTGATGAGAGTTCAGGAAAAATTCAGGCAATTCATGATTAAAGGTGAAAAGACCTCGAATTCCCCGCACTTGATCAACTCAAATGATCAAAAGCTTTCAACCCATCATGGTCGGATGTTCGTTCTCTTCATTGATGTGATGCATGACATGTATTGCTAGCCCCGTCGCCGCGCCTGCCGACAAGCCGATGAGCAAGTCGTTGAGTGATGTATACTGCCTGGCCAGTCCGAAGACTACGAGTCCATCGAAAACTAATGCTACAGCAAGGTAACCGGCGCACCACATTTTCACGCTCATACCTCTAGGTTTCTCTATTCCGATGCCGCCTAGAATGCCGAACATAACCAAGAACCCGACCAGAGCATAAACCCAATCGTAAATCAAATCGTTCACCTTTTAGTCTGGGTATGTTAATCCACCGGTTAATTAGTCTATCTAAAAGGGCTTCAGGTTAAAGATTTATAATCGGTTCAGCACGGCACGTACCGTTAACTTTTTTTAGCATAGGCAGGGAATCTTAAGTATTCAAGGATGTGGATGCATTAACAAAATTCGACGCCAGACACTGCCATAAATGGGCACAACTTCTGCTTCGGCGGCAACAAAAACTCAACCAAGCCTTAATCGCAATAAACGAAGGAAACTCTAACTTAGCAAAAAGCCTCTACAGCCAAATCTTCATCGGCGTGAACGGCGGACCACAGGCTGACCCTGGAATGGCAGGCTCATTACTATACCACATGGCGATGATTAACAAGATGGAATCCGAAACTCGCATGTTGGTCAACGAGACAAGCATTGAAGAGCCGAACGTAACTCAAGATTTAAAGAGAATTTACAGCGATTTTGAATCAGACGCCAAAGAATTAACCAAAGAAATCATGCCGGTGAGCCTAGATTTTCAAGCACCGGCATCAAGCGCTTCTTTGAGTTCCGCGAAAAAAATCGATCTCTTCATGAAGTTGAAGAGCGAGGGCAAGAAGGTCGAAGCTTTGCTGGATAGCAAGAGTTCAGAGGCATCAGCCGCGCTAAATAAGCTGTTTCTTGATTGGACAACGCAGATTGTGCACATGCGGCTAACTCAGGAGTATGAAACACTCAGGAGCTTGCTGGTTTTCGCGAAACTCGAAGAAAGTGTCGGTATGTCGGCGCTTGAAGATGCTATGCAAAGAGTGCAAGACAGATTCGGTCAAGAAACGGTGGACATAGCTCTTAATGTTACACTTAAAGTCGGCATGCGAAGAGAAAGACTGCAATCAGTCATGTTAAGCGACCACTTCATCAATTACTCAATGAACGTAGAAACACTTGACGGCCACATGGAGTTTATGAATTGCCCGATCTTTGGAAGCCGCAAATATATGCAGGAAAAATATGGCGTAAATCCTGAAGCTTCTTCACTCTTTTGTGCCCATTTCTGTTTTGCTCACGCCCGGGCGATGCTGGACACTGTTCTTCCTTTCCCATTTACTCTTTGGCAGCCTAAAAGGTTAGGGAGCCATGGGAACTGCGAGTATTACCTCAAATTGGCTTACTCACCCCTTGCAAAGACGGAAGAGCGGTTTGTACCGCTTGTTCTGTCTTGGAACATCACTCGCGAGTGCAACTTGAAATGCTCTCACTGCTACATCAACGCCACAGACAAAAAACTTGATAACGAATTGAACACTCAAGAATCGAAAAACTTGATGGATCAAATTTGCCAGGTTAGTCGACCGCTGCTAATACTAAGCGGCGGTGAACCTCTCCTGCGTCCCGACATTTTTGACCTAATCAAACACGGCTCAAAGATAGGTTTGAAAATGGGTTTGGGAAGCAACGGAAGCTTAATTGATGACGCAACCGCGGCAAAGCTTAAGGGTGCTGGGATAGCAACCGTTTCAATCAGCATAGATTCTAATGTCCCGGAGCAGCATGACGAGTTTCGAGGAGTACCCGGTGCATGGGAAAAGGCTGTGGAAGCCTGCAAGGCTTTGAGAAGAAACAACGTGCTGGTTCAAGTAAACACAACTTTGACCCAGCAGAATTACAGTCAAATAGACGATATAATGGCGCTCGCTGAAAGCATCGGCGTTGAAAACTTCCACCTGTTTTTCCTCGTTCCAACGGGACGAGGAACAAAATTAACCGACCTTTCGCCAGAACAATACGAGACCATGATAACGGAGACGTTTGCGAAAACTGCCAATCACACGCTCAACGTGAGACCGTCGTGTGCACCGCAGTTTATGCGAATCGCCAGAGATATGGGCTTGGACATGAGACAGTGGATTCGCGGCTGTATCGCCGGGCTTTACTACTGCCGCATTTACCCTAACGGCGACGTGACACCCTGCCCTTATCTGCCGATCAAGCTTGGAAACGTACGAGATAAAAGTTTCAAGGATATCTGGTTTAACTCAGAAGTCTTCAATGCTCTTAGAGATCCCAACTCGTTAAAGGGGAAATGTGGGGCCTGTGAATACCGCACTTTATGCGGCGGCTGCCGGGCTCGTGCTTACGGGTTATCTAACGACTTCATTGACTATTGCGGAGACCTTCATGAACCCACCGAACTAAAAAGAGATTACCTGACTGAAGATCCATGGTGTGTCTACCAACCAAAAAATGGTTCGCATAAGCCATAGGTTCTCCGTATTGTCGCTTCACGCGCAATGCGAAAATTGTCCGAAAGTACTTCGGACGGATCTTCTCGATTATCATGTTTACGAAAATTTGACTCAAAGTTTGGTTAGCTCTGGCCCCGGTCTGCCCAATCAAACAGATGCCTAGGGAATCGATAACTTCACAATCGACAAATTCTGAAAATCGCCTATACTGGATGAGCTTCGTTTGATGGCGAACCCGTAGAAACAGTTACTCAGAGTGGTTACTCACTTTCATCCCAAGCGTCCATAGCTACCATCTGTATTTCAGATTCACTAAAACTATAAAGTAGTAAACGCAATCTCTAAACGACGCAAGCTCACCTTTCGCCCCACGCGAAGAAGGAACAAAATGTTCACCTGTCCGAATCCATCATGCAAAAAAGTTTTCGATAAACCACTCAAGACCATGAACTTGCAGGATTCATCTGGACCCTACGTGGCGTGTCCTTACTGCTTAACGAGAATAAGCGACTTAGAAGTTGAAATCGAAAAGTCTGAAACACACCACGCCAGAGAAAAAGTGTTTAAAAGCAAGGAAAATCCCCCAACCTGCCATTATCACCTTGGCTACTTAAGTGAAAGAAAAGACAAAGCGGAAATTCCGGATGAGTGTATCACCTGTAAGTTTCTTCTCGAGTGCATGCTGCAAAAAATGAGAGCTTAGCCAACGCAAATTATAACATTGAGCATCGTATTTAAAGAGTTCAAAAAAATAAAGAATTGAATTTGAGGTAAATGAAACTTTATTTCTTTTTCTTAGCCGTTTCGGTGGCAGGCGCTTCAGCTGGTTGGGTCGGTGCTGGCTCTTCTTTGGGTTCTTCCTTTTTCTCTTCAACCTCTGTTGTGATTTCTTCAATTGGTTTTGGAGGCGGTGTCGTTGCCATCGTCCAACCTATCCATGCACCAATAGCCAGTATAGCAATGAATGCTATGGAAACGAGAATCAATACTGCATCTAGCCTAACAGTGGTTGCGTTCCAACCGAAAAGGCCCGGGTCAGCCACTATAATCACATATGCTACAGCAACTATAACGCACACTGCAAGTATTGCTCCACCTATTCCTTGATCTTTGCTAACCATTTAAGTCACCACTTTATAGCCATGTATTATGTCAAGCAATTTAAAGTTTGTCATGCTTCAAAATGGGCATTTGTCTACGTTGTTCCCATTTCCCATGTTGAAAGGTACTTTTTCTGCTCAACCGTCAACTCGTCAATTCCCACACCCATCGATTTGAGTTTTAGCTCAGCTATTTCTTCATCGATTTCTTTCGGAACAGGGTACACTTTCACGGCTAGCTCGGCTGCTTTAGCAATGAACTCAGCACAAAGCGCTTGATTGGCAAACGACATATCCATGACTTCAGACGGGTGTCCTTCCGCGGCTGCCAAGTTTACTAGCCTGCCTTCTGCCAGAAGGTATAGTTTTCTGCCATCCTTTAGTGTGTACTCTTCAAGGTTGGGGCGGATTGTTCTTTTAGAAGTTGACAATGATTCTAAGTCTTTAATGTTAACTTCAACATTGAAGTGCCCGCTGTTAGCCATTATGGCGCCATCCTTCATTATTTGCATATGCTCTTTTCTTATGACGCTGATGTCACCCGTTGCTGTTACGAATATGTCGCCCAAAGCCGCTGCTTCCCCCATTGGCATGACACGTAAACCGTTCATAACCGCTTCTAACGCCCGTGTGGGCTGAACTTCAGTTACTATCACGTTAGCTCCTAGTCCTTGAGCCCGCATGGCTATACCTCGTGAACACCAGCCGTACCCGCCAACCACAAATGTCTTGCCTGCTATCAACGTGTTTGTAGCGCGTAGGATCCCGTCGATGGTGCTTTGCCCTGTACCATAGCGGTTATCAAAGAGGTATTTTGTATACGCATCATTTACGGCTACGATTGGATATTTTAGGCTGCCATCCCTTTCCATTGCCCTTAAGCGAATTACACCCGTCGTCGTTTCTTCTGTTCCGCCCTTAACGTTCTTCAATTCGACCTGACGTTTGCTGTGCAGGGTTCCGACTAAGTCCGCGCCGTCGTCAAGAGTTATCGACGGCCGGTAATCCAAAACACTATTTATACACCTGTAGTATTCCTCAGTGTTTTGTCCTCTCCAAGCGAAAACATGAACGCCGCTGTCAGCCAAAGCAGCAGCTACTTCATCCTGAGTTGAAAGCGGATTAGAACCGCACAGCGCAACTTTAGCGCCGCCAGCGGTTAATGCCTCCACCAGGACAGCTGTTTCCTTTGTCACGTGGAGACAGGCGCCTAAAACCAAGTTTTTCAACGGTTTTTCTTTTTCAAACCTGCTTTTTATCAGGTTGAGCACTGGCATGTGACGTGATGCCCATTCAATCTGTAGATAACCTTGCTCAGCGAGATCTTTATCTTTAACTTGAAACTCTTGCATAATCAATCCTTCTTTTCAGGAACATTGTGTCTTCAACCTATTTAGAATTTACCTCACATCATCGGCTGTAAGGATTGGAAAAAGTTTAATTACGCCACGTCTAGAGCTAGCAGCAAGAAGGCTGTACAATGAAGGAACCTTTTTCCAGATTTATCGAATCCACCTTAGGCGCAAAGACTTTGCTAATTACAACCGGGCTACCTGGAACTTGGAAAACAGAAACGTCGGAGGAAGTCTCGAAAATCAAAGGCTATCCTATTCTCCGAAGCGATATTATACGGTTAGAAGTGCTTAGGAACGAGGATGTTTTTGACGCAAAAGTTGCTGGCAACATGAACAAGCGCTTATCAGTTTACGATGAAGTTTTCAGAAGAGCAAACGATTTAGTCCAGAAAGACGTTCCGGGAATGATCTTGGACGCCACCTTTGTTACTCAGGACTTAAGGCGGCGAGCGGCTGAAATTGCAGCGAGCCATGGGATGACGTTTGTTATTTTGCAGACGAGCTGTCCTGAAGAAGTTTCGCTCGCCAGAATTCAGCGTCGTACTAAAGAGAATTATGAATCGAACGCTTTAACGGTCGACGCGTATCTTGCTAACAAGAAAAAGTTTGAACCCGTAGACGTCGAGGATCTAAAGAAAAGGTATCCGACGCTTAAGATACTCCATTTAACAGTCGTCACTTGCCGCGACAATCCTGAGGACTGGTATGTCACGGGTATGGAGAAAAGGTAAAGGGATACTACTAAACAATGATAATCGACTTGCACATCCACTCTAAAGCTTCAGACGGAAAGCTAACAGTTCAAGAAATTTTTGAGGAGGCAAAAAACCGAAACATCAACTTCATGGCGATTACCGACCATGACTCAATCAGCTGCCAAACCACAGCCATCGTCAAAGCAAAAAGAGAAAGGATCCGTTATATCACGGGGGTTGAGCTGAACGTAACCTTTACTCACCCAAACTACCATGAAGGCAAACCTGTTTCACTGGATTTCTTAGGCTATCAGTTTGGTGCCGCCGACAAATCGTTGGAAAGCAAGCTTGAAACGATGGCAAGATATCGTGAAGAAAGAGCAGCAAAAATACTTGATAACTTGAATGCTGAATTTGAAAAAGAAAACATCCCGGCTTTAACCAAGGATGACCTAAGACAGATTGAAGAATCTGTTGACGGCGTACTCGGCAGACCTCACATCGCCGATTACTTGATTAAGAAAGGCATCGTTAAAACGCGGCAGGAAGCTTTTGATAGATACCTTGTTAAGTGTGACGTACCTAAATACCCGCTTTACCTGGAGGAAGCATCTAAACTTGTAAGGGATGCCGGCGGAGAACTGGTTCTGGCGCATCCAAACGATCCTCACGGAACCTCCCTCGTCACGCTGACTAAATCGCTCGTTGAACAGACGGCCATTATCCAAGAAAAAATGCTACCTTACATCGATGGCGTGGAATGCTGGCACTCAAGAAGCACCCCGGAAACAACAAATCACTATGTAGCATTCGCGAAAGAACACGGTCTAATAATGACTGGCGGAAGCGATTGCCACCAAAAGCCAATCATCATGGGCACGGTTTACGTTCCCGATTGGGTAGCTGACCAGTTCGCCTAGAGGTTACATTTTTTTCGCGTATTCAACGGCGAGTTTGAAGTAAGCTTGTGCCTGGATGGCGGCGTCATTTTTTTCTTTTTCGTTGAGGTCGAGGTCGTCAAGCTTGAAGCTGATTACTTTGCCACGTACATAGGCCCTGTAGCATTTGTAGAACTGAAGCACATTCGTTAATTCCTGGTCTTTCGAGTACGCGATGTATCTGTCTACGACGTACTCGCTTAAGTCGGGTCTCTTTTGAAAGTCAAGGTCCATAGCTAAGAAGGCGACGTCTGAAGCTACGTCTGAGTACCTGAAACGGTCGTTGAATTCTATAGCGTCGAAAATGCAGATTTTATCGGTTATGAAGATGTTGCCCGAATGTAAATCCCCGTGGCAATCTCTAATTCTATTGTTTCTTATTCGGCTTTCGAAAAGCGTCTTGTTCGTGACGATGAAATTGTTAATCTTGTTCTCGAGAAATGAGTATTCTGCTTCTGTGATTGTTCGACCGGCGTACTTTTTGGTTTGGTCGAAATTTTCATCCCAGTTAGTCTTAATAATTTCAAGAGAGCCAAACGAGCTTATCTTATCGTTTGTCTGCGCCATCGAATGGAACCGAGCGATAATCTTCGCCAGTTCATTAATCGTCTTTTTCTTAACTTTGTTCTCCCTGAGGAGAACGGTCATGATTTTGTCCTGAGGCAGGCGCTTCATTTTTAAGGCATACTCAACTGTTTCGCCGTTGCCTTCTATCCTAATAAGATTCGATTTGTTGATTGGCACGACTTCAAGATAAATTTCTGGGCAAAGTCGCCTGTTCAGCTCCAATTCTTTCTCGCAGAAGAAGCGCCTTTTTTCAAGCGTTGAAAAATCCAAAAACCCAAAGTTTACCGCCTTCTTGACCTTGTATGCGAAACGTCGCGTTAGGAAGACGAATGAGATGTGCGTTTGGACAAGCTTGATTTTACCCGGGTCTTCCGGATAAGCTTCTGGAGTCAAAAGGGCGTCGACTACTTGTTTTTGGGTTGGCATCCTGATGCTTCTTCCTTTGAGCGTATATTGTTTTGCCGTCCAATAAACGTAGGGTAGCTTTTTAAATGGTCACTTGATTAAAGATGTTAAAGTGGGATAAGAAGTGGAAGACCGGGACCGCGAGAACCTTAAGAAGCTACTCTTAAAGAATGGTTATTCACCCTTGATCGCCGAGCGAATCGTTAAATGCTATTTTTAACCGTTTGAAACCCTTTAACGTAATCTAAAACCGCGTTAGCTTGGTCCTTCGAAATATGCCTTCTCTTGCAGAGCGAGTGAACAATGCCAGAGACGTTAGTCAAAGCGTCAACTTTGTAGCCTAGCTTTTCAAGGTTCTCTTTGCCCCCCTGCTCCCGGTTTACGACGACGAGGAAGTTCGTAACTTTGCCGCCGAGTTCTTGGAGAGGCTTGATTCCTTCAAGCTTGGATAAACCTTCACTTATGACGTCGTCAAAAAACAGGATTCTATCCCCTTTCACTATGTCTGCGCCGGCAGTTCTGCCTTTAACGCCGTATGCTTTTTCCTCTTTTCTAACTATGACGCAGGGTAGGTTAAGTTTGCAGGCGATGCTTGGCGCTATCAAGGCTCCCTTAAGCTCAATAGAAGCCAACTTGTCTATTCTGTCATAAGGCATTATCTGCTTTACTTGCTCAGCGGCAGCTTCCGCTACCAAGCAAAGCTGTTTTGGCGACGCTAAAAGACGGGAAAGATCAATGTAGTAGGGGCTGATTGCTCCAGACTTGATTTTGAAGCTTCCAAACTTTAAACATCCAGACAGGTAGAGAGCGTTGGCCACTGTATCAGTAGCAAGCGACATGTGATTTATCCCTGTTGTGAATGTAAACTTGGAAATTTAACCCTTTACCAAGACAAAGAGGGTAAGCAGATCAAGCGACAAGATCTGCGATGTCTACACTATGCTCGTAAATCTGTCTAAGAAGAGACACTACTGCCAAAATTTGCGACATTAAATCCACGGTAGACCCCTTCGCTACCCTTTCTATATCAGTGGAGATTGCGTCGATTTTCCCTCGTGTTGTTCGCACGTTGTCAGCTAAAGCGATGTTCTTAGTTACGAACGATTTCAATGCTTGTTCATGAGCTTCGTAACAGGCGCTTTGCAGGTCAATTAGCAACTTTTGCATCTCTTCCGAAAACTTGACTCCGTTGAGCGCTATGGTTTTTTCCGCGACTTGGACGCACGCGTCGCCTATGCCCTCGATTAAACTCGCAGCCAATCGATAGTCGAGGCACTCTATTGGGGTTATTCCAAGCTTCTCGTTTAGTCGTGGATTTTGAATTATCGTCCTTAAAATCCTAACTAGCAAAAAGTACAGCCTGTTGCTTTCGTCATCTCTCGCGATAACGTTCTTGGCCAACTCAATATCTCCGTAAACAAAGGAGTTAGCCGCATCACGAAGCATCCCTGCAACAATGGCATAGTTACGGTGCAAGATTTTTTCGGGCAAGGCAGAAGGCTGCTGCATCAAGCTATGTAGTGAAATTTTTGAAATAGTTTCCTCGAAAATCTCTAAACCCGACAAAGAGCTGGCCGTCGACTTGACCGTGTTTCTTACACTGGAATCGATCCTGTCTTTTGCCTCGATGTCGATGATGTCGAAGCCGAGAAGGTAACGACCGATGATTTCCCGACTAAGGTAAGGACCAACAGTTAAAGAAGTGGCTTTGGCCGGTGGTTCAGCGTTGTATTCGGCGTCAACGATAAGTTTGCCGTCGCCAGTCACATCCAAGCATACCAAAGCACCTTTTTTCAAACCTTTCTTCTTAGCCCAATCTCTGGGTAAACAAACAAAAAAAGTTCCTGTTGGTGTTTGTTGAATCTTTCGCAGTTCAGCCACAGCCATTCCTCAAGAGGTTATAACTTATCTAAACTACATTTCGCTTATATAAACTGAACTAAGCTGGTTGTAACTCAATAATAATCAACGTGTAAAACGCGAAAACAGGCGCTGCGTTTTTACGACATGCGTAATCACTGCAGAGGCTTGAAGCCCACAAAATTTACTCGGGAATGAAAAACAGTAAATAGCTTAAAGATATAAGAGCTAACCGTAAAGTGCACCAAACCTACTTGGTTAGGCGGAGCCAAATGAGCGAGCTAGAAAAACTTCAAGAAGCAATCCAAGCGACAATCGCCGCAGGGTACCAATTAGACAGCGAAGCTTTCGAGTTTCTAAGCGAAAATGCCAAAACGACCGATCCGGTCAGGATCGTGGACATGGCACTTCAAAGGCTAGCAGGCTTACAAGAGAAACCGTTCTTCATAGACAAAGTTTTCCTGGAAACCTTACTGCAGCAGCCAGCTGTTTCAGCTAATGAAACGGCGCCACCGCCTAAGCTTAGCGTAGAGCAACAAGTTCCAGCAACTATAATTGAGACAAGCGAGGCCGAAAGTGTTTTTTACCCTTACGCCAAGGACACCAAAGCGGAAATTAGCATTCTGGAGGATGCAACAGGTAAGCTCAGTTCCAACGGCTCCATGGAAGAGTACCTCCAATACTTTCAAGACAGGTTTAAGCGGATCGAGCGTCTTCTGAGGCAAAGAATCGACGTTAAAGCTGCGACGCCAATACTTGAAGCTCTTAAATCGCCCGCCAAGACGAAACTTAAGATGATCGGCATGGTTAGTGAGAAAAGAGATTCAAAGAGTCACATAATACTTTCAGTTGAAGACTTGCAAGGAACCGCAACTGTCTTAGTGCCTCAAAAGGCGCCTGAAGACGTCCGTAGGAAAGCTCTCATGCTTATACCTGACCAAGTTGTATGCTTGGCCGTAATCAAAACCAGAAGCAATCTCTTCCTCGCCGAAGACATCATTTTTCCAGAAATCGGCAGAAAAACTCAACAAAGAGCTCAAGAGCCGATTTACGCTGTGTTAACGTCCGACCTTCATATCGGTAGCACCAAATTCGAAAAAGAAGCCTTCAAACGGTTTATACTCTGGCTTAAAGGCAAATACGGAAACGAGCAGATGAAGGAAATAGCTAGTAGAGTAAAGTACCTTCTGATTGCCGGTGACATAGTCGACGGCGTCGGAGTGTACCCGGGTCAAGTGAGAGAGCTATCTATAAGAGACGTCCACAAGCAATACGACATCGCGTTCAAGTACCTAGAGAAAATCCCAAGCTACATTGAAATAATCATTTCTCCAGGCAACCATGATGCTGCACGCAAAGCTCTACCCCAACCCGCCATACCAGAAGGGTACTTGAAGGGGATGCAGGGGAAAAGCAACATCCGGTCAGTCGGGAGCCCATGCCTCTTAAGCATACACGGGGTGGAAGTTTTAATGTACCACGGTCGTAGTTTGGATGATATCGTCGGCGTAGTACCTGGAATGGATCACAATCACCCCGAGAAGGCAATGAGGCTGCTTATGCAAACTCGCCACTTAGCTCCTGCTTATGGCGGAAAAACCATGCTGTCCCCGGAAAATCACGATTACTTAGTAATCGATAGGGTGCCAGACATCTTCCACGCTGGGCATGTTCACGTACTGGGCTTTTGCAATTACCGAGGAGTGCTTGTTGTGAATTCAGGAGGTTGGCAAGAGCAGACTAGCTACATGGAAAAATTGGGGTTGGTTCCAACACCGGGAAAGGTGCCAGTGGTAAACCTACAGACGCTTGAAACGACTGTTCTCTCGTTTCTTTAACTCATACGTTTTTGCTAAGTTCAGTTACGCATTTATGAGAAGCCTGCATGGAATAATCGATTAATTGGCTAAACCTCGTATCCTCTGCAAACACGTCCCGAACTAGGCTTCTTGGAATTTCGAGCCTGATTTTCTTAGTTCTTCCATAGCGGCCCATGCTTACCACTTTGGCGTTCACTAGGCCCATCGAATCAAGCTCATTAATCAATGTGCCTAGCCGACGCTGGGTAAGGAGGCCACTGCCAAATTCGCCGCATAGTTCATTGTAGACATCATATATTTCGCCTGTTGTAGCGCTTGGCTTGTTTATGTGGTAAACGCTTAGAAGCACGAGTTTCGAGTGAAGCGTCAGATTTTTGAGGGCTTCAATCACTCGGTTGTGTTCAATATGCTTTTCGGCCAAGCGCACGTGTTCTTCGGTGATTGTCTTGGCGCCTTGACGTTCAGCAACTTCTCCTGCAACACGCAGCAAGTCTAGAGCTCGGCGTGCGTCCCCGTGCTCGGCAGCAGCTAAAGCTGAGCAGATGTTTAATGCTGATTCTGACAAAATGCCCTCGCGAAAAGACAGTTTTGAACGTTCTAAGAGGATGTTTCTTAGCTCACCTGCGTCGTATGGCCTGAAAACCAGTTCTTCCTCGCTCAGCGAACTAAAAACCCTTGGGTCCAAAAACTCCTTTAGTCTGAGGTCGTTGGATATACCAACAATCGAGACTTTGCTGTTGCTGAGCATTTCATTTATTCGAGTCAATTCGTACATGAAAGCGTCTCCACGGTCCTTTATCAGTGCGTCAATCTCGTCAAGAACGATGATGAAAATAAGTTGTGTAGAATCTAGACCCGTTCTGAACCGGTCAAACACTTCGCCAACTGAAAGACCCGTGAAGGGAATAGTCAACCCAAGACTTTGACTTAAACTTGCAAAAACTCTGTATTCCGAACCGGTCATGCGGCAATTTACGTAACAAAACCTTACCCGTGCGCCGTACTCTTTCGCCTTGTATTCCAAGCGACTCAAAACGTATTTGGCCACTGCTGTCTTTCCTGTTCCTGTTTTTCCATAAATAAAAATATTAGAGCACCTTGAATTCTTCAGAACGGGAGCAACTGTCTCTCCCAGCAGTCTAATCTGTTCCTCCCTATGAGGCAACTTTTCTGGAATATAATCGTGCCTCAACACTTCTCGATCCTTAAACAACCGAACCCCATTGACAAAACTATCGAACACATCATCTAACACGTTTGGATTCCCCATTTCCCATTCTCCCCATTTTTCAGTGGCACATCCGATATTTCGTGCAGAACAGATAAAGCATGTAGTACAAAAAATTGGTCGCAGAACACAACAATCCTAAAAATCAATGAACGCCTGGTATGACAACCAAGCATATCAGCAGACGCACACACCCCAAAATTTCTACTGGAAAAGCTTATTCAAGAAAAAGGAAAGCAACTAATTAGAATTATGGTTATACATACTCTGAGTACTAATTAACGCCTTATTATATAAAATATGTTTATCCAGAATTTTAGATTACAAACCTGCAAATATTTTTTCGAAGATTTTTAGCCTTCTTTTTGACCTCAGAGCTTCGAGCGGAAACTCAGGGGTGTCTGTTTAATCTTTTTCACGGAAATTGTTTTCTGATATTCATTCGGCTGAAAGCCATTGCTGACCTTTTATCAACATTGTATCAGGGAAACTTCAACCTTAAAGGCACCTATCACTGTTTTATCGGTCGGCGCGTTCTTTTTTTACTTCACAAAATTGTGAATACATGTGAAATAGCACTGAATTTGTCCCTTAATCGTTTGCATTTCGTCTCAGATTACCTTATTCCTGTCTTTTTACAGTGAACAGGGCACCCCTGCGCTTCTACTGGAGAAGCTGAACCGAGCGATAACCCCCATATTTCAGCAGTTCTAATTTTATGTGAAGCCCGTTACGCTGAATAGAATGAAAATTTACCTCTTTACCCAAAAACAAGCTTTTTTTTAATTCTTTATTTTCAGAGTTTTCACCATAACAGCTATAAGTTGTGAAGTGCTAAAGTTGTAAACCCTTGGGTGTACACGTAATGCCAGCTCGTAAAATTCGCGTGGAAGTGATCGATAACGATGGCGGTCGGTACACCATTGCTTTTGACGGCCAAGTAACCCGGGACAAGGCTTTGAAACTCTTGGATATTGTGGAGTTACTGGGAGGTGCACCGGGCGAAGATCCAACTTCAAGCTCAGGTTATCCTTTGACAAGTGTTGCTCTTTCGCGTTTTGATAAAGTTCAATCAGTTGTTCAGAAAAGTTTTCCGTTAATTTGGTTCTCTTCAAAGGACATCCAGTCAGCTTACGAGCAGGAACTTAAGGAACCGATAAGCCTGAGCACGGTTTCCACTTATCTTTCAAGAATGACAAGTAAGGGTATTTTGCTGAGGACGGGCGGATCAAACAACTTGAAGTACAAGACCGTTCCAAGCGTTTCTCAAGCCGTCATAAAGCAAAGCATAAAATAAGCAAAAGCTTTAGCAATTTGCTAGGTTTGTTAGGCGTTTTCGGTTTTCTTTAGCAGTTTTTCCATCTCTGCTTTGATGCTGTACCTAAAGGGTATTTTTCTTTCTTCCCTTTCCAAATATCCTTCTTCATAAAGCTTCTTCATGAGTCTTGCTGTATGCTCTCTGCTAAGGTGCACTCTGTCTTTGATTTCGGGCGCTGTTTTTGGGCCTTCTGAGGATAACATTTCTAGGACTTGAATTTCCGTGTCCGTTAGCGTTGCCATTGCTTTATCACGTTTGATTGGGATGACCGGCATGGAAGGCTCGCCCATTGTTTCTGGGGTAGCAGTAAACTTCTGGAATTGCTCTTCAAACTTTGCGATTCTCGCGTTGAGTGTCTGTTGCGTTGCTTCGACGCCTATGATTTTCGATTCTAAAGTTGTTAAACCTGATAGGATGCTGGTGCTTGTCTGCCTAACACTTTGTGAAACGGTTTCGATCTGATTTTCAAAAGGCTCTAGCCTCTTTTCCAAGTTGTCCGCTTTCTTGAGGCTCGTGTCGGCTTTAGCCAAGTTCCCTTCAACCTTAAATGCGACAAGATCTAGTTTTTCGGCCTCACGCCTAAGCTCTCTATCAAAACTCAGAACGATATCTTCGACGATGCCCTTAGCCTTCTCATACTCTCTTTGCGCCTTACCTAATTGCCTGTAGTATTCAACCGCAGTCGAAACTGTTACTGTTGCTAAAACTGCCAAGATTAACAACGCAAAGTTGATCGTGATTTTGGCACCCTGTGATGCACGCGTGATTTTACTCGTTGCATCACACATCACAGTCTACCATGGACTTCTTAAGGTTTGTGGTGATGTCTCTACATGTTGACCATGACATCACACATCACAACTTTTAAGAGGGCCATTGACCTTTCTTAGTATCGTCTTAGAAACTCGTTAATTTGCACTTATTTCCCAATTTACTGCTTTTTATTGCCCGCTTTATGGTGAGTCTTAATGCTTCCTTTTTTCAAAGGAAAAATTTTGAATGCTGCTGTGATTTGTGATGTCACAAGGGCTGTTCCGATGGACTGGAAAGCCTTTTCAGGCTTGTTTCAAGCTCCTGGCGTATCATTTCTATGACTTTTTGATGTTCTTTTAGTTCTTCCTCTTCGCCTGGCATGTCTCCATGTGCTTCCACATATTCGTGCAGTTTATTCGCCATTTCTAGGTAGGGATCAAGAGTTGTGCTCTCAAAAACTCCCAGGTAGCCCAAAAGCAGCACTGTATAAATTGATTTTATAACGTTTTCTTTCGACTGTTTTAGTGTCCTGTTAAACGAGCCGCGACTTATTTTAGCCTTAGTTAGCCTTAAATTGGCTTTTTCATCGTATTTCAGCTGTTTGCCTGATAGATTTTCGGCTAATATGTCTATTAACAGCGTCTCGAGCTGGATTTTGGTTAATTGACTATTTTTGGCAAGTATTTTGACAATTGGGTCGTTTAGAGCTCCGTTTAACCATGATTGTACTCCCTCTTTTAGCTTCAATCTGCTTTTTCCTCCGTGTGCCTAAATGAATACAGTTTTGTATACTAGCTTGTCTTTTAAGGATTATTGAAACAGATATATGATTGGTTGTTACTCTTTATTTCTGCTAATACAGCCGGAACGGTTAAACGAGCCGACTGGAGAAAGCCTTTTCACGGTTCGCACCTTAGTTCCATAGTTAACAAATAAATGTTAAAATGATTGGACTATGTAAAGTGTTTTATGCGAGATTTTAGACGAAAATTGTAATTCTGATTTTGGTCCTGCAACATCCTTAAACTAACCGGCTGCCTATTCCAGCCTCACGGCTCACCTACATTATTTTCCTTTTCAAAACTGCTATGTTTGCAATAGATCGTCTTCCGGTTGCCACGCGCCACGCCCTTCTATTCATTGGGTGACACAGGTGTGAGGTCACCAGTTACACGCTGGAATCACAGTGACCTGCCAAAAAAATGGCGAAAATCACAGATTGTGACGAGGTTGTGATGCTACTGTGATTTTGGTGGTGTTTGCCTACCTCAACCCCTTTAGAGATGTTCTGAGTACTCCTTGAGCTTGTCAAAAAGCTCGGGTCGCAGGTCCCTCAGAGTGGGAATAAAAGTCTCCGCCGTCCTTAAGTCACTATAATCTACTTCACATTGAACGAAGTCTTCTTCGTCATACTTTGCCTTAGCCAGAACATCACCGTTCGGACTGACAAGTCTGCTTCCCCCCCAGAACTGTAAGCCATCTTGGACCCCGGCCAAGTTCACGTAGGCAAGGTAAGCTGTGTTTTCCAGTGCCCTGGCACACGTAAATGTTTCAAAGTAGGTTCTGCGTACGGCTGGAGAGGCGGATATGCAAACGATTAACTGAGCACCCTTCAAGCGAATGAGCCTAAGTACTTCCGGGAAGAAGATGTCATAGCAAATGCATAAACCGATGTTTCCCAAGTCTGTCTGAAAAACGGCGGTTTGGTAGCCTGGACGGAAATACCTTTTCTCTTCGAAGACGCTGTGAGTTGGCAGGTACATTTTACGGTATTTACCGATTAAACCAGTTGGACCGATAAAGACTGCAGTGTTAAAGATGGTTGCGCGGGTTTTCTCGCTTAACTCGGGCATGCCAAAAATGATGTGCATCCCCGTTTCTTTCGCCAGCGCCTCCACTTTCTCTACGGTCGGTCCCGGTATTGTTTCAGCTAACTCGTAGAACTGGTCCCTAACGACATACCCACTCAAGCAAAGCTCTGGGAAAATGGCTAGATCAGCCTTTTGCTCCTTGGCCTTGTAGGTTAATTTTTCTATCTTCTGCAGGTTTGCCTCTTTGTCTTCTCGTCTGCTGCTTATTTGGGCAAGGGCAATTTTGATTTTTTGTTTCATGCTCTTCCACTTTTCAATACGTATGTCTCGGAAGCCTAAAATCGTTTCCTACGGTTCTAAACCCGATTTTGGGCGCTATTGGCATTTTTCTTTTGTGCTCATTTGCGAGCCATCTGGCTTTGACACTTGCGACGATAGACTTGTTAATGCCCAGTTGATCAGCGATTTCCTCAGACGACATGAACCTCTCTAACCCATAAAGAATAAGGTCTAAAGTCTCATACTTAATCCCAAGCTCCGTTTCAGCCATCTGGGCTGGCCAAAGAGCTGGAGTGGACGGCTTTAGCGCAAGATCCTTAGGGATTCCCAGGTGAACTGCAAGCTTACGAACCTGAGTCTTGTACAAATCCATTATCGGCGTTATGTCCGCCGCTGCATCTCCCCACTTGGTAAAGTAGCCCATCATCGTTTCCGACTTGTCAGAGCTCCCGCAAACAATCTTGTTAAACTTGTTCGCGTAGTAGTAAAGGTAAATCATTCTTGTTCTTGCTTTGATGTTGCCCTTACTGAGTCTGTCTTTAGGATCAAACACTGGAATGGCCTTATAGAAGCATTCCATTACGGTTGACATGTCACAGATAGTGCTTTCCAAGCCGAACTTTTCGACAACCACATTCGCGTCGTCAATATCCTTTTGGTTAAAGTTTTCCTCTTCAGGAAGCATAAGTCCTAAGACGTTTTTTCCGCCTACTGCAAGACTTGAGAGCGCAGCTACTGTGCCGCTGTCGATTCCTCCAGACAGGCCAAGAACTATTCCTTTAGCTCGAGCGTTTTCAACGTATTCTCTGATGAACCGGCGAATTCTTTCTTGTGTTTCCGAGAAGTCCATGTCTAAGGCGGAAAGCGTTAATTTCACGTGGCTCAACCAGCCCCATATTCTTGGTTTGTAGGCAAGTATTTAAGGACAAGCATGAATACTATTCAACAACTCCATCAACTTGAAGGCTGAGCATGATTTGGGGAGGAGAAGAAAAAAAGTAGTTCATATTCCAAAAAAGCATTTACCTAAATTCTTCTCTTGCCCAAGGTGCGGGAAAGAAACAGTTAAAGTCGATATTTCCAGAGAGGAGGGCGGTCACGCCGTTGTGCAGTGTAGTAGTTGCGCTCTTAAGGAGGAATTCCAGGTTAAACCCGCCCAAGGTGAAGTTGACGTTTACTGTATGCTAACCGATCGAGTTTACGGTTCCAGTAAGAGAGCACGTTAACAAACGTAAAGAAATAGTGATCGAAGGATTGCTATGCAAGGACCTATCGAAAAATACTTGCTCGAAAAAATAAAAACCGAAGGATCTATCCACGTCACGCTTATAGACCCAGAGAAAGTTTCAGCCAGTGATGCTGCAGGGATCGCTGAAAACTCTAAGAATAGCGGAACGGCTGCCGTTATGATTGGAGGCTCAACTTTTGTTTCTCAGAAACATCTTGACGAAGTCGTTAAAGCAATAAGGGCGAACGTTAAGATTCCAACAATACTCTTTCCGAACAACATAACGGGGATAAGCCGCCATGCAAACGCCATATGGTTTATGTCGCTCTTAAACTCGGTTGACCCTTACTTCCTTATAGGTGCGCAAATTCTAGGCGCACCACTCGTTAAAAAATATAATTTAGAACCTCTGTCCATGGGGTACATAATCGTCGGTGAAGGCGGCACCGCCGGCATCGTGGGCAAAGCAATTCCTGTGCCGTACAGCAAACCGGAACTTGCTGCTGCTCATGCCCTCGCTGGTCAATACCTTGGCATGCGGTTCATTTATCTCGAAGGCGGTTCGGGAGCGAAAAATCCAGTGCCTCCAGAGATGATTCGTGCCGTTAAGCATCTGCTTGAAATTCCGCTCATTGTGGGCGGTGGAATAAGGACTAAGGAACAAGCGTTTGCAGCTGCGTGTGCAGGAGCCGACATTATTGTCACGGGCAATGTTACTGAGGCACGTGATTCTAAGCAAAGGGTTGCTGAAATCATCACGGCAATCAAGAACGTCAGGGTTTAACGCTATACTGCTAACTGCTTTGTTCTTACATTTTGTGTTTAGCTTCTAGAAAAGCAAAATAACCCATAGAAGTATACTTTGCCAAGGGAAGAACTGCGCTTTGAACATCAGTAAGAGCTACCAAGACTACGTTGACCTAATGGAAAATGAGTTAAAGCACTTGTATGCGATAAGCGATAGCGCAAGATCTGAAGGGTTGGATCCCGCATTGAAAACGGAGTGCATTATTGCTCAAGATATCGCTGACTTAGTAGAGGGGCTCGTAGGACCTAAGCAAGTGGCGTTGAGTATCAGAGAATTAAGCACCAAGATGCAGAGAGAGGAAATAGCCTTCAAAGTCGCCGAAGAAATTGTCTTGGGCAAATTCGGAAGCATGGAACCTGAACGGGCAGCTGAACAGGCGATTAGGACCGCTCTCGCAATTTTTACTGAAGGCTTAACAGCGGCGCCTATTCAAGGCATAGCGCAAGTTAAAATAAAAACTAACCCCGATAGAACACGATATTTAGCCATATATTTTGCAGGACCTATACGCTCAGCGGGCGGAACCGATCAGGCGTTAACTTTGGTTGTAGGCGACTTCGTTCGGCGACAACTGGCCTTAGACAAGTACAAGCCTACGGAGGAAGAAATCGCCCGCTTCATTGAAGAGCTCAGATTGTACGAACGGTCAGTCGGTCGCTTCCAGTACCACATCCCAGACGACGAGTTAAAAAAAGCACTCAACTTGATCCCCGTCGAAGTCACGGGCACCGAATCCGACCCGGTTGAAGTTTCCTCATACCGAAACCTTCCCCGCGTCGAAACAAACCGCGTAAGGGGCGGTGCGCTCAGAGTTGTTAATGACGGCATCGTGGGACGAGCCCAAAAAGTTTTCGTAATCATCAATAAGATAGGCTTCCAGGATTGGGATTGGCTAAAAGAACTCAAGAAGAAGTCAGAGAAGAAGTCAGGCGGCTTTATGGATGATGTGATTGCGGGGCGCCCAATCTTTGCTTTTCCCTCTAGGCGCGGCGGCTTTAGGCTGCGTTACGGAAGGTCTCGGAACACTGGCTTGTCAGCTGTGGGTGTTCATCCTTCAACGATGCTTGTGCTTGAAAACTTTCTTGCCGCAGGTACGCAAATGAGGTTGGAGCTTCCTGGGAAAGGATGCGTTACTCTTCCAGTGGATACGATTGAGCCGCCCGTTGTTATGCTTCAAGATAACTCGGTGGTGAAGGTATCCCTGCAGAACTTTGCCGAAGTCAAGGGTAAAATCCAGAAAATACTGTTTTTAGGCGATATTCTGATCAGCTTTGGAGATTTTCTCTACTCAAACAAGAGCCTTCCTCCTTCAGGGTACGTGGAGGAATGGTGGGTTAAAGACCTCAAAAGTATTCTTGAGGACAAATTCAAGTCTGACTACTGCAAAGCCGGAGAAGCGGCCCAGATTTCTTCTAGAAAGCTCGAAGATTTCTTATATGACCCGTTCAGCAGCAAGCCAACCGCCAAAGAAGCAATACTTCTTAGCTTACGCTTGGGGATACCTCTGCACCCGAATTACACTTTCTTTTGGTCAAGTTTAACCACGGTTCAAGAGGTTGAACTGCTGGAAAACTGGTTAGCTTCTTCTGAAATGACTATGGATGACGGCGCTGTCTGCAGAATTGCAGGCAAGCATGACCAAGAAGTCGCAGTGTTATTGAGAAAAATCCTTGCTCCACACAAGATAGTGAACGATAAAATCTTAATAGAAGGCGAAGACGCCGCCGCTTTCGCTTTCAGCCTCGGCTATGGCAACGCCACAATGTCAGACGCCACTCAAGCTGCGACTGTGACGGAAATGATCAGCGGACTTTCGGGGGTTGAGGTTAAGGATAAAGCTCCTACGTATGTGGGCGCACGCATGGGAAGACCTGAGAAGGCCAAAAGACGAGAAATGAAGCCTCTCGTCCACGTTCTTTTCCCGGTAAGCTTAGCAGGCGGCACACATCGGGACCTTTTGGAGGCTGCAAAGCAAGATCATGTGTTCGTTGAAATGGCTAAACGCAAGTGTCCAAACTGCAAAACTTACACGCTGAGAGTAAAATGCCCAAACTGCGGATGCGAAACAATTGCGGAGAAAACTTGTCCGAGATGTGGGAGAGCATTGAAAGACGATTTTTGCCCAACTTGCAAAACCGCTGCTGTTCAGTATCAGCGACAGTCAGTTAACTTCAAAGACTTGATTGATGAAGCATGCAGGTCGCTTGGTTACGCGACTCCAAAGTTACTGCGGGGCGTTAAGGGATTGATTAACCAGGATAAGGCTCCCGAAATTGTTGAGAAGGGCATTTTACGAGCAAGATACGACTTGTCAGTTTACAAGGACGGGACAATACGGTTTGACGCTACAAACGCTCCACTTACGCATTTTACGCCTGCAGAAGTTGGAGTGCCCGTTGAAGCGGTAAGGAATCTGGGGTACAGTTGCGATGCGCATGGGACACCATTAACTGATCCAGATCAAGTTTGTGAATTAAGAATTCAAGACGTCGTGATCCCGTTTAAGGCCGGCCAGTACTTCATTCAAATCGCGTCATTCATCGACGATTTGCTTACACGAGTCTATAAGCTTCCGCCATACTACAACGCTAAGAACCCTGAGGACCTTGTCGGGCAATTAATTTTCGGTTTAGCACCTCACACATGCGCATGCATATTGGGACGCATCGTCGGCTACACAGATCGTAACGTGATTTATGCGCATCCCATTTGGCACTCAGCCAAACGTCGTGACTGCGATGGTGACGAAGACACTGTCATGCTGGGGTTGGATACTCTTCTGAACTTCTCCCGCGCATATTTGCCTGCGCAGATAGGCGGAATAATGGATGCTCCTATACTGCTGATTCCTTTTGTTAACACCAAAGAGGTGCAAAGACAAGCTCACGACTTTGATGTTGACCAGACTTATCCAGTTGAGTTTTATCTGAGAACTTGGGATAAAAGTGAAGCTGCACCCGTGAGCCCCATTATGGACGTTGTTAGCCACCGGCTCGGAACCGAAGCGCAGTTTGAGGGCTTCCGTTACACGACACCCGTGACAAACATAAACCTTGGTAACGCCAACAGTTCCTACAAAGAATTCAAAAGTATGATCGATAAGCTAAACATGCAGTTGGGATTGGGTGAAAAAATTGATGCTGTAGACGTCAAACGCGTCGCCTTAAAAGTTTTAACCACCCATTTCCTAAGAGACATAGCTGGCAATTTGCGTGCCTTCTCGACACAGGGCTTTAGGTGTAAATCATGCAACAAGAAGTTTCGTCGATTGCCCCTTAAAGGAAAGTGCCCTTTCTGTGGCGGAAAGCTAACTTTGACTGTTTATCGAGGCGGCATCGAGAAGTACCTGGAGGCTGCACAGCAGCTCGTAGATAAGTATGGTTTACCGAACTACTACACCCAGCGCCTTGAACTTGTAAGGGAAGAAATAGCTTCGATGTTCGATAACAAAAAGCCAAAACAATCCACACTTTTTGATTTTGGTGGCTAAAGCTTTTCAATATAAACGACTGTTTAATCTATCGGTGGATTCGAATAAAAAACTGGGTGCATCCTAACGCTTACTTGAGAAACGTAAGAAACGTGAAAAGTGGCCTCGTAGCGAGGAGCAAAATCCTTGAAGCTCTCGAGACCAGCCCAAGCGACGCTGCAAGAATAGCGAAATCAACGGCGCTATCCTACAGTGTTGTGACGCATCACCTGCGCCTTCTTAAAAACGAAGGCATCGTCCATCGACATGGACGCCGACCATACAATTGGGCGTCAACGGGTTTAGGGCAGAAACGCCTTTAAGATTAGAACGTACATTGACACGGTGTTTTCTGGCATTTTGGGCACTTGTAGTTGTACTTGTTGATAGCTGCGCTTTCAAGGTCGATTCGCATTATGTTGGCAAGAGAGGCAAGCCACGCAATTACGTCGGCGAATTCTTTCTCGGCAGCTTCTCTGTCAGTTCCCTTTTTCAATTCTTCCCCTAATTCTGCGACTTCGTCAACAAGCCAATTGTATGTCCCTTCAACTCCGCGTTCGGAGTCTCTCTTGAAATATAACTGGCGCATCATCTGCTGGAATTCTCTTATGTGCACGTTCTCACCGAGTTTTTAATTTTTGTGCGAAGTGGAGTTTAAACATTCTCCACTTTACCGTAGAATAAAAGTTTGGAATTGGTAGCTACACAACATTAATTAATAGATATGTTACATTGAGAAGACAGGGATATTAGTGAGTAGTAGACGGAAAAAGAAAGAGCAAGGTCCGATGCCTGCAGCAAGCGCAGGTTTGCTAAGGTTCTTTGAAGAAGAAACTGAAGGAGTAAAAATCAGACCTGAACTGCTTGTGGTTTTTTCAATTGCGCTAATAGTTCTTTCAGTTTTAGTTAAAGTATTCTTCCCTTAAACACTTACTTTACCGTCTCGACTGAGTAGCGTGCAGCACTTCTATTCTTTGAACTGAATTCAGATGGAGAAATAACTCGCTTCTTTCTTCTCGACTTGCAACCTGCGGAATAGGTTGGGCGATAGTCGATCTTAAAACGATGGCTTCCGCATCGGAAAGCCAGATTCCTGATGGTTCATGTGTTACAGCGGCCAAGATGCCCTCGAAACCGTACGCTGGGTCTATTATTACTCGTATTTTCTTGCCCACGTTTCTCTCCAGCATGTGAAATATTGAGAGGGGCAAATCTTGATCTGCCATATACTTCGCAAACTAATACCATTGTCGATTTAAAGATAAAACAATATCCCTGTGAAAGCACGGTTGATTTGGCTTTCAAATCTTTAAACAAACTCTTTGGCCGCTTGGGTTTTGACTTGTTCTTGTATAATTGCTAACCGCTGGCTTTTGATGATATAGAAAAATTTGTATTTCATGCATTTGGCTTACCTCGCTGTCCCTGTCTCAGCTAGGTTTAATAAGCCTTTTTTATCCATAAGGACGCCTGATTGAGGTAGAAACATGGAAGGCAAAAGCGCCCTTAACCGGTCAATAGACGACGTGTCGAAACATTATTCCTCCATGTTCTCGCTGCCGTCAACCAGAAAAGCGCTTTTAGCCGTCGCCGTCGAATGCATGGTTGTTGGCGCCGTGGCTTTTTTTGTTGCACCCACATACGGCTTGGCGGGTGCACTCGCTCTTGGCGTTCTCCTCATCTTACTAACTTTAACGGCTGATTTGATAATTACCCAGCTGCTTCTAAGAATAGATCCGATTTATTCCATTCGCCGCACCTTGGCGCTTTCGGCTGTCGGTTGGGCTTTCTGGCTGCCCTTCATCCTCATCGGTCTTGCCTTAAAGTTTCCGTTTGGCACCATTTATTGGGTTAAGCTTTGCCTCGTAGGCTACGCAGTAGTCATAACATTGCGTGGTATCGTGATTATAGCCACGTGTTCAGCGGCCGCTTGGAGAAAATTTATGGCCGTACTGATTAATCCCCTTCTGTGCATCATTGGTTTTGCCATTTTCTGGGCGGGGATTCCAGTTGTGAACCAGCTGCAGACTGCACTGTTAATCGTGCTTTTCCCCATTGTAGCCTCGGTGGCGGTTTACGTGTTTACTTCGTCTCTTGAGAGCATGGGCAAGAAAACCTTCGGCATAAATTCTTTCCCCCTTTTCCGCGCGTTCATGCTTAACTGGGTGGCTTCCCTAAACGAGCCTCTTGAAGAATTGTTTGAGAAGACAGGCAGAGACGCAGACGTAAAAGTGAACTTTCTCAAGTTTGATGCCTCCCAACCTAAAGCGGCCATAATAGTTCCTCAAGTGCATTACGGTCCATTCAAGAACGTTGGCAGCAGCCCTTTGCCATGGCTTATGAAACGCGAATTTGAGAAAGAGTTCAATTGTACCGCCTGTGTCCCGTTAGGTATCGTCGGCCACGAACTTGACTTAGCCTCCCAAACCCAAAACCGAAAGATAATCACGCAGGTAATTTCCCAAGCCAAGTCTGAATCAACAGCCGATTTTGCGTCGCCAGCGGTGAGAGGCACCCAGGACGTTGCCACCGCCACCTGCCAAATTTTCGGCGACACCGCTTTCCTCTCTTTTTCTCTGGCTCCAGAAACCACCGAGGACTTGCCCCAAGAACTTGGGCGAATTGTGAGCCAAGAAGCAGAAAAACTTGGTCTAAAAGCGGCGGTAGTCACTAACGCCCACAACAGCATAACCGACGTGGTGGAAGTGGAAAAATACGTTGGCGCACTCCGGGTGGCTGCTACCCAAAGTCTTCAAATGGCCGTTTCGCAACCTGCAGAACATTTCATGGTTGGCGCCGCCACGGTTTACCCTAAAGAATTCTCCATGTATGACGGTCTCGGGCAGGGCGGCATCACAGCAACCGTTGTTCAAGTCGGCCAACAGAAAACCGCCTACGTGGTAATCGACGGCAACAACATGGTTTCTGGTTTGAGAGAAAAAATACTCTCCGCCTTAACTGCATCAGGGTTCAGCCCCAGCGAGGTTTTAACAACCGACACCCACACTGTAAGCGCCCTGTCTTCCGGTCGACGCGTAAAGAAAGGGTACCATCCCATAGGCGAAGCCATGAATCACAATATATTAATCAACTACATCGTCGATGTCGCGAAAAAAGCTGAAGCAAACATGGAGCCCTGCAAATCACAGGCTGTTCACCTTGTCGTTCCCAAAGTCCGCATCATCGGGGAAGCGTACCTGCAAGCCCTTTCAACTCTTACGCACAAGTCCATTCAGAAGGCAAAGCAGCTGGCGCCTCTCGTTTTCGGTTTAGAGGGGCTAGTTCTAGTTTTGCTTCTTATTCTTTTGTAAAATCGAAGTATGCTTTTTTGCTTGTACGCAAAGGTTAATAGTGCTTTTTCCTAGTCGGTTTATGGAGTTTTCCATATGGCTGCTGCTTATCCAAGAATCGTTGTTTCACCGCCTGGTCCCAAAGCAAGGGCTCTGGTTCAGCAGGATGAACAGTTTGTTTCTCCTTCATACACTCGTTATTACCCGTTTGTGGTCGAGTCAGGAAACGATTGCGTGGTCAAAGACGTTGACGGAAACGAGTACATCGACCTTAACGCCGGCATATGCTGCATGAACGTAGGCCACACGCATCCCAGGGTGGTTGAATCCATAAAAAACCAGTGCGGCCGCCTTCTCCACTACTCAAACACCGACTTCTACTACAAAGAGGTGATCACCTTGGCTGAAAAATTAACGAAGATAACGCCGGGGGAATTTGAGAAAAAAACCTATTTCGGCAACAGCGGAACCGAAGCCATTGAAGCTGCAGTTAAACTTGCTCGTTGGCACACGCGAAAGCCGCTGTTCATCGGCTTCATCAGCGCTTTTCACGGTCGAACGATGGGTTCGTTGGCTTTCACCGCCAGTAAACCAGTCCAAAGGCGATATTTTTCCCCGTTTATGCCTGGAGTTGCCCATGTTCCTTATCCATATTGCTACCGTTGTCCATTCAAATTAACGCGGCCCAACTGTAATTATTGGTGCGCGGATTTTATCGAGGAACAGGTATTGAAAAAGTATATGCCCCCCGAGGATGTGGCTGCGATTCTTTTCGAACCAATCCAGGGAGAAGGCGGCTATGTGGTTCCTCCGCCTGAGTTTTTCCAAAAGCTCAAGAAAATCGCTGATGAATGCGGCATACTTCTTATTGCCGATGAAGTGCAATCGGGCATGGGCAGAACAGGCAAATGGTTTGCTATTGAGCACTGGGACGTGGAGCCAGACATAATTTGTATAGCAAAGGCTTTGGCTTCAGGTTTGCCCATAGGCGCAACTGTTGCTAAAGCGAAAATTATGGATTGGACCGGCGGAGCCCACGCAAGCACTTTTGGCGGGAACCCCGTGTCATGCGCCGCCGCCCTCGCAGTTATAGATGTGATGAAGGAGGACCAGTTGCTCGATAACGCTGCAAAGCAGGGGGACTACGTTATGAAAAGGCTTGGAGACTTCGAACAGGGTAGCAGCATAGTTGGGGAGGTACGCGGCAAAGGTCTTATGGTCGGCGTTGAGCTCGTGGAGAACAAGGAAACGAGAAAGCCTGCGCCAAGGAAAGCTTACGAGGTTATACTCCGCTCGTGGAAGCGTGGCGTTGCGGTCGTTACCTGCGGCGTTTCTACACTGAGAATAGCCCCCCCGCTGACCATAAAAACTGACCTGCTTGACCCAGCTCTAGACATTATTGAGGACACAATCAACGAGGTCGCAAAAGAAACCTAAGCCTACTCTGAGTTCACGTCTCTGATGGTTCTCCGCGGCTTTCTCTTAAGCCTCGTGCCGCAGACAACGCACACATTAGATGAAAAGTTGGCGGCGTAATCTCTGTGGCACGCTGGACAGTATCTCCTCCACTCTAAGAGACGCTTGATGCCAAAAGTGGCAAGCGCCAAGAATTCAATACCCATCTGTGTCGCGACATTCTGGATTGAATAGTCGTCAGTAACTATTTGTGGCCGGTAGCCTTCGGCCATCAGTTCAAGGGCCAAAGCCAAAAGTTGCGTGTCTGCCTCCGATAGCAGGTGGGAGTCGCCGAGTTTGCTTGCTAAAACTTTAACGCCGTTCAAAGATTCTGGGCGAGGAGCTTTAACTTTGAGTTTTCCGTTTTCAATGGCTGCCCTGAATCGTGTGTTGATGATCGAGTTTCTTCTTATTTCTTCCTCGACCTTGGGAACGGTTTCTTGCTCTTCAGGCAGGAAGAAGGGGTCAAACCCTGCAAGAAAAGCAGACGTATCTAACACAATAACTCTTCTAGATTGATGGCTCGCTTGATTGCTCATTTTACTCCCTGGAAAAGTAACCGATTCCTAAGACGTTCGTAAAAATCAGCATCGAAGCGAATGAACGACGCGAAGTTCTTTGACGTAGTGATTTTCAAGCTTTGCCCACTTATTACCCGGCGATAGTTTTTTCCGTCAATTAACACAAGCATTTCTTTTGGTCTGACGGGATCAATGGCGACGGTGCAGTCAGCTGGAAAAACAAGAGAACGGAACACCGTCAAGGAGCTGATTGGAGTGATGATGAAAGCGTTGACTAAGGGGTCTAAGACTGGCCCTCCCGCCGAAAGAGAGTATGCTGTGGAGCCTGTCTGGGTGGCGACGACTAATCCGTCGGCTTGACATTTGAGAATCAGTTTGCCATTCTTGAAAATCTGCGAGGAAAGAATCCTTGAAGGTTCGCCCGCCGAAATCACCACGTCATTCAATGCGTCAGGCAGCGGTTCTTCATCCGCGAAAACGGCAAGCTTCGCGCATTTCTCTATCTCGTACTCGCCTCTAAGTATTTTGTCTACGGCTTCCACCGCGTCTTTAGGCTCTACTTCCGTGAGGAATCCTCTCTCACCCATGTTTATTGACAGGATTGGGGGTTCAGGATTCGGAGTGCTCATCGAAGTGCGTAGTATTGTTCCGTCGCCGCCGATGGTTATGATGAAGTCGGCTTTCATTTTTGCTAACGGCACAATCTCTTCTTCAGTAGCAACTTTTTCTGCCAGTGTATCTTCCAGGTAAACCTTCAACCCTTTCTTTTCAAGATGTTCCGCTAGCTCCTCTGTAAGCTTTAAAGCCGCTTTCTTATCGTAGCGGGCGACGAGGCCTACGCTTTTGAACACTAATTTCACTGCTCAGTAAAATAGGCTGACCTTAATCTATATTAAGGCTTTCAGTGGCTAAGTCTCCTTTCCCATAATGCCTCCTTTTTTAATCGCGTACCCCGTCGACTGTACCGTCAAACTGTATTGACAAACTGTATATGCTTTTACCTCCCTTTAGGTCATCCTTGCGCGCACACACAGACAAAACTGAGGCTAAAAAAAGATCAAGAATTCCTTGATGCATAGCTATATATGGGTGTTGTTCCGAATGCATTGATTAGAACTAACCTGTTGGTGAGTGTATGAGCAAACCGGTAGATGTCGGAACCTTACGTGTCGGCGGCTACATGATGATTGACGGTGAACCTTGCCGCATAGTTGACATCGCCCATTCGAAGCCTGGAAAACACGGCGCAGCTAAAGC
>Ga0187784_10000033_pt1 | contig 80635 bp, 75 predicted proteins | sample 1015_SJ02_MP15_2_FD_132964 | JGI IMG/M metagenome (GOLD analysis project Ga0187784, IMG submission 132964) | Tropical peat soil microbial communities from peatlands in Department of Meta, Colombia - 1015_SJ02_MP15_20_MG | ecosystem: Environmental > Terrestrial > Soil > Wetlands > Peat | place...
ACATAGCCTTTGCCAATGACTGGGCCGATGACTTAGCGATCAAAACCAGCAGCACTGTTCCGGAGAATACATGGCTGCCGGCGCCAATCGCACCCACGGTGCTTGCCAACCTAACGGGACTTACTGTTACCACCCTCAATGGAAGCACGGTGACCGTCAATGCGGGAATCACACCTCCCACAGGCGGAGGGTTCGAGATACGGCTGCGCGATTTTGCCTTTATGGCCGGCGAGGATCCTACACTGGTATTGCGCGGATCTGAATCCAACCTGACTTTTTCCCGCGTCTCGGCGAGCGACCGGTTCTATATCAGAATGTATGACGGTTCGACGCCGCCCAACTATTCAGAGTTTTCAACGGCGTTGTTCATCAATTTGCCGTTGAGTGGCTGAGCGAGTCGGCGAGACGGCGGGTCAGCAAGCAAGTAGGATAGCAATTGGGTGTTATGCATTCTTTTTGACGACTGACCCCTGAAACCTGATCCCCATGGAGCAAGGCGGATGCGCATGATGAATGAATTCGAGGCCCAGGTGCTAAGCGATCTGAGCGTGCTGAAGACGCAGATGACCGGGCTGATGGGCGACGGCAATGGAGGCCGTCTGGCCGAGCTGGAGCGGCGCATGGATCGTCATGAGCAGAACTGGCAGCGCGCCAAGGGGTTTCTGGCGGCCTTCAGCGTGGTCTTTGCCGTGGCTGAAGTTGCCTTCGCGGCGTGGCATCGACACTGAGCTGCGGATGAGCACCGCTTGCGCCGGTCGAAGTGGTTTGCTCGCCGCTTGAGGAACGGCTTTCTGGCCCTCGTATAATCTCCGCATGGGCGAGCGACCGCTGGTGGGCGTGGTGATGGGCTCGAAGAGCGACTACGAAGTGCTCTTGGCGGCCATTGAGATTTTGCGTGAACTGAAGATTCCTCATGAGGCGCGAGTCCTGAGCGCGCATCGCACCCCCGATCAACTCTTTGAGTATGTCGAGAACGCCGCGGTACAGGGAGTGCGCGTGATGATTGCGGGAGCCGGCGGCGCGGCGCACCTGGCCGGCGTGATTGCCGCCAAGACTCTGGTTCCCGTGCTGGCTGTGCCGATTGCGTCGACTCCGCTGAACGGGCTGGACTCGCTGCTCTCTATGGTCCAGATGCCGAAAGGGGTTCCCGTTGCGACATTTGCGATCGGCAAGCCGGGAGCCGCGAATGCGGCGCTTTTTGCGGCGGAGATTCTGGCGCTGAACGATGCCGCGCTTCACGAGCGGTTGGCGGCGTGGCGAGTCGCGCGCGCGAAGGAAGCGCTCGATTCCAAGTTGCCTGAGTAGACGCTGTGCACGCCACGAGATGGGCCGACACGTGGAATCGCGGAGGAAGCGCTGACGCGGGTGATAGAAGCGAAGCGGCGGTTGCCGGCCTCGAGGAATCGAGGCTGGTTACGTTTGTAATTGGATTTATCCCAGCAACCTTTACTCGAATTTAGCAGCTCAAATGCTCCAGTCGATGTCCGAGGCCCCGAGCGCCGTACAAAAGGGAGTTGCACGTGTCGAAGAAAACTGCTATAAAGACGCAACGAAAGGGGAAGCTCATGCAGACTGCGCAAAAGGAGAGCCCTCTGGCGCGAAGGGCGCGCAAGATCTTCTCTGATCCCGATCCAAGAGTTGTGATTTCGCTGGACGATAATTACGGGTTTATCGAGGAACCCCGAATCGTGCAGAGCTATACCACGTATTCGCTAGGAGATGTTCCGGTTTTCGATTTTGGTCCGCCACGCAAGTAGGAGTCGATGCCAGATTGGGGTGATGTTCTAAAGGAAGTCCAGCAGTTCACTGCTCAATGTCAGATGCAGGCGCAGGCCTCTGGGGCAGCAGCACAGCAGGCTTTAGATATCGTGCGCCGGAAGTACATGGTCGAGCTTCGCAATTACACAGGACGAAACGTAATCGCATACTATTCCGGGTGGCTTTCCAAACCAGGCATTTTTCAATCTGATATCAACGACGAAGATAAGAACGGCTTCATGATGGCCGTTCATAGTTTCGGGCGTGAAGACCGGAAACTCGGGCTGGACCTGCTCCTGCACACACCCGGCGGTGACATTGCAGCCACCGAGTCCATCGTGCATTATCTCCATCAGATGTTTGGCGACGACATACGAGCAATCGTGCCTCAGATTGCCATGTCTGCCGGCACGATGGTTGCGTGTTCGTGCAAGGAAATACTGATGGCCCGCCAATCAACAAAGATGACCTTAGGAGCTGCCTAGCAACTCGGCTTTCTCCCAGCGCTTGGGCCGGAACTTCGCTTGCAGGATTTTTTTGCGCAGGCGCAGCGACTTGGGCGTGACCTCGACAAACTCGTCGTCGGCGATGAATTCGATGACTTGTTCGAGATTCAACGTGGTGTAAGGGACAAGGCGGATCGCTTCATCGGCCGTCGATGCGCGCATGTTGGTCATCTTCTTTTCGCGGACGACATTGACATCGAGGTCGTTGTCGCGGGAGTGCTCGCCGACGATCATTCCCTCATAGACCGCGACGCCGGGCGCCACGAAGAGAATCCCGCGTTCCTGCAAGCCGTTGAGCGCGTAAGTCGTCGTCAGTCCCTCGCGATCGGCGATGAGAGCGCCGGTGGGCCGTTGCGGAATCTCGCCCTGGTAGGGAATGTAGCCGTCGAAGAGCGAATTCATAACGATGGTGCCTCGCGTTTCGGTCAGCATTTCGCTGCGCAGACCGATCAGCCCGCGGCTGGGCACGCGAAACTCGAGGCGCACTCGGCCCGAGCCGTGGTTGTGCATCTTCGTCATCTCGCCTTTGCGGGGACCCAGCTTCTCGATGACCACGCCGGTGAACTGCTCGGGGACGTCGATGGTCAAGTGCTCCACCGGCTCCATGCGCACGCCGTCGACGACCTTGGTCACGATCTCCGGGCGGCCCGCCATCAGCTCGTAGCCCTCGCGGCGCATCATCTCGATCAAGATTGCGAGCTGCAGCTCGCCGCGGCCCAGCACCTTGAAGGCGTCGGGCGAGCCGGTCTCTTCCACGCGGATCGAGACGTTGCTCAGCAGCTCCTTTTCCAGGCGCTCGCGCAGATTGCGGCTGGTGACATACTGGCCTTCGCGGCCGGCGAAGGGCGAGTTGTTCACGTTGAACTGGATGGCGATGGTCGGCTCGTCGATGACGATGAGCGGCAGGGGCGCGGGGTTCTCCACGCTCGTGATCGTCTCACCAATGGTAATGCCTTCCACGCCGGCGACGGCCACAATATCGCCCATCGCAGTCGCGGCGGTTTCGATGCGCTTCAATCCCGAAAAAGTGAATAGCTTGGTGATGCGAGTTTTGTAGAGCGAGCCGTCGCGCCGCGCGATATTCACTTCGTCGCCCGCGTGCAGCGTTCCTTGAAAGACGCGGCAGATGGCGATGCGCCCGAAATAGTCGGAGTAATCGAGGTTAGTGACGAGGATTTGCAGCGCGCCCTCTTCGTCGCCGGCGGCTCGAGGAATGGTTTGGACGATGGCGCGGAAGAGCGGTTGCAGGTCAGCGCCCGGCCTCGAAGCATCGGTGCTGGCCGTGCCCGCCTTGGCTATCGCGTAGAGAACGGGAAAGTCGAGCTGACTCTCGTCGGCATCGAGGTCGATGAAAAGATCGTAGATTTCGTTCAACACCTCCTGCGGGCGAGCGTCGGGCCGATCGATTTTGTTGATGACGACGATGGGCGGCAGCTTGGCCTCGAGCGCCTTGGAGAGAACGTAACGCGTCTGCGGCAGCGGCCCCTCGGCCGCATCCACGAGAAGCATCACGCCGTCGACCATCTTGAGTGCTCGCTCCACCTCGCCGCCGAAATCCGCGTGGCCTGGCGTATCGACGATGTTGATCTTCCCGCCGTCGTAGTCGATGGCCGTGTTTTTGGCGAGAATCGTGATGCCGCGCTCGCGCTCCAGTTCGTTCGAGTCCATCACGCGTTCGGCCACCTGCTCATTGGCGCGAAACGTGCCCGCCTGGCGCAGCATGCCGTCAACCAGCGTGGTTTTGCCGTGGTCCACATGGGCAATGATGGCGATATTGCGTATCGTCTGGCTCACAGGTGCGGTTTTCCTTATTTCGGATACGGCCGCGCAGGCCCTCGAGACGGTGAGGGGAGTGGAAGAATCAAGGCGCCGCACAGCGCGGCAACTGCTCGCATTTTATCAGCGGAGCATCTGCGCGCGCGAAACGCGCGCCAGGCTCGGAGTCCAATATCCGCGCGCCCGCGATCTGCTTCATTTGAGGTACGCGTGCACTAGGTCGATCAAATCCTCGGCCAGCTCGGGCGCGATCTGCTCCTTGGCGCCGTCGACAAGGTGGAAGCGGATGTGCGTTTCGAGGACTTCGGCCATCAGGCCGTTCACGCCGCCGCGCACCGCCGCCAGCAACATCAGTTGGCCGCCGCAATCCTCGTCGGAGGAAAGCGAGCGCTCCACGGCGTCGAGCTGCCCCCGCACTTTTCTCAAGCGTTGCAATAACTTGACCTTCTCCCGCTCCTGATGCGACATGGCCGCCCTCCCGAGTTCCGGAATTGTTTGCACGTTCCGGAATTATTCATTTGACAATACCCACCCAGGGTATGGTATTAACCGAGAGGGGGTATCGTTCCTTCGTCCTCATTGTATGACGACCGGCAGCCTATTTCATCTGGGCGGCAATATTTCGCTGGCGGCTCGCATTCGGCCGCCCTGCGCCAGTGTATTTCACGAATTGCAATAAATAGCTGCTAGGCTCATTCACTTGTAGCTCGAAGGGGACTCGTCCAGGAGATAAGGATGCGCGCTCCGATTGCTGTACTTTTTCTCGCTTTCAGCGTTTTGTTTGCAGGCGCGCAGAATGTTGCCACGCAACCGGACGCACCTCGAAAAGCCGCGAGTCCGGCTGGGGTTGAGGCCGCGTCGTTTTTGCCAGTTTCTCCCACATTCGAAGATGCCGAGCAGAGCGATGCGCACCCGGCGGCCCCCGCTTCAGCCAATCCGAACACGGTGCAATCCTCGAATCAAGCCCCGGATCAAGCCAATGCGGACGATCCAGGCTCCGGCGAGTCCTTAACGGTCTTTCCGCATTCGCTCACCAGCCGCTATTGGATCTCGGGTCAGGCCAATGTCATTTTGCAGTGGCACCCCACGCTTGCAGCGAAATACAGCGGACCCAACAGCTTTACCCCATGGTCGCAGAGCGCAACGACCCACGTGCTGACTCTCTACACGGGCTACGAGCTCACACACACTACCGAGGTATTCGCCGATCTGGAGGACGCAACGGGGAATGGCGTAGGAAACGCCGACGGGCTTGCCGGGTACGTCAATCTGGATTCGGTGCGGCTCGTGCAAGGCGTCCCGCTTTCCAAAGCGCCGTATCTGGCGCGTTTCATGCTGCGTCAGATCATCCCGCTCACTCAGGATCGCGAGGAGTCGGACCGGGACGAACTGCACCTTGCGACCTCGCTTCCATCGCGCCGAATCGAATTCCGCTTCGGAAAATTCGACCTGGTCGATTTTTTCGACCTCAACACTTGGGGCACCGACAGCCACCTGCAATTCCTCAACTGGACGGTGGACAACAACGGCGCGTATGACTACGCGGCGGATACGCGCGGCTACACCGACGGGGCAATTGTCGAGTACGACGATCATGGGTGGACGGCGCGATTTGCGGAAGCCTTGATGCCCAAGACGGCGAACGGCACCTACCTTGACGCGGACATCGCTCGCGCCAGGGCCGAGAATCTGGAACTGGAGGCGCGCGGGAGGCTGATTGCGCACCGCCCCGGCACGGTGCGGCTGCTCAGCTATCTGAACCACGCCGATATGGGGAACTATGAAGAAGCGATTGCCGCGTTTCTAGGCGGCGAAACTTCGACGCCGGATATCGTCGCCACGCGGCGCCAGGGGCGGCACAAGTACGGTTTCGGGCTGAATTTCGAGCAGGCGATCACGCCGCAAGTCGGTGTTTTCGGCCGCCTGGGGTGGAGCGACGGCCACAACGAATCCTTCGCCTACACCGAAGACGACCGCACGATCGAGATCGGAGGATTCTCGACGGGCGGCTCGTGGCGCCGCCGCAACGACCGTGCCGGAGCGGCATTTGTCGTGAATGGAATTACCGGCGCGCATCAGGAATATCTTGCTCTGGGCGGGCTGGGATTCGTGCTCGGCGACGGCGCACTTACCTACGGTCACGAGAAGATTTTCGAGGGCTTCTATACCGCTCACCTGTGGCGCGGCTTCTTCGCTTCCTACGACTTTCAACACATCAACGATCCGGGCTACAATCAGGCGCGGGGCCCGATCGCCGTTTCTGCTATCCGCCTGCACACAGATTTCTAGCGTTCTTCAATGGTCTCCTGCCAGATGTACGTCGAACCGCCTTTCAATCTACGCTCAGCGGGAAAGTCCGAGACCCATGTGTAAATGCAAAAAGCCGAAGTGGTCAAACGGCCGAAGATTGCCTTCATCAAATTTGCGAACAATATGTGGCAAAATCCGGGACGGGTAGAGAGATCGATGCGATCGCCGTCCATTGAGCTGCCGGTTCGCGCGGGTTCGTTGCACCGAACCCGCGGTGCGCGTTGGCTGCGCTTCGCCGGGCTGGCGGCGATGATCCTTCTTCGCTCTGGCGCAGCGCAACAAGCCGGTAGATTGATTGCGGCGCACACCATCCAGGTCGCGTCTTTGGGAGGCGGGAGCGGGGCAGAAGCGCTGCGCCAGCGCATCGTCGAACGCTTGAACCGAAGCGGCCGCTTGGAGGTGGTGGCAAGCTCTTCGCCGGCGGATTTTACTCTGCGCGGAACGTCGAGCATATGGGCGGCGGGCAGGATCTCGTTCAATCCGCGCTCGAAGGCAGGCAGCGAGACGATTTATCAGGGTTATCTTTCGGTCGAGCTGGTTGGCGCGGACAATCAGGTCGTCTGGTCCTATCTGGCGACGCCCAGCCGCTTCCGCTCGGCCAGCATCACCAACGATCTGGCCGATCAGATTGTTGCGCGCCTGCTGCGCGCAATTGAAGGCGACGCTGAGGACTCGATGGCTTCGGCGGCTGCGCGGCCTGCGGCGCATCTTCCTCTGCACGCGGCGGGCAGCACGCTGGCCGCGCCGCTCTATCTCAAGTGGTTCCAGTCGGCCGGTTTCACGGTTTCTTACGATGCGGTCGGATCGGAGGCGGGAATCGCGCAATTGGCGGAGGGCAAGGTGGATTTCGCCGCGTCCGATATCCCTTTGAGCGCGGAAAACACGGCGGCACAACTGCGCGTGGCGCAATTCCCCATCGTGTTGGGCGCCGTGGTGCCCATCTACAACCTGCCCGGTCTTGAGCGCAACTTGAGGCTGACGCCAGAGGTGCTGGCGGGGATTTACTCGGGAGCGATCGTCAAGTGGAACGATCCTCGGATACTCGCGGCCAATCGCGGGGCGCACTTACCTGGCACGGAGATTGCCGTGGTGCACCGCTCCGACGGGAGCGGGACGACCTATGTGTGGACGAACTTTCTTGCGCTGGCCAGCCCGGAGTGGAAGGCGGGAGTGGGGGCCGGTCCCGAGGTTCGCTGGCCGGTGGGCGTGGGCGCGGCGGGCAACAATGGCGTCGCCGAGTCAGTCGAGAAAACGCCGAACGCCATCGGCTACGTGGAGCTGATCTATGCGATTCAGCACGAGCTGAACTACGCAGCGGTGCGCAACCCGGCCGGCGAGTTCGTCAAGGCGGACCTCCAGAGCATAACGCTGGCCGCGGCAGGCGCGCCGGGCGCCGCCGGGTCACCGAACCGCTTCTCGCTTCTCAATTCGGGTGGCCGGGATGCGTATCCCATCAGCACATTCACTTGGCTCTTGGTGCCGGCCGAAGGACTGAGTGCGGAGAAACGCGCAGCCATCGTGGCGCTGCTCGACTGGATGCTGACCTCGGGGCAAAAGGAATGTGCATCGCTGGGCTATGCGCCGCTGCCGCACGACATCGCCGCGAGCGAGTTGCAGGCGGTGATTACGCTGAAGTAGGGCACGGGTTGCAGAAGGCGCTGATCGCCGACGGGCGAAAGCGGATAGCTTCAGTTTCTTACTTCTGCTGCGATTGGGGCGTCTGCGGCAGCGCGTAGATCACCTCGCCGGGCTTGGCGTAATGCAGCTTTTCGCGGGCTTCGCGCTCGATGGCCTCGGGATCGGACTTCAGGCGCTCGACCTGCTGACGCATTTCGGCGTTTTCCTGCTGCAACTGGAGGATCTCGCGCTGCAGGGAGCGGTCCTCGGCGCGTTTCTGCTGCCAGACGGAGAGGCCGTGCTGGCCGTGGATCACATGCCAGGTGACGAGGAGCGCGAGCAAGACCGCAACCGCGGTACCCGCGGGGCGCCACAATTTTTGCGCTTTGGCCAGGAGCCGGCCGCGGAGCAAAACCAGCTTCTTGGTTGACTCGGCCGTCTCCATCTGGTTGCTTTCGTCGAACATCGTTTCTCGATCGTTCCTTCGAGTTCCCTCGCCTCTACAGGGCTAGCGAATCAAATTGGGCGACTAACCCGTGGTTCTGCTGCGCTCCGCCCCGGGCAATTCTCTTCCGCTCCCTTGGGGAGCGAGTACAGTGATGCACGAAACGACTTTCCCTCAGGGGCTGAAGCCCCGTTCATCTTGCGGGCTCTACGGCACGACTAAAGTCGTGTCCTGACACTTCGTGCCTCCCGGCGAGTCTTTCAGCAAACTGTGAAGTCGTGGCCTAACCTGTCTGCGCTCCCGAACAGAGTCATTCCACAGGCTGTAACTTCCCAGTGAACGCGGCTTTCCGCTCATCGGTCAAGGGAAAGTCCCTGCGAATCGGCGAGAAGGAACCAATCTTGTCAAACCGCCCATAATTCCCGGATAAGCTACGCTGTATCCGGAGAGATCTCATGCTCAAAACCACTTCCTCGGTCCGCATTGTCGTCACCACGTTGGTCAGTCCGGAAGAGGCCGCTCGCATAGGCCGCGTGCTGGTTGAGGAGCGGCTCGTTGCTTGCGCGACGATCGTTCCTGGGGCGCACTCGATTTACCGCTGGAAAGGCCAGATTGACTCGTCGGCCGAGACGGTTCTCTTGCTCAAGACCGAATCCGATAGGCTGGCGGCGCTCGATTCGCGGGTGCACGAGCTGCACAGCTACGAGACTCCGGAGTTTCTGGTTCTTGCTGTGGACTTCGGCAGCCAGGCCTACCTTGCCTGGCTGCACGCTTGCCTCCACGAAACGGTGTAACCGGCGCATCGGAGCGGCGCACGGCTGCATGGCCGGAGCACGCGACGCGCGCGGCGCAAGCAATTCCCATACCGGGACGGCTGCGAGCCGGCTTCCTTTTCAAAGTCTTTGCAGCATGAATGCGGCGCACCGTTCTCAGAAAACCCTGCCGCGTTCGGCGCGCTCTGCTATGCTGGATCGAGTCTTCTCATGCGCTGGCTCATGATCTGTCTTCTCGTGTGTTTAGCGGTGCTGCTGATTGCAGCCGCAGGCATGGTTGGCCACATCCGTCGGCAACGCGCTAAGCTCAGAAGCAGCCCCTCAGCGGCCTTCGAGCCGGCCGAAGAGTCGGAACTTGAGCTAGAACGCTGAAACGAAATTCAACAAAACCGGGCAACGGCTGAACTCACCCGCCTGCGCGGCGATCTCAAAGACCCGTTTTCGCATCTAAGACTTGCAGTTTCGCCTGCCGAAAGGTTCCTCTCGTGAGCAGCCAGCAACCGGTCGCCGTCGTCGCTTCCACCCCGATGGAAATCTCCATAGCGCACAGCCCCGATTCCGACGACGCTTTTATGTTTTACGGTCTGGCCACGAATAAGGTTCGTGTTCCGGGTTATCGCTTCTCGCACACGCTTTGCGACATTGAGACCCTGAATCGCCGCGCGCGCGACGAGGCCGTTTACGATGTCTCCGCCATCAGCTTTCATGCCTACCCATATGTGCAGCAGAACTACATGTTGATGGGCTGCGGCGGTAGCGTGGCGAGGGCTACGGACCGATGGTGGTTTCGAGCCGGAAGCTGGCGGCGGAGGATTTGAGCAAGATCAGGATCGCCGTGCCGGGCATGCTGACCACGGCCTATCTGGCACTGAGGATTTTCGATCCGGCGGTGGAAACCGTCACCGTTGCGTTCGACCGCATCATTCCCGAGATTCTGGCGGGCAACTTCGAGGCCGGGCTGATTATTCACGAGGGGCAACTGACTTACTCGACCAGTGGCCTTTTCAGGGTCATCGACCTGGGCATCTGGTGGCGCGAAACCACCGGCCTGGTGTTGCCGTTGGGCGGCAACGCGATCCGCCGCTCGCTGGGGCGCGAAGTTCACGCGATCGTGTCGAAGGCGATCCGGGACTCGATCCGCCACGGACTCGAGCACCGGGAGCAAGCGCTCGAATACGCCATGCAGTTTGCCCGAGACCTCGACTCGGGACTGGCCAGCCACTTTGTGAGCATGTACGTGAACGAGCGTACGCTCGATTACGGTGAAGACGGGCGCGAGGCGATTCGCAAGCTGCTCGAGATGGGGTACGAGCGGGGCATTATTCCGGTGGCTCCGCAGGTGGAGTTCGTGGACTGAGGGTGGTGCGAGGGTTTGAAAACCAGCTCCGGCTCGCGTCGCCCCTACGGGGCTCATCATTTCGTCGGGGCCTTTCCCAGGACTTCGTCCTGGGCTAACTTCTTCGCTCCCTCCGGGAGCCGGCCGTTGGTGCGGTGGTTTTTTCATTCCCCTGGGCCTCCGACCGCACGAATTTGTATTAGTTTTCGGTCGCCCCTCCGGGGCTCTCGGTGCTAAAAGATCTAATCCCAGGGTTTCACCCTGGGCTATTCTCGTGCGTCCCTCCGGGACGGATGTTGGCAAACAGTTTTTCTTTATGCGGTCAGAGACCTAGCGGCGAGCGGGCTCGCCGGAGGCGGCAGAGGCGGGCGACTCGAGGATCGGCGCGGGCTCCAAGGTCAGCTTCACTACGGTCACGTCGTCGTGCTGCCCGAAGGCGCGGGCGGCCTCGGCAATGGTTTCCGCCGAGCCGGTGGAAATGGCGGCGGTGCTCTCGAAGCCGAACAACTCTCTGCGTGCGTTGCGCGCCTCGGGAACGCCGTCGGTAAGCAGCGTGAGCGGCTCGCCCGGCCGCAGTTGAAAACGCGATTCGACGTATCTGGAATCGGCCGCGAGTCCCAAGGGCAGTCCATAGTCGACGGAAATCTCCCGCCCGGCAAGATAGGGCGGCAAATGGCCCGCGTTGGCGGCCGCCGCCCGCCCCGCGCGGTCGATGCGCAGGACAAGGCACGTGGTAAAGCCGCCGTCGGAACGAGTGAGCATATGCTGGTTCATGGCGCGGAGAATCTCGGCCGGGCTCTGCGTATAGTGGGCGAGCGTGCGGAAGGCGCCGACCAGCAGGGAAACGGTCATGGCCGCCGGCATGCCTTTGCCGCTCACATCGCCGATCACGAAGAGCGCAGCGCCGTTTTCGGCGGCAACGATCTGGAAGAAATCGCCGCCCACCTGGCTGGCGGGGTGGTAGACGGCCTGAATCCGAAATCCGGGGATGGACGGCACTTCGTCCGGGATGAGGACTTTCTGCACACTGCGCGCCGCTTCCAGTTCGGACTCGAGGCGCTCTTCATCGCGCCGCGTGCGGGCATAGCGGCGGAGAAGGACAATCAGGACGACCAGATTCGTCAAATCGCCAAATAAGGACGCGGTAGCGTAGGGGAAGGGCCAGCGGATTCCACCGCGTTGGAAGAAAAGGATGAAGGTCTGGGCCCAACCGCGATGAGTGAAGTCAGTGGAGGACGCAACCGCCAGTAGAAAATGAAGCGCGGCGCCCAGGGCAAGGGGAATGAGCAAAACGCCGGCATCGCGGTTTCCCGATCGCCACGCGCGGTAGACCATGACCGCGACGCACACCGAACTGCCCGCGAATCCCCAATAAGTGCTGAGATTCGAGCCGCGAATGACCTGGAAGAGGCCGGCCAGAATCCAGAGGAGCGGAAAGAGGATAGCAGCGGCGTCGCGGCTTTTGGATCGCCACGCGCGGTAAACCATCGGCGCCAGGCAGACCAAAAGGCCTGCGTAGGTCCAATATGCGATGCGATTCGACCCGAAAGCAATGCGCAGCAGGGCCACAATTGTGAGACAACCTGTGGCCAATGCGAAGAAGGCCGCTGCGGCATAGATCGAATTGCGGGTTCGGCCGCAGAGAGTCCTGTAAAACTCTACGCCGAAGTACATTCCGAGCCCGATCAGGAGCTCCGAGCCTAATTGCGTGAAATAGAAGGAGGCGGTCCGGAAGGTGGAGTAAAGCGAGAGCGTGTTCCAGACGGACCAGTTGAGCAGGTAGATGCCGAACCAGAGGTATTCGCGCTCCTTGCGGCGCAACGCGAAGAGGATCAGGCTGGCCAAAGCCGCAATGGAGTTGGCGAACCATTCGACGATGAGGAAGGAGCTTCCCCAGTAGACTTCGCGGCCCTGGAGCCTGCGCCATTCGGCAATGGCAGGGGCGTCACCGAGGCGCGGCGCGGGATACAAGCCTCCGGGAATGTATTGGGCGAATTGAGGCGGCGACCAGATGCGGAGGGCGAGCAGCAGCCGACCGGAAGCCGCAGTGTCGACGGGGATTTCGAAGAGCGTGCGGTTTTCACGAACCAAGCGCGGCTGCGGGGGCAAGCCGCCGACCTGGCCGATCAGGCGGCCGTTGGCGAAGACCTGGCAACTGACATCGACGTTGGGGATGTAAAGCGCCAATGGGCCATGCTGCGCCGGAAGCTGGATCGCGAGCCGGTACCACGCGAAGCCGCCGTAGCCTGCATATCCCTGTTGCGACCATCCCCGATCGGCGCTGAGCAGCGACCAGCCTGAATCGTCGAAGGCGGGATTGGCCCAGGCCGGATTGTCGCCGGCGTGGAAGCGCCAAGGGCCGGCGAGGTCGGCCATCGGAACGCGGCTGTTGGCGAAGTCCACCGTCTGTCCTAGAACAGGACATGCCGTGAGCAAAAACGCAGCGGAGAGTGCAAGAGCGCGCAGATGCATCTTGGTTTCGAAACAACAGCGAAGAGGCCGAACCGAGGATCAAGGCGATGATTGCACGCTAAGGGCGAGAGCGCAATGTGAACGTGGCGGCCGTTGTCCTGAATTGCGACAGCCGGCTTCCGGTCGAGGAGGCGATTCATTACCTTGGAGCGCGGGAGTCCGCGGGAAGGTCATTTTTCCCAGCCCACATTCTTGGCCGGGAATCTAAGTTTCTTCTAATCTGCGCCGATGCATCTGCTAAGAGGATTCAACCGGATGCTTGACTACGCACGACCGGCGTTCTTGCTTGCGTCTTCCGACCCGTTTTTGCTTGCCTCGGTTGAGGCGCTTCTTGGCGCCGCGGGCGCGCGCGTGGAAGTGGTTTTGTCGGGACAGGCAGCTCTGGCTGCGATCGAGGGGCCGAGCCGATTCGACGCGGTGTTGGTTGACGCCGATCTCGACGACATGCCGGCCGGGCAGTTGCTGGCCGCGGCGCGTGCCGAGTCCGCGACGTCGCGCATTCCCATGATCCTGATCGCCGGGCCGGCGAGCCAGGAATGGGCCGACCTGATCGCCGAGGGAGCAGCCGACGATTTGATCCTGCGCTCGGCCGAGCCGGCGTATTGGCAGCTGCGGCTCGACTTGGCGATGCGCAACCACCGCCTGGCTCTGGAAGTCGAATCGTTGCGCGAAGCCGAACTGCGCACGGCGCAACTGGATCGTCTCACCGGCATCTACAACCGCGAAACCCTGCTCACGATGCTTTTCCGCGAGACGGACCGCGTGCAACGCTTGAGCAGCCCCATGTCGCTGGTCCTGTTCGATATCGACGACTTCGGCCATTGGAATTCGCGGCTCGGCGCCGACGCCTGCGACGAACTGCTTCGCCAGACGGCGAGCCGCACCAGCGCGCTGTTACGCAGCTACGACCTGCTGGGGCGCACGGGCAAGGACGAATTCCTGGCGGCCCTGCCGTCTTGCGCCATCGCCAACGCCATGGCCTTCACCGAGCGCCTGCGCACCGAAGTTTTTGCCGTGCCCTTCGAGGTGTCCGGCGCAGCGATTCGACTTTCCGCATGCTTTGGCCTCGCCGCCAGCCAAGGCCGTTCGCCGGTGATTGTGCTGCGCGAGGCAGAGAAGGCGCTGGAATGGGCGAAGGCGGAAGGCCCGGAAACGATTCGGTGCTTTGGCAGCTCTTCCAGCGCCGATTCGTCACCCGGCGCCTTCCTTTCTTCGGATTCGGGCGACGATCTGCTGGCGTGGTAGGAGCGCCCTCGGCTTGGCCGAACAGCACCGCAGCGAATGCAGGGGTCCTCGGTTTGGCCTGTAGCTGAAAAATGTCCCGAGCCCAATTCTTACGCTCCCTGCAGTTGTGAAGCTACGGAACTGATCCCTGGTCCCTCATCCCCGATCCCCGTTTCTAAAAACTCTTGAAAGACTTCATTCGAGAGCAATCGTCCGCGCCCGGTCAGCCGCACGCGCTGGCCATCGAAGGTCAGGAGCCTGTCTTGTGCCAGCCGCTCCACGGTTGCCATCGCCGGTTCGACCAACTCCTCGCCAAACTCCAGCCTCACTGCCGCTACGTCCACGCCGGCATTCATCCGCAAGCCGAGGAACCAGGCCTCTTCGTGCTGCCGCTCCGGCGAGAGCCAGGCAGTCTCCGCGATCGAGGACCCGGCAAGGTATTGTTCGAGATCGTCTGTGGAGGTTGCGCGCAGCACGAAGCCACAAGCAGGGGCTGAAGCCCCGATAGATTGGGGGACGAGGCTTTCGGCACGACTAAAGTCATGCCCTGTTACAACAGGCGCCGCGCGCAACATCGACGAGGCATCCAGTCCCAACCCCAGATACGGCCGCCGCAGCCAGTAGCGCAAATTGTGTCGCGATTCCATTCCGGGACGGGCAAAGTTGGAAATCTCGTATTGACGAAGCCCGGCACGGTCCAGGCGCTGGATGGCTCGCTCGTACATCTCTGCAATTGCCTCGTCGCCGGGCACCTCGAGCGCACGATAGCCCGACCCGCCTTTGAGCACCTCGCGGCCCAGCCGCGAATCTTCGTCCACCTCCAGCATGTACACGCTGGCGTGGGGAACATCCGACTCGGTGACCGCTTCAAGCGATACTTTCCACGAAGCGTGCGTTTGTCCGGCGAGGCCCGCAATCAGGTCCACATTCAAGTTTGTGATTCCCGCGGCGCGCAGTCGACGCAAATCATTCGCCACTGTCGCGCAATCGTGGAGCCGGCCGCTCGCGTGCGCTTCGGAGTCGACAAACGACTGCACGCCGAGACTGACGCGATTCACGCCGGCGGCCGCCAGCGCTTCCGGCATCGCATCGGCCAACTGTCCGGGCGCGCACTCCACCGTAATCTCCGCGTCCGCGTCCACCTCGAAGTATGCCCGCAGCGCCGCAAACAACTTTGCCAGCAGATCGGGAGCCAGCAGGCTGGGCGTTCCCCCGCCCAAATACACAGTGTCCACGCGCCGAGGCAGATCGGCTCCCATCTGCGCCGCCCACCCTGCCGCGCCGGCCGCGTCGTCGATCAACCGCGCAATGTATCGCTCGTGATCCGCCGCCGGATACACGCCCGAAGCAAAGTTGCAATAGGTGCACTTCGACCGGCAAAAGGGGATGGAAACATAAATCCCCAACGTGTTGCCGCCTGCACGCTTCATGAAACGATTGTTTCACGCTGTCTGGGCGCTGCGGCGCGAATACCTTCGCAGAATAGAGCAGGTAGGATAGCGGTATGTCAAAGATTCGTTTCTGTACTGAAGAGGATTTCGACGCGGTTCTAATCCTGCTTGGGGAACTTTGGCCGGGCCGCCAGCTCGATGTAGCGGCGCTGCGCGGCGTCTTCCATCGCGCTCTGGTCTCAGAGACACAGTTCTACCTCTGCGCCGACGATGAAGGCGCGGTCGCTGGATTCTGCTCTCTCACCCTCAAAAACAATCTCTGGCAGGCTGGCTATCTCGCACACATCGGCGAACTCGTCGTCGACGTACGCCGGCGGCAGAAAGGCATCGGCCGGGCGCTGCTTGCCGCAGCCATCGAGCTGGCCGCCGGCCGGGATTGCGCGCGCATCGAACTCGATTCTGCTTTTCACCGTGAAGGCGCCCATCGCTTTTACGAGTCACAAGGGTTCGAGAATCGCGCCTATCTCTTCTCGAAATCTCTGCGCGATGTATCGCCCGCCGGTTCCCAGCTTTTTCATCCGTGCAAGAATTGATCAGGAGATCTCCCGTTTGAAAGCCTGGCCAGTTTTTGCGATCTTCTTCATCCAGGTCGTCCTTTTTCTCGGCCATTGGCTAGTTTATTCCACTGTGGTAGGCTTTTTCCCCGGCCTCTCTCCCGTTACCACCGCCGATCTGCGCGCAATCCTGTTTGTCATGGCCTTTACCTTTGTCGCCGCCTCATTGCTCGCTTTTCGTTTTTCCAATTTCGCGGTCCATTTTTTCTACACCGTTGCGGCAGTCTGGCTGGGCTACCTCAACTTGTTTTTCTGGGCATCGCTTCTGGCGCGGCTGGTTTGGCTTGCGCTCCGCTTCTCGCATCTGGAGGCAAATTCCGCCGCAAGCCGGCCGGCGATCACCGGAATTCTGTTCGCGACAGCCGCCCTCGCCGGCTTCTACGGCCTGGTGAATGCGCGGATCGTTCGCGTCCACCGGATCGCGATTCGCCTGCCCAACCTGCCCGAGGCCTGGCGGGGAAGGCGCGCTGTCCTGCTCAGCGACCTGCACCTCGGCCCCGTCAATGGCGTTGGCTTTTGCCGCCGCATGGTGAGAATGGCGGCGCGCTTTCAGCCCGATGCCGTGTTTCTTCCCGGCGATCTGTTCGACGGCACGCACGCCGATCCCGATCGCCTGCTGGCGCCGTTTCGGAGTCTGGCGCCTCCGCACGGCATCTACTTCTCCACCGGCAACCACGAGGAATTCACCGTTGCCACACACTATTTGGAGGCCGTCACGCGCGCCGGCATTCGCGTCCTCGCCAACGAGTCGGTCGAAGTCGATGGGCTGATTATCGCCGGAGTTCTCTACCAGGACTCGACGCATATCATCCGCATGAAGGCTTTCCTCGACAGCCTGCACCTCGACGGCACGCAGCCCTGCGTTTTGCTCAACCATTCGCCCACGCGCCTGCCCATCGTGGAGCAAGCGGGCGTGAGCTTGCAACTTTCCGGCCACACCCACGGCGGCCAGATTTTTCCCTTTACGTGGCTCACGCGGCGCGTTTTTGGGCGCTTCACCACCGGGCTCAACCGCTTCGGCGCGCTGCAGGTTTACACTTCCACCGGCGCGGGAACGTGGGGGCCTCCAATGCGCGTGGGCAGCGCGCCGGAGATGGTGGTGTTGACGTTTGAATAGCCGGGAAACGTGATACAATGTAGAAACGTTGCTACATGGAGGTGGGCGATGGCGATCAGTACCATTTCAAGCCGCGAGTTCAATCAGGACACGGGCCGCGCCAAGAGGGCGGCTCGAAAGGGTCCGGTGTTCATTACCGATCGCGGCCGGCCGGCGCATGTGTTGCTGACGATCAAGCAGTATGAAGAGCTGGCAGGCAAGCAGAAATCGATCGTCGAAATGTTGGCGATGCCGGAAGTCGGCGAAATCGATTTTGAACCACCTCAATTGGGCGACGAATATCCAGTTCCGGCCGATCTCGACTGATGTACCTGCTCGACACCAATGTAGTCTCCGAGTTGCGCCCAAGGAGGGATCGCGAATCCGATCCGCGCGTGATCGCTTGGGCGCGAAGTGTTTCCCCCTCCAGCCTCTACCTTTCGGTCATCTGCGTTTTCGAACTGCAGATGGGCATTCTGCAAAAACAGCGATCCGATAAAGCCCAAGCTACCGTGCTTCGATCCTGGTTAGAAGCCTATGTAATGCGCGCATTCTCAGGCCGCATTCTGCCGGTCGATACCGCTGTCGCTATGCGATGCGCCGCGCTGCACGTCCCCAATCCATGTTCCTACCGCGATTCGTTGATTGCCGCAACTGCATTGGTACATGGAATGACTGTTGTTACACGCAATGCCTCCCACTTTGAACGAACCGGCGCCAAGGTATTCAACCCTTGGGACACATAAACCAATACTCTGCCAGTCAGCAACTCTGGCGACCAGGGAACCTAGGTGCCTCAAATGCGCGTGGGCAGAGAGCTGGAAATCGTGTAACCGCCTTCAAATCGCATCCTCCGAGTTAAGGTGACTCTTTATAGGCAACCCAGAGCGCAGTGCCTGCATCCACAGCAACAAACAGAATCGGGACTCTCCGCAATCCGTGTGCCGCTAGCCTGCTGCGCGCCGACGCCGATGGCGCAGAGAGATCTTAAGACGAAGGGAGTGCTTGCCTTGGTACCTTTCTTCGAAGGCTGCGGCTCTGCCGGACAAAGGATCGTTCTCGGGATCATTCTCCTTTTCGCGCTGGCGGTTTGCAATGCGGCGAGTGCGGCTGCTCAATCGCAAGCCGAGCCGCCTGCGGCGAATTCACACTCGTTCTACGCAACTAGCGGCGGCGGAGGCTCTGTCGCAACGGGAACGGCCTCGCAAATGACGGCGCCGGGCGTCGTTGTTTGTACGGGAGTCAATTGGTATCAGAAAGGACGTTGGTCGTTTCCATTGAGCTTCCTGATGTCCGCTAACAACGTTCCGGACGCGGTGATCCATTAGGCCGCGGTGCAAAACGGCGATGAGAATTTTTTCGTATTTAGCCTGAGCCCAACTTACGCGATCTTTCGCACTGCACGCTGGAGCATGTACTCATCCGGCGGAGTGGGGGCCTCGTGGAAGCAAGTGCGGTTCTTCCAACCCAAAAACACCTGCACGGAGGACTACGGGTGTTACGCGCAGGTGGCGTCGCAGACCAGCGGTCAACCGGCGCTGAACGCCGGGGCAGGCGTGACTTACCGCTTTCACCGCAATGGCGGCTTCGAGCTTTTTGTGGAAGCGCGGTATCTGGAGATGTTCACGCCGCAGCGGACATTTCCTGGATTCAATAGCGCGTGAACCGCGCTCTTCCTGCCGCAGATCGGCCTTCGCGTGCGCTAGACCGGCTCCAAGATCAGTGTGCCCAGCCTTCTTGCGTTCCCACCCCTTTCCGCAAAAAGCGCGAAAAGGGTGGGGCACGGAAGCGATAAGTTATGGCAATTAAGGGACCGCTATAACCAGGCCCGGCCGGCAGCGAGCGGGTCTGAAGAGGCCGTCACTCTCCCCGCGGCACCTGCTCGAGCAATCGCTTCCACGTCTTCTGATTTTTCCTAAAGCCTCGCTTCAAATCTTCGAGGATACGCTCGAAGTCGGAATTGGTGCGCAGGTTGTTCCACGCCGGATTCTTCTGGAACCAAGGGTAGTTCTCGTTACCCAAATAGATCGCTCGGCGCAACCAATGCAAGGCTTCGCTGGAGTCGCCGTCGACGGCGAAGTAAGTGGCCAGCCGGTAGGCCATTTCGCTGTCGGCTTCGGCGGCGGCGAGCGTCTCGTCTGTCAGGAGCTCGGCGCCCCGTTCGCGACGGCCGGCCTGCACATAGCAGATGGCCAGCGTGGGGACGGCGATGCGCATCAACGGATCGTCGGCAACCACGCTTTCCAGTATCTCAATCGCCTGGTCCAGATTGCCCGTGCGCATCTGCTGGTAGCCGGCCGAGGTGCGCAGCAGCGGATGGCGCGGCTCCAGCGCAAGGCCTTTTTCCAGTTCATCGTTGGCCTGCTCGATCCGGTTCTGGTAGTGGTACACACGCGCCCGGTGGTTGTAGAGGATCGCCGCGTTGGCCGGGTTCAGCTTGAGGGCCCGGCCGAATTCGCTCAGCGCCTCGGCATACATTCCGTCGCCGCGCAGCGCAATTCCCGCCACCAGGTGCACATTCCAATCGTTGGCCGCGCCGGTGAGCAGGTTGGCGATTCCGTGCCGCGCCGATTCTTTCTCGCCGCGCGAGAGCAGCATGTAAATGCGGTAGAGATTGGCCTCGGCGGAGGCCGGATCGAGCTTCAGCGCCTCGTCGAATGCGCGCCGCGCGCGCATCACGTGAATTTGGCCGCCGAAGCCGTGCCGCGCGTATTGCAGCTCGGCGATTCCCAGCCCGCTCCATCCAGGCGCGAATGCCGCATTCGCCTCCGTCACGCCGGTGAAAAGCGCATGGGCGCGGTCGAGATCGGCGCGCGCGCCGGTGCGCACCATAAACGAGCTGAGCAGCGCCCGCGCTTGCAAATATTTCTCGCTCGCCGGTTCGGGCAATGAGCCGTCCCGGAGCGGCGGCCGCTGCGTATCGGAAACCTGCCCAGGGCGTTCGCCCGCTCCCATCCCGCGCAGCGCGGCAAAGACTTCGTTCGAAATCTCGGTCTGCACCGCAATCAGGTCCAGCGAGGCCACGCGAATTGCTCCGCCGGTGCGCACACTCTGCGAAGCCACATCGAGTAGTTGCCAATTCAGGTCGAATCCCTCCTCCGAGCGCACAAAACTCCCGGCGAGAACGAACGACACCAGAAGCTTCTGACCCACAGCCAGCGGGTCCATTTGCGCCATCGGCAGCGGCATCAGCGTGCTGGAGGGACGGACGACTAGCGAGGGGATGCGCGCCAACCGCGCCGCGATGGCATCGGCGAGGGCGTAGCCGTAGAGCGGAGCCACTTCCGATGCGCCCAAATTCGCGAAGGGCAGCACGACCAGAGAGTTTTGCACGGCGCGCTCGCCGCCCGCCTCGCGAAAACGCTCGGCCAGCATCGACAGGAGTCCGGTGGCGCGTTTCTCCGCCTCGGGGCCCGTTGCCGGCAGGTTCGCCGCGGCATCGCCGGGAATGACGCCGGTCTCAATCTGCAGCGCCTTCATGATGGTCTTGAGCGCTTCGCGCACTTCGGCGGCCGAGGCCATGCGGGCTCCCGGGTTTTTCTCCAGGCACGCGGCGATCACGCTCTTCAGTTCCGGCGAAATGCCGGGAACGATCTCATTCAAATCCGGCGGGTCGAGGAATTGGATGGCGCGAATGGCCTGGAAGTCTTCAGCGTCAGGGCGCGCGAACGGGTGCCGTCCGCCGGCCAGCTCGTAGAGAATCACGCCCAGCGCCCACACATCGGACTGCACGCTGGAGTGGCCGGTGACGAACTGCTCCGGCGCCATGTAGCGGATGGTTCCTCCGCGCGCCGTGTAGGTGGACGCCACCGATGCGTCTTTGGCCAGTGCCGGCTTGGCGGGATCGAAGCGCGCGTCTTCCGGCGCCAGCCGGCGCGCCAGCCCGAAGTCCAGAATCTTCACCAGCCCGCCGTCGCTCAGCATTACGTTCTGCGGTTTCAAGTCGCGATGGAAGATGCCCAGCGCGTGCGCCGCTTGCAGCCCGTCGGCGATCTGGATGCCCACTGAAAGCACCACTTGGGTGCTCGCCGGCCCGCGCTCGATCAGCTTGTCCAGCGGCAGGCCCGGCACAAACTGCATAGCGATGTACGCCTCGTCGCCGCTTTCGCCCACTTCGTAGATGGCGCACACGTTGGGATGCTCGATCGCCGAGGCCAGGCGCGCCTCGCGCAGCACCGTCGTCCGCATCTGCTCGGCGGTCAGCAGCCCGCTGTGCAGCATCTTCAGCACCACCGGCCGTTGCAGAAGCGTGTCGCTGGCCGCGTACACCACGCCGCTGCCTCCCGCGCCGAGCCGCCGCTGGATTTCGTAATGTGCAATGGTCTTCTTCTTCATTACCCGATTCAAGTGTACCGGCGAGGCCGTAAAGTGAGTTTTACGATTTCGTGCGCCAGTCCGATTCGACCGTTCGGAAGCCTGCAGCATCGGCGTAGATTGACGGGCTCGCGAACGTGATTGACAAGTACTGAATTGCAATCTAATATTTAGACCGTAATGGAGACGCTATGGCACAGAGATCGCTGAAGTTGAAGCAGGCGAGCGCGGTTCTGAAGGTTCAACCGAAAGAACTGCAAAACCTGGTGCAATTTGGCGTAGTGAAGCCGAGGAGGGTGGATGGCGCCTATTTCTTCAATAGGGAGGCCCTTCTCTCTGCGAAAGTCGCGATTCGCCTAAAGGCCTCCCTGGGGACGCGGGCAGGCGTTTTAGCGAAACTCATCGACGTCTTTCGTGCTTCCGAGAAGAAACTTCGCAGGGAGAATCCGGTGTACGTGATCTTCACCTGCCGTTTCTCCGCCGACGAGGACCCCATCAGGTTGGAAGTTCCTTTTCGATCGCTCGGCGAGCAGATTGAACAAGGCCTGAGCCGGGCGGATCTGTATAGAGATATGCCGCGCGGGCGGAAGCGTGCCGGGTGGAGAAAGGAATTCCTCAAGACGCTCTCTGAAGCGGCGAAAGATATCGGCGAGATCTCAGAGGAAGAGATTCAACGCACGATACGCAGTTATCGTGAGCAAAGGCGAATGCCGGAGATCACCGTTGCCGCGGGAAGCCAGGAAAAGAAAACAGCGCGCCGTCGTGGACACGAACGTTGTGGTGGCGGGCATCTCCGGTTTCCGGGAGCGATATGTTCCGGGGCGGGTTCCGAGCGCGGACCTGATGCACCGTTGGGCGAACGAGGAGCACTTTACCTGGCTTTACACGGAAGAGATTCTCGCGGAATACAAGGAAGTGCTGAACCGCCTGCATGTGCGGTCGGCTGCGATCGGAACTCTCATTAACCTGCTCCGAGAGCGCGCAGAACTCGTTGAGGTTGGCTCGTTGTCTGAGATTTCGCCCGATCCCGATGACGATGCGTTCTGCCTCTGCGCCGCGGAAGGGCGCGCACACTTGATTTTCACTCTCAGCCCAAAAGACTTCCCAGAGAGCCGGTTGAAGGCCAGGGTTGTCCAGCCGCCGATTGTCGGGAACCGTCCGCGCCGCGAACGATCACACATAAGGCGCTCCTGAGGATCTCTCGAACTACTTTTTTCCTGTGCCGCGCACCACGCCGCGTCAATCTGTTACCGTCTTAGTACCTAATGAATTGCGTGCGCGAAGCCGCGGCCATCGAGAGCCGGCGATCGTCGAGCCGGGTGTTGGCCTGTCGAACTCTCGCCGGTTTTACCGTCGCTGTGCTGTCCATTCTGCATGCGCACTCGCTCCCCGCACAGCAGGGAGCGAAGCCGCCCGCCGGCCCGAAAGCCCAGCAGTCTTCTTCCGGCAACCAGCGGCCTGGCGCAGGCGCGCAGCTCCGGACAGAAGCGGCTGACGGACTCTCGGCCGACGCGCGGCTTCTGAATCTGCTCGCCGATCATCGGTACCGTAGCATCGAGGCGCAACTTGACAGCTTGCCGCCCGAGCAAGCGCAGTTCTATCGCGGCATTCTGGCCAACCGCTCGAACGACTTGGCGGAATCCATCCAGCTTCTCGAGCCGCTCGTCGATCGGGTGGCCGAGAGCAGCAATACCGCCCGCGAAAAGCTGCTACGCAAAGCGCTAGCCGAGGACTACCTGCGTCTGGGCGAATGGGCCAAAGCTGCCGATGCGTATCAGGCTCTCGATGCGCGGCTCAACGGCAAGCTCAGCGCCGACGAGCAGGACGAAATCGAAATGCCGCTCAAGCTGTTGCCGCTGGTAAGGGACAATTCTCCCACGACCGTCGAGCCTTGCGAGCCCTTCAAGCTGCAAGTGAGCGAAGACCCGCTCGGTCTCATCGACATTCCCGTCTTCGTCGATGTCCACCCGCGCAACTGGATGCTGGATCCGACGCTGCCCTTCGATTTGATCTCGCTCTCCACCGCCAAAGCGGCCGGCTTGAAGATCTCCACGGCGAGCGCGACGGTCAGCACGCTCACCGGCCGCCCGATCCAGATCCGCGCAACAGTCATTCCGCACTTCGCCATCGGCGGGCGCCTGACCCTGCACGACATGACGGCTTTCGTTTACGACGACAAAGACTACTTTTTCCCGGATACCAGCTACCAGGTCGAGGGAGTTCTGGGATATCCCGCGCTGGCCGCGATCGGCGGTCTTACCGTCACCTCCGACAACACCATCTTTGTGCGGCCCGCCAAGCAGCTTGCGCCTCCCGAAGAAGACGATCGGCTCACCACGGGCGCGCGTTTCTATCTCGATGGCGATCAGGTGATCGTGGCGCTGGGCCGTGCCGGAAATGCCGCCGGCGATCCCTCTCGGCAGCCGGGCCCCGGACCGCCGGGAAAGGGAATTGCGGGCGCGGGCGCCGCTGGAAACTCAGCAGGCGCGGCCGAAGACGAGCGCATGTTCGCCATCGATGCCGGCGGCCAGCAAACCTATCTCACGTCGCGCTACTTCGATGAGCATGCCGCTCAATTCAACGGTCAGAAGACGGAGATGTTCTCGTATCTCGGACCGGAATCGCCGCCGCAGCCGGCTTATCTCGCCGAGAGTGTCCCGCTGCAGGTTGGTGAGACGAGCGTCACGCTCCACTATATCCACGTTCTTACCCAGCCGGCCGGCTCCGCACACGACGATGTCTACGGTGTGCTCGGCACCGACGCCCTCGGCCAGTTGAAGAGCTATACGTTCGATTACCGGACGATGCGGTTCGCGGTGACGGTGGAGTGAAAAAGCAGGGAGTAGGGAGTAGCCAGTAGGGAGTAGGCCTGAGGCTGCTTCCTATTAGAAGGTTCGTAGTCCATGCTCAAACCTCCCGCTGATCACGGCAGCTAATAGCTACTGGCTACTCTCTACTGCCTGCTCCCTGTCTTTTCGATCTGCGCCTGCCCGCGGCGGCCCAGCGTAAGCATCAGAATGCCGAATGCCAGCAGCACAAATCCCCACCAGAGGTTCATGTCGATCCCCAGGCTCTTCGCATAGATGTCCGGGTTGTCGCGCGTGGAGAGGCCGAAGGCGGCGAGGATGGTTCCGATCAGCGTAAACAGCATTCCCATAGGAATGCGCACGTCCAGCTTCATCGTTGCTCCCTCCTCATCCAACAAACAGCGCGCAAATTGCAACTGCTGCGATCAGGATCGCGATGGCCAGCAGATGCGGCCGCTTCCACCACGCCGCGCTCGCCGGCCGGCTTGGCGCGGCCTGCGCGATCAGCGCCGCCGGCTCTGCATCGGTTCGCGGCCGCGTGAACGCACTCACCGCCGCCGTTCCAATCAAGCTCACAGCGAAGGCAAGAATCATCGTTGCCGCGTCGAGGCTTAGTTGGGATGACGGACGATGCAGCACGGCGATCCATCCGCCATGAATCCCGCGCTGCTCTCCGTTGGGTAGCGCGAGGCCGTGATGCAGCAGCGCGCCTATTGCGCCGGCAATCAGGCCCGAGAATGCGCCGCTCGCCGTTGCGCGCCTCCAGAAAACTGCCAGCAGCAGCACGGCCACAAGCGGCGCGATCACCACGGCGAAAACGAGCGCCATGGCGTCGAGCAGGCTGCTAAAGCGAATGGCCGCGAGCGCGACAGCGAAGGAGAGAAGCGCACCCGCCACCACGGCCCAGCGTGCGACGGCCACTGAGTTCGCTTCGCTCGCGCTCTTGCCCGACAGCGGCTCCCATAGATCGCAGGCAAACACCGTGCTGAAAGCTGTGAGGCTCGCCGCCACGCCGGCCATCATCGAGGCCAGCAGCGCCGCAATTCCCAAACCCAGCAGGCCCGTTGGCAAAAAGCGCATGAGGACGTTGGGCGCGGCCAGGCCGCCGTCCAGCACGACGCGGCCGGCTGCGTCCTTTAACGGTTTGCCGGTCGCCGCATCGATCTTTGCCGGAACCAACCCCTGGCCGTTCTCCACTTCCGGCGGCACGATAGTAATCTCGTGGTAGATTGCGCCGCTCTCGCGGTGGATCACGATCGTCGTGCGCGGGGTCGGCAGTCCCAGCGCGGCGATTGCGGGCAGAATCAACAGGAACGGCGCGGCGATCCTGGCCGCCGCGGCAATCAACGAAGCGCTGCGCGCGGCGGCAACATCCTTCGCGGCCATCGCGGCCTGCAATACGCGAAAGTCCGCGCACCAAGTGCCTGCGGCAAAGATCAGTCCTAACCCCGCCGACGTCGCCGCCGTCGCGAGTCCGATGTGCCCGGCGCTCCCGCTTTCTTGCGCGAACGAGGAAAAACCCGCCGCAGCCTTCAGCCCGCTCCTTCCGCCGAGCTGCTTTAGCGCGAGGAACACAACCGGCAGCCATCCTGCCGTCATCACGAAGAACTGAATTGCCAGGTTGTAGATCGTGCCGGTCAATCCGCCCAACAGAATGGAAGCGAGAACCAGCGCAGCCGGCAAGGCCATGGAGAGGATCAGTGCGCCCTGGGATTCCAATCCGGCCGCGCGCAGCGGCGCTTCAAACACGTGCAGCGCGGCAAAGACGCGCGCCATCGCGAAGAGTGAAACACCAGCGGCGAAAACGGCCATCATGGCAAACAGACCGGCGTGCAGGACGCGCGTCTTTTGGCCGAAGCGAAGGGCAAGGAACTCCGGCAGTGTTCGCGCCTGCGAGTTGTAATAGACCGGGACTAGGAAGAGACCCGCAAACAGCACTGCGGGAACAGCGCCCACGAGATAGAACGGAATGGATGCGAAGCCGTACTTGGCCCCAGCAGCTCCCATGCCGATTGCTTCTTGCGAACCGAGGCTGGCCATGGTCATGGCGAGCCCGCAAGTCCATGCTGGGAGGGCGCGCCCGGCTTGCAGGAAATCGAGGCTCGTGGTCAGCAAAGGTTTCAGCGAAATTCCGACCGCCAAAACGAAGAAGAAGTAGATCAGCAGCACCAGGCTGTCGGTAGAAGCAAGATTGGACACGAGCGTTCCTCACTCGTGATGGTACAAAACCGGCCCGCCGCGGCGCAGGGCGCGGACCCGACGGCAGCACGAGGCAAAGCGTGCGATTACGAGGTCTGTGACTGGATGGATTTGTACGTGCCGAACTGCTGTTGTATCCCAGATTAGGCGCAAAAACAAAGGCGCGCCGAACCTGCGGCACCCAGGAGATAGCACAACTTCATCCGGTCAGTGGCCGAGGCGTCTTTTTGCGGCCATACTCGCCAAATTCGCGGCGCCAAAAGAAAAGCGGCAACGGGAATTCCCGTACTCCTATGAATTGTCTTTCAACGCTGCCAGGTTCCTGACCGCATGAATTTGTATCACTATTTCAGTCGCCCCTCCGGGGCTTGCAGTGTTAAAGGCGACCTTATCCCAGGGTTTCACCCTGGGCTATTCTCGTCCGTCCCTCCGGGACGGATGTTGGCAGACGATACTTCTTCACGCGTTCAGAGACTCAGCGCGAAACCACAATTGGTGTGTCCCAGCAGGGGCTAAAGAGGCCGCTGAGAAACCCCGAACAAGTCGCGAAGGCGGCAAAATGAGCGCAGCAGGGGCTGAAGCCCCACACTCATTTGGCGACGCTTACGGCCCGGGACCCAGAGGGTACCCCGCCGTGCTCTTGTTACAGAGCGCGCCCCGATTGAGTTTTTCAGCAGCCTGTAAAGCCCAAATGAAGTTCATGGGCGCGTCTTCGGCCCGAGACCCAGAGGGTACCCCGTCGTGCCCTTGTTACAAAGCTCCGACCGGTATACAGCCAGTCTCGTTTTGCTCTAGCGCTCTGTTTCAGCGTGTCGCATTCCGACCGCACTCACGCCGTGACAACCACGGCTCAACAATTCGAATCGCAACTACTGATCTCCACCGCCCGAGGGCGGCGGTCCCGGCGCCGGCGCTGCCTGCGGAGCCGCTCCCGGCGGCGGAGGTGCTTGCGGTTGGCGGAACCGGCCCGGCCCGCGTAATTCGGGTCCTGGACCGCCCTGGCCCCATCCGTGCCCGCCGCGCTCGCGCATCGTCCGATCCCTGTGCATGGTCTGCAATTGCTTCCACTGTTCGGGCTTCAATTGCATTCGCAAATCGAGCAGAAACCGCGCATTGGCCTTCTCCAAATCGGCGCGCGCCTGGACTACCTTGTCGATCTGCGCCTCGATTGCCGGGCGATCCGGCGCATCGGCCTTGATGAGAGGTTCCATCGCGACCTCCGCCCGCTCCAAGTTGGCCCGCAGGTCGATCAGCTTCATGCGATGGTCATGCATAATTCCGTCCATCGCTTTGCGTTGCTCGTCGGTCAGCTTTAGCTGCTCGACGATTCGGGGGTTGTTCCAGAATCGCCCGAGAGCTCCGTCGAATGGGAGCGACCGCTCCATGGGAGGCCGATGCTGCGCGAACGCCGGCCCCATCCCTGGTCCGCCGGGCCCCTGCGCCCCGGCGAGCCCGCCAGTCATCAGAACTCCCGCCAAAACCAATGGTACAAACTTCGTGAACCTCATCGATCTACCTCCCCTTGGCGCGCCAAGGGTTTCTCTCCTTCTCACTTCTTTTTGTTGCTTTTTGTTCCGTTGCCGTCCGCCTGACTAGAGTCCATCATCTGCGCCAGCGGCTCCATCGCGGCCGGAACTGCACGCGAAATATCGTTGTCTACGGCGGCGAGCAAGTCCTGGTCGGTCTCGCGGGCAGACGATGGCCCGGCGGAAAGTTTTTCCTGCGCGGCCGCTTGCGCCGCGGCCTGCGCCGCGGCCCGCGCTGCGGCAATACGAGCCTGTTCGAGCTGGCGCCGGTGCTCGTACCATGCGCCGCCGGCGCTCGCCGCGGCCACTGCGCATCCTAGCGCCCAGGCGGCCACCAGCCGCCAGCTACGCCGCACCGTCTTCGCCGCAGTCCGTGGACGGCTCAACGCAGCCTGGCTCCATGCATCCACACACGCCTTGAAGTCTCCGATCGCCCACGCCACTACCGGATCGTCTTCTTCCGCCAACCGATCGTTCCAAGTCATCGCTTGCCTCTCAATTCCGCGCGCACTTTGCCCAGCGCCCGCGAAAGGTGCGCCTTCACCGTTCCCTCGCTCAGCCCGGTGACTCTGGCGATTTCGCTCAACTCCTGCTCTTCGACAAAGCGCAACAAAAACACCGTCCGCTGCCGCTCGCTCAAACCGCCGACCACCTTCCAAACCTGCGCCACCTGTTCCCGCGCCAGCAACCGCTGCTCGGCGCTGCGTTCGCCGCTAGGCAGCCATTCCCCGGCCTCGTCCAGATCCACGACGTTGGCGCGGGTAGTCCGCCAAAACTGCAAGCGCCGGTTGCGCCAGTGGTCCTTCTGCAAGTTGATGGCGATGCGCATCAGCCAGGTCATCGGGCTGGAATCGCCGCGAAAGCGGCTCCAGTTGCGGTGCGCCTTCAGGAAGCACTCCTGCGTCAGCGTCTCCGCCAAATCGATGTCCCGCAGCGAGGCCAGCAAAAACCGGAAAATCTGCGGCCGATGGCTCTCGACGACGCACGAAAAATCTTGCGCAGCAATCTCCTTTGCCGCGCCCGCGCTCATCGGCTGCATGGCTGTTCCGGCTGCCATCAATTGGGTAGACGTTCCATTGCGGCGCAAGTTTACAGAGCCTCGCATCAATTCTGCACCGGTTCTCATTTGCACCGATTCTCGCGCCAAACGGCACGGCAGAAACGCTCAATCGATTGCAAGAATACAGCTTCTTGCGCAATGCCGATTCCCTTGAGCGAATCGATTCTCTTGTGCAAATAGAATTGAGGCGGAGGGAGACCATTGGCCACGGAAACTCAGGCTTTGCCCGCCGCGCAATCCGGAACCATCGCTCTGGGCGGCGATCTGACCTTCAACCGCATGGGTTTCGGCGCCATGCGCATCACCGGCAAAGGCATCTGGGGCCCTCCCGAGGACCGCGCCGGCGCCATCGCTACATTGCGCCGCGCCGCCGAACTCGGCGTCAACTTCATCGACACCGCCGACTCTTACGGGCCCGATGTTTCCGAGGAGCTGATCGCCGAAGCGCTTCATCCCTATCCCGCGGACCTTGTCATCGCCACCAAGGCCGGCTGGACGCGGCACGGCCCGGGCATATGGCAGCACGACGCCAGCCCCGCGCACATTGAGAAGGCTCTCGAGGGCAGCCTCAAGCGGCTGCGCCTGGAGCGCATCGATGTCTATCAGCTTCACGTGCCCGATCCGGCGACGTCGTTCGACGCGTCAATGGAGACGCTGGCGCAGCTCAAGGAGCAGGGCAAGATCCGTCACGTCGGGCTCTCCAACGTCACGCTCGAGCATATTCACCGCGCGGAAAAGATCGTGCCCATCGTCAGCGTGCAGAACCGCTACAGTTTTTCCGACCGGGAGTGGGATTTTGTGCTCGATTACTGTGCGTCGAAGGCCATGGCGTTTCTGCCCTGGGGCCCCATGGCGCAGGGCCGCAAGGCAAACGAAGCCGTCGCGAAGATCGCCGCCGCGCGCGGCGTTTCAACCGCCGTGGTTTCGCTCGCCTGGCTGCTCCGCCGCTCGCCGATCATGCTGCCGATCCCCGGAACCGGCAACGTCAAACACCTCGAAGAGAATGTGAGTGCAGCGGCGTTCCGTCTCACCGGCGCCGAGTTTGCCGAGCTCGCTGCGGTCGCGCCGAAGCCTTACTGGCTGCGCGGCTGAGTGCCGGCGGAGCCTTTTGGATTGCCGGCCGCACATAGTGGAAGCGAATAAGGTAGATCTTTTCGCCGCGGCCGTGCTTGGCTACCTTCAGGAGATCCAGAACGCCTAGAAATCCCGACTCTCGCGCCAGTTCCGGCGTGATGTCAGGAAATCCGATCGGTTCGATCGAATCGACCTCGATCTCGCCTTCTCCCATGCGGTAGCGCGCGCCCACCTTCACATGCGGCCGCATCCAGATGCGCACGCTGCACGTGATCTGGCCGCTCCGCACGCCCTCCCGCAGCCGCTTGGCAAACACCATGCAGCGAGTCTACGGCGAAGGCCGAGATCTAGGGCTGTGAATTGGGGCTGTTCCCGTTCCCAGCCGGGGCTGGCGTGCCGGCATCCGCCTCTGCGGCAGGAGGCTTCACCGGCGTATTCTTGCCGTTCTCCGGATCGTATTGGTGGGCGTCCATCCACTTCTTGAAGTCCGAAGCCGGCTCTTCGCTCAGCAGGCCGTTGTGCCGGATATAGACGGTCGCGTCCTTCAGGCTCACCTTCAGATCGCAGGAGTAAGTTTCGCCCGGCTTGCCACCCAACTCGGGCAGCAGAACCTCCAACTCCCGGTCCTGCTTCTTCCAGCGAGCCAGGTAGGTCTCATATCCCGGTGAAACCATCAATCGTTGTGTGCAGGAGTAGCTGAAGTCGAAACCGCGGGGCTGGCCCTTTTCGAAGAGGTTTGCCCGCCCTTCTCCGTCCACTGCATCCAGTGAGTTCGTGAAACCGCCGCCGGGGTGATAGTAATGCGAGTGGCTGTTGAACTGGAAGATGTGCACGCGGAGCGGGTAGTCGGCAGGATTACGGATCGCCGCCACAGCGATGGTTGAAAACAAAGCGGACCCCAGAACTCCGCTCAAACCGAAGGTGAAGACGCGACGCATCGAAGTGCTCCTTTTCGATTTCGATCCCCAAGCAATTTGCAGCCATTTTAGCGCAAGCCGGACGAGATCGCCGGGCGAAGATGCTCTAACAACAGATTCATTTCATCGATGGCGCGATCTTATGGTTCATTGCGGCCCTGCCGGTCGTGCTCCGCGCCGTGCATCAGCAGCACCACGGGAATGTTGAGCAAGATGAGAATCCCCATGAGGAAAAACGCGTCGGCGTAGCTGAGCAGAGCCGCCTGCTGCTGAAGCAGCTTGTAGATCAGTGCGCCGGCCTTATGCGCCGCCGTCACCCGGTCGATTCCCTGGCGCGCCAGAAAGGGCGCGAACTGCGCCAGCGCCTGTTGCCCCAGGAGGCTCGACGGCGCGAAGTGATTGCCCAGGATCTGCTGGTGAAACTGGCTGCGGCGCGCCAACAAGGTGGTCACAAAAGAAATGCCCATGCTGGACCCGATATTGCGCAAGGCGCTGAAGAGGCTGGTTGCGTAGCCCATCTCCGCCTTGGAAATCGGGCTCATGGTCAGCGTGGCCAGAGGCACGAAAAGGAGGCCCAGCGCGAACCCCTGCACGATCTGAATCCAGAAGATGTCCCAGGTGCCCGATTGAAGCGTCATGCGCGCATAGCTGAAGAAACAAAGCCCGGTGATGGCGAATCCCGAGATCAGCAGCCAGCGCGCGTCCCAACCCTTGCCCAGCAGATAGCCCACCAACGGCATGCACAACGCCGTGCCGATGCCGCGCGGGCTGTTCCAGATGCCCGCTGTCGTCGCCGTCCAGCCCAGGAGGGTCTGCATAAAGAGCGGCAGCAGAACCAGGCTGCCGTAGAGCACGAACCCCAAGATCGTGACCAGCACAACCCCGGAAGCGAAGGTGCGCGAGCGCAGCAGCTTAAAATGCACGATGGGATCCTTGGCGCGCAGCTCGCGCACCACAAAGGCGGCCAGGCCGACGACGGCGATCGCACACAGCCAACGGATCAGGGTCGATCCAAACCAGTCCATCTCCTGGCCTTTGTCGAGCATGATCTGCAGCGCCCCCATGCCAACGGTCAACACGCCGATGCCCAAGGCATCGACGCCTATGGTCCGCCGGCGCAGATAATGCGGGTCGTAGACGTACTGCGAGATCAGCAGCAGGCTCAGCACGCCGACCGGCAGGTTGATGAAGAAGACCCAGCGCCAGGTCCAGGTATCGGTGATCCACCCGCCGAGCGTGGGCCCAAGGATCGGCGCCGCGATGATTCCCAGGCTCCAGAAGGCCATCGCCTTGCCTTGCTCCTTGCCGGGGAACTCCTCGAGCAGCACCGCCTGCGACAGCGGCTGCAGGCCCCCGCCGGTCAGGCCCTGGACGACGCGAAAGACGATCAGCATCGGCAGGTTGATCGCCAACCCGCACAGCAAGCTCGACAGCGTGAACCCGGCCACAGCGATCAGCAAGAGCCGCTTGCGGCCGATGACGCCCGCCAGCCATCCGGTGATGGGCAAGACGATGGCGTTGGCCACCAAGTAACTGGTCAGCGCCCAGGTCGCTTCTTCCGCGCTCGATGAAAGCGAGCCGGCGATATGCGGCAGGCTCACGTTCACGACCGAGGTGTCCAGCACCTGCATCACCGCGCTCGACATGACGGCGATGGCGACCATCCAACGGTGCGGGGGAATCGCCTCTTCATCGAGAGAGAGCCGGCTCAGGGCGGTTCGCGCCGACGACAAAAAAAGGCCTGACGCAGGCGCGGCGCCTGCAATGCGCGGAGTGGCCAGGTTAGCCAAGACTGTCGGCTCCTCGTCTGCGCCGGGAAAGCCCTTGAATTTTGGCAGCACGATGCATTCCACTGAGAGCGGAATCGCCGACGGAATTCTCTGCTGTGCACACGGCCAAGTCTCGGTCTCTCTCGCACTGCCCGGCCAGCGAGGGGAATTCCTGCGGGTGATGGAGAACTAGTCGAAGCTTAACCCCGCCTCACAGCGCCGTCAATCGCGTCCCCGCCGATTTAGCGTCCCGGCCGATTCGCATTCCCGCCGATCGTGTGTCCTCCGATTCCAGGACCTGGTTCCATGCCGGCGATTTACTCTATTAGCAAAGGCCCATGCTGCTCGAATCCCTTCGCGAACAAGTCCTCCTCGCCAATCAGGAGATCTCCCGCCGCGGACTTGCGCCGCACACCTTCGGAAACGCCAGCGGCATCGACCGCTCGGGCGCACGGCCGCTCGTGGTCATCAAACCCAGCGGAGTCGACTACGCCGCCATGACGCCCGCCGACCTCGTCGTCACCGATCTCGATGGCAAAATCGTCGAGGGTAAGCTGCGCCCCTCGAGCGATCTCGACACGCATACGCTGCTTTACCGCGAATTTCCGCAGATCGGCGGCATCGTCCACACGCACTCGGAGTTCGCTACGTCGTGGGCGCAGGCCGGCCGCGGCATCCCCTGCCTCGGCACCACCCACGCCGACTACTTCCACGGCCCGGTTCCGGTGACGGAGCCGCTGACTGCCGACGAGGTCGAGGGAGGCTATGTCAAGAACACCGGAGCGGTTATCGTTCGCCGCTTCCGCGCGGGCAATCTCGATCCGGTCGCCGTCCCCGGAGTGCTGGTCGCCGGGCACGCGCCTTTTACTTGGGGCCGGACGCCTGCCGACGCCGTGGAACATGCCGACGTGCTCGAATACATCGCCCGCCTCGCCTTCCGCAGCGTGCTTTTGGGAGCATCCGAGTCGGGAATCCCGAATCACGTCTCGGAGTACCACTATCTCCGCAAGCACGGACCCAAAGCGACCTACGGCCAGTATTAGACCGGCTCCAGGATAGGTGTACCCAGGCTTCTTGCGCTCCCACCCTTTTCGCAAAGAGCGCGAAAAGGATGGGGCACGGAAGCGATGGGTTATAGCAATAATGGAATCGCTATAGAACCTCCGGCCGGCCTTCCAGCGTTTCAGAACTGCCAGCGCCGCAGAGCGGGCCAAGGGTTTGCCGATCCCATGGTTCGCGCGCTCGTGGTCTGCGTCACAATTTGCGGCCGTACGTGGGGATCCAGGCCGGGAAACGCGGATAAACTACTCGCGCTCAAGAACCTACTGTTTTTTGTAGAACCATCCTCTTCCCTGGATTGCCGCTCCCGTTTCCTGCATTCCGTCGGCCTCCATTCCCGGCGGCCCATGACCTTTCCGCGTGGCAGGGAGTCCATTATCATGCATGTTGTCAGACGATTCCGGCGGGGCGCCCGGACGTGCGCCGCCGCCTCGGTGCGTGGCAATCCACGTGCTTACAAAGAGTTCAAAGCATTTCCTTTGCCTCCCTCTTATGGAGAAGAGCTTTCTCAATCGCGTGCAAGCGACGCTGCTAGCGCTGGCCACTGCCGCTTTGTTCGGGCTCGCAGTCTTCAACCTTCTCCAGGAGCGCCAATACCCGCAGCCGGACGACGGTGTGTGGTGGAGCGAGGTCCAGGGCGGGCTCAGCGCGGTCAAGGTCCAGCCCAATTCCCCTGGCCAGCGCGCGGGCATCAAACCCGGCGACCTTTTGAGCGGAGTCAGCGATGCCCCCGCTGCGACAGGCGATCTGTTGACCGGCGTGAGGGATACACGCCCGGCCCATGTTACGCCCGTCAGCCACGTGAGCGACCTGGAACGCGCTTTGTACCGGACAGGCCCCTACGGCCAGGTCTTCTATACGATTACGCGCGACGGAATCCAGCTCGAGACGCCCTTTATGGTGATTCCCGAGCCGCTCAATCGCAGCCTCCAGCTTGGCCTTCGCTTGATCGGCCTCATCTACCTCGTCATCGGCTTCTATGTTCTCTTCCGCCGCTGGGGCGCGCCGCGCGCCACGCACTTTTACCTCTTCTGCCTGGTTTCTTTTGCCCTCTACGCGCTCAAATACACCGGGAAGCTCGACGCGCTCGACTGGACCGTTTTCTGGGCCAACGTCGTTGCCGAGGTGTTGCAGCCGGCGCTGTTCCTCCATTTCGCGCTCAGCTTCCCCGAAGAGCGGCTCAAGAGCCCGCGCCGCCGCTGGCTTACGCCTGCAATCTACGCGCCCGGCGCCGGTTTGCTCGCACTGTGGGTTTGGTGCATTGCCACGCGCGTCGCCACCAAGTCTCTTCTCGACGTCCTCAACAAAGTCGCCACAGGCTACGACGCAATCTTTTATGTTGCAGCCGCTCTTCTCTTCGTGCTCAGTTACCGCCGCGCCAACTCGCCGCTGCTGCGCCAACAGTTGAAGTGGGTCACGCGCGGGACGCTGCTAGCCGTGGCGCCGTTCACGGTCTACGCCGTCCTTTATCTATTCAATCTGCGTGTCCGCCTGGTTGAGGACATGGCCGGCCTCTCGCTGGTCTTTCTGCCACTCACCTTCGCTTGGGCCATCGTCCGCTACCGGCTGATGGACACCGATCTGATCTTCAAGCGCGGCGTGGCCTACACGCTGGCTACCGCGCTCATCCTCGGCGGCTACTTCGGCATCATTGCGCTGATCGCGGAGGTCGTTCATCAGCGTTTACCTGAGGCCATGCGCGAGTGGGCGCTGGTCATCGCCATTCTCGTTACGGCCGCCCTATTCGATCCCCTCAAGCGCCGCATTCAGGGCTGGGTCGACCGCGCCTTCGACCGCCATCGGTACGACTACCGCCAAGCCCTTGTAGAATTCGGCCGCGGCCTTAGCTCCGAAACCGATCTGCAGGCCCTGCTCCACTCGATCGTGGAGCGGCTGCCGCGAACGCTGCTGGTTGCTCGCGTTGCGATCTTTCTTGCCGACGATTCAGGCCGCCTGCGCCTCGCCGACGCCCATGGCTTGCCTGAAGAAATCGGCAGAAAGGGCAAGAGCGCGGAGCGCCTCGACCTTGGCTTCCTCAACTTCGATCGCGCCAAGGATCACGGCCACATCTTCCTTGAGAACGCGCAGCAGGCGCTGCATTTGCCCTTGGACCAGCGGCGGACCGCCGCTCTGCTCGACTTGAATTACTATTTGCCCTGTCGCGTTGCGCAATCTCAGGAGGTTGACCCTCCGAAGAATGGCGTGGCGGAAAGCCGCACCATCGCGGTAATCGGCCTGGGCCGCACGCTGGGCGGCGATTTCCTTTCGAGCGAAGACGTCGAACTGCTCGAATCCCTGGCCAGCTACATCGGCATCGCCCTGCAAAACGCCAGCCTCTACGCGCGCCTCGAGGAGAAAATCGTCGAATTCGAGCGCCTCAAGGAGTTCAACGAAAACATCGTCGAATCCATCAACGTGGGCATTTTCGCCATCGATCTCAGCGACCGCATCGAGAGCTGGAACGCGCAGATGGAAGCGATGTACGCGCTGAGCCGCGCCGAAGCCATCGGCCAGGAACTTCGTTCCGTCTTTCCTTTGGAGTTCATTGACGCATTGGAAGGCCTGCGCAGCGACCAGGGCGTGCATCACCTATACAAGTTCCGCCTGACTACTCGCGCCGGCGAGCAGCGCACCGCCAACATCGCCATCGCGCCGCTGCTCTCGCGCGACTTCGTTCCGGTAGGCCGCATCGTCCTGGTCGACGACATCACGGAACGCGTGACGCTGGAGTCGCAGCTTGCCCAAGCCGACAAGCTCAGCTCCATGGGCTTGCTTGCCGCCGGCGTCGCCCACGAGATCAACACGCCACTGGCCGTCATCTCGTCGTATGCGCAGATGCTCGCCAAGCAACTGCGCGGCGATACGCGCCTGTGGCCCGTGCTCGACAAGATCACGCAGCAGAGCTTCCGCGCCGCCGAAATCGCCAACGGCCTGCTCAACTTCTCGCGCACTTCGACGACCGAGTTCCGCTCCACCGATCTGAATCAGGTCATTCGCGACACACTTTCGCTGCTGGAGCATCAATTCAAGACCGCGCAAATCCTGGTCGATCTCGATCTGGCGAAGGACCTGCCTCCGATCCACGGGAATCCGGGCAAATTGCAGCAGGTCTTCCTCAATCTGCTGCTGAACGCCAAAGAAGCCATGCCCGGCGGCGGACGTTTGCGCGTGGCCACGCTCGTCAACAGTCACGTCGAGGCGCTGGTTTCCGACTCCGGTTCCGGCATCGCTCCCGAGCATCTCAAGCGTATCTACGATCCGTTCTTCACCACTAAGAACATGCCCGGCGATAAGCGCGGCACCGGCCTTGGCCTCTCCGTCTCCTATGGCATCATTCAGGAGCATGCCGGCAAGATTCACGTGGAAAGCGCTATCGGCGCCGGAACAACGTTTCACCTCGAGTTTCCCCTAATAAGGAATGCTGTCCATGCCTGAGCGCACGACCGAGGACGATCTGCCCTTGAGCGCGGTTGCGCCCGAGCCGCCCGCCAACGGCGATTTCAGCAGCGCCTCCATCCTGGTGGTCGATGACGAGGCGGGCATTCGCGAATCGCTGGAAGTGCTGCTCTCGCTCGAGAATTATGCAGTGAAAACTGCCATCGACGGCGAAGAGGGCCTGCGTCTGCTCGAACAAAACAACTTCGATCTCGTGCTCCTCGATCTGGCGTTGCCCGGCCAGAGCGGCCTGGAATTGCTGCCGCAATTCAAAGAACGCCAGCCCGACGTCCCAATCATCATGATCACGGCCTACGGAACCGTGGACAACGTCGTGGAGGCTATCCGCGCCGGCGCGGAGAACTTCGTCCAGAAGCCCTGGGACAACGAAAAGCTGCTCGCCGACATCCGCTCCGCCGTCGCCCGCCGCCGTGCCGAAGAAGAAAACCTTCAGCTCAAGCGCACTCTCAAGCAGCGTTACAACTTCGCCAACATTGTGGGCAAAAGCGAGTCCATGCTGCGCGTCTTCGATCTGGTTGCGCAGGTGGCGCCCAGCCGCTCCACGGTTTTAATTCAAGGCGAGAGCGGCACCGGCAAAGAGATCATCGCCAAGGCCGTCCACGCCAACTCGCCTCGCCGCGACAAGCCTTTCGTGCCCGTCAATACCGGCGCCATGCCGTCGGAGCTGCTAGAGTCCACGCTATTCGGGCACGTGAAAGGCGCGTTCACGTCGGCGATCGCCTCGAAGAAGGGTCTCTTCGAAGTGGCCAACGGCGGCACGCTCTTCCTCGACGAGATCGCCACGATGGGTCTCGATACGCAGGCCAAGATTCTGCGCGTGCTGCAGGACAGGCGCTTCATGCACCTCGGCGGCATCCAGGAGATTCAGGTCGACGTCCGCATCCTCGCCGCCACCAACGTCGATCTGCGCCAGGCGGTGCGCGACGGCCGCTTCCGCGAAGACCTTTTCTACCGCCTCAACGTCATCACCGTCGATCTGCCGCCGCTTCGCGCACGCCGCGAAGACATTCCGCCGCTCGCGCAGCACTTCCTCGATCTCTACGCCGGCGAAAACAGCCTCGCGCCGCGCCGGCTCTCGCCCGACGCCATGCGCGCCCTGGTCGATTACGATTGGCCCGGCAACGTCCGCGAGCTCGAAAACGCCATCGAGCGCGGCGTCGTGCTCTCCTCGGGCCCCATCATTGGCGCCGATCTGCTCCCCGGCCACATCACCGGCCGCAGCTTCCAGGACGCGCTCCTCGAGCACAACCCCGACTCCTCGCTCTTCGATATTCTCGAAGTCTTTGAGCGCCGCGTCATCATCGAAAAGCTGGAGCGCTGCAACTGGAACCAGACCGACGCTGCCGAGCAGTTCCGCATCCCGCTCTCCACCCTCAACCAGAAAATCAAGCGGCTCAACATCGAGATCCGGAAAAAGACAGGGAATAGGGAATAGGGAATAGAAAAGCGGAGTACGAAGGACCAAGGGACCGAGGGAACGAGCAAATCGATCATCCGTCCAACTCATTGAGCACTGAGCACTGAGCACTGAGCACTGACCGCTGACACCTGAAACCTGACACCTCCCATGAGCTACTACCTCTTCAAATCCGAACCCAGCGTCTATTCCTTCGACGACCTCGTGCGCGACGGAGAAACCGTATGGGACGGCGTGACGAATCCCACCGCCGTCAAGAACCTGCGCGAGATGAAGCCTGGAACGAAGTGGATCTTCTATCACACCGGCGACGAGCGCACCGCCGTCGGCACCGGCACCGTCGTCAGCGTCGACGCCGCCAACCCCAAAGTCCCCATTGTCCACGTCAAAGCCGGCAAACACCTCAAACATTCCAAAACGCTCGAGGCCGTTAAGGCCGAGAAGCTCTTCAAGGATTCACCGCTTCTGACCATCGGCCGCCTGTCCGTCCTCCCGCTGACCAAGGAGCAGTGGGACTGGTTCCTGGCGTAAGCTTGCCTTGACGCCCGTCCGATTACCGGATATATTACTGGATATAAGGAACCGATCTCCATGGGCAGCACAGCACAAGCACGCGCAGTCACAAATTATCGCAAGCGCCTCAGCAAGCGCGGTATAGCACGATTCGAGGTAATAGGGCTCAATTCAGACCGCGAATTGATCCGCGCATTTGCGCGACGGCTGGCCGAGAACACTCAGGAAGCGGCGGAGATTCGCGCGAGTGTTCGCGATCAAGTTGCGCCAAAGTCCCGTACAAAGGGCGGTATGCTGAGAATGCTGCGCAACTCACCACTAGTGGGAGTCGAATTGAATCTCACTCGCAGGCGAGTTCCGCCGCGAAAGGTCGATCTTTGACCCGCTACCTGCTCGATACCAATATCATCAGTAATCCGACCAAACTCGCGCCCTCTCCATCTCTGACTGCATGGCTAGAAGACCAGGCCGATGAAGACCTATACACCTCCTCGCTGAACCTCGCTGAAATATGGGACGGGATCCTTGAACTTCCCTCGGGCAAAAAGCGGCGCGAATTGGAGTCGTGGTTTTTCGGCCCGCCAGGCCCGCTGGCGTTTTTCCGGGGCCGTGTGCTCGCATTCGACGAGGTCTCTGCGCTAATCTGGGGGCGTCTCATGGCCGAAGGCGCGAGAGCCGGAAGGCCGCGCGACCCCATCGACATGATCGTTGCAGCGGTCGCCGAGGCGAACCATTGCGTCCTCGTCACCGACAACGAGAAGCACTTCGCTGGGCTCAAATTCATCAATCCGATGCGCCCGGCCGGTTGAGCAGCTCCTTCCGTTCACCGGGAAGCAATTGGCTGGTTTGTCGCGCCCGGTCCGGCGAGCCTGAGTAGATCATTTTCTCAATTCAATCGCCACCACCTGGCCGTCCACCGTCCTGTCGGAGCTATCGACGTACTGGACGCGCGCTTCTTTGCCTTCAAAGTCGGTGCAGGGATTCATCGATCCGGGCGACACACGTCCAGCAGTGGTCAGCTCGATTTCAGACATCTCGTTGTTATAGAGACGGACCGATTTGCCACCCGCAGTTTCCAGGCGGAACTCGAGCGATGATGGATACTCGCAAACCGCCCCGCGAATCGTGCCTGTGGCTGCGTGTCTCGGGCCGCTATTCAGCATCGTCGGGTGCTTTGGCACAACGTCAACCACGGTTGTCGTCACGCCGGGCGATTCGCCCGTCTGCCCATTTGACGCGCTGTTCTGCGCATTCGCGGATGCCTCAGCCTGCTCGTGTTCTTTCTGGAAGCTTTCGATTCTCTCGATCTGCCCTTGCACCATGGCCACCTGGCCCGGATTCCTGGCCACCTTTTCGGCCACTTGCAGCACCGAGATCGCGTCGCTGAATCGTTCCATGGCCATCAATACGTTCGCTGCGTTCATCCGGTAAGCCACCTCGCCCGGATCCAACTGGACGGCGTGAATGCTCAACAAGCGAGCTTCATCGAGATTCTCGCGGCGCATAGCGAAGAAGGCAGCCAGGCGGTCGTATGCGGGAGCGAAAAGAGGATTCAGCCGCATAGCCGTGCGGAGGCTTGCCTCAATGTCTTTGTCATCCGCCGTACCAGGCGCGGCCATTGACAGCATGGCGAAGAAGTACTGCGCCATATAGTCCTGCGAGTCGAGCTTTACTGCTTTTGCGTACCACTTCTGTGCCTCTTCCATATTTCGAGTCCTGTAATCAATGAATCCCATGGTTTCGAGCGCCTGCACGTTATTCGGATCTTGTTTCAACACCGAGTCCACCAGGGCGCGCGCCTCGTCGTTGCGCTGCACATACGCAAGCACGTCCGCCCTCAGGGCATCGGCGTCCAACTGGGTAAGTGTTCTGAGTTTGTAGGACGATTCGTCAATCGGAGCCGCCGCGCTCGACAACATGAACTCCTTATAGCTGGCGCTGTGAATGTAATCTTCGAGGTCCCCCTGAAGATCCTTCAAATGCCCAAACGCTTTTTCTGCCGCTGCCACGGGATCTTCGCGGTGACTCATCAATGTCATGTAGTCGTCAAGCCGATGGGTGTGCTTCTCGCGATCGTTGACCATCAGAAAATGTGTCAACGCCCACGATTCGGCATAAAAGACCGATCCTTTCTGTTCCTCGTGGTAGTAGGGAGACGTTCCATCCACCCGAAAAAGAACGTCCAGCGGGATCAACCGGTTTTGCCGGAGATAGAGGAGGTCGTCCACGCTGGGCTCGCCAAGCACGGCATCTTTGTCGCGAATCTCAGTGTTTTGCATGAACTCGGCGAGGCCCTCGTTGAGCCACAGAGGCATCCACACGGATGCTGCCGTGAACTGCACATGAGTGTACTCGTGATAGACGCTGGCGAATGGATGCTCATACCGGGATTCAAGCTGAAGCAAAATGTAATTCTTTTCCTGGGTATGTACGTACAATCCACCGAGCCTCATCTGTCCCTTCGCTAGGAATGCTGCCGGCTCCATCGTGTCAAAGACTTTTTCGTTCTTCGCCGCGACGACAACGATCGGCTCGGGCGGATCGACATTGGCTTTGGGGAACAAGATCTGAAAGACCCACCGCATGCGCTCGAATTGATCGGCGATGTGGCGGCCCTGTTTCTCACCCGAGTCGGTGAGCACGGTGAAATGCGCGCTGCGAATCTCGACCCACTGATCGGGTGCGGCCAGGGCGGAATGGCACGCGCCCGCGGCGGCAAATGCGAAGCAAAGAACTTTGCGGATCATAAGTTAGCCGCAATTCTACCGCAATCTCATTTTTTCGGCGCATCCGCGTTGAGCCAAGCCTTGGTATTCAGCAACTGCCGCTGATCCAGCGCCCAAACCTTGCCCGTCAGCTCGTCAGCCGCCTTACCCTCGCGCGCCGATTTTTCGAATTCGCTCTCCACGGCGCGCATCTTGGCGTCCAGATCGTCAAGAAAGTTCAGCACCAGCGCCTCGGGAATCATGGGCAGCTTGGGCGAGCCGAACTCCAGCTTGCCGTGATGCGACAGAATCATGTGGAGCAGCAAAGTGCGCAGCCGGCCGGGAAAATCCGGCAGCCCCGCGATGGTTTTCTCCACCAGGTCCACGCCCATCTGGATGTGCCCTAGCAGCACGCCTTCGACTGTGTAGTCGAAGCCCGTCTCCCATTCGAGCTCGCGCACCTTTCCGATGTCGTGTAGGATGACGCCCGCGATTAACAAGTCGCGATCGAGCAGCGGATAGTGCGCGGCCACGCGATCCGCGAGACCCAGCAGACTGACCACGTGCTCCAGCAAGCCGCCGAGCCACGCATGGTGCAGTTGCCTCGCCGCGGGCGCTTCGCGATATGCCTTAGCCAGTTCGGGATCGGCGAGCAGCGCCTGGAGCAGACGCTTCAAATCGGGGTTGCCGATGCTCTCGACCGCGGCGTCGAGCCTCTTCCACAGCTCGCCGACATCGAGCGCGGTCGAAGGCAGCATGTCTTTCAAATCGGCCTCGCCGGCCGAGGCTTTGCGCAACTGTTCCACCTTGACCTGAGAGCGGTCGTCGAATCGCGTCACGCAGCCGCGAACCTTCACCAGGTCGCCGCGGTCAAACTCCTTGGCGATGCGCGGATCGCCCGGGTCCCACACGCGCGCCTCGATGGAACCGGACTTGTCGCCGAGAGTGAGGTTCAGGTAGGGCTTGTTTTGCTTGGTGCTGCGCTGCTGCTTGGCCAGAACCAGGAAGAAACTGTCAAAATGTCTCGACTCGTCGAATGCGGAGAGATCGGCAACGTAAAGATCTTTCATTCTTCCGAGAAGCTTAACGCAACCGCCCGCTAATTCCCAAAGACGGAGCTTGCCATTCTCCCACATGCGGCCCCCGCCGCCCAAGACATGGGGGCGCCCGGAATCGCAGACGGGCGCTAGCCGGCGAGCTCATCGGCGCGGTGCGCGAGATCGAAGTCCTTGGGTGTAAGGCCTCCGGCGTCGTGGGTCATGAGGCTGAGGCGCACGCGGCTGTAGCGGATGTCGATGTCGGGGTGGTGGCCGACAGATTCGGTGGCGTCGCCGACCTGATTCACGAATTGGAGCGCGGTTCGAAAGTCTTTGAAATTGAATGTCTTAACGAGCTCTCCCGACTCGATGCGCCAGCCGTGCAGGCTCCCCAAACGCGTCTGAGCCTCTTCGGAGGAGAGTGATTTCATGGGTTTTGCTCCCGAGGAATTGGATGCAGAGAAAGCATTCGGAGCTTACGGATTGGACCCGCGGACCAAATCGAAGGTGGAGCGCGAATCCTGGCCGCTGATTTCGCAGCGCAGCTCCTGCCAAAGTTCGTTGGGAATCTTCAGGAACACCTCGACGACGGCGGGATCGAATTGCGTGCCCGAGCAGCGCAGAATCTCCTCGCGCGCCGTGTCGTAGCCGCTGGCCTCGCGATAGGGGCGGTCGCTGGTGATCGCGTCCAGCGCGTCGGCGACGGCGAAGATGCGCGCTCCGATGGGGATTTCGCGGCCGCGCAGGCCGTTGGGATAACCGGTTCCGTCGAAATGTTCCTGGTGGCAGTAGACGATCTCGGCAGCTCCGGAGAGGAAGGGGATTTTGCGCAGCATGTGGTAACCGCGGGCGCAGTGTTCGCGCATGATGGTCTGCTCCTCCAAGTTGAGCGAGGCGGGCTTGCGCAGTATGTCGTCGGGGATGGCCATCTTTCCGATGTCGTGAAGAAACGCGCCGCGCGCGATGATTTTGATGTCGTCGGGAGGAACGCCCATGGCGCGCGACAGCGCGATGGCATAGGCGGTGACGCGCTTGGAGTGGCCTTCGGTCTCGGAGTCCTTCAAGTCCAGGGCGTCGCCGAGCGCTTCGAGAGTGACGTCGTAGGAGTGCTCGAGGTCCTCCATGGCGTGGCGGAGCATTTCGGTCCGCGCGCGAACCATCTCTTCGAGGGTCTGGTGATAAGTCTGCGTCTCTTCGAGCGCCTTGCGATGATTGAGGGCGCGTCCCACCGTGTTGAGGAGCTGCTCGCGTTCGAAGGGCTTGAGGAGATAGTCGTAGGCGCCACGGCGCATGGAGTCGATGGCCACGCTAATGTCGTGAACCGCGGTGACCATGACGACGGGAAGGCTGGGTTGCAAGGCATGGATGCGCTCGAGAAGAGCGATGCCATCCACGTCCTCCATAATGATGTCGGTGAGCACGAGGTTGAAGGTGTTGGCTTCGAGAACTTCCAAGGCCTCGCGGCCGCCGGCGGCGAGCTCGACGGCGTAGCCTTCCCGCTCCAGCGCGGCGGCAATCATGGCGCGCACCGGCGTCTCGTCATCGACGACAAGAACCCGGGCTGGCTTGCGTGCTGGCATTTGGTCTGCGACGCGAAAATCTCCTGCGGGATCGATTTTTTTCGGATATGCCAAACCAAGCGCCAAAAGGCAACCTCCCTCCTGAGCCTGCACCCGCGCCGCGTCAATGAACCAAGACACTTACTGCGCACTCAAGAAACTACCGTCGAACCAGCGGATGAAGCGAACCAAAATCCTTACGGCAAATTGCCGGTTCAGAGGATGTCTCGACCTGATCCCGCCGGTTCAACGCCTTGCGAAATTCGAGTCCCGCCAGCACCTGCCGATAATTGCAAGCTTACCGCGATTCGAACGGCCTCATGCGGAATCCTCTCATAAGGATGAGGCCGCCGCCAATCAGGCCGTCAAAAAAGCATGTTTCAACGTATATTCCGATGCCGCCGCGATCTGGGCAAAGACGGGCTACCTGAATACCTTTTTTGAGGGTAGCACGCGGCCGGTAACCCCTCAATCACCCGAATGTTGCAGCGTTTTGAGGCGTTCGGTGCCGAAACTGATCCATGTGCGGGTGGGGCCGAGTTTGGCGCCGGACGCGGCTGGGCAGACCGTGGCGAGGACAGCGGGTTATGCCGAAAACCAGGGCCTCTGCGCCCCGTTTACGGCGATCTCAGGCAGGTGAATAGAACTTAGGGAAGGGCAAGGACGGGAGCCGGCGCGTCTCGGAGCCTCATAACTTCTTTGATTCCCGCTGCGCGCGCTTGGCTGCGGCCCAGCCTTCTTTGGTGACCTGGCGGCCGCGGGCAACGGCAAGAGCGTCGGCGGGAACATCCTTGGTGATGCAAGAGCCCGCGCCGATATAGGCGCCGTCGCCCACTGCGACGGGCGCGACGAGCGACGTGTTGCTGCCGACAAAGACGCCCTTGCCGATGCGGGTGACGTGCTTCGAGACGCCGTCGTAGTTGCAGGTGATGGTGCCGGCCCCGATGTTGGTTCCTTCGCCGATCTCGGCATCGCCGAGATAGGTGAGGTGGTTGGCCTTGGCGCCTTTGCCGAGGCGAGCCTTCTTGCATTCGACGAAGTTGCCGAGATGCGCGCCCTCGCCGATCTGGCAGCCGGGGCGGAGGTGCGTGTAGGGGCCGATCTCGGCGCGATCGGCGACACAGGAGTTCTCCAGGACGCAGTGGTTGCGAATGAAAACGCCATCCCCAAGAGTGCAGTTCTCAATCACCGAGAAGGAGCGAATGCGGCAGTTGGGGCCGATGCGGGTTTTGCCGAGCAACTGCACGTAGGGCTCGATCACGGTGCCGGGCGCGACTTCGACCTCGGGATCGATGATGCAGGTTTCGGGCCTGTGGATGGCGACGCCCGCAGAGTTGAGGCGACTGACGGCGGCGTCGCGGGCGGCTTGCGGGTGCGCGGTCATTCCTTCGGAGGGCGAGGCGATTGGCGGTTGCAAAGGCGATTGCGGTTTCGCGGTCATTTAGATCCTCTTCGACGAGATGCGGGCGAGGACGCCCGCACGACAGCCGGTCGGGAGACCGGCGCTACAACCAATTCATTTCATCTCTCCGCGCCGGCCGCGGCCCCCTGCGGCCGCGCGGGCATGGGGATGGCGATGTCGATCGGCTTCGCCGGTCCCAACCCCAGCGCGTCGAGGCTCTGGCTCTGCTTAATCTCGGGGCCGTTGCCGACGACAAGGATGGCCAGCTTATCAGGATGGATGTATTTCCTGGCAGCGGTGGCGACATCGGCCAAGGTCACCTTCTCAAGGCCGGCCTGGTAGGTTTCAAGGTAGCCGGGCGGGTAACCGTAGAACTCGATCCGCTCGCGTTCCGACAAGACCTTTTCCGCCGTGTCGTAGCGGAAGAGAAATGAGCTCAGAATGTCGTCTTTGGCGCGCTTCAGCTCCTCCTCGGTGAAGGGCTTGGTATTCAGTCCAGCGATCTCTTCCCGGGCGGTATTCGTGGCATCCACAGTGGTCGCGCTCTTGGTCAGGACTTCCACCCGAAATGTGCCGGGATGGTCGTAGGTGAGGCCGAATCCCCCGCCCACGGCATAAGCCAGGCCAAGTTGGGTGCGAATCTTCTGGAAGAGCCTGCTGCCGAATCCGCCGCCGAGAATCTCATTCAGGACGGCGATAGCCGGTGTGTCGGGATTGCGCCGGTCGACCCCGATGTCTACGATCTGCACGTTGGATTGATTGACGTCTTGCTTGTCGATGAAGTAGACGCCGGGCGCGGGGCCGGGAAAGCTGTCGTGGCGCGCCGGCGCGGGAGTGACTGCCGGCAAGCTCTCGAAGGCGGCGCGCACCTTGGCCTCCATCGCCGCAGGATCGAAGTCGCCGAAGATGCCGACGATGAGCGGACCCTTGAGGGTGCGATCATGCCAGGCTTGCAAATCATCCAAGGTTACCGCGCCGATGGTGGCGAGCTCGGGCTGGCGAGCATAGGGGCTGTCGGCGCCGTAAACCAGCTTGTTCGATTCGCGATCAGCGATCTCATCTTCGTTGTCGTTGCGCCGGACGATGGACGTGGCCTCCTGCTGCTGCGCCAATTGCAGCTTGTCCGGGCTGAACTTGGGATGAAAGAGCAGATCCATGGCCAGTGAAAAGATCGGGTCGGCGTCGCCTTTCAGCGAGTCCCAGGAGAGCGCGGTGGAATCGTCGTCGCCGGCCGTCTCGATATGCGCGGCGCGGGCTTCGAGGAAATCGTCCATCGCGTCGCCGTCCATCTTGGCCGTGCCGCTGGTGCGCCACGCCTGTCCGTACAGGCCGGCGAGACCGGCTTTCGCGGGCTCCTCGTCGCGCGAGCCACCTGGGATTAGGACCGAACCGGAGATGAAAGGCAGCTCGTGGTCCTCCTGCAGGAAGACCACGATGCCGTTGCTGAGCTGAATGCGCTTTGGCTGCTGCGGATGGAACTCGTGCAGCTTGGGAATGGGAATCTGCTCCCATGGCTTGGATTGCTGGGCGGGCAAAGAGTTGGCACTTGCGACGGCGGCGAGGAGAAACGCGACGAGCCGGAAAGAGCGCCCGCAAGCGAGCGGTGGAACTTTCCCGCCTTTTCGCCACAAAGCGAGGGCAACGACTGGGCACGACGCGGTTGTGGCCGATCCGGGCCCTCTTGTTCCCTTGTTCCCTTGTTCCCTCGTTTCTTGATTTCTCATTGCGCGCCTCCGCTCTTCTTGGCATCCGCAGCCGCCGGCTCCGTGTCGATCTCCGCGCTGGTCCGGTTGGAGGGGACAAACACCTCGTTGGCTACGCGGCGAATGTCGGCTTTGGTGACCTTGTCTACGCGGTCGAGCTGCAGGAACAACTCACGCCAGTCGCCGTAGCGCGTCCGGTAGGCGGCGAGCGAGTCGGCAAGGCCCTGGTTATCGGCCAGCCCGCGCAGCAGATCGGCGCGCGTGCGGGTCTTGTACATTTGCAGCTCGTTGTCGGTTACGTCTGCCGTCTTCAACTTCTCGATCTCCTTGTGAATCGCGTCTCGCATCTCCGCCGGAGTGTGGCCGGGCAACGGAACGGCATAGAACGCGAAGAGGCTGGGATACTTTTCGCCGGGGAAGGGGCTGAAGCCCTCGGCCTCGGCGGCGATCTGCTGCTGCTCGACGAGACTGCGATAGAGGCGCGAGACGCGCCCGTTCGACATGATGTCGCCGATGGCGTCGTACACGGCGTCGTCGGGGTCGTGAATGCTGGGCCGGTGATAGCCTTCGATATAGAACGGCTGCGTCTGTTCGCGAATGACCAGCGATTTCTCGGCGAACTGTTTGGGCTCGACGGTCGTCATGTCCTCCGGCTTGGGCCCGCCGGGAACGCGGCTGAAATACTTCTCCAGCATCGGCATCGCGGTCTTCGTGTCCACGTCGCCTACGACAGCCACGACAATGTTTCCTGCGACGTAATACTTCTTGTGAAAGGCCATGGCCTCGGTGGCCGTGATCTGCCCGACTTCGCTCGGCCATCCGATGCTGCTCCGGCCGTAGTTGTGGGCCACGTAAGCCGTCGCCAGGAACTGCTCGATCAACCGGCCGATGGGATTCGAATCGGTGCGCATGCGGCGCTCTTCCATCACCACGTCGCGCTCTTTATAGAACTCGCGCGGAACCGTGTCGGCCAGGCGGCTCGATTCCATCCACGCCCAAAGTTCGAGCCGGTTCTCGGGCATCGACCAGAAGTACTCCGTGTCGTCGAGGCCGGTTTCCGCGTTCAAGCCGTGCGCGCCGTTCTGCTCGGCAATTTGCGAGAATTGGTTGGGGATGACGTATTTCTCCGCGTCGGCCTGCGCGTCGAGGAAGGCTTTGTGCAGCTCGGCGAGCTTTTTGTCGTCACGGCCGACGGGCTTTAGATATTCGGCTTCGTAGGCGTTATTGGCCACTTCGACCTTCTCGAGGGCCAGTTTTTCGTCGGCGTAGTCCTTGGTTCCGATCTCCGAGGTTCCCTTGAAGGCCAGATGTTCGAACATGTGCGCCAGGCCGCTCTCGCCGGTGGGATCGTTCACGTCGCCTGCATCAATCAGCGTGTGATAGCTGAACACCGGCGCCTCATGCCGTTCGCAAATTAGAATGGTCAGCCCGTTGGGCAGGACCGTGGTCGTGATTCGCTGCTCGAAGCTTTTCAGGTCCTGGCCGCGCGCGGCTGTCGAGACGGCCACCGAAATAAGGACCATCACGCTTGGAAAAATCCAGCGAAGAAGCGAAGACTTTTGCATAAAACCTCCGGCGATCGGCGCAAGGAAGGAAACAACTTCCATCATGGTAAATCACGTTGCCGCGTGAATCAGCCGCAATGGATAGGCTAGGCGAAGCCCTGGAAAAACAGTCAACGGTATAATCGGAGCCATGGCGGCCAGCCCGCAATCTTCGGTCGCTGCGGCCACTGCAGCGCGATCGGCTGTGCAAAGCGTCGGCACCGGTGTATCGGATGTCGCCGAAAAGCTGCACGCGCTCGAGGCGCATCTCTGCGAGTTGGGAAACGTGATGGTCGCGTACTCAGGCGGCGTAGACTCGGCGTTCCTGGCGGCTACGGCGCACCGCCTGCTTGGCTCGCGTATGCTCGCGGTGCTGGCCGATTCGCCATCGCTGGCGCGGCGAGATATGGAACAGGCGCGCGCCTTTGCTGGGTCGCTGGCGATGCCGCTTCAGGTAATCGCCACCGAGGAGCTTGATCGGCCCGAGTATGCGCGCAACGACGCGAATCGCTGCTTCCATTGCAAGGACGAGCTTTTCCTGGTCATGGAACAGTTGGCCGGCAGGTTGAGGTTCAAGCACATCGCCTACGGGATGAACGCCGACGACACGCGGGATTACCGCCCCGGCCAGCGCGCGGCGGAGCAGCATGAGGTGCTGGCGCCCCTAGCCGAGGCTGGGCTGACCAAAGCAGAAGTGCGCGCACTGGCGAAGGCCGCCGGCTTCGCAGTTTGGGATCGTCCGGCGGCGCCGTGCCTGTCGTCGCGAGTGGAATACGGGCGAGCCGTGACGCGCGAGGTGCTCGAACAAGTGGAGCGCGGCGAGGAGAGCCTGCGGCAACTGGGCTTTCGCGAGCTGCGCGTCCGGCACCACGGCGAATTGGCGCGCGTGGAGATTGCGCGCGAAGAGCTGCCCCGCGCGCTCACGATGGAGATGCTGGACGCGATCACCGCGGCGCTGAAGCAGGCGGGATTCCAATACGTCACGCTCGATTGCGCGGGTTTCTGTTCGGGTTCAATGAATGCGGTGCTGTCGGCGGAAGTGCTGATGCGGAAGGGCGCGTAAGGTGGGCTACCAACTCACCGCCTATGGAATACCGGCGGGGGGGGTGAGGATGAACAGTTTACCTGAGACGACTGACACCAAGGCCGCGCGACGAGACAAGAGCGTATACTGTGCACCATGCAAACAAACTTGACTCTGGCGGCGTTAACGATGGGAGCGCTCCTCGTCGCAGCTAGTGGATGTTCTCGTTCTGAACGAGAGTGGAAGAAGGCGGTGAAGGAGAATGCTCCGGCCGGCTACCAAGCCTATCTCGCCACATTCCCCCAAGGAGGACACGCTGCGGAAGCTAGGCAGAAACTCGACGAAATATATTGGATGAGGGCGACGGCCGCAAATACAGCGGATGCATATCGGAGCTACCTAGCTGCGTCCCCGTCGGGGCCGCACGCGAAGGAGGCCCAACGGAGATTAGCTGCGGTTGAGGCAATCGAGGTTTCGATAGCCATCTCTGCCAGCCCGTCGCTTCCTGGCCCAGAGCCGCAGGGGGGGACAACCTTTAGCTCCGATTTTGTCAGTACACCGATTTTTAACATGCCTGTCCTCGCACACACCTCACCACGTCTATCGCAGAGGTTGCAAGCTCTCATCAAGAAATACGATGCCGAGACCTTTATGGGCTATCTGACTGCCGGTACTCCCACAGTAATCCAGGGAAATGGCGTGGTATTCAAGCTGACGAAAGACTGGGGCACGCCATTCAACTTCGACACCGGAAATGTGGATAAGATTCCCGAGGTAAAGTTCAGAAATGGCGAGGTTGGCATTGTAGAAGGGGAGATATACGCGAAGGACGGAACCGAGGCGCTTGTTTCTGGGAATACATATGTGTACACAAACCACCAGTGGGTCAGTAGTTTGCCGTAAATTGAGCCCGTAGCGCAAATGCGCGTCGAGATGAGCCAACGGTATTCGGCACTCTCTCCCTCACCTCCGACGGTCTACAATCACAAAGCGATGCGAATCGGGTATCTCGAATGTTTCTCGGGGATCAGCGGCGACATGCTGCTAGGCGCGCTGGTGGATGCGGGCGTGCCGTTCGAACTGCTCGCCGAAACGGCTGCCGTGTTGAATGTCGGCGTGCGGCTGGAGCTGCGCAGAGTGAGCCGTGGGGGGTTGGCGGCGGCGAAAGTGGACGTGGTAACGGAGGGAGCGAGAGAGCACGGGAGCACGGGAGCAGAACCCGCGCACATACACTCGAACTCACACTCGCACGAGCAACCTGCGCACGGACAGGAGCATTCCGGCCACGCGCCGCATCGATCGCTGTCGGCGATTTTGGGAATCATTCGGGCGGCGCCGCTGGCGGAGCGCGTGAAGGAGCGCGCGGCTCGGGCATTTCAATTGCTCGGCGAGGCGGAGGCGGCGATTCATTCCATCCCCATTGAGGAGGTGCATTTTCACGAAGTCGGCGCGGTGGACACGATCGTCGATATTGTCTGCGCGGCCGCCGGATGCGAGGCGCTGGGAGTGGACCGCTGGTACTCGTCGCCGCTGAATGTGGGAGGCGGCACGGTCGAGTGCGCGCATGGAACGCTGCCTGTGCCAGCGCCGGCCACGGTCGCGTTGATTGGCGATGCTCCCGTTTACGCGGCCGGAGCGCCGATGGAGCGAGTGACGCCAACAGGCGCTGCCTTGCTGCGCATGCTGGATGTGACCTACGGGCCGTTGCCCGCGATGCGCGTCCAAGCGCGCGGTTACGGCGCCGGCGGGCGCGACACGCCGGGCGAGCCGAACCTGCTGCGCCTGCTGGTGGGCGAGACGGCAGACGAAGCATCTGCCGGCGAGCCGATCGCGGCGCTCGCGATGAAGCCGATTCCGGAAACCGGTGCGGAGCCGATCACGGTGATTGAGACAGTGATCGACGACTCGACGCCGCAATTGCTGGCTTACGTGAGCGAGCTGCTGATGGAGGCGGGCGCGTGGGACGTCTACCGCTCGGCGGTGCAGATGAAGAAGGGGCGGACGGGCGTGCAATTGACGGTGTTGTCGAGCCCAGAGCTGGGGCCGGCGCTGCGCGAGCTGCTGCTGCGCGAGACCACGACAATCGGGCTGCGCTGGCGATTGGAAAACAAGATAGCGTTGGCTCGCGAGTTCGCCGAAGTGGAGACCGAGTGGGGCAAGGTGCGGATGAAGGTTGCGCGGTGGGTGTCGGGAGCGGTGGCGAATGTGTCGCCGGAGTACGAGGACTGCCGGAGAATTGCGCGAGAGCATCGCGTGCCGCTGAAGCAGGTGATGCAAGAGGCGATGCGGGCGTGGGCGGAGATGGAAGCAACCGAGAAGGGAAGTAGGTAATCGACCGCATGAATCTGTATTACTGTGTCGGTCGGCCCTCCGCGGCTTGCGATGTTCAGAGCGACCGCATCCCAGGGTTTCGCCCTGGGCTATTTTCGTCCGTCCCTCCGGGACAGATGTTGGCGAACGGCACTTTCTCATTCGGTTAAAGACCCAGGAAGGGGCATTGATGAATCGCGCGCAAATTGAAGCACTGTTGAACGAGGTGCGGTTGGGCGAGACCGGAGTGGGCGAGGCGCTGGAGCGGCTGCGCCACATGCCGTTCGAGGACCTCGGCTTTGCCAAGGTGGATCATCATCGCGCCTTGCGCACCGGCATGCCCGAGGTGATCTTCGCCGAGAGCAAGACGCCGGCGCAGGTGGCGGCAATCTTTACGCGCATGGCCAAGGCGGGCGGCAATGTGCTGGTGACGCGCGCTTCGCGCGAGGTGAGCGATGCGTTGCGGAAGGCGGAGCCGCGCGCCGAATTCCACGAGACTGCGCGCGCCATCACGCTGACGCAGGCGCCGGCCGCCGCGGGCAAGGGGACCGTGGGCGTGGTGTGCGCGGGGACCAGCGACTTGCCCGTGGCCGAGGAGGCAGCAGTGACGGCGCGGCTGATGGGCAATGCCGTGGAACTGGTGGCCGACGTGGGAGTGGCGGGAATCCATCGCCTGCTCGCCGCACAGGAGACACTCAAATCGGCGCGCGTGCTGGTGGTTTGCGCCGGCATGGAGGGCGCGCTGCCGACGGTGGTGGGCGGTCTGGTGAACGCGCCGATAATCGCCGTGCCAACGAGTGTGGGCTATGGCGCTTCGTTCGGCGGTGTGGCCGCGCTGCTCGGCATGCTGAATACCTGCGCGCCCAATGTCTCGGTGGTCAATATCGACAACGGATTCGGCGCGGCGTGCATCGCGTCGCTGATCAATCATCTTTGATTGGGCGCCCAAGCGATATTTTCGCCGGGTGAGGTGTCTCAGACGTCGCAGGAGTTGTGGAGAACAACCGCAGATCCTTCGACTCCGGTCGCTACGGCGACCTCCGCTCAGGATGACACAGCATCGAAGCTGCGGACTTCAGAGACGGGACATGGGAGAGCGCCGGCAAAAGGTGATCCTGGTCACTGTCCGGTCCTCCCCCGAACCGCGATGATTGCTGCGCAGCCTTACGCCTACGCGGGGCGTGCGGAGGGGTGCGTGACGGGTTCCCGTTGGCAGAGATTGCGCCGGACTTCGCAGATCCTCTTTCTGCTGCTCTTTCTTGGGCTGCTGGTCTTCACTTCCTTGCGCGCCCTTCCGGGAATCACCAGCGACATCCACCTGCGCGCGCCGGTGCGCCTGTTTTTTGAGTGGGACCCGCTGGTTGCGGTGGGGAATGCTCTCGCCAGCCACGCGCTTTACCGCGGCCTGCTTTGGTGCCTGATTGTCTTTGTGCCCACGCTGTTTTTCGGCCGCTTCTTCTGCGGCTGGATCTGCCCCATGGGCACGCTGCAGCACCTTGTGGGCAGCATGCCGTCGGAGTCGAAGCGCGGCAAGCAGCGCATCGAGTCGAACCGTTACAAACGCTGGCAGACGATCAAATATGTGGTTTTGATCGCGGGGCTGGTGGCCGCGGCCTTTGGCTCGATGGCGATCGGCTGGCTCGATCCCTTCAGCTTGTTGGTGCGGTCGCTGGGGCTGTCGCTTTTGCCGGCGTTCAACTTTGCGGCGCGGGCCGTGCTGGAGCCGCTTGAGCAAAGCCACGTGGCGGCAATCGCGTCGATGAGCAAAACGATCCATATGTTCCTGGCGGTTTTCGTTCTCGACTTCCGCCAGGCGCACTTTGCGCAGGCTCTGGCGCTGGGCATTCTGTTTCTGGCGATTCTCTTTGCCAGTCTGCGCATCACGCGATTCTGGTGCCGCGCGATTTGTCCGCTGGGGGCGCTGCTGGGAGCGGTTTCGCGCTGGTCGATCCTGGGGCTTCACAAGGATCCGGCAAGCTGCGACAACTGCAACCGCTGCCTGCTGTACTGCCAGGGCGGCGACGATCCCGTTGGCGGCGCGCCGTGGCGCAAATCCGAGTGCCTGATGTGCATGAACTGCGTGGGCAGTTGCCCGCATGACAGCTTGCAGTTCCGGTTTTTCCGCCCCAAGTCCGCAATCGCAACGGAAGTGGTGTCGCCCGACCTGGGCCGGCGGCGGACGATCTCGGGGCTGGCCGCCGGCGCGGCGATCGTGCCGCTCATGCGCGCGAATACCGGCATGGGCAAGAGCCGTGACGAGCGGCTGCTGCGGCCGCCCGGCGCACTCGATGAAGCGGATTTTCTGGCGCGGTGCATCCGCTGCGGGGAGTGCATGAAGGTCTGCCCGAACAATGCGCTGCATCCCGCGCTGACGGAGGCCGGCCTCGAGGGATTGTGGTCGCCCACGCTCGTGCCGCGCATCGGCTATTGCGAGCCGAGCTGTGTGCTCTGCTCAGAAGTGTGCCCAACGGGCGCGATCTGGCAGATTACTCCGAAGGAAAAAGGCTGGGTGGTGGGCTTTGGCGCGGGCCGCAGCCAGCCGGTGCGGCTGGGCACGGCGTTTTACGATCGCGGGCGCTGTTTGCCGTGGGCCATGGCCATCGACTGCATTGTTTGCGAAGAGTGGTGCCCGGTTTCGCCCAAGGCGATAACCACCGAAGAGGCGCAGGCGATCGACTCGGCAGGCAACAGGAAGACGCTGAAGCAGCCGCGCGTCGATCCCAGCCGCTGCGTGGGATGCGGTGCGTGCGAATATGCGTGCCCGCTGCAGGATCGTCCCGCGATTTACGTGACAAGCATCGGCGAAAGCCGTTCGCCGAGCAGCCAGATCTTGCTGACGAGGCGGTGAGGGGTGGAGAAGGGAGCGAGGGAGCGAGGGAGCAAGACAACCAGAGCGCGCGAGGCAGCGGCCGTGAGTCGTGAGTGTTGGTTCATTGACCTGGAGAAATGAAGGAGTGAATGAGTGAATCTGCGAAGGGCTCGAACAAGGAGAAAGTCAGGGAGAAAGATGTTCGCGGCGGCGCTGGGGATCGCGGCTGCGATCGCTAGCGCCGGATGCAAGAAGACAGCCGTCGATCCGTTTCCGGCGGCAGGTGCGGTCGCGGGATGGGAGAAAAACGGCGACACGCGCGTCTATGCCGCCAAAGACCTTTGGCAGTATATCGACGGCGACGCGGAGCAGTATCTGCAGGCCGGCGTAGTCTCGACTTCGACCGCCGACTACAAGTATCAGAATCAGCTAGACGCAGTTGTGGACGTGTACACGATGGGAGACGCGGCGGGCGCGCGCAAGATTCTGGAAGCTGGGAGGAGCAACGACGCCCAGAGCGTGCCGATTGGCGACGCGGGTCTGGCCTACGCACAGAGTGTGACGTTTCGCAAGGGCCCGTACCTGGTGCGCATTGTGGCGTATGAGAACGGGCCGGGAACCCAGCAAGCTTTGATTGCGCTGGCGCACAGCGTAGAGGCAAGGCTTTAGAACAGATCCGATAAAGGTAGACCCAGCTTGCCAGTTTCCCACCCTTTCGCAAAGAGCGCGAAAAGATGGGGCACGAGTTGGAGGGAGGAAAGCGATGAAGAGCCGCAGGGAATTCTTGAAAGAAGCAGCAACGGGAGCGGTGCTCTTGGGCGCGGGCAAGTTGGCGTTGCCAGCCGTGGCTCAAGCGCACGGAGCGGGGGAGAAATCCAAAGTGGTGATTGCGCGCGACGCGACGCTAAGCGCTGCTGGCGGCCAGCTCGAAGAGCAGCGGGTGCTGAATCTGCTGGACAAGGCCATGGCGGCCTACACGGGCCGCGACAAGCCGGTTGAGGCATGGAAGAGCGTTGTGCCGGCGACTGTTTTGAACGGCAAAGTGATCGGAATCAAGGTGAATGGGCTGGGCGGGCGAGGCATCTCCACGCACGCGGCTTTGATCTTGGCCGTGGCCGAGCGCCTGCAACAGGCAGGTGCGAAGCCAGGCAACATCCTGGTTTGGGACCGCAATGCAGGCGATCTTGGAGCCTGCGGAATGAGCGTGAATACGGACCCGAGCCGCGTGCGCTGCTATGGCAGCGAAGTGACCGGCTTCGAGGACCAGCCGGTGCAGTGCGGCCCGGTGAGCGTGCGCCTGGCGAAGATTCTCGCGCACGAGTGCGACCTGGTGATCAACATGCCGATTCTCAAAGATCACGGGATAGCAGGCGTAACGTTTTCCATGAAGAACATGTACGGCGTGATCGATAAGCCATTCCTGCTCCACGACAACCACTGCAACCCCGCCCTGGCCGATCTGAACGCGGTTCTGGCAGTGCGGGAAAAGGTGTGGTTCACGATTGGCGATGCGATTTCGTCGGTGTACGACGGCGGACCAAGTTTCCATCCCGAAAGGCTGTGGTATCCGAATGCGCTGATCGTCGGCGAAGACCGCGTCGCGGTCGATCACACTGCGTGGCAGCTGATCGATCACAAGCGAGCCGAGGTCGGAATGCCGACTCTGGAAGCCGCCGGCCGCGCGCCGCGATATCTTGCCACGGCGGCCGACAGCGCGCACCGGCTGGGCACGAACGATCCCGAGCGCATGCGGTTGCTGGAAGTGTAACGAGGAGCGCAGCGATGGCGGAAAAAAGCGGGGAAACGGGCGGCCCGATGCAGGAGGCGGCGCACCCGGCGGGAATGACGCGGCGCGATGCGATGCTGCAACTGCTGCGCGTGGGCGGCGTAGCTGCCGGCGCGGCCGGTGCGGCGTTCTGGCTGAGCGGGCGCAGCCGGCGGCCGGTTCCGGAGCAAGCCGAGCAGGCGCGGCGCGATCACCGCGTCGCCGCCGATGCGCAATGGCCGCAGTTGACCGTGGTCGAAAACGCAGAGCCGCGCGCGCTGGCGAAGCAGGCGCTTGAGAATCTGGGCGGCATGGCCCGATTCGTGAGCAAGCAGGATGTCGTTGTTCTCAAGCCGAACATTGCCTGGGACCGCACGCCGGAACAGGCGGCGAACACGAATCCTGATCTCGTGGCGGAGGTGGTGCGGCAGTGCTGGGACGCCGGAGCGAAGCGAGTGATCGTGACCGACGTGAGCTGCAACGAGCCGCGAAGGTGCTTCCAACGGTCGGGAATCATGGCTGCGGCGCGCGCCGCGGGTGCGGAAGTGCTGCTGCCCGACCCCGATCGTTTTCGCGAAGTGGACTTGGGGGGCGTGGTGCTGAAGAGTTGGCCCGTCTTCACACCATTTCTCGAAGCCGACAAGGTGATCAACCTGCCCATCGCCAAACACCACGGACTGACCGGCGCGACGCTGGGCATGAAGAACTGGTACGGCATTCTGGGCGGGCAGCGCAATCGTCTGCACCAGCAGATTCATCAGAGCCTCGCAGATTTGGCGGCCTTCATGCTGCCTACGTTTACGCTGCTGGATTGCTACCGCGTGCTGGTGCGCAATGGACCGACTGGCGGCAACCTTGAGGACGTCGTTTTGAAAAAGACGCTCGTGGCGGGAACCGATCCGGTGGCGATCGACGCGTACGCAGCGAAGGCCTACTGGAATCTCGGGGCCGGCCAGTTGCCTTACCTCGAGATGGCGGCGGCGCGCGGGTTGGGAACACCGGATTTTGCCTCGCTGAACGTGAAGGTAAGCCTGCTGGGCTAGTCGGGGTTGTCCATTCCTACGCGCTTTCAACTCGCCCGCGGGATGCCCTGGTCTCTGACCGCATGAATTTGTATCACTGTTTCGGTCGGCCCTCCGGGGCTTCCAGCGTTAGGAAAGCTCTGATCAAGTCCTGAACCCATCCCTCAGCGGCTAAAGCCGCGTTGATTCGGCTCGGTTTGCGGCACGACTAAAGTCGTGCCCCTTCAAAACCGCGACTTAATCAGACCTTCCTCAGAAGCGACTTCTCCCCAGGGTTTCACCCTGGGCTATTCTCGTCCGCCCCTCCGGGACGGATGTCGGAACACGGTGCTTCTTCATGCGGTCAAAGACTTCGGCGCAAAACGGGAAATCATCGGCAACGGCGGCCGCATTTTTCTTTGGCGCGAACCTGCGCTGTAGCATTACCCTTGCAGCATTGCCTCATCCGGGAAAGAGAGGCGCCCATGGCAACGATGTATCCAGCCGCGTACTACTGTCCCCAAAGTGCGCCCCCTTCCTATCGTTTGTTCGATTCGGGCGCGGTGGGCCTGGCCACGCTTTTCGGCGGGCCGCTGGCTGGTTCGATTCTGATGGCCGTGAACTATAAGCGGCTCGGCAGAACCAGTCAAGGCGTGCTCGCGGTGATTCTGGGAGCGATCGTCACCGCGGTGTTGATCGCCGTCGGTTGGGATTCGACGCATGTCTCCGGCGCTCTTGGTCTCGTGGTATTCCTCGGCACGTGGCAGCTGGCAAAGGCGACGCAAGGCAGCGAAGTGGAAGCGCACGTCGCGCGCGGCGGACAGCTCGGCTCGAAGTGGCTGGCCTTCGCGATCGCCATCGCGACTCTTGCGGTCTTGACCGGCGCATCGGTGCTGGCGTTTTATGAGGTGCAGAATCGCAACTCAGTGACGATTGGGACCAAGGACCAGGTCATCTACTCTGGCACTGCAACGAAGGCCGACGCCACTGCGCTGGGTAACGCGCTGAAGAGCGAAGGGTATTTTCAGGATCGCGGGGTGACGGTTCTGCTCGAGAAAGACGGGGGCGGAACGACGATTTCCTTCGTGGTCCAGGACGGCGTGTGGAACCAGCCGGGTATGCTCAGCTCGTTTGAAGAGACCGCGTGGCAAGTGGGTTCGGCGGTGGGTGGGTATCCCGTGCAGGTGCACCTTGTGAACAGCATCGACGATGTGGAGAAAACCTCCGTGGTTGGGGAAGCGGCATTCGACGGCGGCGACGCAGTCTTTTACGAGGGCAATGCGACGCAGGCGCAAGCCCAGGCGCTGGGCCAGCAGCTCAAAGCCATCGGTTTCTTCCAAGGCAAGGGAGCGAATGTATTTGTCACCAAGCACGACGACGGCACGACGCTGGCATTCGTGGTGGGCGGCGATGCGTGGGACAACCCCGCCATGGTGAGCGATTTCGAGACCATCGCACGCGACCTTGCCCCGGCGGTTGGCGGACTGCCGTTGCACATGCAGCTCGACGACAACACGCTGGCGGTGAAGAAGGACGAGTTGCTGCAGTAGCCGGCGACCACAGAGAGGGAGCTTTGGCAGTTAGGATTCGGTGTCGCGGCTGTTGCGATGCGGTGACGGCAAAGGCGCGCGGAGAACCAAGACAACGGCGACAAAGAGAAGAACTCCAAAAAGGATCTGCATATCGACCTCCGTGCTGAAGCACAGGATGGGTGGTTCGTTTCATTCCGCTCGCCCGAGATCGTTCAGCAGGCTCGTTGAATAAACGGCGGCGCGAGATTCTCGTTCAGGACAATCGTGCCGCATTCCCAGGTCTCCGATTCGAGACCTGGGCATTGGTAGGCGCAATTCCGCCACTTACGCCTGAGGCGGAGTTTGGCGGTTGTGCTGGTGATTGCGGCGTGCGGCAAGCATCTGCTCGAACTGCTGTTTTTGCGTGCCGGTCAGCAGAGCTTCGATCTTGCTGTTCGAGTCCTCCATGATGGCGTGCGCTTTGGCGCGGCGATCGTCCTGGCTGAGCGAGTTGTCGGCGCGCAGGGTTTGCATCTTCTCGAAGCGGTCGGCGAGGATGGGCTTGATCTGCGCCACCTGGTCGCCGGTGAGCCCGAGCTTTTGTCCGAGATGTTCGGCCTGCTGGGCGGGGTCGAACGTGCGTTGCTGAGAGCCCGGCTGCGCTGGCGCAGCGGACGAATTGGCGTCGGGCGCTTGTGCGAACACGAATGCCATGCCGGCGGAAAGCAGAACGCCAAGAGCGACAGTTGCTTTTTTCATGTTGTTCATTTGTTTTCTCCCATTCGGCCGTTTGCTTGCTGACCGGCCATTGGGAAGGTAAACACGGCGTGAGAGCGGGAGTTGCGTAAGGAAAATGGAACGAAGCGAGGACGGCAGAAAACCCGGAGCGATGCGGAAAGCAGCGGTGAAACTAAAGAAGGATTAGCTTCGTCTAACGCGCATGCAACGCTGTTGCCTGAGGGCAGTTTCGGCATCGCGGTCCGCGGCGGCGATCGACTAAGATCCCGATGTGCGGAGAAGCGCTTCGCGGGGAAAAGCAGGTATTTCAGATCGCGCCCTGCCCGCTCTTAGAAGACTCTCATGCGAGGAATCGTATCGAGGCACGTCGAATGCGCACTAGCAACGTTCGCATGAGAAAGCTTGGGTCTTGGCCGATAGAAACTCCACACCTGTCCTTCGTCTGTGGTCGCTCCGTCGACAAAAGAACAGCAGCAGGGAGTCCCACCAAAGTCGAGGGCGGCGATCGCCGATTCGAGCAGCTCTAGAACGATTTCGCTCCGCGGAGGCTCCTATGAGATGCCTAACCAGGTTTAGAATTCTTAATCCGCGGACTTCTTTGCTTATTGCAGTTGTATGTGCGGCGGGAAGCGCGCCGCTGGCAATCGGGCAGAACGCGTGGAGCGACTCGTCTTTTTCCGCGGCGAGTTCCGTCGTCGTCCATGTTGCCGCGAGTGACATGCTGCCCGACGCTCCGGGTGAAATGAGCGCTCTGGCTGCGCCGCGGCTGCCGGTTGCCGCGGCGATGGCTGGCGGCGGCCGAGAGGCGTTCGAGATTGCGCCCACCGTTGCCGTACACAAGGATCCGTTTTCGCGAATGGCCATTGGCGCAGCAGTGTCTCCTCTCGGCGTGGGAGTGAATTCGGCGCTGCTGCTGACGGGAGTGTTCGACGCCAGGTTGTCGGGAAACTACTTCGCTTACAACAACGGCCGTATTGAAGTGGATGAGTTCAACGTCTCTGGGAACCTGCGCCTTGCCTCGGCCGCGGCCTCGCTGGACCTGTACCCGTTCAACACCCCGATACGGTTCAGCGCGGGCCTGATGTTCTTGAACGATAACCACGCCGCCGCCGTGATGCGCATTGTGCCGGGAACGAGCTTCACATTGAACGATCAGACGTTTTACGCTGGCGGCACGAATACGGCTCCGCTGATGGGCAATGCGGCCCTGGGATTCCATTCGATCCGGCCGGCCCCGACCTTGACGTTTGGCTTGGGCAAGTTCGTTCCGCGCTCGGACCGGCATTGGTCGTACCCGTCGGAATTTGGCGTGGCATTCACCGGCGGACCATCCATCGACTTGGCGCTCACCGGGACGGTATGCGCCGATCCGCAACTGACCCAGTGCGCCAATGCCGCAGACACGTCCAATCCGGTTGGCGCGGCGTTTCAGAGCGCTTTGCAGGCCAAGCTCGCGGGCTGGCGCCACAGCCTGAACCGGGTGCCGATCTTCCCCATCATGTCCGGCGGAGTGTCGTACAGCTTCAACACGGCATGGCAGCGGACGCCGAAAGCAAAGTTCTAGGCGCCCATTACGCTTCAAACCGGGCCCGAACGCCTCGGAACGCTTCGGGAGTGCGCAGGCTCGGGCTTTTTGACCCATGTATATTCTCAATGTATCCTGTATATACGGTAGAGGAATGAAGAATGCCCGCGACACTGACATCAATTAGGCTGGATAAGAAGCTGGCGGACGAGGCGAAGCGTGCGCTGGGCGTGAAGACCCGCACCGAAGCGGTGCATATCGCGCTCAAGGAGATCGCCGCACTGAATCGCTTCAAGAAGCTCATGGCAAAAACGGGCGGCAAATTGAAATTCGCCGGAAGCGATGAGTGAGTTCGTTGTATTCGACACATCCGTGCTCATCGACAATTGGCGGACGAACCGTCATGCCGGGCGAATGGCCAATCTTGGCTCGCCAATGCGAAGTTGTTCGGTGGTTCTCGCGGAACTTTGGCGGGGAGCCACGGAGAGGGAAGAGCGGGAAACCCTTCGCGTCATCGAAAAGAATCACGCAATCCTCAACCCTACCGCGAACGACTGGCTGGAGTCCGGGCATATCTTGGCCCGGATTCGCGACGACCGCGGGATTGATCCGCAAAAGCTGCGCGACTTGCACTTCGACGTGCTCATCGCGCTCACCGTGCGCTCGCATGGAGCGCGGCTGATTACGTCGAACCGCGCCGACTTCGAGCTGATCCGGAAATACCGGGATTTCAAGCTGGAAGTATGGTGATGCGGCTAAGAACGCCGGACAGGCGGGGCAAAGAAAGAATTATTGACGCGGCCGACGCGTTTGCAGAATCAAAGACTCGTAGTTTCCACGAGCTTTGAGGGTAATTCGATGGCCGCCGCCGAAATGAGTTTCCTGCACAGCCAGCTGGAGGAGCGCAAGCGCCGCCTTGAGACTGCGCTTACGCTCACGCCGGACGGCGCGAACGTTGAGGCCTTATTGCGCGAAGTGGATTCCGCGCTGGATCGATTTGCCGCCGGCGCCTACGGCCTGTGCGAAGAGTGCCATGACAGCGTGGAACGGGACCGGTTGCTGGCCGACCCGCTCATCCGCTATTGCCTGGACCACCTGACAAAACAACAGCGCGCCGCGCTGCAGCGCGATCTGGACCTGGCCGGCGAACTCCAACGGGGTCTGCTGCCGCCTTCCGATCTTAAGGTCGACGGATGGGAAACCAGCTACCACTACGCGCCCCTCGGACCGGTGAGCGGCGACTATTGCGACCTTTGCCCATCCGATGGGCAGCTCTTCTTCGTGCTCGGCGACGTCTCGGGAAAGGGCGTGGCGGCATCGATGAGAATGACGCAGCTCCACGCCCTCTTCCGCAGCCTGATCGGCATGGGGCTTCCGCTTGCAGAGATTGTTGGGCACGTCAATTGCTTCCTCTGCGACAGCGGGCTCGCCGGACAATACGCCACGCTGGTTTGCGGGCGCGCCAAGGCGGGCGGCGAGGTGGAAGTCTTCAACGCCGGCCATTTGCCTGTGATTGCCATTCAGCAGGACGGCGTACGGCAGCTCGAGGCCACAGGATTCCCGCTGGGAATGTTCCGCGAGGCCTCGTTCGCTTCCACCTGTTTGCGACTGGGCCGCGGCGAAATGCTCTTCCTTTTCACCGACGGCCTCTCCGAGGCCCGCGGAGAGAGCGGCGAATATGGCGTCGATCGCATCGCCAATCTGGTCGGCCGGCACATCGCGTGCTGTCCCGCCGGGGTCATTTCCGCTTGTCTCGAAGACCTGCGCGGATTTGCCGGCGCCGGCCCGGGCATGGACGACGTGACACTACTGGCGATTCGGCGCGCCGCGTAAGGTCGAACAATCCGCGCTCTGACTAAGATGGTCACAGGAGTGGCCACATGAAGACCAGCACGGTGCGCGAATTTCGCGACAACGCCTCGGGCATGCTGCGTGCCAAGGATCCCATCCTGGTGACGCGGCGAGGCCGGCTGGCGGAATCTTCTTTCCCCGGCCCGAAACCACGCTGCCTGTCGAGCTCAAGCGCGAGATGTTCGCAATTTTGAGCGCCGAGATCGCGCGGCAGATTCGCCGGCGCGGAGTGAGCGAGGAAGAAATCTTCGCCGACTTCGCGTCGTGGCGCAGGGCAAAGCTAAACAGGTGCTGCCGCTCTCATAATCGGTGAAACTACGCTGTGTCATCCTGAACGAAGCGCTTTTCAGCGGAGTGAAGGATCGGCGGTTGCCTTTCGTCCGCTTTCCCTTCACTTTTCTATCCGGTCCAGCGCCCGCCGGTAGTCCGCCGGCTCCACATCGTACCAATCGCGGCTCAGGTCCTGCCACGTAGGGTTGCTCTGCTCGATGAGATTGATTTTCTTTTCGCGGCGCCAGCCTTTTAGCTCTTTTTCGCGCTGAATGGCGTCGTAGACCTCGCGGAAGGATTCGAACCAGACGAGGCGATCGCAGTTGTACCGCGCGGTGAAGCCGCCTTTCTCATGACCCTTGTGCTCAAAGACCCGATGGTGCAGGTCGCTCGTCATGCCGACGTAGAGTGTGTGGCTGCGGCTGGCCATGATGTAAGTGAGGTAGGTGTGCCTGGGCATTGGATTCCATGGTAGGCAGTGGGGTGAAGGATGGCAATGGGTCATTGAGGCAGCTGGCGAAAGGCAAAAGCAACCGCAGATCCTTCACTCCGCTGAAAGACGCTCCGTTCAGGATGACACGCTTAAATTTTGTGGCCAGGCGGGCGCATGAGGCACCACAAATGAAGTCCAACCGCGCCGACTTCGAGTTGCTCCGGAGATACGGGAGTTCAAGCTGGAAGTGTGGTGAGGGCCGCTCCGAGGATGTGCGTTTTGCGTTTTGGCTTGATGGTTACAGTCGCTCATCAATGAGAGCTTTTATCGAAATGATGAAGCAGCTGCGCTCGCCACGTAAGCAACTTTGCCCACACCCGCTGCCAAAAAGGCAAGAAATCGATTGGGTGAACCATTCGAACTTGATGCACATAGCTACCAGGCTCGACAAAGCTGCGAATCAAACAGAACTGGTGCCGACCTCCTACTAGATCGGTACCTTCAACCACTTCGAGGCAGCGTTGCTCAGCGCCACTGATTTGTCTCGTGATGGTGAGCGTCGCCTCCGAAACTAGGGATCCAGCAAACATAGGCTCAATTTCATCTGGTCGTTCAAGAAATGCGTTCCCGAGCGCAAATTTCTTGGAGACCTGCATGCCCCACTGCATTCCATTCAGAAGAGGACCTGCTCCCACATTCATAATGACAAGTGTGAGATTACCCCCGCCTGTTTCCCAATGCTGTAGGATCAGGTTCGGATACAGCTCTCCACGACGCGTCTGCTGGGCGAGAATCATCATGCGACGTGTGTAGATCGTGTAGAAGACGATGACGATCAATCCAACGGCAGCCGCATTCTGGCCATACGTCAGCCAATGCCAGGGATGGATTAGTTGATTTGTGATCGGTCCGAGCGCAACGATCGCAGTCATTATGTTTTCGACAATATCACTGCTGACGACGAAGGCCGCCCTAAAGGGCGGCCTTCGCTGTGGAGAGGACCAAGGCGGGGGAATTGCTTTGGGCCGGGCTCGCTTCATAGGTCGAGGGCCCCGGAATGCAGCTCCTTCGACTTCGTCCGCCTTCCGGCGGACTCCGCTCAGGATGACAGCGGTGTTCTTCTTGCGCACTTCAGAGCTATGACTATCAATCGCCGGCGACCAATTCCTCTTCTTCCTGGCGCTGCCGGTTGATGGGCGAGGCGGCGTTGTTGCTCGCCGGGCGAATCATGTCGACCGAAACCATGCCCTCGGCGGGAGGCTTTTCGCCGAGCACGTGCTGGCGGTAGAGCTTGGCCATCTTGGCGTTCTCGGCTTCCTGCTTCAGTTTGGCTTCATCCATTTTCTGTTGCCGCGCGCGAATCTTTTCTTCGCGGGCGTTTTTGGCGATGCCGAGGGTGTCGAGCGTGTAATTGGCTTCGGCGTTCACGTGCTCCATGTTGAGGACGAGCTCGTGGCCGACATAGTTCATGCCGACCTTTTTGCCGCCGGCGAAGATTTCGTGGCGGCCGTGCTCCTCATACCACTTGGTTAGCGTAGCAGTCATGTGCATTTTTTCAATAATGTTGCGCCAGCCGATGCCGGTGTTGTAGGCGCAGAAGCTGATCTCGCCTTCCTGCGTGGCGTAGGGGATGATGCACTGCTCGGTGCGGCGGAAGTCGTAGTTAAACAGATCCTGGAACCACATGCCGGCGATGAAGAGGAAGTTCCAGCGGTCTTTGCGGCGCAGCTCGATGTCTTCCTTGGTGCGGTCGCCCTTGACGCTGCCGTAGTTTTTGCCGGTGGCGTTGAAGGTCTTGTCCATCTTCTTCAGCATGTCAACGATCTTGAAGTGGGTGGGCGCCTGGAAGGGGTCGTAGTTGCGCAGGAGCGCCAGGCCGAAGCCGAGAACCGAGAGCCACTTGCCGCGGGCGGCGTCGTTGATCTTGGCCAGGTCCTTGGCCACCTGGTCCATGTGCAGGAAGGCGGTGACGGGAGCGGCTTCCTTGGTTTCCTTGTCGATCATCATCGCCATGCCGATGCCGCAGTTGGGGTGGCATCCGCAGGAAAGCTGGCCCCACTCGGCGTTGGGCCCATGGATGAGATCGGCCCAATCGGAGAAGGTGCTCATAAAGCTGATGGGGAACCAGTCGCGCGCCGGCTCGCCGAAGCCGCACTGCGCCTTGATGTCGTGGGCCATGTGCGAGAGGGTGTAGCGCTGCGCGACGCGGCGCTCGTCGGTGATCTCTTCGTCGCGGCCGGTGAAGCTGACGGGCTGGAAGGAGAGGAAGCTGATCTTCTTGGGATTGTCGAGCGCGAACTGGATGATGCGGCCCACCTGCTCGTTGTTGATGCCGTTGACGATGGTGGTGACGGGGACGATCTCGACGCCGGCCTCGTGAAGATTGTTAATGGCCTGCAGCTTGACGTCGAAGAGGTTGCCGACCTTGCGATGCGAGTTGGCGGCGTTGCCGATGCCGTCGAATTGGAGGTAGACGTAGCGCAGGCCGGCTTCGGCGGCGGCGCGGCACAGCTCCTTCGACTTGGCGAATTCGATGCCGTTCGACGCGGCCTGCACCGAGTTGAAGCCGACTTTGCGCGAGTAGGCCACGGCGTCGAGGAAGTAGGGCGAGAGCGTGGGCTCGCCGCCGGAGAACTGCACGCTCATCTGCCGCTTGGGCTTGATGGTCATGGCGTTGTCGAGCATGGTCTTGATCTCGTCCCAGGTGAGCTCGTGGACGAAGCCAACCTGATTGGCGTCCATGAAGCAGGGATCGCACATCATGTTGCAGCGGTTGGTCAGGTCGATGGTGAGCACCGAGCCGCGGCCGTGAGTGACGGTGGATGTGCCGTGGTGGTGGAGGTTCTTGTCGCCGGCGCCGTGGGCGCGGATGTCGCGGCCGGGGAAGCTCTCTTCGAGGTGCTTGAAGAAGGCCGGGTCGATGGACATCACGTCTTCGAAACGGCCGTGCTTGGGGCAGTCCTTCACCATCAGGATTTTGCCGTCGCGCTCGATGATCTGCGCCTTGATCTCGCCCACCTTTTCGTTGAGCAGGATTTCCTGGGGCAGCTTGCCGTCGAGGACCTGCTTGCGAATCTCGGGGACGCACTTGGGGCAGAGCGAGTCGGTGGTGCGCGGCCAGCCGAGGGGCGGCTTCTCTTTTTGCCAGCTCTTGAGGAGGGGCTTGTCGGACCACTTTGGCGTAAACGACGGGTTGGGGCTGATGCGGTTCAACCGCTCATAGACAACCCACGCTCCCTTGGCGGCGTAGACGGCGGCTCTTTCGACGTATTTGACGGCTTTGGACATGAACGCAAACTCCTCTGGTGGGATTGAGGGGGCCAGGAATCAAGTCGTTGCCCGGCTCAGGCCTTCCAGTTTCCATGGTGTAAACCGAAGGGTTAAAAAGTCATTCCAAGGGTAATCGGGTGGGCGGGTCAAGCAAAGGGGAGTGCAGCGAATGGGGAAATGCGGGCCTGGACAGGGATTGCGGGTTGGTGAATGGCTCTCTAACGGGCAACTTCTATCCACTCAACGAGTTCGGCGAGATCGTGCGCCCAGTAAATCGTCAGGCCACGCTCTTGGGCATTTGTTAGGTTATGCAGCTTGTATACACCACTCAAAACAGCAACGGGCACGACATTTCGGGCCCCAAATTCCTTGATCCAATACTCTGCTTTCCCGGCAGCTTCCCGGTTGAGCCGCTTGACGGAGTTGGTAGAGGAATTCGACACCTTGCATTCGATCGGCATGACGCGGTGGTCCCACAGTCCCAGCAGAAAGTCAGCTTTTGTGGTGCCCAAAAGACTCTCTCGGCAGAACTCGCCGGGACTTGGCGCCTGGTTGAGGGTTGACACCGTTCGTGGTTCGACGAGTTTCCAACTTCTTTGCAGAAGTGCGTCGCGGACAGCGAACTCCTGCCGGTCTTTCCCCTCGTTGCGGCGAGCCGTGCCCACTCTGCTGACCGCAAGTAGAGCGGCGGAGGCAGTAATGGCTGCATTCCGCTCAGGTATGGTAGGCTCACGCTGTTCAGTGACCCAAGGGAAGCGGCGTGGATCGAGAGTTGCCTGGACGATCTGCAGAACACGTTGTAGCATCGCTGGATCTGCACGGAGCCGGGACGGGCTGAGGCGAGCGTCGGCTAAGACCGCGAGATCGTCTTTTGAGATGGGAGGTCCTGCAAGGTAGCGAAATGCTTCAAGCAGGTTCGGCCTTGTCAAGACATCCACGGCTTTCGCGTTAAGCTGGGTCAAGGCATCCGTCATCTCCAGGAGGGTTGTGACGGCTCCCTGATACTCGTCAAAGGCCTGTGTGTAGGCTTCCAGCGGTTCTCGAATCCGCTCATCGCGGAAGAGGGACTTCGACTTTTCGAGCCCTGCACTCAGTTGCTCCTCAGTCCACCGCGGCGGCTGCTTCATGCGACCCGCTCTGTCTCCGTTTCCATTGGATTGGGAATCAGTATCCGCTCCATCTCCTTTGGTTCGAATTTGGTCAGTCCGCCCGCATAAGTGCGCCCCTCTGTAACGCTCACTGTGGACGAGAGAACCTGTGCAAGACGATCGAGTATTTCCGGTGACAGCGGGACTCGCGGATAAATCCCATGCGCGATGTTGATATGGCGTGCCTGGGCGATGTTGCGCACGAACGCGGGCGGCCGACGCGCCATGTAGGTAGCTAAGATCGGCGCCGGCGAGCGCAGTCCAACTGACCACCACGGTTTACGATTCTTTGCGATGTAGCTCTGGTCTGCGCCCAGCGCCTTTGCTCGGGCGAGAAAGTCATCAATCCGCCGCCGGTCCCCTTTCCCGAAGACCGAGAGATCGGGCGGAATGTCGATCACATCTCGGAGGTGAGAAATGTCCTCAAGAACACAGCCCGCTGCAAAGAGTTCCTTCGCGCGAGTCACAGTAGGAAACAGTACTGACTGCGGCAGCATCGAGCCATGCCCTGCTGCAATCCAAACTCGATTCGCTCCCGTGACCTGGCCGCGATGAACTTCGCACAGCTCGCCAAGTTCGATATATCCCTCGCGGGTTTGCTTCGCTCCAAGAGTGAGAATTGACCAGCGATCGGCGGATTCGAAGCATCTCCGTTTCAGCATTGCTCCCTCAATCAGCTCCCGTTTGTGCGCCGCGTTTTTGGTGCGGCTCATGCGGATCTCTCGAGGCTGCGAACCAACAATAAATTGCGTAATGGCCGCGGTTGTCGCAGCGTCGGAGAAAGTGCGCGAAGTCGGCTCGACCAGAGTAATCCCTTGCCCACCAAGCCTATCGAGAAACAACCGGCGCACAAGCTTGCCGTAGTTCACGTCGAGCCATTCGGCAGATGTGATGAAGGCTCCGAAATCTCCTTTGCGGGCCTTCAGGGCGGTAGCAAGAAAGAAATGAACGTGGAGTCCGGCAAGTTGGCTTGCTCTCAGACCGAGTCTCTTCGCGTTTTCCGAAAGCCATCTCTTGCCAGCCGCGTCCATCTGATGATGCCGGACATAGGGCGGGTTTCCGAGAAAAAGGGTTCGCCCAGCGATAGGTGGAATCGCTACTGCTCGGTAGTCGGATGGGAGAACTTGGGATCTTCTCGAATAGCCGCACGCAGCCAGGTTCGCCCGCGCAATGATCGCCGCAACCGGGTCGGATTCAACAGCGAGGAGCTGGGCTTCTGGGAATGCTTTGGCGGCGGCCAACAGAAATCTTCCTGATCCAGCTCCGGGCTCGACCACGCGGTCCGGAGTCAAACCCACAGTTCTGGCCCAGTACACCATTGCTTCGACGATTGGAAGCGGTGTAAACGTCGCACCCAAACCCCTTCGAACCTCAGGCGATCGGAGGCCGCACAGCGCCTCCCCTAAAGGGTCACAGTCGGCGTCAATTCGATCTCGAAGGCTCTGGACGTGTTTTGACGGGAGAACTCGAGCGGATACCGCGAGGGCAAGCTCCTTCCTGGACCAGTCTCCGACCGCACGAGCACCAAGTGCGACCGCAGCTGAGATGAGATCCTGTTCCGAGCTGAGATCCATATCGCTAGTATGATCGGATTCCGGCCACAGAAACTGTGCAAAATGAGGCCTGTTGTTGATCACTAAAGCTCGACTCCGCCAAACAGGTGTCTTAGCAACTGCTTATCCAGGATATTGGAATTCTCATTAGCGGATTCCAATGTGCATCGCTGCCACGCAGGGATGGGCAGGTGGCCCGGTCAAGAGCCGCGAAGATACGCGCGGCGCGAGAAGAATCTGTGCCCCGTTCATCGCGTTCTTGCGATGAGCGGGCGGGGGCGGGCTCATGGTCTCCCACTCAAAACGCAAAGAACGCGTTTTGAATGGGGCACGAAAGATCATGCGATCATGGAGCGTGAAGGATTTGATCAGGCCACCTGCCGTCAATGAGAGAATACAACGCATATTCCCTCTTCACCGCGCAATGCCTAAGCGAACCTTCTTATCGATGTACGTAACCTGATCCTGCATGACGGCTCTCAGGTCGTCGACCTGCTCAAGGAGGATCTGGCGGACAAGAGCTTCCCGGGCCTGGGGCGTAGCGATATTGCCCAGCACGATGGCAGCCCGCCGTCGTGTGGCCGCGTCGCCGTCCTGAAAGAGCTTGGCTACCGGCTGCGTTGCCGGATCGCCGATCTCGGAGAGAGCATACGCCACTGGATCGTCATAGAGCCTAGCGTGCCCGACGGGTCCCCACAAGATGAACCCGGTGTTCTCTTTCCGAAGCAGCTCAGTCAAAACCGGTACGGCCTCGATAGTTTTCAGCTCGGTGACCAACCCCAGAGAACTGATCCAAAGCTGAAGGTCCCCTTCCCGTGCGGCAGCCGCAAGTAACGACGGGAGGCGGTTGGCTATGTACTGCCGCGAGGCTGGGTCCGCCTTGGCAAGCGATGCGAGGTCTAGGGAAGCCCCCCTTGGGCGCTGGCATCGGCGAGCTTGCTCAATAGGCTTTCGAGGTGAGCTAGATCCTGCCCGGCCGCGACAGCGGACGCACCGGCTGCCGTCATAATGCCTAGCGTCAATGAGAGAATACAACGCATATTCCCTCTTCACCGCGCAATGCCTAAGCGAACCTTCTTATCGATGTACGTAACCTCATCCTGCATGACCGCCCTCAGGTCGTCGGCTTGCTCGTTCTGAATTTGGCTGAGAAGAGCCTGCCGAGCATGGGGCGTAGCGATATTGCCGAGCACAATGGCGGCCCGTCGTCGCGTGGCCGCATCGCCGTCCTCGAAGAGCTTGGCGACCGACTGCGTGGCTGGCTCGCCGATTTGTGAAAGTGCGTACGCAACCGGGTCGTCGTAGAGCCGAGCCGCTGCGATAAAGTCTGTCACGGGACCCCTGTTCTCTTTCCTTAGAAGCTCGGTCAGTACCGGAACTGTCTCGATAATCTTCAACTCGGCGACCAGTTCAAGCGAACTGTACCAAAGCTGAAGGTCCCCTCGCGAGCCAGTTGTAATCAAAGAGGGGAGGCGATTTGCTAGGTATTGGCGCGAGTCTTGGTCTTGCTTGGCGAGCGTTTTGAGCTCTTCCGACGCTCCCCTTGCGGTGGCGGAATCGTCGAGCTTCGCCAAGAGATTTTCGATGTGACCACGATCCTGGCCTGCCCCAACCGAGCACAGTCCCAGTGCCATCGCCACACCTAACATCCATGAGAGAATCCAGCGCATGTCGTCCCCCAGGAAGTCTTTGACAGGCGATCAAATCACGGGGCCTTCGCCTTTCTGCGTTCTCCGAGCAGGGATTGGATTTGAGCCCGAACCGCGGGGTCATCTTCGTGTGAAAGGCGGAGCTCTAACAGCTGATCCGCGTGCGCAGAGTTTATGTTGCCGAGAACCAAGGCGGCACGCCATCTCTTGAACCGGTCCTGATCCACTAGGAGCGCCCCGACAGCCTCAGTGGCTGGTTCGCCAATATCAGCAAGCGCTCTCCCTGGCGGGTCGTCGCCGAGGCGGAGGGCCATACCAAAGTTGGTTGCACCTCCTTTGGTTAGCGGATCCCTTAGTAGTTCGGCCAAAACGGGTACCGCCTCTACGATCTTAAGATCGCCAGTCAGGTGAACCGCGTTCAACCAGGCCGGGCCGTGTACTTTTTCTATCAACGTCGGCAGCTGCTCGGCCAAAAACTGCCTCGCTTCGGGATCCCGTTGCGCAAGAACGCGCAACTGATCGGCCGCCCGGTCGCTAGCGCTCTCGACCTGAAGCTCGGCTAAGAGCTGCCGGGCTCCGGAGAGTCCCTGAGCCGCCGCAGGTGCATTCGTGGCCCGAATCAAACATGTCGTCAGCAGGGCAAGGGATAGCCAGCGCATAGGATCACCTCAGAAGTTCGCGTTGGTCGAACCCAGCGCAGCCCAAGACTGTAACCGGTCAAGGTTTGCGCCCGGGTCGACCACAATCTTTACATACCAGCTGATGGTGTAACAGTCGTCTGACTGTACAGTGCTGCAAAACTGGGTTGTAAAATTCTGAACCATTTTCACTGAATCGACCGGGTTGCTAGAAACTACCTCAAACTGGCCAGGGCCGTCGATCCAGTAGATGCTGGTCTGTCCGGCGGTTTGTTGGAGGTTAATACCGCTTGTTAAGGTGTCGGTGTCAGGCGTTAGAGCTGTGTCGAAGGGCACAAGTGTTCCGTTGGAATTCTTGGTGTTGCCCGCCAATCTCCCACTGACAAGGTTTTGAGTCACCGTCCAGTTCGAGTCGTTGTCAGAAACGATAGCCGTGCCTTCAATATTCCACAACCATTCACCAGGAATGGAGACGTTGCAGGTCTGTAGTCCGAGGTTATTTGTGCACTCCGCCGCATTGGCATTGGTGAAGCTGAGATTGTCGCCGGAACTCTGGGTACCCATGAACTTGATGGTCAGTTTGGCTGTGGGCCCAGTTCCAGATGTCGTTATCGTGGCGTTGCCGTTTTGGGGGTTCCCACCCTGCGCGGGTGCGAACGAGTTGCCGCCATAGCCATTGTTCGTGACCGACACCTGAACCTCTTCGTCAGCGGGAGTTGTGGCGGGAACGGTGATGTTGGCGATGATCTGCGTATCGCTGTAGCTCGAGAACCCCCGGAGTCGTGATAGTCGAGTCACTGTAGTTGAGCGTAGGCTGATTTGTCCCGAAGTATTGCCCAGTAAATGTCACGCTAGTTGTGGCATCTGTTGGCCAAATGCTTGGGCTTACGCCGGTGATCACCGGCGTCTGGTCGTCTGAGATCGTTACTTGCTGATCGGTGCTTGCCTCGCATCCGTACTGATCGGAGACTGAGCCGTTGATGTACGTGCTTCCAGCCGAAATCCCCTCAAAATTCGGGCTGGAATCCCCGCCGCCGGAGACCGTCGCGATCGAGGTGCTTCCTGAACTCCAACTGTAGTCATAGTCGGTGCTGGTGCCTTCGTAGTCGCCGGTGCAGGAGCCAGGATCTTCGCTCAGGCTCACTTCCGCATCCAGTTCGCCAAGGTCGTTGGTCTGGCCGACCATCTCGCTGGTAACGTCCGGGTACCAGTCTGCGCCGGAGATCACGCCGTAGTAGCCGCAACTGAAGCTGCGCGCCGCATGCAGCCTGGGATTCGATTGCAGCAGCCTGCCGGTGCCGCCGAACTGCTTTGTCTCGAACCAATTCGCCTCGCCGCTTTCGAGACCCTTGGGAAGCACGTTCCCTTTGTCGTCCTTTACCTGATCCGCAATTAGGTCATTGATGTCGATGGCCTCGGTCCCGAGCGGGGCGAGCGGGTACTTCTTTGCCCAGACGGTCTGGCCGCTGTCGACGCCGACCGTGAAGCTTTCCGCCGCTGCGGTCTCGTTGAACAGCAGGATGGTCGAGTCGGTCCCGCCCGCAACGGTCCACGGATGGTTGCCGCTGTTGTGCGAGTTTTCCAAGTCCTTCCCCGGCAGCTCCACCCGGCGGATGCCAGTCTCGCTGTTCGAAGAGATGTTATCCACAACGTCACCGGGTGCCTGGTCCGAGATTACCTCAAAAGTATTCTGGAGGTCGGGGTCGCCTGGCAAGCCTTCGAGCCTGGCGGTTGCCGTACCGCCGGCAGGCACGACCAAGGTGGCGACGGTCTTCGCCGCGGGCGTGTCGCCAGTGGCTTGAGAGTACTGCACGGTTATATGGGCGGGCGAGCTTGAGAAGTTTGCTACGGATAACTCCGGCACATAATCTCCTGCTGGCAGCAGCGTGATATGGCCCACCGGCAGCCCTGGGAAGACTGTCGTGGAGGTCTTGGCTCCCTTGGGGTCGGAGAAGAGGACCGGCGTGAAAAAGGTTCCGTCCTCGGCCTGATGAGGCGCAAGCCCCACGGCGGCGAACGACCCGGGCGGAGCATCAGTTGTCAGCGAAATCCCCGACGCCTGGGAATGCACATCGGAACCCTGTAGCTTTCCATTTCCATCGGGCTCGATGGCCAGCGGATCGCCGCCCGCGTTGTTGCAGGCTGGCGTGACCAGCGTACCCATGGGCGGGACGGCGACAGTTTTCGAGAAGGCCGGCCCGGCTCCGCCGAAACACTGGATCGTTACGTTCTGCGCTGTCGCAGCCACGCTGGTGATTCCGACGATCGGAGAGCTTCGGCCCGCATCGGCCACGGCGCGCAACACGAGGGAATTTCCCGGACCGGGCTTCGACGGTTCGTATTCGAGGTAGCTCGGCACCGGCGAGCCGATGTAAGCGATGGACATCTGCCCGATGACGCCGGTGCCTGTGCCGTCGGCCGCCGGTGCGATCTGTACGCTTCCCATAGTGGCGTCGGAGTGCGCAGAATTCAGCAGCTCGCCGATGTCGATTGGGACGTTGTTGTGCGCAGGCAAATCGACGCGCTGTCGGAGAACCTGATTGCCGCCGGCGTCGTGGATGGTCACGTCCACGTAGGTTGGCGCCGAGCCGCCGTTGACCACGACCGCAGTGCTCTCGAAGTCACGGTTCGCGATGAAAAGAGGCAAGAGGAACGGGAGCGGCACATGAGATTGACAGGCGTTGCCGGGAATGCAGGTCGCTCCTCGGGAAACTTTGGGAAGCGTCGATGCAGCCTGCGCGCCCGCTACGAGACATAACGCGCACTGGGCGATCAGCGCTGAGCTGGATACACGCATGGCGGCGTCCTCTCTTACGCAGAATTTGAGTGAGCTTGCTTGGGGCCCTTCGAGCGAGATGATTCGGACTTGCGGGAGTCGATATTCCGATGAAGCTGGGGAAGAACAACGTTGAGGCTTTGACTGCTCAGCTCGGGAAGCGGGGGCAACGTGCTGAAACGCTTTTAACCTTAAGCCGACTCGGGGGGGCGTCAAGTGAAAAGTTTGTTAAAGGCTCCGCGGCTTCCTTGAAAGCTGCAGAGCGGCGCTACGGCCCCGCGCTGTCGGTGCGCGCTACCTGGTTGATGATGCGCTGTAGGACGACGACCTGGACGCGGATGTGGCGGGCGACGTCGGGCAGGAATTCGGTGACGTAGTTGTCGATGGGGGCGGTGGCGAGGCCGATGGCGTAGCGCGATGCCGTGGCGGAGCCGCGCGTGGCTTGGCCGGGGACGTAAAGGTTCGAGATCTCGCCGTCGATCGCCGAGCCGGCGATGTTGGCCCAGTTGACCATGCCGCGGCCGTTGTCGCCCTGGGTCCAGAGAACCTGCAGGGCGGCGTGGGCGATGCGGCGCGGGATGCTGGCGTGCGGCTCGCGATGGTAGTGCGGGTCCTGGTGGACGAGCGAGGGAATGAGGAAGGTGCCGAAGAATTCGCCGGTCATGTCTTGCGTGAAGCTGACGCCGAGGTAGCGGCCCCATCCGGGAATGCCCGGGCCGTAGGGAGAGTTTGAGTTGTCGGCGACCGAGATGGCGGCTTCGCCGCCGATGGTGATCAGGTTGAAAGGGTCGAGCACGTTGTGCACGGCGAGCCAGGCTTTCTCGCCGGGCGTGAGCGGCTTGACCTCGGGTCCGTTGAGAAAGCGGGCGTACCAGTCGACGATGGGCACGTGAGGCACGCAGAGCGTGGCCACGACGGCGGTTGAGCCGGCGTTGGGCGGCACGGCGTTGAGCCCGGAGACGGCGAGGGCGCGCATGCTGGCGGTTTCGGCCATGGTGGCGCCGGTGTTGCGGACCAGGCACGGCTCGCCGGAGAGGATTGCAGTGAAGGCGGGCTTGCGTTGCTGAGGGATCGATACGGAAGGCTGCGGCTGAGGAAGGGCAGGCGGCTGCGGAGACGGAGGAGCCGGCGGCTGCGGAGACGGAGCTGCGGGCTGCGGCTGGGATTGCGGCGCCTCCGCGGGCGATTGAAGCACGGGGGCCGGAGTCGACGACGGCTGAGGAGCCGATGTCGATTGCGCGGCGCACAGGGCGCTCGCAGCAAGGATGAGAGCCAACGCGAGGTGAGGCGAGGCGCCACAGGGCATCTTCGCAGGTTGGCGGCAGGAGACGGCTGTCGAAGTCCGAAGTGAATGTTGAGCCGGCAGCTTCAGCACCATTGAGTGGGACGAGGATTGATGGGAAAAGGTTATACCACCGGCGCGCAAGATGCTTCTATGTGCGGAGGGCCGTTAACCTTGGGTGCATCGCAGCGTGGAAGAAGGTCCCCGCGCCTGGTGAGGGAGCTAGAACTTGTTGCATAAATAGGTTGAGGCGCTGAAGAAGCTTCCCTCAGGGGCTAAAGCCCAAGATTTTTTGGGCCATTTTCGGCACGACTAAAGTCGTGCCCTGACACGGGGCCATTTATGCAACCAGCCCTAAGTCTCTTCCCCGCTTTGCAGGCTTCGCGTTTGCCCAGCCACAACCGTTGAATGAAACTGGCACGACGCGAGCAACAAAAACAAACCCATTTGCCTCCACGCCGGAGAAGGCCGAAGCCAAGTGCCGCTGCCAGGGCGAAGTTAACGTCGCCGCCGGTGAAGGCGATGCGGTTGACGGTACGCTCGAGAAAGGCGCATGGAGAGAAGAAGAGTTGGGCGGTTGGGGATAGAACCTTGGTAACGACCGCTATTGACAGTGACGATTCTCCTTTGAGCGGGGGCGTTGACGCATCGGGGCGCATCCCGCAGACTTTGAAGAGGCGCTATGATTCCGGCGTTCCGGGAGGAAGAAGGTCATTTGTCATGAGTGGATATGGTTCTCCGAGACCGGGTGCAGGTGGTGTTGGGCAGCGCATCGAAGAGGCGATCGAGTTGATCGAGATGGAGCTGCGGCACGCCATTGCGTATGTAAACGACGCGGTGATTCCGCATGTGCGGAGAGAATCGATCAGCGCAATGCGCATGGCAGCCGATACGCTGCACAACCTGGCGGACCGATTCGAACGGCAGTCGAACGCGGCAGGCGCTCCGCCGGCAAGCCCGCCCCCAAGCAACCCGCCCGGGGAATCGCAAGGTTGAGGGCTGCGGTGAGCAGAGCTGGGAAGATGGCTCGCAGTGCGGCGAGCGCAGCAGCGGTGGCGATATTGTTGTTGAGCGCGAGCGGCTGCCACCATCGCGTAAATACAGCGCGGCAGACGCCGCCTCCGGAGCCGCCGACTCCTGCCGCGGCACCTACGCCCGCCACGCCATCGCCGGCGCGCATTCCTATCGCGCCCATCCCGGCGGGCGGAGTGAGCGCAGCGGACCTGGACTTCGTGGCTACGCACCAACCGATCCTGAGCCAAGTGGGCTACGCCACGTGGTACACCGCGCCCTACAAGGGGCGGCGCGCGGCGAACGGCCAGGTCTTCGACGACGATGCCATGACGGCGGCGCACCGCACGCTGCCCATGGGCTCGCTGGTAGTGGTCACAAATCTGACGACCGGGCAATCCGGGGTCATGCGCATCGCGGACCGCGGCCCGTTTGTCGAGGACAGAATCCTGGATCTGACGATTGCATCGGCGAAGGCGACGGGAGTGTATCGCGCGGGACTGGCGCGGGTGCGCATGGATGTGTACGCGACGCCGAAGCCGATCGATGTGGGCGGGCGGTGGTGCGTGCAGATCGGCGCGTTTCACGACGAGCGCAAGGCGCTGATGTTGAAAGAGAGGCTGCTGCGCACCTATCCCGGGTCCAACGTGATCGAGTTTCCCGGCGAGAACAGTTACTGGGTGCGCATCCGCCCCGCGGGCGACGACCGCGCGACGGCGGAATACATCGCCCAGCAGGTGCAGCCGACGGAAGGGAAAGCGTATTTGACGCGGCTGGACTGAGCGGGGCAGCGGAGCGGACGGAGTTGGCGGTGGTAGCGGAGTTAGTCAGTCCCGGGCATGGTTGGCGCCGGTGGCTGGAGCAATTCTCGATTTTTGGCCAGTTGGCGCCGCTTCGCGGCTTCGCAGGTTGGCTGGATGGCGCGTTGTTTCGCTTTAGACGCTGCTCGTTCGTCTCCTCGCCGCACCGCCAGCTCTGGTAACTCCGCCGCTCTTACTGATTCACTCCGCTGGCGAGGAATCCGCCGTCGACAGCGATGATTTCCCCGGTCACGAAGGAGGCGGCCTGGGACGCAAGAAAGATGGCTGTTCCGGCGATCTCGTGAGGCTCGCCGAAGCGATGCATGGGCGTGCGAGCGAGCAACTCGGCACCGCGTGGCGTGCCCTCGATCAGCTTGCGATTGAGCGGCGTAGGAAAGACTCCGGGCGCGATGGCGTTCACGTTCACGCCCTTGCCGGCGAGCTCGATGGCCAGCACTTTGGTGAGCGAGGCTACGCCTGCCTTGCTCGCCGCGTAGGCCGCGACACTGTGAAACCCGACAAACGAAGTGAGCGATGCAATGTTGACGATGCGTCCGTATCCGGCGCAAGCCATCGTCTCGCCGAAGATTTGGCAGGCGCGCAGGGTTCCGGTCAGGTTGGTATCGAGGATGCGCGACCATTCGGCTTCGTCGGCCTGCAGCGTGGGGCTCTTCGCGGTGATGCCCGCGGCGTTCACCAGGACGTCGACTTTGCCGAATGCGGCGAGGACTGCGTTGTGCAGCGCCTGAATGGAAACGCGATCGAGAACGTCGCAGGCAACGCGCAGCGAGCGGCGGCCGAGAGCCTCGATCTCCGCGGCGGCTTTTTCCACTTCGGGCAGGCGGCGCGAGGCGGGAACGACGTCGGCTCCGGCCTCGGCGAGACTCAGGGCGATGGCGTGGCCCAGACCGGAGGCGCCGCCGATCACCACGGCCACTCTGCCGGTCAAATCAAACAAGGATTGTTGCATGGAGATGATTCTCCGCTGCGCCGGCGAACTTATCAAGAGGAGCGAATGGAAGGTATGCTGATCGAGATGTGAAGCGGCGCAACCCCATCGACGTTTTCCGGTGGCTGTTCGACGGCCGCAGCGGTCCGCGCGGCCGGCTGATTCCGCGGTGGATCTTTCTGCGCTCGCTCGCCCTCATTTACTTTTCGGCGTTCTATTCGCTCCTCTTTCAAATCAAGGGCCTGATCGGGCCGGAAGGGGTCTTGCCCGCGCGCCAATACCTGAGTGCGATCGCGCAGCAGATGGGCGTGATGCGGTATTGGTACGCGCCCTCGCTGTATTGGATTTCTGCGGGCTCCGCAGCTTTGATGGCGATCGCCTGGATCGGGCTGGCAGCTTCGGTGCTTGCCTTCGTGAACCTCTGGCCGCGGCTCTGTCTTTTCATCTGCTTCCTCTGTTTCCTCTCGTTCGTCGCGGCGTCGAACGTGTTTTCGAGCTACCAGTCCGACGGCATGCTGCTCGAAGCCGGATTCATCGCGCTGTTTTTCGCGCCGCGCGGCCTCAAGCCGGGGTGGGGCGCGCACGATCCGCCGTCGCGCATGGGCCAGTTCCTGCTGCAGTGGGAGTGGTTCCGGATTTACTTTGAGTCCGGCATGGTGAAGCTGCTCGGCGGCGACGTGCAGTGGCGCAACTTTACCGCAATGGACGAGTACTACCAGAACGGGCCGCTGCCGACGTGGATCGGCTGGTATGCGGAGCACCTGCCGCACTGGTTCCACGCGGCAACGGCGGGCGGCACGCTGGCGATGGAACTGGGCCTCGTCTTTTCGATGTTCTTCCCACGGCGCGTGCGGCTCATCTGCTTCTTCATCGTGACGCCGTGGGAGATCGGCGTGATTCTCACGGCGAATTACACGTTTCTGAATTATCTGGTGCTCTCGCT
>Ga0187784_10000034_pt1 | contig 79864 bp, 73 predicted proteins | sample 1015_SJ02_MP15_2_FD_132964 | JGI IMG/M metagenome (GOLD analysis project Ga0187784, IMG submission 132964) | Tropical peat soil microbial communities from peatlands in Department of Meta, Colombia - 1015_SJ02_MP15_20_MG | ecosystem: Environmental > Terrestrial > Soil > Wetlands > Peat | place...
ACGCCGGGAACCTGGAGTCGATCGACCGAGCGCTGGCTTTCCTTGTACGGGGTTGGGGGTTGGCGCTCCTGCATCGCCGTAACCGCTTTACGGCGGGTCGATTCCCCCTCGGAGCGCGTGGCCCTTTCCGCAGGGGCCACGTCGCGATCACCCGCAGCTCCATCACACTACAACGCGTGATGGAGCTGCGGGCGAAGTTGGGCTCACCGCCATCGCGAGACCGCTGGTTCCGCGTGTGGGTGTGCTCCGAGCACCTGGACGGGCTTGGTGATACCGCAGTTCGAAATTCGGCGCTGAAACATTCCCCGAACCGCGGCAGGGGGCGAACTCAATGCTTCGTGATCGGCCAACTTAAGTACCGAGAGAGTGATTGGCCGACGCTGTCGGTCACGGTGACGGTAGCTCGAAATGGTCCTGTAGCAGTTGGTGTTCCGCTGACGATGCCAGTGGTTGGGTCAATACTTAGCCCTGGGGGAAGACCAGTTGCGGCGAAGCTCAATGTCGCACCACTCACCGCGTCAGTCACCTCGAACTGATAGGGAACGACAGGTACATTGACCTTTCCACGTTGAAATGGTTGGAGAGGTGCCTTCAATGATGGTGTGATGAGACTTCCGACCTTTATTGTCCTGCTGGAGCCTCCTTGCGCGTCAGTAACGACTAGCTGCCATACACCCATCGAACGTCGACGTTGAATATTGGGAATTATGACAGTTCCCGATATGAGACCCGTGGCCGGATTGAGTGAAAGGCCTGAAGGCAGCGATGGACTGAGCGAGAATGTGAGGGCCGAACCATCTGTGCTCCGAGCCATCAACTGAACCGCTACGGGCTCTCCTGCGGTCACAAGGAAATGAGGTTGGCTTGGCAGAATGACATGTGCCACTGCCCATACCGACACATTATTGGAGAGGACGACCTCAGATGATCCCACCTCGTTGATGGCGGTCACCGAGAAACTGATCGGACCGGCGTTAAACCCTGGAAGGATCTCAGTGCAGGTTGATGGTGTCCCAGAGCAAATGGAAGCCGCGGATAACTTGGCTGAATGAACGGGCTCGCGAGAGGGTTGAACCAGATATGAGGTGATGGGGTCGCCTCCATCGAATATCGGCGGTTGCCAGGTCAACGTCACTGTCTTCGCTGCGCTCGCAGTTGCCTGCACATTCTGGGGAGATCCTGGTACACCCGCAATCGCCGTAGTGTCGTAGGAACCAATGTCACAGGGAACACTAACGGTATAGCCACGCTGATCTGTGGCTGGGCAGTCCGAGGCCATCGTGACCGCGCCTATGGCTGCGCTGCCGGATTCGAGCGCGATTGTTTGAGTGGGTCCACCATTGTTGGCGAGCCCACCGGGACTCAATCCAGCAGACGTATCAGAAAGACTGCTGTTCTGAGCAAATCCGCAGGATGTGTCATCCGCGAGGTTGAAGCCATTATCGGTCATTGTTCCCGAGCAGTTGGGACCGGAGGCGCTATTGGCAAGAATGGTTGCGTCGACCTCTACCGGTGCATCCGCTCCGCCGCCTACTGAAACGTTAGCAATGCCTGCGGCAAGGTACCCGGACTGCGTCTGTAATGACGTGTTATCTGCGATCGTGCTATTGGAGATAATGGTCGCAGGTGCTGATGGAACGGCTTCGACATAAATCGCAGCCCCTTGGCCGCTTATGTTGTTGGCAAAGGTACTGCTCGAGATGTCCTCCCCGCCACCAAATGCCCAGAAGCCCCCCGCAGCGGGAGCCGTGTTGCCCGACACGGTGCTGTCGGTGAAATTAATATCCTCCCCCTCAACGCCGCCTCCATAATCACCCGCACTATTTCCAGAGATCGTGCTGGCGATTATGGATGCCGAACCCTCGTCGACCTCGAGCAGCCCACCACCATCTCCGCTGACGCTGTTATCCGAGATGGTGGTTCCGACGATGCTTAAGAGCGAATTGGTATTGTTCCAGATGCCACCACCGCTACTGGCACTATTGCTCGAGATCGTGCTGTCATCGACCGACAGCATTCCTCCCTGGCTCCAGATGGCACCTCCTTGGCCACTGTCCGAAATGGACGCACTGAACGTGGCGGTGTTGTTCGATACGGAACTGTCCGTAAGGGTGAGTGTTCCGAGGTTCTCGATCCCACCGCCCTGTGGCGCATTTCCGTCTTCAATCGTCAGACCGGAGATAGTCGCCGCTACACCAGATGCGACGCTGAAAACCTGTACGGAGTTGTTGCCACTTACAGAGAGCGAACTCTCTCCGGGCCCGCTGATGGTCAGGTTCTCGGTCAACGAGATCGTGCTGGCGAGGGTGATCGTTGAGCATGAAAGCGAACCGAACGTAATAGTGTCTCCGGGCGACGCGTCTAGAACTGCTTGACGGAGAGATCCGGCACCCGAGTCGTTGCAGTTTGAGACCAGCTGGGTGATGCCACTCGGGGTACTTGGAGCCGTCGTCGTGGTCGTCGTGGTCGTCGTCGTGGTCGTCGTCGGGGTCGTGACATCCCCGTTGTACTTGGACCCAGCGTCTTGAGCCCTAATGGCGTCACCCGAGTTCGGGTCGGTATACCCGCCGCTCCACTGGGCCCAGCTCACGGTTTCGCCTTGGTACATAGAATCGAACACGAACGGGCCGTTGTACGTGTTGTCACTGAAGACGACATTCTGGTTGTTGACCACATTCAACGGCACGACGTAACCGTCATAGGGCGCGTAGGTGCCGTATTCGGAATAGAGGCCGACGAATCCGCAGCCGTTGGCCGCGGTACACGGCTTAGAGGCGCTGATGTTCGATGGCGTCAGATTGAGAGTGTTGTCGGTCACCAAGATGTTCTGGTCTTTCCACCGGCAGTTGTCGAAATAGTCGGGGTTGTCGCTGGGTGTTGCCCCGGCGACATCGTGCTCCGTGCAGGAGTCAACCGTGTAGGTGCTCGGGTCGACCAGCGTGCAGTAGTCCGACGAGGTGTTGTCCGAGTTGGTAGAACAGAAGCGGTTGGAGTCGTCGTAGAGGTCGATACCACCCCAGTTGTCCGTGAGGTCGTTGCCCGAGATGACCGACTCGGTGTTGTAGGGACCTGGTACGCGCGAATCGCTCCCCGAGTTGTTGATCTCGATGGCGCCGGTGCCGGGATTGTTCGGCCCGGCGATCCACCCGTTGTCGATGAAGGTGTTGTCGGTGATCGAGACGTTGTAGGAGATCTCGTACTGGATAGCCACATCCCAATTGTCCGAGAAGTAGTTGTTGCTCACGTTGAAGCCGACGTTGTTGGTATCCATCCACAGGCCCACCGACTCGTTGTCGTGGACGTAGTTGCCGGTGACGGTCACTCCGATGGCGTTCCAGAACTTCGCCCCGCCCGTGCAGCCGCAGGTCCCGGTCCCGTCAGTGTCGTAGTTCTGGGTGTCGTTGTAGCTGATCTCGTTGTTGGTGATCCTGAGGTTGCTGACGCTCTGGGAGTCTGAACCTGAGTAAGTCTGGAACCCGTACTGGCCGTTCTTGGTCAGGCAGTCGTCGTTGAGCACACCGTTCGTGTCCACCATGACGCCAGCGCCATAGGGGTTGTCCTGGATCGTGGAGTTCTCGACTACCCACCCGCTACTGAGATTCTGGTTCACGGCACCCTGTGACTGCGGCGCGGTGAAATTTTCGATGGTCAAATACTCGATGGTGACGTTGGTGCCTGAGCCGGCAATGGCGAAATCGTTCTCGTCCTGACCGTCGATGATCGCACCCGGGCCGCCGATGAAGGTGTCGTTGTCGCTCGCATCTATCTGGTTGTACTCGCTGCTTCCCAGCGTATGCGTGCCAGGTGCGAACCAATAGGTCGCATTGGCCGAAAGAGTGGCCGAGAACATGGCGCTGTCGTCGCCAGCCGGGACGGTCACGGCTCCGGAAGGCGGCGAAGATGGCCCGTTCAGAAGGGTGGGATTGCCACAGACGGTCACAGGCGGCGACGATGGCGCCGAGGAATCCGACGCGGGCAACGTTTTCAGTGCTGAAGGGTTGGCGATCCTCCCCAGCATCACCAGACCGGTGGCGAGCAGCGCGAGAGCAGCGACGAAGCTGAGCAAGAATCTTGCCCTGACTGTGTGCTCGCTCCGCGAAGTGTACATGCGGTGGCGTCTCATCACGGATGGCCGATATCGGTCCTTGTTCGGTCGCCCGTCGACGCGTCGTCTTTCGGACTCTCGTTCTCACTATGTTCGCTCCGTGATAGTGCCCCACGCAACCAGAAGCAAACGCTGATGCGCTGTGTTGTTGCACACTGAGAACGTCCGCTTCCCGCGAGGTTCACCCACGAGCGGAGTTGGTCCCGAACCGCCCATGACACTGTCCTCGATCGATTTGTGACAGTGTCCCCGATCAGTCGTGACATGTTCCTCAGACCAGTCGTCACACTGACGGTCAACATCCTGGGCTGACATGGAACGGTCTTCGGGCACAATCCCAGACTCACGCCGTATCACCGGCGAAGCGTCGCGCTCCAATCACCAGCGGGCCGCGTCGCTGCTCGTCCGACCTCCAGAAGATCGTAGGGGCTAGCTATGAAAGTCCTCGTAGCAGGTGATCGCGGCTACATCGGAGCTGTTCTCGTCCCGTTCTTGCGCGCGGCCGGTCACACCGTGGAAGGCCTCGACCTCGGTCTCTACGAGGGTTGCGACTTCGGACCGGGACCAGAGGAGATCGATCTCCGTCCGAGGCTCGACATCAGAGACGTCGAGCCTCGGCACTGCCGCGGCTACGACGCCGTGATCTGCCTGGCCGCCTTGTCCAACGACCCGGTCGGTCATCTGAATCCGGCGGCGACCTACTCCATCAACCTTGACGGGACTCTGCGTCTCGGTCGGGCTGCCAAGAGGGCAGGCGTGGAGCGGTTCCTCTTCGCGTCCTCATGCAGCCTCTACGGCGCGGCCGGCGCACAGGCCGTCACCGAGGAAGCGGAGTTGTTCCCCGTCACGCCCTACGGAGAGACCAAAGCCTTGGCCGAGCACGAGCTATCTCGCTTGGCCGACGATTCGTTCAGCCCGACCTACCTGCGCAACGCCACTGCCTATGGATTTTCCCCGCGGCTGCGCCTCGATATCGTCGTGAACAACCTCACTGCCGTGGCCGTGACGACTGGAGAAATCCGCCTCGAGAGCGACGGGTCGCCCTGGCGGCCGCTGGTGCACGTTGAGGACATTTGTCGTTCGTTTCTGGCCGTGCTCGAGGCGCCACGCGAGACCGTTCACGACGAGGCCTTCAACGTCGGCCGCGACGAGGACAACGTGCAAGTCCGCGATGTCGCCGAGATCGTCGGCGCGGCAGTTCCAGGGTCGAAAGTGTCGCTTGCGACCGAGGCCGGACCGGATCTGCGCAACTACCGAGTCGACTTCTCGAAGCTGGCTGCGACTTTTCCACAGCTCACCCTTCGATGGAGCGTATCCGCAGGAGTCGACGAGCTCGTCCGAACGTACGGCATCTATGGCTTCAGCCACGACGACTTCGTCTCGTCGAGCTATGTCCGACTTCGGCGGATCCGTGAACTGCTCTCAGCAGGTCTCATCGATGACATGCTGCGCCTCGAGCCCAGTTTGCTGCCACTGATATCTGGGTCTTGACCCGATCACCAGAACTGGACCACAGAGGAGAGCGCCGGCGCCGACTTGTCGCGCTGAGACATGGTCGCAACCGGGAGAGGCCACGAAATCGCCAGGTCGGGATCATCGAACGCGATCGCGACGTCCTCCGCAGGATCGTGGGGACGGTCGATGCGATATGACACATCCGCCGGCTCGGTGAGCGCCTGAAACCCGTGCGCACACCCGGCCGGCACATAGAGCGATACCTGCTCGTCTCCACGAAGCTCGAAGCTCTCCCAGTTGCCGTAGGTCGGCGACGTTGGCCGCAGGTCGACGATCACGTCGAAGATCGCACCGTAGGAGCAGCGCACCAACTTCGCCTCCCCGCCACCGCTCCGCAGATGAAGGCCCCGAATGACGCCCAGCGAGGAACGCGACACGCTGTCCTGGATGAAGCATGCTGGATCAATCCCCGCAGCGCGGGCAACATCGGCGTCAAACGTACGGCAGAAGAAGCCGCGCTCGTCGCAGTGGGGCGTCGGTATGAACAAGAGCGCACCGGCAATCCGTGGAACACCGTCGACCTTCACGACGCGTGCCCGCCGGAAACAGGAGGCTTTGTCGTGGACCGGTCTGAGGCACCCGGGTGCCGGCTCTCTCCCTGGTCACTCCCGTCGGCGAGCTGAGTCACGCGGGCTCCTTGTCCCGGCCGGCCACGATAACGTCGACCGGTATGTGGGGCGTGAATGCGAGAGGATCCTCACGCAACGGTTCCCGCCGGAGAGTCCGCGCAGCTACAGGTAGTACTCGGGCGGCGCCCCAATGCGCCAGGTGGCTGTAGCACTCCCGTCGCTCGGTGGTCGACAGCGGAGCATTCCGGATTATCGAAACGTACCCCCAGAGATACTCGCCGTACAAGCGGGCTACCGGGTGCCTCAGCCGATCGGCACGCCGAGGGTCGAAGATTGCACATCGGTCGCGCACGCTCTGCGGAGCGTGTGTGGGATGCTCGCGGCGAAAGTACAACCAGTCGGGTACCAGGAGGAAACGACCGTAGAGGGCAAGCTCGGCATTGAACGTCCGGTCAGCGTGGTGGTAACTACCCCGCCTCACCATCCGACGGAGGGCTCGGGTTCGGGTGACGCCGTACTCGTAATCGTGACAGCCGTCGAAGAGCACATTGCGAAATCGATCTGGTGCCCGTAGGGAGTCCATGGCGACTCCGTGCCCGAACGTGCCGATCACGCTGCCGGACCCGTCGATCATCGCCGACCATGAATGTGCCAGCACCGCGTCGGCGTCCTCGTCGAGTGCTTCTACACAGCTGGCCAACAGGTCACGCCCATAGAGATCGTCGTGGGCGGCGCATTTGAACAGCTCACCCCTGGCCTCTTCCATGACGAAGATGTGATTCGGAATCAGGCCGATGTTGTGCTCCTGGCGGACATATCTGATCCGAGAGTCCTGTCCCGCATAGAGGCGACAGATGTCGGCGGTGCCGTCAGTCGATGCGTTGTCCGATATGAGGAGTTCGAAATCTTCGTATGTCTGCCCCAACAGCGAATCCAACGCGTCACCGAGGAACTGCTCGCCGTTGTAGACCGGAAGCCCGACGGTCAGTCTCGGCACGGAACTCAAACTCTTCACTCGGGGTGCCGCAGGTCGTTCTCTCTCCGGCTTTTGCATTCCATCAGCACGATGTCTCCCGTTGGCCTTATTGTCAGGCATCGAGCTCCTCCAGCACCGGCGGTGCGAAGACCAGTGTCGATCCGACAGGTGGAACCCCGAAGAGTCGGATCACGAACTCCTCGTCGAAGGGAGCGTCATCCGAGACCCGGCGGAAATCGCGAATGGCGGTACCGCTGCAATATGTGTCCACCAGCGGAGCACCGCGTCCCGCGAGGAGGTCAGGCACTTCGACCGTCCGGAAGTCGACGCTGAAGCGGGCTGAGCTCGAAGTGTTCGGGATCGATGCATGCAGCTGGGCCCCTGCGAACAGGATCACCGCCCCCGGCGGCGCAATAACGACCAGCTCGTCGATTGGTGTGAAGTTCACCGCGGCTGGCCGGACTTGCCGTTCGTCTGAGATCTGTGTCGCCGTAGTCAGACGAGCAGCGTTGTTCCGGTAGTAGTCGAAATCACCGGAAGTGTTCGTCACCGCGCGATCGAAGTGCTGAAGGTCGAAGCACATGGCATTGTCCTCGCGGACAGTGAACACCGGAAGCCACCAGTTGATCTGTTGTGCAGGTGCGCTATACCAGGAGTCGCGATGCCATGGAAAGGCATAGGCGATACCAGTGGCCAAATGCCCTACGGGAAACGACGTGCGAGGCTTGGGGACGTCGTAGTGGGTCTCCTCAGCGGAGAATCCTGCTTCCCGTACGATCTTGCACACCAGTTCCTTCGACCTGGCGGCGTGGATGAAGCGAGGCTTCCACGAACCGAGCAGTTTCGCCATCTCCGCCTTGTCGATGTGTTCGTGCGCATGCTCCGGGTCGTAGGGTTTGAAGAGTTCGACGAGTTGCTCCCGCGTGTGTTCGACGAACTTCCCGACCGATGGCAGGTTCGTGAGCACGATCAAGTCACCGCGGTAGAGCCGCTGCCGCAGCTCCGCAGCCGTCACGTCGGGGTCCACGAATACGGTCATGTTCCGAGCCCGTCTGTCGTGATGGCTGCGCCATCCCCGTACCGTGGTACCAACTCTCGCGCTGACAGTGCTAGCGGTTGGAACACGGACTTCGTGCAGGTGAATGCCTCCGAGTACGGTGCCCGGCACTCCATACCCCGGAGCCGGGCCAAGCCCAGAAATACCTCGTCGTCCCACCAGTCTCGGCTCGCTTGCGATGGGAAACATTTGTGCAACAGCTCCACCTTGCGGTGCGCGACGCTTGGCGCCAGTGGAAAGTAGACCGAGGGGCGTCCAAGATCACCGTCCCACTTCGGGATTTCGTATGACAGGGACAGTTGGTTTCGGAAGATGGTCGGCAGCACCTCGCCGATGGTTCGATGGTCTTGATGGGCATCGTGGCACGAAGGCGCGAGGATGAGGTCGGGAGCGGATCTGCGTGCCACGTCCTCCAAGATGTCCTTTACGCGATCCCACACCGCAGGAAACCGGCCTTCGGGTAGCTGGTACAGGTCGATGGTGACGTCGGCTTCAGGCAGAAAGGCGGCAGCAGCATTGCGTGCCTCGGAGTGGCGTTCTTCGGTTCCGGTGAGGACTACGTAACGTGCCCGCAATCCAGGCGAGCTTTCGGCAAGTGACAGCAAGGTCCCTCCGGCACCGATTTCGATGTCGTCCGGATGGGCGCCGATCGCCAACACCGACAAAGGCCTCTCCGCCGGCAATACGAGATTCAGGGGTAGCACGGTTTCGGTCAGCGCTCCATGGAAAGGGGGGCCGGCGCAGCCATTCGGCCGGGGACCGTGTCAGGGCAAGCTTCGAAATGCCGGGACGAGACCCCGGATCGTTCCTCATCCCAGATCATCCAGGGACAATCGGCACGGTGGTACCGCTCATCGAGCTGTATGCGCTCCTTCACGGTGTCGGCCGGCGACCAGTAGCCCTTGTAGGGGTAGGCGATGACACGCCGGCGACGGGCCAGCCGGACGAGCGCGTCCTCGACGAGATCCTCGTCCTCGTTGAGCTCGTCGAAGATCTCTTGCCGAAAGACGAAGTACCCGCCGTTCTCCCAATGGCGAAGATCTCGCATCGGCGTGACATTGGTGATCAGGCCGTCGTCACCGATGTCCACCGCATGATGCGAGGACTGCGGAGGGATGGCGAGGAGGCTGGCCACTGCTTCGCTCTTGGCGAAACGGTCGATCATGTCCGGCAGTGGAGCATTGGTGAGAACGTCCGCGTAGTTCGCCATGAACATCGGCTCATCAGCGAGAAAGGGGCGAACCCTGCGCAGTCGCTCCCCGATCGGAGAGTTCAGTCCGGTGTCCACGAACGTGACACGCCAGTCAGAGATGTCAGTTCTGAAGAGTGTCGGCTCATGAGAACCTCTCTCCAGCATGAAATCGTTGGAACGTGTCTCGTCGTAGTTGAGGAAGAAGTCCTTCACCGCTGAGGCGCCATATCCGAGACAGAGAACGAAGTCGGTGTGCCCGAAATGGGCGTAATAGCGCATGACGTGCCAGAGCAACGGACGCTCGCCCACCAGGGCCATGGGCTTGGGACCAGTGGTGATGCCATCGCGCATCCGCATCCCGAGTCCGCCACAGAATAGGACAACTTTCACGATTCGACTCCCCTCAAACGATCTCGAGCTCCGGAATTGGAAAGACCAAACGCGCCCCCCACGATCGGGCGTAGTCCAGCTGCTGGGAGATCTCGTCCCGCAGGTTCCAGGGCAGGACCAGGATGAAGTCCGGTCGGGTTTCGGCCAGACGCTCGGGCGCATAGATCGGGATGTGGGTACCGGGCAGGTACTTCCCTTGTTTCACGGGACTCCGGTCGACGGTGTATTGCAGAAGGTCCTCCCGGATGCCGCAGTGGTTGAGCAGTGTGTTGCCCTTGCCGGGTGCGCCATACCCAGCCACAGTGCGACCCTCTCTCGCCGCGCTCACTAAGAAGTCGAGCAAGTCGCTCTTGATCCTCAACACCTCTCCGGCGAATCCGGCGTGACCAGCCAGAGTATGCAAGCCGGCAAGATCCTCCTCGTTGAGAAGCATCTGCACGCGGGAGGTCGGCACACCCGCATGGCCCTCTGGACGCGCATGGACGCGTAGTGATCCCCCGTGCGTGTCGAGCTCCTCGACATCGATGACACGCAACCCGGCCGTGGCCAATGCCCGGGTCGCGGTCAGGAGAGAGAGGTACGAGTAGTGCTCGTGATAGATGGTATCGAATTGACGCCGTTGCATCAGGCGAAGGAGATGGGGGAACTCAAGGGTGACCAGCCCGGTGTCCTTCACGAGCGCCCGTAGACCTGCCGCGAAATCCCGGATATCGGGAACGTGTGCAAAGACGTTGTTCGCGACCACGAGATCGGCATGCCCGTAGCGCTCGGCGACATCGCTGCCGGTCGTCAAGCCGAGAAACTCCACCACCGTGGGGATCCCCATGGACTGGGCCACCTCCGCCACATTCTTCGCCGGCTCAACGCCGAGGACCGGGATTCCCTGAGCATCGAAGTGCTGCAGGAGGTATCCATCGTTGCTCGCCACCTCGGTGACGAGGCTGTTCGCCGTGAGTGCGAGTTTCTCGATTATCGAATCCGCGAAGCGCTTGGCATGGGCCACCCAGGAATCCGAGTAGGACGAGAAGTAGGCGTAGTCGGAGAAAATGTCCTCACCCGATACGTAGGCCGCCAGCTGTACGAGGAGGCACGACGGGCACTGACGCACGTGCAGTGGGTAGAAGATCTCGGGCTCATCGAGCGCATCCGCCGAAACGTAGCTTTCGCACAGCGGGGACATTCCAAGATCGACGAACGTCTGGGTGAGGCGCGCACCGCACAGACGGCAGACACACTGGGACGACATGACACCTCGATCCGACGGTCGACAATAGGCAACAACGGCGAGCACTGGGAGAAGAGGATGGAGACCGGTCTCCTGATACGCCGGTCTGAGATGCGGGGGAAGGATCCACCGTGCAGCGCGCCGAGGTGGTATCACGGCGCTGGGCCGCCGCTCTGTTCTCAGCGGTTGAGTGGGCCCGTTGACTCGAAATCAAGCAGGCGGGCCGATGTGACCGCGCGCAGTAGCCAGGAGGCGTCGTGCCAGACCGCTACCCTCGTGGAGTCGGGTGCGCTCAGACATGGCGGCAGCAGATATAGAGATACTCCACGGCGAAGCGGCTGGTGAGGAACGGTACGTTCACGTTGACATACATGTTCGGTGCCCGCACATACCACCGACCTGGCTCGCTGTGGTTCCAGTTGTGCGCGGTCGGTAGCTGCTTCTCGATGACGAAGTGTTCGGCCAAACTCGCACGGAATTGCTCCGAGGGCTGAATGTTGCTGTAGGGCCAGTAGTAGTTCGGCTTATGGTGGTCAAAGTTCACGTAGCTGACGATGAACTTTCCATCGGGTGTCAGCAGATCAGCAATCTCAGCGAACTTCTGTGACTGGCTGTTGGCAAGATACTCGAACAGCCCTTGGGCCACGATCAAGTCGAAGGGAGCTGCCTCGTCGTAGCTAATCGCCTCTTGCAGGATATCGCATTCCTTCAGGTTCGACGACGGCTCCTGGATCGCGATGTCTATCCCGTAATACCGAATATTCGGCTCGAGGAGTAGGCCCAGTGTGGCCGGACCGCAGCCTACGTCGAGAAGCCGACACTCCTTCTCGGCGGCCAGCCGGTTGACGACCCGCGCCACCTTGAGCATTCGATGGTGCGGTCGGGCGTACTTGGTGTTCTCGGCAACCCAGAAGTCCCGTGCGTAGACCGCTCCTGGTTCGGTCATGTTGTTCTCTTCTTTCGATCTCGTTGAATTTGGCGAAGCATCACGACGAATGGGACAACGATGCTGCGCTCAGGCTCGCAGGGCTTCCACATCGACCCAACGACCTCCGAAGGCTTCAATCTCGGGAAAGGCCCTACGGACCTCGGTGAGCAGATCAGGAACGAACAGGAGCACTTCGTTCGGAGGATGGGACGAGAGCGATGCCGGGGCGACGATCGGAATGTCCAACCCCGGCATCCGACGCCCCTGTTTCGATGGTGATGTATCAACGATCGCAGGCAGGAGACTCCGATCAACCTCGGCTCTACAGAGAAGCGCCACGGCGCGCGACGCGGCACCGTAACCCAGCACACTCTTTCCCGTGGCTCGCTGTTCGACAAGCCATTCGCGCAACCCGCGGGCGTGCGCTTCGGAATCTCGTTGCAGAGACCCGACTGCCACGGGGTCCGATACCCCTAAGCGGGCATCATCCACCAGAAGCGCGGTTACAGATGGATCAAGAGGGACGCATGACTCGGGCTCACGGGTGGCGGCCAGCAGGACCGTGCCGCCGTAGAGATCGAAACGCCAGGCCTGTCGGGGGCTGAAACCCTGAGTCCTCAACATGCCCAGCAGGGCCGAGGTCGAGTAATACGCGAAATGCCCGTGCCGGAGCGCGTTCCACTGGCCCAGGCGGAGGATCGTTTCCAGCGAGTGGTACTGCAGCAGGAGAACGCCCCCGGGGGCCAGCCGGGCCACCCGCTCCGCCAGGGCCTTGGGCTGATCCGCGTCGTGCATCATGCCGAAAGAGTCGATGACCAGGTCGGCGGGCCCACCGTCGGCAACCGGTGTCAGGCCTCGGAACTCCAACAGGCTCAGCCAAGAACCTCCATGAGGGCTACCAAACTCGGCAACCCTGCTCCTTCCCGAGAGCCATCCCGCTGCTGCGAGGCGCTCCACCGCCTCTGCGGCCTGTGCGACCAGCGCTTGGGGCTCGGTGCCACGCGGTTCCTCAGCCACGGTGGGTTCGCCGAGCAGCTGCGCCAGGCCACATGAGGAACACAGCCACATCTGCAGCGGATAGACAGGGTCGGGCCCTGGGTCGTAGCACTCCGGAAAATGGTCACACGCAGGCTGGTCGCCGAGGTCCAGCACGAGGTTGCCGGACTGCTCAGAACACCAGCGGCAGGTTTGAGCACCCGTTATGGACTCCGCTCCGCCGAGGTGGGGATCCGAGTTGCCGTTTGGGTCAAGCGGTCTCATGGCTCACTGGACAGCAACCGATTGATCCTCGGGACGTGACGCAGCGCCCCGACCGAACACGATTTCATCCAGCTCCGCAAACTGACTCTCGACCATTTCGATCTTCTCTGCGTTTCGGGCTATCAAGGTCTGCCGCAGTTGCCGCGGGCAGCGTTCCAGCTCGCGAAGCTGCTGGATCAGAGTCGGTACGTCCAGTGAATCAACCGAGTGACAGAACTCGCCGAAGCCCATCTCTGACATCAGCGCAGTGTGCTTGGGTGAGTAGCTGATCGCAATGGTCGGTTTGAAGAGCATCAGTGCGGCGACAAGGTTGTGGAAGCGGATCGCGATTATCGCTCCAAGGGGTTCCATTGCCTCCATGAGCTCACGGAAGGTCGATACCGGTTCCGCGACCACCCAGGACTCGTCCAGATCGGGTCGGAATGCCCGCGCGTCGGCCAGGATCTCTCGCGCGGTTGCCTCATCGGCATCAGTGTCCCCGACGAACAACCGAACTCTGCGCTCGTTCTCGATGAGCGAACGCACCAGTGTCTTCATGTTGTCGACATACGAACAGTAGATGTCTTGAGCCCGAGAGCGGTCGTCGTTGGAGCCTCCGTATGCCATGATCCCCACACCGATCGTGGACCAATCACCCTCGCCGTCGCGATGGCAGGTGGGACGTGGCAGCGAAAAGGCCAGGTCAGAGAAAACCGGGTCCTCAGTATCCAGGCCGCGTCGACGCATCGCGTCACGAGAGCCCTCGTCACGGTAGGACCGGTAGAAGGCCAATCGGGCAGCCCGGTCGGAGAACCATCGCGTCGCTCTCTGGCGGATGAGGCCGGCCCCCACGCTCACGAAGGCCACCTTGGTTCCGAAAAGTCTGCCTGATGCGCTGAGCAGGAAGAGTCCGTACGGGGTGTTCCACGGGCGCAACGGGAGGCTCGCTTCCAGCACGCCGACGCCCGGCACGATCACTACGTCGTGCCGACGCACCCAGGCCGAGATGCGGAACACATCGAGGATGCGACTCGGAACCCTCAGGAGGCTTGCCGTCGGGCTCGAAAGACGGCTCTTGTGGCCTTCGAAGCAGAACATCTCGACCGCGTCGATTCCGTACTTCGCGGATAGCTTCTCCGGCCCTGAGCACATGGCGTCGATCACGGCCGACGGATGTCGGGTGTGCAAGTACCGCAGCACTGCCTCCATCGAGGCGTCATTCCCGATGTTGCCGGAGCCGAGAAGGCCGAACAGACCGACACGATGCCCTTCGATCCGCTGTTTAGGGTTCGCGTTCACGCGCCGACCAATGCCACTGCTTCCCGTCCCGCCGCGAGTGTCTCCGTGAGTGTCTCAGTGCTCCTCATATATTTCTCAGCTCCGTGGTGGATTGCGGGGTACTCGGGTAACTGCCCTCGTAGCCAGGAGGGACGACGACTCCGTCGTGATACATGGGCGGGCCAGATGCTCGTCGGAGGACAGAAGATTGCTACCTCGGAAGACACCGACTCTGCGACCGCTTGTCGTTCGCCGACATCTGGCTGAGCTCCATCTCGAGCATGATTTGTCGGAGGTGTTCGAGACAGCGCCCCCTCGTGGGCCCGATGCTGCCAATCGGCATGCTGAGCTTTTCGGCGATCTCTTTGTACGCGAGATCGTGATCGCCCATCAGCAAGCCGAGAAGGCGTTGGCAACGCGGGGATAGCTGCTGGGCGGCCATCCGTATCGTTCTGACCTGCTCGTCCCTCAAGAGGCCGGCATCGAGAGGATCGACCTCGTCATCGGCGATGAGGTACACCTCATCGGTCGCGGAGACCGCGACGCGTCGGGTGGCGATCCTCAGGCTCTCGCGTCGCGCGGTTGTCGCCAACCAGGCACTGAGGCGTTCTGGCTGCTCAATGCGGTCAAGGTTCTCCACGAGGCGGAGCCATGTCGTTTGGCACACTTCGGCGACATCGGCATCACTCAGCCGGCACCGCCGGGCGATGGCCGTCACTAGCCCGCCGAAGCGGTCCACGAGCGTCTCCCAGGCTTCGCCACAGCCGGCACGGGCCTCGGCCACAACCCGAACCAGATCGCTCTCTTCGGCGAATGGTCCTACCGTGGATCCCCGTCGACTCCCGCGGTTCGTCGCTGCCATTTGATCAATCGCCACCAGAAGCCTCCCAATCCCTTCGCCCGGGATCTCTCGACCTTTCGCACCCGCCTGACAGGTCGACCGCCATGCCCACGACCCGTTGTGTCACAGCCATAGTCCCCAAAGATGTGGGACCCGTCATCCCCTTTATTGGGGAACGGTCATCCCCTGTATTGGGGAACGATGGTGCATTGTCGGGAACGACCGCGCTTTTCCGGGGTTCACATTCACCTCGGAATGCCCGACAACTGACCCCGGCATTGAGTGGCCAGAACGAATGGCGTCGCGACTCGCGTCAGTCGTCGCGGAAGGTGACGGCGCCGACTCGAGAACTGACAAGTCGGGCCATCACGCCTCGGACGGTGCCTCCTGTGGCTTTCGAGCTGGTCGGCGGCCCTTCAGGGCACGCGCGATCACCATCGGCACGGTCGCCAACATGGTGACGAGGTCGAGACCGATCGACCAGTTGTCGACGTAGAGGAGATCGAGCCGGCGATAGGCGTGGAATGACGGATTATCTCGCGCCTCGAGCTGCCAGAGCCCTGTCAGACCTGGTTTGATGCTGTGCCGGCGCAACAGTTCGGGGTCAAACTGCGCAACCTCCTGGGGGAGGGCGGGACGGGGACCCACCAGGCTCATCGTCCCGTTGAGAACGTTGAAGAGCTGGGGAAGCTCATCGATACTCAGTGCACGGATCACGGCACCGACTCGGGTCACCCGTGGATCGTGGGTCGCCTTGAAAAGAGGACCGTCGATGCGTTCATTGATCACTGCCACGTGATCTATGCCCTTGTCGGCGTCGAGGGCCATGCTTCGCAACTTGTAGACGACGAAGGGCTGCTCGTTCAACCCGATTCTGACCTGTCGGTAGATGGCCGGGCCACCGTCTTCGAGTCTGATGGCAATCCAGGCCAGAATGAGGACCGGTAGGACGATCAACATACCCACTGCTGCACCAAGCAGGTCGACTATCCGTTTGGCCACGACTTGCCAGGTCCGACGTCGTCCGGGCTCGACGTAGAGGAACGCCTCCCCACTCATCGGAAGACGTCGCACCCGGCGTGTTGCCAACCCCCTGAAACCCGGACAGACCTGCACGTGCAGGCCATGTGCCGCGCTCAGTTCGATCACTCGGTTGACTTCGGCGACGGATAGTGCGTTGGCCAGTACGAGCACGCCCGTGGCATCCGTCTGCTTGGCCATTTCCGGAAGCTCGTCTATCGTCCGCCCTTTGAGCAGGTTCGACCAGCCCCAACAGGGTCGCGGTTTACCGATGATTCCGCGCACCTCGTATCCGAGCTCCGGCTGCGAATGCAACATGGTCCAGACATCGACGGCGTCGTCGTTGGTCCCGACCATCACGATGCCTCGGCAGTAGCGTCCGCGTGCCCTTTGGGCACACAGCCACTGCCCATAAGTCCAGCGCAAGACCATTAAGGCGAGAACGCAGGACCCAGCGGCGGCAACAGTCGCGTCGTGGCCGCGGTTTCCACTTCCCGAGACCATCCCGAACGTGACTGCACCGGCGGCGACGGCAACAATGATGCGAGCTATCTCCTGCTGGTGCTGCACGCAGAGTCGCGACCGATAGAGCCCGAGCAATTGCATGGCAGCAAGCGTCACCACGGTCGCAGCAAATGCGGCGCCCCAGCGGCGGCCCGCTTCGGTGGCGACCATGGATAGGCTGCTCAAGGCGAGCCATGTCGCCGTGGTAGCGGCGGCATCGAGGGTCAAGAGCCGAGCTCTCAGGCCGCTGCTCCGCCTTCGGGAAGCGGCCCGCGGGACCCCGGCCTCTGGTTCGCCTTGCGGCAGATCCGACCGCGTCTGTACCGGCTGGACATCGGCTAACGCACCCGACACCTCGGACTGTGTCATTCGTTCCATTCGTCTGCCATTTCTCTGGGCATCAGGTCGAAACGGAGATGAGCCCGGGCATGATGCTGTGCCAGTCCATGGGAGGAAAGGCCGACAGCGTGTATTCGCACGTCAGACACCCACCAGCGGTGAACAGGTGATCGCTCCTTGTTGCGTGCCTTTTGGGAGGTCGCCACGCCGGACTTGATACGCGTGACCTTCGCTTTGCCATACGGGGAGAGTCCGCAGGTCTGTGTCCACCTGGGGGTATCAGGAGCCGCATTGCAGCCACTCTTCTATCCACTGAACAACGCAGCAGCATTCGACTGATGGGAGGACACAACGTGGATCACGGCCACGATCGGCCGCAGACTCCCAACGAGGGCGTCCGCGCCCTCCCCGCCGAGCCATGCCAAACCTGCGCGGTTGCGCACAAGCTCGCTGGTCAGAGCACGAACAGTGGAGCTGCCTGTGTTGCGAAGGTCGTCGACGAGGATGCGGTGGTGATGAGCGGCCCACAACTCGGCGGCTTGATCGTCCTCCCACGACGGCACGTCAGCGGGCTGGAGGAACTACCCCCTCCTCGTCGTGCGCGCGTCCTCGCAGCTCTGAGGCATGCAACACGATTGGTCCGCGATGCCAATCAGGGAGCTGCAAGCCGAGTCGTCGTTATGACTGACCCGCCGGCATCGGTGGGCCATGTGTGCTTTCACGTGTTGCCCAGCTGTTCACCCGTTGGGGCTCCAAGGTGGTCCGGTGGGGCTTCGTGACCGGCACCGGCACAACTGAAGGACAATGGTCCGACCCGACATCGCACAGATCAACCATGTTTTGAACAACAGTGCTCAAGATGATCATGAGTCGTCGACAACTGACGGACAACTCATTGCTGTCAGTCACCACCATTGGCCATTGGCTATTCACGCCCAGTGCCTGCATGACGCATGTGTTCCTGCCATGCTGCGGACTCGAGCCACAGGGATGCTGCCCTTGCCGCCAACGAACATCGACTCGGATGCACCGATTGCGGTTCTAGGGGGTCCTCGTTAGCATTCGAAGCGGCGGACCGGCGCGATGAACTGTGGACGAATTGGCGGGGTCCACGGGGAGCCAAATGAAAACCGGTCGGTGAAACAGGCGGGTAGGTAGATGGCGGCATACAGCGACGGCGGCACGTGTGGTACCCATGTGGTCTCGGCACTGCCGCGAGCTCTCATCGATGGATCGGTGTGGATGGTCTCGCGTTCGCTCATTGGCGAACAGATCCGTCTCCGGTCAACCACTCCGAGCTTGTACCGGCGTAGGGGTGCTGGGTGCCGAGCTGGAGGGCACACGTCGTGACTCTCACGGTTCAAGGCTGGTCCGAAGCGTCCGCACTTCATACTCGAATCGTGGTCGTTGGCAGGGATCTGTTAGCCGGTGCGCTGGCGAGCGCCCTCGAGATATACAAATTCACCACGATGCACATCGAGCCCAACGAGTTGGAGCTCGAACGCGGGATCGAGTGGCAGCCCGATCTCATGCTCATCGATGTCCGATCGCTCGATGTCACGGACGGATCCGCATTCATCGCACAATTGCACCGAGCAGGCCTGCAGGTGTGCGTCATCGATGCGACCGGTGACGATGATCGAAGGACTGCGTGGATGCGAGCTGGATCGTCGGCGGTCATCGACGGGAGCGAGCCGTTCGACCAGCTGTTTCAGACGATCTTTCGCCTCCTCCGAATTGACCCTCCAGCACGGTCCTCGCGCCGGTCACCAGCCTCTTTGGCCCTGAGACCCCCTGAGCAGCCACGACGAGACTCCCGACTGCCACAGTTCGCAACCCTGACTCATCGTGAGCAGGTCGTCCTGGCTGAACTGATGGAAGGTCACTGCGCCGAGGAGATCGCCAAGGCGGCTTTCGTCTCCATTTCGACCATTCGTTCACAGATCAAAGCGATCCTCCAGAAGCTCGGTGTCAATTCCCAGTTGGCGGCCGTTGCCATGGCGCGGCGTGCCGGATGGGCGATCGACAGTGCCCCAGAGACGTCCCCCGACCGGGGGAGCGTGCGGGGCACCTGTGTCTCCTGACCGACATACTCGTCGACCTCTCCATGGAAAGCACCGGTCGCAGAGGGACGATTCCAGGCTGACTCGCCACCATGATGTATCTGCGGGCCGTCCCATGGCTCGTCTTCAAGTATGGCGCCATCACGCCGCGAATCGTTTCCCGCATCCTCCCGGAGGTCAGCATGAAGGTCGCTGTCTTCGGCCTCGGCTATGTCGGTACCGTCTCTGCTGCCTGTCTCGCGGCCAACGGCCATGAAGTCTGGGGCGTGGACCCGGACGAATTGAAAGTTGCTGCCATTTCGGCCGGACACAGCCCGGTCCTTGAGCCGGGTCTGCACTCTCTGGTGGCACAATCCGTTGCATCCGGAACGCTGCACGCCACCGTCCAGCCTCATGATGGTCTGGAAGACGCTGAAGTATCGCTCTTGTGCGTTGGCACTCCCTCCACCACGAGTGGCGAAACCAACCTCACCTACATCTACCGCGTGGTCGAGGACCTCATTCAGGCGCTCACGCAATCGCCACAGGCTCCTGAATTTCATACCGTGGTGATCCGTAGCACGGTGCCGCCCGGCACGGTCGAGGACGTCGCTGCCATTCTGCAGGCCGGCTTCGCGGATTCCAGGACTGACATCGCAGTCGCCATGTGCCCCGAATTTCTCCGAGAAGGCACGGGGATAGCCGACTTCTACTCGCCCCCATTCACGGTAATCGGCGCCTCGGACGTGCGGGCCATTGATACCATTTCGCGTCTCTTTTCGTTTCTCGACTCCCCGCTTCGTGTCGTGCACCCGCGCACTGCCGAGGCCCTCAAGTACGCATGTAATGCCTTCCACGCAACCAAGATCTCATTCGCCAATGAACTTGGACGGATCTTCAGTCGGCTTGGAGTCGACAGCCGGGAGGTTATGGGGCTCTTCTGCGAGGATACCTCTCTCAACATCTCGCCCAGGTACCTACGACCTGGTTTCGCTTTCGGCGGATCATGCCTTCCAAAGGACCTTCGTTCTCTTCTGTACCTGGCACGCTCTGAGAGCATCGATATACCACTGCTCTCGGGCGCATTGGCGAGCAACCGATTGTCGATCGACGAAGCCATCGACCGGGTTGTCGCGGGATGGGGCCATCGGGTCGCCCTGCTCGGCTTGAGTTTCAAGCCGGGTAGCGACGACCTCCGTGAAAGCCCCTATGTCGACCTGGCAGAGACCCTGCTGGGCAAGGGCTACGAGCTGCGCATCCACGATCCCGTCCTCAACCCCTCGTCACTCGTCGGTGCCAACCGCCAGTACGTGGCGTCCAAGCTTCCACATCTCGAGCGCATCCTCACTGATGGTCCCGAGGAGGCACTCGTCGGTGCCGACATTGCGATCATCTCTCATTCGAACGAAGAGGTCATCGAGGCGCTGCTCGACTCACCACCGTCGCGGATCATCGACCTCGAAGGTCGACTCGGACCCGAGCTCGAGGCTCTGGACAGCTATGAGGGGTTCGCCTGGTGACCGACCGCAGTCAGACAAGCAAAAGGCTGACCGCTCAGGTCACGACTCGGCACCGCCCGCAATGAGTGAGTCTCCGCAGATGCGGGCACGCGTACTCATTCTCGTCCAGAATTTGTCCGTCCCATTCGACCGGCGTGTGTGGCTCGAATGCCAGTCGCTGGTGAACGCTGGTTTCCGAGTCGCCGTCGTCTGTCCGAAGGCATCAGGTGACCCGACCTATCATCGACTCGACGGGGTGGATCTGTACAAGTACCGACCCTATGCTCCTGGCGGATCAAGTGTGTCGTTCGTCCTCGAATACGTGTACTCGTTCGTCGCCACCCTCCTCCTCAGCCTGCGAGCAAGTTGCCGCGGTCGATTCGCCGTTGTCCAAAGTTGCAACCCACCTGACCTCTTCTGGCCAATCGGACTCCTGTTTCGGATGCTTCACGGGTCATCCTTCGTCTTCGATCACCACGATCTCTGCCCGGAATTGTACGAATCACGATTCCCAGACGGAAGCCGTCTGATCTACCGGGCTCTGCGACTCATGGAGCGTTGCACCGCAAGGACCGCAGACCACGTCATCTCCACCAACGACTCCTATCGACAGATTGTGCTCGACCGGGACGGGGTCGAACCAGCGTGCGTGACCGTCGTCCGCACAGGCCCGGATTTGACCCGACTCTGTCGCACCCCAGCAGAACCGAGCCTCCGACGCGCCAAACCCCATCTGGCCGCGTACCTGGGAGTGATGGGACCTCAGGATGGCGTGGACCTTGTATTGGATATGGTGCATCACATCGTGCACCAACTCGGGCGTCGCGATATCGGCTTCACACTCATCGGATCCGGTGATTGCTTCGATGACCTCGTCGCTCTCAGTCACCGCCTCGACCTCTCTGACTTCGTCACCTTCACTGGGCGGATCCCCGACGCGGAGGTGGCCGCGATCTTGTCCACGGCTGATGTAGGTATCTCACCCGATCCCAAGAATCCGTTGAACGACGTTTCCACGATGAACAAGACAATGGAGTATCTAGCCTTCGCATTGCCTGTCGTTGCATTTGACCTTCGCGAGACCCGGGTCTCGGCTGCAGACGCCGCTGTCTACGCAACTCCAAATGACGTTACTGAGCTGGCGCAATTACTCGTCGACCTGATCGATGACGAACCCCGGCGGTGTGCGATGGGAATGGTGGGACGTGCTCGGATCGAGCAAGAGTTGGCATGGGATCACCAGGCTCCGCGCTACGTAGAGATCTACGAGACACTCACCGCTGGCTCGCGACGACATGTTCCCCTAACGGCCGGAGCCTGACGTATGTGCGGCATTGCCGGTGCCTATCAACAAGTCGACGGTCGAGCGGCTACCCAGAAGATGGGCCGCTGTCTCGATCACCGAGGTCCGGACGAGGAAGGTATGTTCTCTTGCGCCGATGAACGAGTCGACGTCCACTTAGCCCACCGCCGCCTTTCCATCATCGACCTTCGGCACGGTCAACAGCCCTTTGTCAAGCGACCACTCGTGCTGTGTTACAACGGGGAGCTGTACAACTACCGGGAGATCAGAGCTGAGCTGGTCTCCGGTGGTGCCACCTTTACCACTACCTCTGATACCGAAGTCGTCCTGGAATCATGGCGACGCTGGGGACCGCGATGCTTGCCGCGGTTTCGAGGAATGTTCGCTTTTGCGCTACTCGATCAATCAACCGGCTCCCTGTTCCTCGCTCGAGACCAGTTTGGGATCAAACCTCTGCACTTCATTCGTCGCAAGGACGGCGTCGTGTTCGCCTCCGAACTCAAGGCGCTGGTTAGGACTTTTGGATCCGAATTGCAGATGCTGCCCCGGGCACTCGTGGCATCCATGCTCTACTATTGGGTGCCTGACCAGATGTGCTCGATACAAGGCGTCGAGAAGCTCCAGCCCGGCACTTGGGCCGAGTTCCGTCCAGACGGCACATATCACATCGAGTCCTATTGGGACATTGTTGAAGAAGCAGCTGCGGCTCGAGACATCCATTGGGACCTCAGGGAGGTCATAGAGGACTCGGTGAACGCCCACCTCGTTGCAGACGTCCCGGTATCGAGCTTCTTGTCCGGTGGGCTCGATTCGAGCATCGTGACCGTGTTGGCGAAACGGGCTAACCCTCACATCGACGCATACACCATCACATTCCGGTCTCAGGACCAACGGCTCGAGGCCATGCCGGATGACGCCGTCTACGCCCGCAAGGTGGCGCAGCGTCACGGCATAGATCTGCACGAGATTGAGCTACAACCGGACGTGGTGGACCTGCTCCCGAGGATGGTCGACACTCTCGACGAGCCCATCGGAGATCCAGCAGCCATCAACACCCTCCTCATGTCGGAAGCGGCACGCGCGGCCGGAGTCAAGGTCCTTCTGTCAGGGATGGGTGCCGATGAGCTGTTCGGGGGTTATCGGAAACACAGGGCCTGCGTCTTGGCCGGGCGATACCGTGAGCTGCCCGCCTTCATCCACCGCTCGACGAATGGCGTCGTAGAGCGCCTGCCAGTCACTGCTGCGGGTCGAGGCCTTCGTTACGCTCGTTGGGCCAAGCGATTTGTGACCTTTGCCGAGCTCCCTGAGGAGGCGGCATTCCGCAGAAGTTACAGCCTGTACGCTCCTGGCGAGTTGGCGGGACTCCTTGGCCCCGAGTTGCAGAGCGACGTCGACGACGTCGTCGAGCAGCATCTCCAAGTGTACGAGGACAACCTGCTCTCGGACCGGGTCAACCGAATGTGTTTGGCAGATACCCGACTGTTTCTCCCTGGCCTCAACCTTGCCTACACGGACCGGGCGAGCATGGCGGCCTCGACCGAAGTGCGCGTACCATTCGTGGATCCCCTGGTGTTCAAGGCTGCGTTCTCCTTGGCCGGCAAGGACAAGGCATCCGCGAGGAGCGGAAAAATTGCACTGAAGCGTGCAGCCCAGGCGTGGTTGCCGAACGAAATCGTGTACCGGCCGAAAGCGTCCTTCTCGGCGCCGCTCCGGGCATGGGTGACACGAGACTTGCGCGAGGTGATCGACGACTCGTTGCTCCAGGGCGAGCTTCTGGGCACAGGATTCCTGAACCGGCCGGCCGTCTCCGCTCTCGTCGAAGATCACCGTTCGGGGCGAGAGGACCGGTCCAAGCAGATCTGGCAGCTCCTTACTCTCGAGTTCTGGTACCGCCAGACGCGTCAAGCCGGAGTAGCGCTATGACCCCGGTTCCCCGAAAGGAGTCCGTCGACTCGTGAAGCAAGTTGCCCAGAACTACCGCTCAGGAGAACTTGCCGTCATTGACGCGCCTGCTCCTTCGTGTGCCCCCGGCGGGGTGCTTGTTCGATCGCTCTACTCCTTGATCTCCACGGGCACCGAATTGATGAAGGTGGGAGAATCCAAGATGTCAATGGTTGGCAAGGCACGCGCCCGGCCCGACCAGGTGAAGAAAGTGCTCGAAACTGTCCAACAGCAGGGCGCACTCACTGCCTACAAGAAGGCGATGAACCGTCTTGATTCGTATTCGCCGCTTGGCTATTCGCTTGCGGGTGTCGTAGAAGAGGTGGGGAAGGGGGCTGAGGAGTTCGCCGTCGGTCAACTCGTGGCTTGCGCCGGTAACGAGTTTGCCCTCCACGCCGAGATCAATTGGGTGCCGATCAATCTCTGCGTGGCCGTGCCCGACGGCGTGCCACCGCAACTGGCCGCCTTTGCCACCGTGGGTTCGATCGCTTTACAAGGTGTTCGTCAGGGGAACGTCCAGATCGGGGACACCGCGTGCGTCATCGGGCTGGGCTTGGTTGGCCAGTTGGTCGTCCAGCTGCTCGTGGCCTCCGGTGTCCAGGTGGTCGGACTCGATCCCGACCAGGACCGGTGCCGGTTGGCGGAGAAGGCCGGAGCTCTTCTCTGTGCAGCACCCGACGCCGACGGCTCGGACGCAGTGGAGCAGGCGTGTTCCAAGGCCTCGGGTGGTCTCGGTGCTGACCGCGTATTCCTCGTCGCGGGCGGTTCTTCTAACCAACCGGTGGAGTTAGCGGCACGCCTCGCGCGCGACCGGGCAACGGTCGTTGACATCGGCAAGTGCAAGCTGGATTTGCCGTGGAACGATTACTACGACAAGGAACTCGACCTTCGATTCTCCCGTTCATACGGTCCCGGGCGCTATGACCCCCGATACGAGGTCGACGGAATCGATTACCCGGTGGGCTACGTGCGATGGACGGAACGTCGCAATCTTCACTGTTTTGTTAACGCTGTGGCCAGAAAGGACGTGGATCCCGAGCCACTCATCGCCGGAATCTTCCCTCTTCGGGACGCGCCGAGTGTCTACGAACAGCTCGGCACCGGCGTGTTGCAGGGCGTCGGCTTCCTCTTCGAGTACGACGTGCCGAATTTGGAGGATCCGGATGCTCCGAGCCAGATTCGGGCAGATGCGCCCGGGTTGACCCCTCTGCGCACAACTGCTGCATCTGCGCGCCGCGTACCTGCCCGCCGTGATGGTCGCCAGGACCGTATGTTGCGGATCGGCTTTGTCGGCGCTGGGAACTACGCGTCATCAATGCTGCTCCCGCACCTCGTCAAGGAGCCGGGTGTCCAGCTGGATCTCGTGGCCACTCGTCGCTCGCTCTCGGCGGTCAACGCGCAGCGCAAATTTGGGTTCCGGGATGCCAGTACTGATCCGGACGCCCTCTTCGAAGACGAATCAATTGACGCCGTGTTCATCGTCACCCGGCACAGTGCCCACGCCGACTTGACATGCCGCGCACTCGAAGCCGGCAAGGCGGTTTTCGTAGAGAAGCCACTGGCTCTGACATCTGAGGAGCTCGATCGCATTCTTGCCACAGTGAACACAACCGGGAACGACAGGGTCATGGTTGGCTTCAATCGTCGATTCGCTCCGCTCCTCGTGGAGATGCGGAGACAGTTCGGCCGATCGGCCGAACCGACGAACGCCAGGTACCTGGTCAACGCTGGACGACTCGCGTCGGACAGCTGGTATCGGGACAGCGAACTCGAAGGGTCTCGCTTCGTGGGCGAAGGTGGCCATTTCGTGGACACGATGAGTTGGTGGATAGGCAGCGACCCGGTGGAGGTGATGACGATGGCTGCCGGCGGTCCCGACGACGTGCAGGTGAGCCTTCGTTACGGAGACGGGTCGCTGGCGACCGTGACCTACCTGACGAGTGCACACCGGCGTTTCCCCAAGGAGACCTTTGAGGTCTCCAGCGGCGGGCGGACTGCTCGGCTCGACAATTTCAGGCGGGCCACCGTCTGGTCGGGTCCCCGCGCTCGCGTCCGTCGGCACCTCGGTTCGCCCGACAAGGGTCAGCCCGCCGAGATCAAGGCCTTCCTCGGGGCCGTGCGAAGCGGAGGGCCGATGCCCATCGCCCTGGACTCGCTGACGGCTACCACTCGCGCCACCCTCGCTGCAGCCTCAGCTGTCGCAAGCCGCGCCCCGCAGCTGCTGTGATACACCCGGATCCACCCTTGCAAGACTTGGACCTGGCTGCACCATGAACTCAGTCGAACTCGAATGGCGCTTCCGGCGACTTTCGAAGATGTCTGCCTCCGAAGTGAGATGGCGCATCTCCGACCACCTACGCCGCAGACGGTGGGCGTCTCGACAGGTCGTGCCCGAGCTCGGACCCCAGTCGTGGGCCATCTCCTCCGGCAAGCAAAAAGAGGCGCCTTGGGATTTGGCTCGCCATGTGGAATTTCGGAGGTTCCCATCCGAAGACGTGCTGCAAGCCGTACCGGGCGAAGCACGTCAAAGAGTGATCGCAGCGGCTGACGAGATACTGGCCGGCCGCTGGCAGCTCCTCGGGACTTTGCGTCGGGACATGGAGGATCCGGACTGGTTCTTCGATCCGGTGACCGGAAGGCGGGCTCCTCAGGCCGACTACTGCTTCAAGGTGAACCATCGCTCCGAGGATGCGACAGGAAACGTCAAGCAGATCTGGGAGCTCTCGCGCATGCACCACCTCACGGTGCTCGCGGCGGCCTTCAGTCTCTCGGGGGACGAGCGCTATGCCGAACGGGCCGCCTCTCATCTCCGTTCCTGGTGGACCAAGAACCCCTTCCTCTCGGGCGTGCACTGGACCAGCGGAATCGAAGCCGGGTTGCGGCTAATCACCTGGGTCTGGGTACGCCGTCTGCTCGACGGATGGGTGGGGATAGCCGAGACCTTCGAGCACAACGAGGTGGCGCGTGCTCAAATCTGGTGGCACCAGCACTACCTCGCATCGTTCCGTAGTCGGGGATCGTCCGCCAATAACCACGTCATCGCCGAGGCTGCCGGCCTACTAGTGGCGGCGCTCGCCTTTGACTGGTTCACCGAGAGTGCCCGCTGGGCCGAGGAAGCCGCACAGGTCTTGGAGCACGAGCTGCAGCGGAATACGTTCCCCAGTGGCGTCAATCGGGAGATGGCCTTCGACTACCACGGCTTCGTTGCCGAGCTGGCTCTGGTTGCCGCATCGGAGGCGAGCTGGGCCGGCCGTCCTCTTTCAGACGATCTCTGGGCTTTGTTGTCGCGCATGTTCGACGTGATCGCGGCGACGGTGGATGTGAAGCTTCGAGCTCCGCGCCAAGGGGACGGCGACAATGGGACAGCTCTCGTCCTCGATCCTCCGACCGCCACACCGTGGTCGGGCCTCCTCGCCATCGGCGAGGCCCTGTTCGACGCTCCCGGTTGGTGGCCAACCGTGGAACCCACCGTAACCAGCACGTTCTTGGCGTCGATGGCCGGTCGCCACACGACCAGGTGCCCTGAGCATCGCACGAGCCATTACGCCGATGCGGGCCTGACCCTCATTCGGAGTGCACCCTCGGACGGTGATGAGATCTGGTGCCGATGCGATGGCGGACCCCATGGGTTTCTGTCGATCGCCGCCCATGCCCATGCCGATGCCCTCGCGATAGAAGTGCGTCACAACGGGGTGGACGTGCTGGCCGATCCGGGCACATACTGCTATCACGGCGAACCCCGCTGGCGTAGCTACTTTCGCTCGACCCTGGCCCACAACACCATTGAAGTGGGCGGCCAAGACCAGTCGGCTTCGGGTGGCCCCTTCCTTTGGACGCGCCATGCTCGGAGCAACTTGATCGCCCTGGAGACCGACCCGCACGGGGGGGTCACCGCGTGGTGCGCTGAGCACGACGGCTACCGTGCGCTCAGTCCGCCCCTGCTCCACCGCAGATCCGTGCGACTGGCCAGCCGACTTCGACGACTCGAGATCGTCGACTGCCTCGAGACGACAGGAGGACATGCCGTCCGGCTGGCGTTCCACCTGGGCCCCGAGATCCACGCCCGGATGGTCGAACACAGTGTCGAGCTCACCTGGCTAGACGGCGTGTCGACTCGAAGCGCCACACTTTCCTTACCCCAGGGACTCGCTTGGTCGCTCTGGAGAGGTGAGACCGACCCGGTCCTCGGGTGGTATTCCTCACGTTTCGGAGAGAAGGAGCCGGCCTGGGCGGTCCTTGGAGGGGGAGCGTGCAGTCAGACCGGCTTGGACACCTATACAACGGTGCTCCAGTTCCATAGTTGAGCTCGGGCTCTGCCTGGTCATGGTCAAGAATGCCACTTCCCTTTGCCCTTCGGGTATCTGCGCCGCCTCGTCCTGCTCTAAGAGATCGTGGCGCCACAGCTGTTGAGCACCCGCACCCTCTAGTGCCTACCCGCGCGGGAATCGCCCGCTCTCCGGTCTCCGACTCCTCCCACCCTGTCGAGACGGCCGAACATCGCTCCCACCTGCGCATTGCTCTGAACCTGCTCACGGAAGACCCCCGTCAGCCGTCGGGCGCTCACTGGTGCTGGACGCGAATAGTGCCCGAAATGGCCAATCGCCTGCTGCCGGGCGAAGAGCTCCACCTAATGCTCAGTCCCTCGACGCGTCACTACTTCCCGGACTGCGGCGAGGCCGTTCACTATCTGACCTTCCCCTGGTCAAACGAGCATCGGGTCTTGCGGACGGCGAGCGAACATCTCGTGACGCCTTTTCGGCTCCCCCTCCGCCATATCGACCTACTGAGCACCGCCATCGCCCCGCTCGTGAATCCCACGCGCATACTGGTCATTCATATGAAGACGATGCATGCGTTCACCACTCCGGAATCGCTCGGCATCGCCGCTCGGACTTACCGCCGTCTGAACTATCAGCGCTCAGTCCGCATCGCCGACGCGGTCGTCGTCAACTCCAACAGTCTGCGTGCGGAGATCGATCAATATCTAGAAGTCGATCCTCAGAAAGTCAGCTTGATCTACGAAGCCGTCGACCATGACATTTTCACGCCCGGTAATCGAGATGCTGCTCGGATGCACTTGGCCTCACTTGGGATCTCCCGGCCGTTCGTGCTGTTCGTGTCATCCCTATGGCGCTACAAGAACTGTGATGGGCTACTGCGTGCCTGGAAGATGATTCGCCACGAACTCGAAGGCCGCCAACTGGTTATCGTGGGAGCCGAGCGCGACCAACGGTACGCAGCCGAATTGCACGAGTTGACGATCGAGCTCGACATCGCCGATGACGTCGTCTTCGTCGGCGGTGTGCCCAACGAAGAGACCGTCCACTTCTACCGGGCGGCGGATCTCCTGGTGTACCCCTCGTTCAACGAGACGTTCGGCCTGCCGATCCTCGAGGCGATGGCGTGTGCGTGTCCGGTCGTCACATCTAACATCAGCTCGATGCCCGAGATTGCGGGTGGGGCGGCCATCCTGGCGGACCCTCACGATCCGAGCTCGATCGCTCGATCCATCCTCGATGGCACCGGTTTCGCAGCGCCCAGGCTCCGCACCGAAGGGCTCCGGCGGGCTCAGGAATTCACCTGGGGTGCCGTGGCCCAGGCGACTCTGGATGCCTATCGCCAGGCTGCCGAGCGGCGGCGGCGATGAACATCGGGGCAGCCGATGGCACTGGTTTGATCGGCTCGCCCGCGACTACTTGAGAGGACTGTCCCGCACCTTCTCACGAGGCGTCTTCGACAGCTTCCAGCAGCTGTACGGTAGGCGGACGTTGCGTCCCCTGAATCGATCGACGCACCGAGGACTGCATGCCCAGAATGGCAGCAAGGGTGACTGCACATGTCAGCACATTCGCCGTCGCGGCGCCGGTGACCCCGTAGGCGGCGGACAACACACACGCGGCCGTGACGGAGAAGGCCAATCTCCCCAGCTGCACTACGAAGAGAGGGCGCACTCGGCGTGTCGCGGTCAGGTTGAGAATCGCCCCCACACCGAAGGACGAGATCAGGGTTGCGATGGCGAACAGCCGTGCGCTCGCTGCATACGCGACGAACTCAGGGCCGTAGAGCGCCTTGATGAGCGTGGGCGCAGCAACCAGGATGGCAACAGCACATGCTGTTGCAGAGGTGACCCCTGCGCCGGTCACGAAGCGGGACACCCGTGCCATGCCGGTCCAGCCGCGCTCGGCGAGCTGCCGGGTCGCTTCAGGCAACCCGAAGCTGCCCCCGGCATTGATGACCACAGTCGTCGGCCCGACCACCAGTCCTTGCGCGGCTTTCAAACCTCCGAGCGCCGCCGGACCCAACATGACGCCCACCATGACCAGATAGAGCTGGGTTCCCCCCCAACTGGCCGCGCGCTCACTGGCCAACCACCGGCTCGTGGGCCACCGGGACCGGAGAAAAGCCGCACCCCCGCGGATCGACGGACGCACTGAGAACTGCCGGAGACCATAGAGAGCGGCTATTGCCGCCCCCAAACCCCAGGCCGAGATCACCGCGAACACCGAGTGCAGACCCATCAGGAAGACCGCCCCGAACGCCAGCGCCTGCACGGCGTTGAACAAGAGGTCGTTCACGAGTGACTTCCTCGGTTTCCCCTGCATGAAGCCGATCCATCGCCAGTAATCCTGCAGATCGAGCACGATGATCCACGGAGCAACCGCAAGCATGCCCATGCCGAATGTGTGCTGACCGACGACGAGGAGGGCCGTGCCGATAGCGGTGATGATGCATGTGGCCACCAGGCCGAGGGTCACATCTGCGGCAAATCCGCGGCGGATGAACTTCTCCTTCTCATCCCCGCGCATATCGCCCATGATCGCCATCGGGTCGGTGATCAGCGAGCGATGAATCGTGGTCAACAGGATCCAGATCGTGTATGCGAGAGCAAACGCTCCCAGCCCGACGGGACCGGTGATTCGCGCCACGATGACCCCGGTCGCGAAATTGGATGCCGATGCCACGCATTGGTCGGCCATCGTCGTCGTGGCTCGGTTGGCCGCACCACGGCTGAGGTGCAACCGCGCTCCGAACCGCGTAGCAGACATACTTCGTCACCGGTCTCGGTTAGCGCGAGCAAGAGACTCGCTGGCCAGGATGCGCGCCATTGATGTTGGGGTCGGGGGCGGACCGCCTTCGCATGGAACGCCCACAACGCACAGAGCACGTCATCTTCACGCAGATACGACGAGCGACCGCCGAACGTCGACCGCCACCCCCAACGGCGGTTGCAGTCTGTGAGGCCCTCCAGGGGCGCGCGATCCGTGGACGATCACGTCCTGGCCCAGGGACAGTCCCTGCCGCCAGTGGCCAAACGTCCTCCTTCGACCGTATCTTCTGCCCCCCTCGGAGCTCTATATAGCCGTTGACTTCACAGACGGTCCTGTGCGACAACCACGTCACCTGAGCCGGACTCGTCGACTCCATCACACTCTTCCCAGGACTCCGACTCAGTGTTCAACAGCGACCTACCTCAGCATCTCGAACGCGCCAGATCCACCGATGGCTCCTCAGACACTGCCTCCACCATCTCCGTGATCGTGGTGGCAGCCGAACGGCTCTTCCGCCTCGGGTTGGCTCGGCTTCTCGGCGAGGACGAACGACTGGATGTCATCGGCGTCTCCGACGGTGAACCCGAGCTGCTCGGCCTCTTGGCCGCCACATCCGTCGACGTCGTCTTGATAGACCTGGAGCTTTCACGGACCGACGGTATCGATCTCGTGCGCTCACTTGCTTTGGAATGCCCAATCACCAGATCGTTGGTCTTGACGTCCAATCCCGACTGGCGCGTCCGCCCGGCAATGATCGCGGGTGCTGCCGGCGTTCTCCTGAAGGACGCGTCCCCCGAAGCGATCAGGGCAGCGGTCGTCTCCGTGCATCTGGGGGATCAGGTTCTCTGCAACGAGGCTGCCCGATGGGTCCTGGGTGATGAACCTTCCATCCATCTGACCCAACGGGAGTCGGACATACTGCGGATGGTGGCTCAAGGCGCCAACAATGCGGAGATCGCAACGCAACTACAACTCGGCCAGAAAACTGTGCGCAACTATGTAAGCCGTCTCTACCACAAGCTCAACCTCAACAATCGCGCACAAATCGCAACCTATTACGCCCGCACCGAGCCCGTGCCTGATGCCAGCTGGAATGACATGGCGCCTGCCGAGAACGAGTCTTCGGTCCTCAGCCAGTGAACGAGGAAGAACCTCTCAACCTGCGAACGTCGCTTCACGAGATCTGGCGACGCCGGCTGATGGTCATCGTCGTGGCGATCATCTGTGGACTCGGTGGGCTCGCGTACGGACTCTTCAAGCCGGTGAAGGAGACCGCCATCGCCCTGGTTCTGCTCCCGCCGAGTACCGCATCGAACTCGTCGAACTCCGGCAATTCCGGTAACTCGGGTGCAGTGGGGACCGACATCACCACCGACGCCGTTATCGCAAGAAGCACGCCGGTCCTGGCTGCGGCGGGGGCCAAGGTGTCTCCGCCACTCGGAGCATTGGAAGTCAAGAAGCTCTTGACGGTGACGCCGCTCAGTGCGCAGATCCTTCAGATCGAAACCCAGTCTCCAGCGAGTAGGTACGCCGTGCAGTTGACCAATGCTGTGGCCGAGAGCTACGTGGACTACATCGGCCAGTTAGAAGCGAGCACTGCGGAAGCTGGGGTGGCTGTCCTGGAGCACGAATCAAGTCTGCTCACCCAACAGATCAAGGATCTACAGGATCAGATCGACACGGTGTCTGCCCGTATCAGCTCTGAGGGAGCGAGTTCGAGCGCCGGACAACAGGACACCGATCTGTTGGGCTCACTGAGGAGTCAGCAGAATCAAGTCTCACTTCAACTCAACGGCGTCACCAACCAGATCACGAATGCTCAACTTGAGAGTGGCTCAACGACGAGCACCACGCGGATACTTCAAAGAGCTACTGTCCAGCCGGCATCCAGGTACGCTCTCCCCATCGAAGCCGGCATCATCGGCTTTGCCGCCGGACTGTTGGGTAGTTCGGTGTTCGTGCTCGTTCGCCTCCAACGCGGGCGACGCCTGCGACTCCGAGATGAGATTGCCCGTACCGCGGGCGCCCCGGTCATCGCCTCGCTCGAAGCTCCGAGCTGCACTACCCCTTCGGCGTGGCGGGACTTTCTCGAAGGGCGACCGCGTGCCACCAGCGAGTGGGCTCTGCGACATCTCCTCCACTCTCTTCTGAACGGCAGCGGCCCAACACCAGCTGTCCGGGTGATCTCGTTTGCTGGCGACTCAGCAGCCCTGACCACCGGTCCCCGACTGGCACTGCATGCGGCCGTCTCAGGTCTCCGGACCTCACTCGTACCAGAGGCCACCAGCTGGTCCGAAATTCCCTCGCTTGCGCCCCTGCGGGCAGCATTCACCGGGACCGAGCCCGTGGGCCGAGGGTTGCCCTTTGCGGTCGGGCTGAAGGACGCAGATGAAGATCCGCCCGGTCTCCTCGTCTCACTCATGGTCTTCGATGGCAACTCGGCGACTCTCACCCCGACCGACGCCATGACCCTTTTGTCACTCTCTTCGAACTTCGTCACAGGGGACGATCTCGCTCACCTAGCGCTGCAAGCTGCCGACAGCGGGTCGGGTCTGCAGGGCGTCGTGGTGGTGAACCCAGACTCGACCGACAATACGACCGGCGTGATCATGGAGGACACGGTCCGTCTGCTCTCTTCCCGTGCACGTGCCAAGGTCGATGACAGCGAGCCGGTCGGTCTGGGGGCACGGACAGGCAAGGTGAGCGCCGCGCCGGGATCACCCCCACTCGGAGAACGCTGATGGAAACACCGCCACTCGGTGATGACCCCGTCCTTGGTCCGATGATCGGCCTTCGCTCCTTGATGGCGACGATACGACACAAGCGACGGATCTGGCTGATCACCGGCCTCGTGGGTCTTGTCGTCGGTGCGAGCCTCCACCTGGTGATTCCCCGCAAGTCCACCGCAGTAACCGATCTCTACCTGGTCGTACCCGCCGGCGCGGATCCGCTGCAAGTGATGGCGAACAACGTGTCTCTTCTGGACACCGAGGTGGTTGCGCAACAGGCGATCACTGAGGATCACCTTCACGTGACTCCGCGCACCTTGCTCTCGGATTACACCGGTCTCTCGATCAGTGACAACATCCTGTCGATCAAGTTCAGCGGACCATCCCAGATCGAAGCCGTTTCGGGCGCCAGGGCCGTGGCCCGAGCATTCCTCGCAGTCCAGGCCAGAGAGCTGGGCCTACAAACTGGCGCGCTAGTTAGCGGTCTTCAATCTCAGATCTCCTCCCTCAACGTCGAGATCGACGGCCTGAATACCAAGATCAACAACCTCTCCGATGCAACGCCCGACACCCAATCGAGTAGCCAACTGACCGACCTTGTCAACCAACGAGGCGAGGACGAGTCCCAGGTGTCCCAGTTACAGACTCAGGTTCAACAAGCGCTCCTGAACGAGCAGTCCACCGACCATGCCAACAACGTCCTTGACCCGGCAGCGGTGGTTCCGGTATCCGCGAAGAAAGTATTGCTCATAGACGGTCTCTCAGGACTGGTAGCCGGTATCGCCGTGGGTCTGGTGGCGGTGACCTTCGGCGCGCTGCTCTCCGAGCGGCCGCCTGATCGCTCGACCGTCGCAGAGACTCTCGGCGCCCCGGTCGAGTTGAGCATGGACCGCTACCGCGGTCCGCGCGTGATGCGCAGACGTCGGTTGTATCGTCGCATGAGACGGCCGAATTCGTCCGTGCGCATGATCCAGCGTCGGCTGCGCGGCCATCTCGAATCTGCGCCTGGATCAGCGTTAGCCGTGGTCTCGCTCGAAAGTTCCGAACACGCGGCCTTGGCGTCGGAACCGGCGGCGCTAGCGGTCGGTGCGTTGGCACTCGCATTGTCTTTGGAGGGACATCGGGTGGTCGTGGTCGACGCTGCCAACGACCGACCCCTCGCTTCGATCCTCGGTCTCCCGACCAAGCCCTCCGCCATGGTGACGTTCCGGCATCGTGTTGCGGTATGCCCTCCCGTAAGGGTGATCGTGGCGCCGGAGGACCCATTGCAGATGGCTCAGAAGCCACCTCCCGATGACGCCGACGTCCTTCTGGTTCTGGCCTCCCTCGACGCCGCGTTCGGTGCGGAGCACCTCGCTCCGTGGGTGACGGACGCAGTCATGGTCCTCTCCTCTCGGGGGATCACCCTCACCCGTATGGAGGCCAGCCGGGAGATGTTGCGTGAGGCCGGGATCTCCCTGCGCTCCGTCATCCTCCTGGGCGCGGATCCCCAAGACGACAGTTCCGGTGCTCTCCGTCCCGTGGATCTCCGATTGACCTCGATGAGAACAGCGGAACCCTCGAACTAGGCGGATCGTTCGTGGAGACCGCGGTAGGCATCGACAGTCAGCGCAGTGGCCGGCGACGCGACTCGCGCCTCCGTCGGGTCTTCGTCATATGGGCCTTGCTCTTCTTCAACGCGCTCACCCCCGAGCAAGGGACTCTTCTGCCCATCCCGCACAGGATCGCCCAGCTCATCACCCAGAGTGCGCTGTTCATGGCTCTCGTGCTGGCCGTGACTATCAATCCCCGAATGCGAATGCGGCCGAACTGGTTCCTCGGGCTCTACACCGTGCTCGCAATCAGCTCGCTCATGATGAGTGTTCGTCTCGTCGGCCTGGGGACCGAATACCGAAGTTTCCGATTGCTCGTGTTCCTCTTCGTGCTGTGGCTGCTCACCCCATGGTGGGGCAGGCAAGACCTGGTCGTGCTGCGCGGTCAGATGCGCGTCATCGCGCTCATTCTGGGCTCGGTCGTCCTAGGCCTCTTCATCTCGCCCGGGAAGGCGTTGCCCGAAGGCCGTCTGAGTGGCACGATCTGGCCGATCTGGTCGACACAGGTTGCGCACTTCGCGGCTGAAGTCGCTGGCCTGACGATGTTGCTCTGGTTGTGCCGCCTCATGTCTCGCCGTTCCGCCCTCATGGTTGCACTGCCCGCGCTGGCCATTCTCGTGCTGACCCACACGCGCACAGCCCTCTTGGCCATGATCGTGGGTCTGCTCGTTGGGGGGACAAGTTTGTTCCTCGCAAAGCGACGAGTGCGTAGGACGTTCGCCACGGTTCTGCTCGTAGTCGTAGTTGTCGGAATTCCGGCGTCACCGCTTCTGACGCACTGGTTGGCTCGAGGAGAGAGCAGCCAGAACCTTCAGAATCTGACCGGTCGCACCAAGGCTTGGTCGGCAGCGCTCTCGATCCATCGACCAACCACCAACGTGATCTTCGGAAGCGGGCTGACGAACGACGCTGTGAACGGTTCGTCGGACCCGGCGGAGAACGGATTGCCCATTGACAGCAGCTGGATCTCGATCTACCAGGACCAGGGGATCGTCGGAGAGGTGCTGGTCGGTGCCATCTTCCTGGTCCTGCTGCTGACGACTCTCTGCCGGGCACGGGGACCCACGCGGGCATTGGCGCTCTTTCTGATCGTCTACTGCCTCATCGCCGGCTTCAGCGAAAGTGGGCTCGGCGGAGCGTCGCCCTACCTTCTCGACCTGACCGTTGCCGCGTCACTCGTGACCTTCCCATCCGCAACGGGAACGGACCTGATGTTTGACCTGAAGTTGCCAGATGTTCCACATCAGCAGGGACAAGCTGGGAGGTATCAGACTGCCCATGCCGCCGCCGCGGGAACGGAAGGAAATAGCCACCTTCCTGGACCGCCTTACTGCTGAACACCTCGCCTTGCTGGAGCCTCGGGCTCCAGATCGAGCTACTCAATGAGCGGCGTCACACTCTCATTACAGCTGCAGTAATCGGTGAACATGACATTCTTGGCGTACGAGCGTGAGCGTCGACGAGCGCCTCTTTGAGGATGCCATTTGAGGTGACGTGCCGTCCTCACGCTCACACTTCGACACGGTCCTTGGGCTAGATACTGCCCGGTCGATCTTGGCATCACGATCCACCTCCCGTACTTCAAGGCTCCCCATGGGCTGACTCCAGCCCTCGCACGGCTGTACGCCGACAACCGCGTCACGGTCACCCGCCGGTTCCCCTACGACGCAAACTCCCACAAGACGATCGACCTGGCCCTCGTGGTCAACGGCGTCCCGACGGCGACCGCGGAACTGAAGAACCCGCTCACCGACCAGAACGTCGAGCACGCGATCCACCGGTACCGAGCTGACCGGGACCCCGCCAATCTCACCCGGGGTCCCAATCGGCGGGATCCAGGAGGGCATAGATGCGGGCGGTCAGAAAATGGGGGTGTCCCATACCACCCGCTGGGTGAGACGCTTTCGCCTCGGGATGCGAGACTGTCAGCATCAGCAGGCCATGGCTGCGGAGAGGACCGTAGATGACGCCGACAGAGCTGCTCTGGCAGATCGTCGCCAACGGACGCAACGGGATTCTGGCCACGATCAATCAGGACGGAACCCCACAGTTGTCGAACATCTACTATCTGTCGGACCCTGCCACCGAGGTCGTCCGCTTCTCCACCACCTCGATACGGATCAAGGGTCGCAACCTCCTTCGGGACGCCCGGGCCGCACTCCACGTTGCAGGATCGGACTTCTTCAACTTCGCCGTCGTCGCCGGCTGGATCACCGTTGCCGTGCCCCAGCGGCCCGACGACGAGGCCGTCGATGACCTCTTCGAGATCCATTCCGGGCTCGGGGCGGTCTCTGAGCGCAACGGCTTCGGCCAAGAGATGCTGAGCAACCAGCGCATGGCAGTACGACTCCACGTTGAGCGCATCTACGGCCAGATCCTCGACCGATCAAGAGGAGGGATTTGATCACCATGGACAAGGGCGACCTGGAACGACTGCGGGCCGATGTGCGGTATCTCATGGACCGCACCGCGATCCTTGATTGCATCTCGGCTCACGCCCGGGGACACGACCGTCACGACTCGGAGCTGATCACGAACGCCTACCACCCCGACGGGATCGACGAGCACGGCAAGGTCGTCAACCCCGGGCCGCAGTACGCGGCGTGGATCAACCCCGTCCATGCCGCTGGGTCACAGGTCCACTCGCACAACATCAGCACCCACACCTGCGAGATCGACGGCGACACGGCCCACTGCGAGAGCTACGTCCTGGTGTGCCTCCTCGATCACGATGGGCTGACAGCTCGGGTCATCAGTGGCCGCTACATCGACCGCCTGGAAAGGCGAGACGGACGGTGGAAAATTGCCCTCAGGCGTTCGACAGTGGAGCTGGCGTTCACCGCCGATGCGTCGATACTGCAGAGCGAGCTGTTTAAGGATCAGGGTTACCCAAGGGGGACTCGTGACCGCCGAGACCCTTCGTACCAGCGGCCCCTGAGCCTGGGGCCCGACTCATCCGATCGCAGGTCAAGCTAGAGCGGTCGTGCGTGTCACAGACCCGTCAGTTCAGTGAGCGACGTTGAGCAATAGAGCATGGGCACCTTTGACGATGGCTCACTGCACATCGACTTCCCCGAGCGAGTCGTTTCGGGGATGCCTTACGGCTGACCCAGAACTCGACATCTGCAAGCGAACGCGAGCAACCCCACGCGCAGCCAGGACCGTTCGCTGGGCGGCGAACAACCTCAGGCGGCTCTGAGCCCTACGCCGGCAGACGCAACTGCCCCAACGACGCTTCCTCCTTCACGGTCTCGAGGTCACCTGCCAGGCGCAGGTTCTCTGACCGGAGAAGCTGTATCTCGGAGCGATGCGCTTCGTGACGCTCATGGTGCATGCTCCAGACGACGCCCACGATGACGGGGAAGGTCGCTGCGGCGAGCCCCATCAGAATCAGGACCACACCAAAGGGTGGAATAGCCATACTTTTTCCCCCACAGCGGAGTTGGTAGCAAAGCACCCCAACCATCTCTCGACTGCTCAAGAAAAAGTGTGTGCTCCTCGAACAGCAGTGTCAATTCTTAAAGGTCTCGACTGTAGGAACGATAGATACTCAGCACTTCACGTCCGGCAGAAGTCGGGGGCGTGGAGCGACGCGTAACGGCCCCCGGGTGGCGAAACCGGGGGCCGTTCGCTGAAGGCGGCGCATTGCCCGCCTCTAGAGGCTACCGCGACACCTCCCAGGCCATGCCGAGCATCTTGTTGATGAGCCGTGTCCACTGAGCCGTGTAGTCGTCGAGAACCACGCCCACGGCTTCGGCCAAGTCTGCGTCCCGACCGAGCGATTTTCGACGCAATCGGAGCGAAACTCTCTTGCCGGGGTTGTTGGCTCGTAGGCGCAGGCGTAGCCTTCGAAGTCGCGGCCCCCAGATCGGGCCGACCAAGGAGGTGGTGGACATGGCCGTCGTGTCCGTGACCACGCTGACCGTCAAGCCTGACCGGTACGAGGCGTTCTTGGAAACGACTCGCAAGTCCAAGGCGCTCTTGGAAAGATGCGGAGCTCAAAACGTCCGGCTCATTGCCGCCCTCTCCGCCGGAGAGGCTTCGGGGAGTGTGGCCTTGACCTGGGAGGCGGGCGATTTCGGATTACAGGGGGCGGTGATGGATCGGTTCTTTAGGGATCAAGAGGGCTTGGCCCTCATGATGTCGAGCAACACGTTGGAGGGTCCGACCGCAGGATTCCAGTCGTCGATCTGGGTGGACGTCCCGTTGTAACTGCCTCGACGGGCACGGGGTGGCAATCCTCGGGCCTTACCGTTTGGCTCTCACGCAGGCGAGTTCTTCCGGCGCGGCTTCGTCCACATGCCCCTGAGCGCGCCCTGAGCCGCCGCATCGAGGAGGCCCGCACCGGTCGGGTCATCTCGAGTGGACCGTCGATTCGAGTGGACCGTCGATGAATGGTTCTCCAGCCCGTGCGACGGCGAAGCGGCGAAGGATCGTCGCGGCCAGTGCAGTTCGAATACCAGTGAATACCAGTCATGAAGCTGCCCCGCGACTGGCCGACACCCCTGGAGCCTGAGGTCAGTTGGCGAGGCAGGCCGGCCGAAGCCCCTAGCCGACGGCTGGCGAGAGCGCGCTGCCTTTGACCATCTGTCACGGGTCACGATTTGGCTCCGTCGCTCGCCGGTGGCGCCTAGTCCCTGGCTCCTGATCCAGACTCCTCTTACCGGGACTTACACTGACCGAAACGTCGAGAACGGGGGACCCGATGCCAGTCAGCAAGCCACGAGATCTGCCCCGCGGAGGCGGGGGTCGTTGGCCGCTTTGCGGCACGGGATTCCGTTCCGTCCAGTGGGGTGACCTCGAGGTCGGCTACACCGAGACCGATGCGGGTGACCATACGCCTCTGTACCAGGGGCTGCCTGGCGACGTCTGCCCTTGCCCCCACTACGGCTACATGTTCAAGGGTCGCCTGCGATGCCGGTATCCCGGAAGCGACTGGCCCGACGAGGTGGCGGAGCAGGGTGACGTTTACTTCTTTCGGCCTGGGCACGTGCTGATCTACGAGGAGCCGAGCGAAGTGCTCGAGCTCAATCCCGCGTTCGCGCTCCAGTACATGATGGACCACATCGAGAATGTGGTGGCGCGCCTGGCCGATCCCTGAGCGTCGAATGGAGGTCAGCTCGACCGCTCCGCGAGCGCACCGGCCTACCTTCTTGGATCAACTCTCCCGTGGCCCCGAGCAAGGCCGTCCGAGTCCTCGTCCTCTAGCTCACGCGGCTAGTTCGCACGGGTCGTTCGCACGGCCGCAGCCACCATAAGTCTGGTCTTGACGTCAGACCGCCATCTCATGCAGCGCGCCGTCGGGCGTCGATGTTGCGCCAAAGGACCGCGGCATTGCCGTGAAGCACGAAGCGCCCTCAGCGCCGCCTCGGTAAGAGGGCTCCAATGAGCCAGAAGATGGGCAGAAAGATGCCGATGAGGAACATGACCCAATGCCCCCTCCTGATGGAGAGGATGCCCAAGCTGAGCAGCAGGATCAGATAGATGATGGCCCAAAGTCCCACAAAGCCACCACTGGTTACGTCGGCGAGCATTGCTCTCCTCTCTGGACGGGCTGATGAGCCTCTCGGAAAGGGCCCGCGGACTGCACCCGCCCTTCTGCCGGAAGAGGCGTTGCCAGGGGGCACCCGAGGTTGATCAGGTCCTGTTGTTCGCGGCTCAGACCCTAACTGCGGGGCGGCAGAGGGGCTACCAGGATTCGGGGAACTCGTGCCCTGGTCACCGGGTCGCGGTCGGCGCGTCCACCACCACGATCCAGCTCCGCAGATGGGAGGGCGGTGAACGCAGGGAGATCTGGAACCGGTTCACCAGGGCATCACCTTTGGCGTCCGAGCGTGAGGGGCCCGGTCGCCCACTCCCGAAAACCAAGAGGTTCAGCAGCCGCGCGCGGCGAGCGCCTGGGCCCTGAACGACTTGACCCAGTCCTCCCAGACACCGACCAAGACCGTCTCGTCTCGCCCGATGGCGTTGTCCCAGGCACTGTCCGTCGCCGCGATTTCCTGCTGGTCCTGTGTGCTCAACGCAGCCAGGGCACTTCTGTCCGTGCTGACGCCAGGTTGCGCAGTCACGGCGTCAAGGGCCCGCACGTAGGTCGCGCACGCCTGGTCGTGGCGCACCCGCTGCTGATGGGAGTGGTACGCGAGGACACCAGCACCAACCGCCAACACGGCAAGCATCAACACGCCAATCCGCCACACCACCAGCTCAGAGGCTATCCGCAGCAGGGTGATTCTTGCAATGGGGGATGGAAGAACGCCGGAGGCGAGCCCGCGCACGGTCGGCGGCGGCAGCGATCCCCATCGTCATGGTCCCGACTCGGGTGCTCGAGCCTCGTGGACGCCGGCTCCGGCCACGGCCATCCCGGCGTTGCGCCCGGAGAACACGCAGTCGGCCAACGAGAGCCCGCTGACGTAGCTGCGCGACGCCACGCCGGCCGCGCACCGGCCGACGGCGTACAACGCAGCGATGGTGGTGCCGTCGGGTCGACGGACCTGCTGGTCCTCGTCGACGTCGATGCCGCCCAGGGTGATGCACGGCGCGGGGAAGATGAAGCTGCCGAGATGACAGGGCACGGCCGCCCACGGCCCGGGACCGAGGGTTCGGACGAGCTCGGCTGGCTTCCCCAGGTCGTCGGGCAGGCCTCTGCTGGCCCGCTCGTTGTACGCGGCAACGGTGGCCTCGAGCATGTCGGGCGGAACGCCGATCCGCCGGGCCAGCTGCCCCAGGGTCGGCGCCATGACCCGGTTCAGGTAGAGGTTGATGGAGCCGAACAGCCGGGTGAAGACGATGTGGTTGGCACGCCCGCTGAGCAGCTCACGGAGCGGCCGGCTGTGTAGCGGCGCGGCTGTGTGGATCTCGGCGCGGACCTGCCGGCGGGTCGCGGCGTCGACCACGAGCCAGGCGCGTCCACCGCGCTCGGCGATCCGGGCCGTCAGGGTGGCTGCGTAAAGGCTCTCGTCGCAGATTCGCCGACCCTCGGGGTCGACGAGGATCCCCACGCTGAAGGCGGCCGGCGGTGCGTAGAAACGTGAGGCGCCGCAGTGGTCCATCAGGCGCACGGCCCCCCCGGCGGCCTCGGCGATGGTGATGCCCGACCCGTCGTCGCCTGGAGTGCCCAGCGGCATGGCCCGGGCGAAGGTGGGGGCCGCGGCTTCCATCAGATCGCGGTTGTACGAGAAGCCGCCGGTGGCCAGCACGACCCCGAGCCGGGCCGAGAGGGCAACTCTCCGGCTGTGACGCTCCTCAAGGCGGTCCACGGCAGTGACCAGCCGACGGGGCACGCGACGGAGCAGCGCCCCGGCTAGGTCCATGAGCCGGTAGGCGGCGGTGTGGAGCACGCGGGTGAGGGGGTCGGTCCCCAGGACGAGCACCTCCACGCCGCACACGCGCCCGTCCGCGTCCTGCGCCAAGTCGACCAGGCGGGCGGGCACCCGCACGTCCACCCCGGCGGCGGCGGCCGCCCGGTGGAGCGCGGCCACCAAGTCGTGCCCGGTCATGCCGGCGCCGGCAACCCGATGACCCCGGGGGACGGCTGGCACGCTCCCCGCGTAGTGCTTTTCGTTCCCGGAGTAGTACAGCCCGGTGTCGTTGTCGACCGGGACCACCGCTTTGGCCGGGTCGAAACCCATCGGCACCGACACGCCATGGGTGGTCAGCCACCCATGGTCCTCGAGGCTCCGCTCGCAGAAGCGGCGGAGGCGAGCATCGTCCACCGGCACGCCCTCTTCAAGCGCCAGGTAACACCGCATCTGCTCGGGATCGTCGTCGAACCCGGCGGCGCGCTGCTGCTCGGTGCCACCGCCCGAGTAGAGGATGCCGCCGCTGCGGGCCGACGCACCGCCGCGGCCCCACCGGTCGACGGCCACCACTCGGGCCCCGCGCTCGGCCGCCTCGATGGCGGCCACCGTTCCGGCCACCCCGAGGCCCACCACCACCACGTCGGCCTCCTCCTCGACGTCGGCCCACGGCCGCTCGGAGGTCATCGGCGGCCCTTCGCCGCCCCGGAGATGGTCGGGGTCATCGAGTCGAGCCGCCAGGAGCCGATCTCGGTGTAGGCGATGGAGCCAATCGGCGACGACGTCGAGAGGTGGTAGTTGCGGATCTCGCGGAGGGGCATACCGGTCGACGTGGCAAACCACCACTCCTCGTCGAGCGTGCCCGACTGGCCGCCAGTGATCTTCTGGTGACGGGTCATGACGACGGCCTGAACCCGTTTGCCACCGACATCGACGGTGGTCACGCCGACGATGGTCACCGGCCCGGAGGCCGTGCTGACGCCGGCTGCCGCCGTGTTGGTGCCGGTGCAGCTGTGGGAGTAGACGGCACCCGCACGTGGCTGCTCGACGACGATGGGGCTCGGCGGGTTGCAGGTGAACTTGGCCAGGTTGGTGACCGATGTCAGTCCGAAGTTGAAGGTCAGCGAGTTGCGCTGAGCCATGAGGAGAAGCCGGCCGTCCTTGGGGCAGAAGTCGTACTCGTGCCAGTGCGCCGTGTTGTAGTCGATGTGCCAGCGCCAGCAGCCCTTGGGGAGATAAGAGACGGTGACCGGCATCACCGCGCTGTCGTCGATGGTGTCGGGCGGCACGGCGATCTGCTCGAAGCCCGAGCCTGACGCCCGGTAGACGCCAGCGGGCGGGAGTGCAAAGGCCCGTGGTGTCGGCGTGGTGGTGGTGGTGGCGTGGAACGAACGACCGGCCGAGTTCAGCGATCGTGCGCCCGGCGTGGAGCGCAGCCAGTAGCTGACCAGGGGAACGGCCACCAGGGCTACCAACACGGCGACGGCTGCGACGACCGCCGTGCGGACCCGGCGGTGGCGTTTCGGGGGCGGTGCAGCCACCGATGCGGCCACGACTGGTGGCATCTCGGTCACCGGCTGCTCGGCCACGCGAACATCACCCCCTGCCTCTACGCCGCCGCAGACCCACCCGGCGGCGGCCCGTGGTGGCGAGCGTAAGCCCGTGTCTCCCGGGCCGACAGGGCCGGAAGTCCGCGCGCGCCTGGCCGGGTCGCACCGCGGTGCGCACGTACGCTCAAGGTGTGGAGGGGCCGCGGACGGAGTCGCCAGGGACAGTGGTGGTGACCGGGGCCAGCGGTTTCGTGGGCGTCAATCTGGTGCGGCGGTTGCTCGGTGACCGGTGGCATGCGCGCACCATCGACCGGCGGCCGGTCGTCGGCGTCGACCCGGCAGCCGTCGAGCACACCCTGGCCGACGTCCGGAACAAGGCGGCCGTGAAGGCGCCCATGGTCGGTGCGGACCTGGTGTTCCACCTGGCCGCCAAGATCACGCTGGCCAGCGTCGACCCCGAGGCATGGGAGGTCAACACCGTTGGTCCGCTCACGGTGGCCAGAGCTGCCCTCGAGGCAGGCGTGCCTCGCCTGGTCCATTGCTCCTCGGTGCACGCGTTCGACTTGGTCCGGTCACGTCCTCACCTCGACGAGCACAGCCCCCGGTCGACCGAGCCGGACCGGCCCGTCTACGACCGCTCCAAGGCGGCGGGAGAGTCGGCCATCCGCGGGGTCGTCGACGACGGCCTCGACGCCACCATTGTCAACCCAACGGGCATCATCGGCCCGGCCGACTTCGGGCCTTCTCGTATCAACGCCGTCATCGACCAGGCAGCACGGGGCCACCTGCCGGTGGTGGTGAGGGGCGGGTTCGACTGGGTCGACGTGCGCGACGTGGTCGAGGCGCTAGTCGCCGCCGCCGAGGGGGGACGGCGGGGCGAGAGCTACCTGCTGCCGGGCCACCAGGCGACGGTCCTGCACCTTGGTCGTCTCGCTGCCGGCCTGAACGGCCATCTGGGCCCGGTGGTCGCCCTGCCGGCCGGTCTGGCCCGGGGGCTAGCGCCGGTGGGGGAGCGGGTCGGACGGCTGCTCCACTCCGAGGCGTTCACGCCGGCCTCCATCGGGACGCTCCTCGACGACCCCATGGTCGACGGGACGAAGGCGGCCGCCGAACTCGGTCATCGGGCGCGACCCCTCGAGGACTCGGTGCGCGACACCGTTCGGTGGTTCGAGGGCGTGGCCCGCCCATGAGCCCCCTCCGGCCGGGGCGGCCGCGTCGGATCGTCGGACGACGCCCCGCGGTTGTGGCCGTTACCCAGGACCCTGGGCCTTCGCCCAGGCCGCGTCGAGCGCCGCTCGGGCCGCTGTCGCCTTCGGGTGTCCGGCGTAGACGGCGAAATGGACCACGAACTCACGGAGCTCGTCGATCGAGATGTCGCCCGTGCGCAGCGCGGCGCCAAGATGTGTCTCCATGGCGACGGGGGCCCCGGTCATGCACGCGCACGTGATGGAGATCCATCGACGTTCCTTGCGGGTCAGACCGGGCCGGGTCCAGATCTCGGCGAATACCTGTTCGATGACCACGTCCGCCACGTAGTCGGCGCCGCGCTCGGGCGCCGGCATCCCCGTGACGTCGGCGAAGACCTCGGCGCCGCGCTGCCAGCGCTCGTCGGTCGTCATGCCGTCCCCTCGAGGTGCTCGATCTGAGACCGCAAGAAGGCATCCGTGTCGGTCGCGTGCCGTCTGACCATCGATTCGGCCAAGGGGTCCGTTAGCACCAGGAGCCGTTCATCGAGGATGCCACGCACCACCAGCTCGGCAGCCTGCTCGGCGCTGATCACGGGAAGCTGCGGCGGTTGAACGGGGGTCGGCGGACCGTACTCACGGATCTGCTCGACGATGTTCGTGACGACACCCGCTGGACAGAAGCAGGTCACGCCCACTCCGCGTGGTCGGAGGTAGAGCGCCAGCGCTTCGGTCAGCGCGACGACACCGGCTTTGGTGGCCACGTACGGCAGACGGTCGTAGGCATAGGGGAACAGGCCCGCCGTCGATCCGGTGGTCACCACGTGACCGTGTCGCTGGTCCAGGAGGGCGGGGAGAAACGTGCGAAGTACGCGCACGGTTCCCAGCAGGTTCACGTCGATGATCGACGACCAGGCATCCATCGGGATCTCCAGGGGAGCACCCTTGGCGATCACGCCGACATTGCTCATGACGATGTCGACCCGTCCGAACCTCGCGAACGCGCTCAGGCCCAGCGCAGCCACCTCCTCTTCGTTGGTCACGTCGCACCGCGCTCCTTCGGCGCTTCCCCCGAGCGCCCGGATCTCGTCGGCCACTGCCAACGCCCGCTGATGGTCGAGGTCGCTGACGAGCACAGCCGCTCCTCGAAGAGCCAGGGAATGCGCTGTAGCGCGCCCGATTCCACTGCCAGCACCGGTGAGTACGGCTACCGCCCCGTCGACCTCCGTCACAGTCCGCGTTCGCTCAGGCTCGTCGGGCGATGGTCAACGTCCACGGGAGCACTGTTGTGGACGTCTGTCGGGCCTGTCAACGATGGTGTGCCACAGCGCTCCACGGGGAGGTTCTCTTCGCACTCAGATGCTTCCCGCTCGGGGATCGTCGCGACCGAACGGTCAGGTCCAGCGCCGTGTGGCCATGGCGCGGCGCACGCGGGCTTGGGCCATCTCGCGGGCGGCGTCGAGCGGGAGTGTGCCCGAGGAGGCGGCCCGCTCGAGCACCTCGGTGACGTTGGCCCGGATGCGCTCCTCGATCGTGGCGAAGGCCTCCGTCCGCGTGCCGTGGGCGTACTCGACCGCCGCGCAGATGACGCCCCCGGCGTTGGCGATGAAGTCGGGCAGGGACACGATGCCCCGGCGATGGAGGCGTTCTTCGGCTTCGCGGGTCACGCCGATGTTCGCCCCCTGGGCGACGATCCGAGCCTGGAGGCGGTCCACGTTGTCGGCCCGGACGGCGTCCGGCCGGGCAGCCGGTATCCAGATGTCGCAGTCGACGGCGACGAGCTCGTCCCGCTCGATCTGGTCGACTCCCGCCAGGTCGCGCAGGCTCCGCCCGGCGGCCTTCGCCTCCGCCAGGGCGCCGATGTCGAGCCCAGCCTCGTCGACCACGGCGCCCGAAGAGTCTGAGGCGGCCACCAGCCGGCAGCCGCGCTGGGCGAGGAACCGCGCCGCATGCCTCCCGACCGCGCCAAATCCCTGGACGGCGACACGGGCGCCGTCGAGCTCGAGACCGGCCCGGGATGCGGCCACCTCGACGGCGACGGCCAATCCGAACCCCGTCGCCCCCAGGTCGTCGAGCGGGATGCCTCCGAGCTCAGCCGGCAATCCGACCGCCCGCCCGATCTCGTCGCGCACCCAAGCCATGGCCTTTTCGTCGGTTCCCATGTCGGGGCCCGGGATGTAGTCCCGCAGTTCGGCCATGGCACCCGCGAAGGCACGGACGAGCCGTTCTTTCGCATCGGGGTCCATACGCGGATCGGCTCGGATGACGCTCTTCGCGCCGCCATGGGGGAGACCGGCCGCCGCGTTCTTGAGGGTCATGGCGCGGGCCAGCGCGTAGCACTCGGCTGCAGTGACGTCCGGAGCCATGCGCGTGCCGCCGACGGCCGGACCCGCCGCCACGTTGTCGATGACGACCACGGCCCGCAGTCCGGTGGTGCGCTCGGTCAGGTGGACGACCTTGGCCGGTCCGAGGTCGTCGGCGAAGTGAAAGGGGTCGCTGGTCTCGCTCGGCAGGGAGGGTGCCGCGTTCGCTGAGGGGTCGGCCATCTCGCTAGTGCCTTCTTCCTTCGGTTCAGGTGGGGGACTGTAGGTCGGCGAGGAGCGCCCCGAGAAAGCGGGCGGCCTCGACGCCGGTGACGACTCGATGGTCGAAGGTCAGTGAGATCGGCATGGTCGCCCGCACGGTAGCGCTCCCGGCCCTGGCTACGACGGCGTCGTGCACGCGGCCGGCGCCGACGATGGCGACCTGTGGCGGCACCACGACGAGCTCAGCGAACAGGCCGCCGTGCATCCCGAAGTTGGACAGGGAGATTGTGGCGCCGGTGAGCTGCTCCTGGCGTATCGACCGGTCCGACACCGCAGCCACGAGTCGGTCGAGCTCGGCTCTGAGGTCGGACGCGTCACGACGGGTCACGTCGCGCAACACCGGGACGAACAAGCCATCCTCGGTCTCCACCGCGACGCCGACGTGCACCTCGTCGTGCATGCGACGGCCCTGGTCTGGTCCTAGGTAGTGGGCGTTGAGGGCGCGTACCGCGGCGGCGGCGGCGCCGACGGCCCGCAGCAGGCGGACCGTGGGATCGGTGTTCGTCGCCCACTCACCCAGGTCGGCCACCTCGTGCACGGTGGCCGGCACGACGGCACGCTGCGCCCGCTCCATGGCTGCTGCCATGGCCCGCCGCACGCCGCGCAGGGGTTCGACGTGGGCGTGGTCCGCCGCCGCGGCCTCGACGTCCGCGCTCGTGACGACGCCGCCCGGGCCTGAGCCGGTCACGGTGCCGAGGTCGACCCCGAGGCGGCGCGCCAGCGCCCGCACGGCCGGGCTGGCCCGCCGGGCTTCGTGGGACTCGGGCAGGTGGCCCACGACCGCGCCCGCGTCGGTGGCTGCGGCCTCGTCGAAGGTGACCAGGGGCGAGCCGACGGCGACCATGTCGCCGGGCGCGCCGTGACGCTCCGCCACCGTGCCCGCATGGGGAGAGGGCACCTCGAGCACCGACTTGTCGGTCTCCACCGAGACGAGCGGTTGGCCGGGCACCACGTGGTCGCCTGGCACCACGTGCCACTCGACGATCTCGGCTTCCACCAGGCCCTCGCCGAGGTCGGGCAGGACGAAGACGCTCACGAGAACTCGAGCACCCGGCGGGCCGCGGTCACGATGCGCTCGACATCGGGGAGGTAGGCAGCCTCGAGCCGCGACAGGGGGACGACGGTGTCATAGCCGGTCACCCGCACCACAGGCCCCAGGAGGTCGGTGAGCCCCTCGTCGGCCAGGAGGGCTGCGATCTCTGCGCCGATCCCACCTGAGCGCGCCGCCTCGTGCACGACGACGCACCGGCCGGTTCGCGCCACCGAGGACACGATGGTGTGGGCATCGAGTGGCTTGAGCGTGCACACGTCGATGACCTCGGGCCGCACTCCGTCCTCTGCCGCCAACACGTCTGCCGCTTCGAGCACTTCGCCGATCGTGGCGCCCCAGGACACGAGTGTGATGTCAGCACCTCGACGGAGCAGCGCGCAGCGGTCGAGCGGCAGGGTCTGGCCGTCGTCGACGACCTCTTCTCGCAGCGAGCGGTATCTGCGGGCCGGCTCCAAGAAGACCACCGGGTCGGGGTCGGCGATGGCTGCCAGCAAGAGGCCGTAGGCGCGTGCCGGCGAGGAGGGCAGCACGACGCGCAGCCCCGGGATGTGGGCCAGCAGCGCCTCGGTGGCCTCCGAGTGGTGCTCGGGGGCCGCGATCCCCCCACCCCAGACGCTGCGGATGACCATGGGGCAACTCAGCCGGCCCCGGGTCCGGTTGCGTAGCCGGCTGGCGTGGTTCACCAGCTGGTCCAGACCAGGGTAGAGGAAGCCCAGGAACTGGAACTCGACCACAGGTCGGAACCCTTGCGCGCCGAGGCCCACCGCCAAGCCGCCAAAGAGGGCTTCGGACAGGGGCGTGTCGATGACGCGTTCGGGGCCAAAGCGGGCCAGGAGGCCTTCGGTCGCCCGGAAGACCCCTCCGTCGGTGCCGACGTCCTCGCCCAGCACCAGGACCGTGTCGTCCTCCTCCATGGCCCGGGCCAGGGCGGTGCGCACCGCCTCGACCAGCGTCAGCTCAGCCACTGTCGGTGACCACGCGCTCGCCGGGGAAGCGACGCGCCACCTCTTCCCGCTGTGCCACGAGTGGGCGTGGTACCACGGCGTAGAGGTAGTCGAACATGACCGTGGCCGGTGCCGGCTCCGCCGCGAGGTACTCCTGCACGGCCGACTCGACCTGGTCCCTGACCTCGGCGAGAAGGCGCTCCTCCTCCTCGCGACCCCACCAACCCTGCTCGACCAGCAGGGTGCGGACCCGGGCCAGTGGTTCGAGACCCCAGTGCGCGCTGACCTCTTCCGCGTTGCGGTAGCGGCTTGCGTCGTCCGCCGTCGTATGGTCGGTGAGTCGGTAGGTGACGGCCTCGAGCACAGCGGGACCGTTGCCGTCCCGGGCACGCTCCATGAGGACTCCGGCGCGTTCACGCACAGCGATGACGTCGTTGCCGTCGACCTGCTCACCGTGGATGCCGGCCGCGACCGCCTTCTGGGCCAGTGTGACCGCCGCCGTCTGGGCCCATCGGGGCACCGAGATGGCCCACTGGTTGTTGTTGACCACGAACAGGACGGGGAGCGAACGGACGCCCGCGAAGTTGAGGGCTTCGTAGAAGTCACCCTTCGAGGTGCCACCGTCACCGATCACACAGACGGCAACCCGTGGCTCGCGCCGGAGTTGGAAGGCCATGGCGACCCCAGCCGCGTGCGATGCGTGGGAGCCCACCGGCACCGAAACGGGGAAGTCCTCCCGTGGTCCGGCGAAGTCGCTGCCCCGCTCGTCGCCGCCCCAGTAGAGCAGCAGCTCGACCAGGGTGACGCCCCGCCAGAACTGAGCTCCCTGCTCCCGGAACGAAGGCACCAGGACGTCGCGTTCGCGCATCGCCGAGGCCACCCCGACGGCAACCGCCTCTTGGCCGAGGGACGAAGCGAATGTGCCGAGCTGACCGCTCCGCTGGAGCGCCACGGCCCGCTCGTCGAAGGCACGGGTCAGGGTCATGGCGCGGTAGAGCTCGACCAACGTCTTGCGATCGTGAGCCCAGTCGGGCAGCGTCCCGAGGACCTTGCCGTCGGGAGCGACGTACCGCGTCGAGCGGATCTCGAAGCTCGCGACGACACGATCGGAGACCATCGGCCGCATCATAAGCCCCGTGTCCGGACTCACCCGCGACCAGTGCGCCACCTTCGACGTCGACCTGCCGAAGGGAAGAATCACCACGCGCGGCCACCAGGGACTAACCGACGAAGCGCTTCGGGTCTCGCGCCCACCGGGGCGGCTCGCTACGGTGGGCGCGTGAGCGGGCCTCTCGAAGGGATACGCGTCGTGGAGATCGGCGCGTGGGTGGCGGGACCAGCGGCTGGCGGAATCCTGGCCGACTGGGGGGCAGACGTGATCAAGGTCGAGCCGCCCGAAGGTGATCCGGCCCGAAACTTTGGACGCATGCTCGGCGGTGACCTTCCGGTGAACCCGGTGTTCGAGCTGGACAACCGGGGCAAACGCGCCATCGCCCTGGACCTGTCGGACGAGCGCGGCGTCGATCTGGCCCGGCGTCTGGTGGCAGGCGCGGACGTGTTTCTCACCAACCTGCGTCCGGCGGCCCTCGGGCGCGTGGGACTCGGACCCGACGAGACCATCGAGCGGCACCCGGGCCTGGTGTACGCCATCATCACCGGGTACGGGCTCGAGGGCCCCGAGGCCGAACGGGGCGCCTACGACATCGCCGCGTTCTGGGCTCGTGCCGGCATCGCGGAATCCCTGCGCGCACCTGGTGGCCCGCTGCCGTTTCAGCGCGGCGGCATGGGCGACCACACTGTGGCCATGACGGCTGCCGCCATGGTCAGCGCTGCCCTCGTCGAGCGCTCGCGGACGGGGCGAGGCCAGCTGGTCTCGACGTCGCTCTTGCGCCAGGGTGTCTACACCATCGGCTTCGACGTCAACGTCGCTTTGATGTGGGGGCGCAGCCTGGGCATCGGGACGCGGGAGACCATGTACAGCCCGGTGCTCAACAACTACACCGCGGGTGACGGGCGCTCGTTCTGGATCGTCGGCCTGGAGGGTGACCGGCACTGGCCGGCTCTTGCCCGTGCGGTGGGCCGTCCCGAGTGGATCGGCGACCCGCGCTTCGTCGACGGGATGAGTCGGGCCGTCCACGCAGGTGAGCTCGTTGCGCTGCTCGACGAGATCTTCGCCACGCGCCCACTCGAGGAGTGGGCCGGCATCTTCGCCGACGAGCCGGACCTGTTCTGGAGCCCGGTCAACAGTGTCGACGAGGTCTTGGCGGACGAGCAGTTCCACGCGTCCCACTCCGTGGTGGAGGTTCCCGACGAGGAGGGCAGCCTGCCCATGCTGGCGACGCCGGTGGACTTCGGGGGGCATCCCCCGTCGCCGCGCTTTCGGGCGCCACGCGTGGGTGAGCACACCCGCGAAGTCCTGGGCGAGCTCGGTCTCGAGGAGACAGTCGTCGCCTCGCTCGTGGCCGATGGCGTCGCGGTGGTCCACTAGGGGGTCCCAGAGCGCGGTTCTCGAGTGCGCCCACGGTGGTGGCTGGCTAGCTTTGGCGCCACGACGTCGGGGAGGGCAGCACCATGGACGAGACAGTTCGCCAGCACAAATTCGTGCTCGAGGAGTCGGAGATCCCGACCACCTGGTACAACCTCGTGCCCGACCTGCCGGCCCCCCTGCCCCCGGCACTGCACCCCGGGACGCTCGAGCCGGCCGGGCCGGAGGACTTCGCCCCGCTGTTCCCGATGGATCTCATCCTCCAGGAGGTCTCGCCCGACCGGTACATCGAGATCCCTGGCGCCGTCCTCGACGTGTACCGCCAGTGGCGGCCCAGCCCGCTCTTCCGGGCGCACCGGCTCGAGCGGGCGCTCGATACGCCGGCCCGCATCTACTACAAGTACGAGGGGGTCAGCCCCGCCGGTAGCCACAAGCCCAACACGGCGGTGCCCCAGGCCTACTACAACGCCAAGGCGGGGGTGCGGAAGTTGACGACCGAGACCGGCGCCGGGCAGTGGGGATCGGCCTTGGCTTTCGCGTGCGCTCTGTTCGGGCTCGAGTGCGAGGTGTGGCAGGTTGGCGCCAGCTACGACCAGAAGCCCTACCGCCGGCTGATGATGGAGGCGTTCGGGGCCAAGGTCCACCGGTCGCCCTCCGAGGTCACCGAGGCGGGTCGCAGATACCTGGCGGAGAACCCCAACCACACCGGTTCGCTCGGCATCGCCATCTCCGAGGCGGTCGAGGTAGCAGCCCAGGACCCTGAGATTCGCTACTCGCTCGGCAGCGTCCTCAACCACGTGCTGCTCCACCAGACCGTCATCGGCGAGGAGGCGCTGCTGCAGCTGGCCAAAGCCGGTGAGTCGGCGCCCGACGTGATCGTGGGGTGCACGGGTGGCGGATCCAACTTCGCCGGTCTCTCCTTCCCGTTCCTGCGCGAGAAGCTGGCCGGCAAGATGTCGCCCACCATCCGGGCGGCCGAGCCGGCCTCCTGCCCGTCGCTCACCAGGGGTGTGTACGCGTACGACTTCGGCGATTCAGCCGGCATGACCCCGTTGATCAAGATGCACACCTTGGGTCATGACTTCGTGCCCGACCCCATCCATGCAGGCGGGCTGCGGTATCACGGCATGTCGCCGTTGCTGAGCCACGTCTACGAGCTCGGCCTCATGGAAGCGATCGCCCTCCCGCAAACGGAGTGCTTCGCAGCCGGTGTCGAGTTCGCTCGCACCGAAGGGATCGTGCCCGCCCCCGAGCCCACGCACGCTGTTGCCGCGGCGGTGCGCGAGGCGATTCGCGCCAAGGAGACGGGAGAGGAAACGGTCATTCTCACCGCTCTGTGCGGGCACGGGCATTTCGACCTGGCCGCCTATGACGACTACCTCAATGGCCGCATGGTCGACGAGGACGTCACCGACGAGCGCCTGGCCGCCGGCTTGGCCACCATGCCCAGCGTGGGCTGACGCACCCCGACCGCCCTCCAACCTGCTCTCCAACCGCGTCCCGCGGTGCGGGGACCCCAAAGCCTCGCTGCGGCCGCTTGTTGTCCAGATGTTGGGGTACTTCGGTTCGAACGGCTCTATTGGGTCCGGGGCCGGGCGCCGGAGAATCTCCGTGGAGGATGGGGACATGGAGCAGCTGAATGCAGTCGAGTGGCGCATGAAGGCGATGGCCATCCTCTACAGGGTGACCGCCGCGGAGCGCCGTTTCTCGGGGTCGATGCGGGTGAACGAGGTCACTGTGTTGGCCGCGGCGGACGAGCTCGAGGCGGCGACCAGGGACGCGGTCGTGTGGCTGGAGGCCCACCCGTGCCCGGACCAGCGCCTGGGGGCGCACCTCGCCGGGATGCTGGAGACCTGTACAGAGGTGGCGCGCACGGCGCAGCGGGCGATCGTGGGCCACACCGGGGATACGGCGGCGGTGATGGCGCGGCTCAACGAGCTGCTCACGGTCATCGATCTCCGTTGGGAGTCGCTGGACGCGTGGTAGGAGGCGGGCACGAGCATGAGGACGGCTCAGGCTGACACGGCGGAAGAGGCGCTGACGAGCTGGCTGATGATGCCGGGACTTCCCGACGTCGACGACGCGTTCAGCCGGATGTTGCAGCGGCCGGCCTGGCAGTCGGAAGCCGCCTGCCGAGGGCAAGGCTCGCGGCAGTGGGTCGGGGAGAGCGACGGCATGCCATACGCGGCGCAGAAGGCGATCTGCGCCAGCTGTCCCGTGCGCGAGCCGTGCCTGGCTTACGCCCTGGCCAACAAGTCACTGAGGGGCTGCTGGGGCGGGACATCCGAAGCTGAGCGTCGCGAGCTGCGCCGCCGGGCAACGGCAGCGTGAACCCGTCGAGCGGGCGCGCCGCGGGCCTGGTCGTCTGAACCGACGGACCGCACCACCGGTGCCACCTCGTCGAGAACTCGTGAACTGACCGGCAGCTGCACGGTGCACCGCACGACCCTTCGAGAGCGATGAGACCACGGGCTCGTCTCGCGGCGCTGGCGGTGCTGGGGCTGGTGGCCGCGGGTTGTTCCACCCGGCCGCCGGCTGCGTCGACGACCCTCGCGACCACGGTCCGATCGACGACCGGCCCACGTGTGGGCGGCTCCGCCCGGGCGCCGGCCCGGGTACAGGCTCTCTCGCCGCCTACCCGCGATGCACCCCTACCCAAGGCGTCGGATGCCTCGGGCGCGACCACCACCTTGCCGGCGGCGGTCACCATGCCGGAGTGGGTGGACGCGTCCAGGAACGCCATGACGTCCCTCGGCGCCGACCTGCGGACGTTGAGCACCGCCGTAACCGGTCTTCCCGCGGGGCAGCGCCTGACACCCGCAGTCACCCAGCGCTGCCGGGCTTTGGCGTCGGACCTGTCCGGAGCCGCTCGGGTCGGGTCCCCGCCCATCGTGAAGCTCGCCTGGGATTGGGGCGCCTACCTCGTTGCCTTGGCCCCCCTTCGGGCGGCGTGCACCGGTACGACGGTCACGACCGGTGCGTTCGCCGGGATCTTGCGCACGACCGAACGGGACGACACGGTCGCCTTCTTGCGCCTGGCCAATGACCTCAACGGCGAAGGCTACGGCTACGAGTTGTGAGACACGCGGCGAGCCGGTGGGCTCGGCGGTGGCTCAGGTGGTGAGGGCGCCCCCGTTGATCTCGATCGTCTGACCCGTCACCCAGCTTGCTTCGTCGGAGGCGAGCCATACACAAGCCGCAGCGACGTCCGCCGGGGTCCCGGTGCGCCCGACGGGGATGGACCGGCTGAGGTGCTGGTTAACCTCGGTGGCGAGCGTTCCGATGACACCGAGCGCCAGCGTGTTGGCGGTGACACCGCTGCGGGCAACCTCGAGCGCGAGTGTGCGCGTGAAAGCGATGCCGCCGCCCTTGCCCGCGCTGTAGGGCGACACGCCGATGTCGACACCGCGGGTGCCGGCGCCCGAGGAGATGGTGATGATCCGTCCCCACCCCCGCTCGCACATGCCGTTGACGACGGCGTGACAGCAGTGCAGGACGCCGTAGAGATTGACCCTGATCGCGGCGTCCCAGGCTGGGGGTTCCATGGCGCGGAACGGTGTGAGGGTCATGGCGCCCTCGGGGATCCCCGCGTTGTTGACCAAGATGTCGACAGGGTCACACTGCGACAGCGCGCCGGTTACCGATCCGAGGTCGGTGACGTCGAGGGGGAGCCCGACGGCCTGTCCACCCGAAGCCACGATCTGTGCCGCCACCTGCTCGGCGCGCGATGCATGGAGGTCTGTCACGGCGACGAAGGCGCCCTGCTGCGCCAGCGCCATCGCGATCCCCGCGCCGACGTTCTGGCCGGCGCCGGTGACGAGGGCGCGCCGGCCCGAGAGATCGAAGAGCATGTCCCCCTCCCGAGGATCCGAACCGAAGTTGTACGCAATCTACAAGGGTGGTCCGTGTTGTCCTGACGTTGTGCGACGCAGGGTCCGAACGGCTCTATGGACGCGCCCGGCGAGCCGCCACAATCGCAACAGAGTTCCCGCACGCGACGCCCGAAGGGAGTTCGGCCCGCACAGCCGGCGACCACGATGGACGAGATTCCGACCGCATTGCAGTGGCGCCTCAAGATGATGACCGCCCTGCACCGCGTCACGGCGGCCGAGCGGCGGTTCGCGGCGTCCATGCGGATCAACGAGGTCACGATGTTGGCGGCGGCGGACGAGCTCGACGCGGCGACACGCGAGGCGGAGGCCTGGCTGTCGGCCAATCCGTGTCCCGATCTGAAATTGGGCACGCACATCTCATGGATGCTCAGCACCTGTGTGGAGGTGGCCCTGACGGCGCAGCGGGCCATCACCGATCCCTACGCCGACACCGACGCCATCATGAGGCGGCTGAGCGACCTCCTGGTGACCATCGACTTCCACGCGCAGACCTTCGACTCCTGGTAGCAGAGCTCCGTGTCCTCGCAGCAGAGCTCCGTGGGGAGGCGGCGCGGCAGCCTGCGCCGCAGGCAGGGGGTGAGCTCGTGAGGACGGGGTGACGCACTTCCCAGAGCTCCTCCGTCACCCCGCCCTCGAGACCCATCGTGCGCAACCGGCCGGCCGGGCAGTAGAGCCGTTCGGTTCGAGGCAGGTCAACTACCTGACAACTTCGGGCACACCTGCGCGCACACGTCCCGACGGGCTAGCGTGAGGCGTGTCCGACCAGTGGCGCGGTGAGCACGGGACCAGGGGAGCACAGCTGCCGTTGCGGCCGCAGCCCACTGTGAGCACCGGCTCGGAGCGGCCGGACCGCCCCCTCCCGGCGAGCCGGTGGGTGGTGGCCGCCCTGGTGTACGGCCTCATGATCGTCGAGGGGATCTGCCAAGGCGGGTTCTGGCCGGCTGACGCCCTCCTGGGCGGCCTCGGGGCGCTCGTGCTCCTCGGGGCGGCCCTGGTCACCAACCCACCGGGCCGGCGAGACACGGTGGTGGTGGTCAGCCTTCTCCTGTTGGCGGCGTGGTGGGCCGTGCGTGCCGCCACCACGGGCTTGGCGTCACACGTGCTCCCGCTCGGGGCCAGCATCGTCGCCTTCGCGGCCGCCTTCGCCGCCGCCCGAACGCTGCAAGGCCGAACCAGGCAGGCCGCCGGACTCGCGGTGGCCTGCTTGGGGGCAGCCGGGGCGCTGGTGGGCTTCGCCGGGCTGGTCTGGCGCTGGTTCCCCGAAGCCATGCCCGCCCAGGGGTTGTGGCGGCTCGCGTCGACCTTGACCTACGCCGACGCGGCCGGGCTGGTTCTCGGAGTGTGCCTGCTCCTGGCGCTGGGCTCGGACCTCGTGCCGTGGCTGACCCGGGTCACGGTGTGCTTGTGCGCCGGTGGGCTCCTGGCCACGCAGAGCCGGGGGGCTTACGTCGCACTCTTCGCGGCGTGTGCCATCGTGCCGTGGCACCGATACCGCCGGTTCGCGGTCCCGCTGCTAGCCGGAGCCGCGTTGGGTGCCGCCGCCATCGTCACGTCGCCCCATGTGGGTCGCGTCCCGTGGCTGGGCACGGTGCTCGTGCTCGCCGTGGCCGTCGCGGGCCTGAGCAAATGGGAGCCGCGTGGGGTGGGGAGCGGCCTGGGCGGACGCGTGGCCCTCGGCGCCGCCGCCGCCGTCGGCCTGGCCGGGGTGGTCGTGCTGCTCCGCCACGAGTTGGCGCTGCGGGCCTTCGCGCCGAGCGACCAGGATCGCTCGGTCGAGTGGTCCACCGCCCTCCATCAGTGGTGGAGCGCGCCGCTCCTCGGTGTCGGTCCGGATCGGCTCCTCGTCTTCCACGCCACCGACGGCACCTACGCCCGCTTCGTGCACAACGAGTACCTCCAAGTCGCGGCGGACGGAGGGGTGATCGCGTGCGTCCTCCTGTTGTTCACGATCCTGTCGATCGCCCGGGTGGTGCGTCGTGTCGACGTGTTGTCCTCCTGCGCGACCTCGGCATTGGTCTGTTGGGCAGTAGGCGCAGCGTTCGACTTCGACTGGCATCTCACCTTTGTCGGCTTCCTCGGGGGGTGGTGCCTGGCCTTGGCGCACGGGAAGAAGGGCACTGGTGAAGCTTCCCCTCGAGGTCGTCATCGTCGACGCGCTGTCGGTGGCGTCGTTCGGAGTCCTGTACCACCTCGCTGAGGGGGCTCCATCTGGCCGTCGGCTCCCGGAGCTCGCTCGGCAGCTGTCGCACCGTCGCCGAGGAGAGCACGGTCGGTGATTTCGCGAGGGCTTCACACGTCCGTCACGGCCGAGCAGGACCGTCGCGTCGTGTGGTGGGCGTAGTCGAGGCGCCGCTATTTTCGCCGACGCAGGCAATGGTCGAGAGCAGGAGACGCGACCGTGCGGAGTCCTCATCATCCAGTTGTGACCGCGAGAGCGGACGGGCGCTGGGTGGTCACGTGCCCGGAATGCCAGAGTGGCCGCGAGGGCACGACGCCCGTCGGGATCGGCGTCCCCTTGAGATCCCGGCACGTCGCAGATCTCGTGCGCGAGAACCACACTGGCCGGCGCGTCGGCCGCGGAGCGGAAGCACGTTCGATCACGGGCCGCGTCAGGTGAGCCCCACAGCCACCTCCGCACGCGCATGGCTCGTGCTCGCGCCCCTCGTGGTGTTCGCCTTGGTCGCCTCGGGATGTTCGTCATCGTCAGAGGCGGCCAAGCGCCCCACGGCACCGCCCACCAAGGTCACGACAGCGACCTACCCCGGCTTGAACCCGCAGTACTCGCGGCACTGACGGGATCTCCGGGGTGCCCCGCCCCATCGGCCGTCGTCACTGCTCGGACGAAAAGACGAAAATGAGAAGAGGGCGGGGTGACCATTCCCCCAGGCTCCCGGGTCACCCCACCCCCTGCGTCGATTGTGGTGAGAGCCGCAGGCAGCGAATAGAGCCGTTCGAACCCAAAGATTGACAACCGACGGACAACTCGCAACGTGTCCGAATCCGCTCCGTCAGAGGGCCGGTGCGTGCCCTTGCTCGGGTGGGTGACGCGTGCTCCGCTCAGCCGTTGGGGACCGAGAGCGGAGGCACCGTCGTGCTGGGGACGGTGACCGGCCCACCGCCGCCGACGAACCCGTTCGACCCCGACGAGCTCGACGGGGCGTTGCCCTGCCCTTGCGTCAGGTCGAGCAGCACCTCGAGCGTCCCGCTGTCAGCGGTGGTGACGAAACCGCCGATGCTCGGGTTGGCGATGTTCCAGTCGGCGAATTGGATGGTGACGTCGGCCAGGACGTCGATCTCATCGCCCGCGACCTCGGCCGAGACAGGGAAGGTGACCGTCTTGGTGACCCCGTGCATGGCGAGGGTGCCGGTCGCCGTGTAGTGGCCGACGGCTCCGTTGGCGGGGATGGTCCCCAAGTCGATGGGCGACGTGAGGGTGAAGGTGGCCGTCGGGTACTGGGCCACGTCCATGATTCGACCGTCGAATTGTGCGTTGCGCTGGCTCTGGTCGCTGATGACGCTCGCCATGTTGACGCTGAACGAGGCTTTTGTGACGGTGGAGCCCGTCAGCGTCAACGATCCCCAAACGCTCGAGGTACGACCGACGGCGGTGGTGCTCTGGCCGATGAGGACTTCTTGGACCCGGTAGCCGGCCAACGAGCCGCGGCCCACGTTCCAGGTGCCGTCGAGTCCGGACGCCGAGGAGTCCGGCGCCGACGAGCCCGCGGGCCCTCGAGGCGTGGTCGAGGTGGTCGTCCGCACCGCCGGGAGCTGGAGCTTCTGCGGGGGTGGTCCTTCGATGAAGTGGATGTAGACGAACGGTGCCGCCACCGCGAGGACCACCGCGACGGCTGCCACGCCCGCCACGATCCAGAGGATCTTGTGCCTTCTCCCCAACGCCATGGCGCCCATGATGGCCCGCCTTCCTGTGGGCCCGCTGTCAGCATGCTGGAGCCTGCCGGGCCGGGCTGGGATGCCCGCATGGATCCGGCCGAGCGATCGGGCTAGGTTACGGAACGGCCTCGGCTGATCCCTTGGAGTCCGATGAAGGCGGAAGTGCAACAGAACCGGATGGGTCGACGCGGCGGATCTCTTGGCGAACCGTCGGCCCTCATTGGCAACCTCGGGGGCACGCGCGGGTTCGGCGCGCTCGCGCGACCCTGGAGCTCGCAAGTGACCGGCGCCTCGAGCGCCGCGCGGGCGGACCGATGAGGTCTCGTCTGGGTGGTCGCCTTGTCGCGGCGTCTGCAGCGATGTCCGCCCTGGTGCTGGGGCTCACCGCTTTGCCGGCCGGCGCGCAGACGGCCACGACGCCGACCATCTCGAACCCCCCGGCTTCGGGCACCATCGGCGGGAGCTTCACGGCCGTCGTCACCTCGACGCCGACGTCTGACGGCGCCACGTCGGTCGTGTCGAATTCGCCGACCGTCTGCAGCGTCTCGACGACCGACAACCTCACGGTGACGTACTTGGCGGCCGGGACCTGCAGCCTCACCGCCGAGACCGCTGCCACCGCGGATTTCGACGCCGGGGTGGGTACACCGCAGACGTTCGTTGTGTCGACAGGCACTGCGGCCGCGACCGTCAACGTCACAAATGTCTACGACGAGGCCACCGGAGCGGCCTGGGACACCACGGAGACGACCGGCGCTTCTGCGTACCTGCCGGTCACGGTCACCGGAGCATCGGGGGTGCCGACTGGGACCGTGACCTTCGCCCTCTATGCGGGGTCATCGAGCTGCACAGGCGCCGCGACGACGGGCAGCCCGATCCCGCTTGGTGCAGGCGCGGCACAATCCGCGCCTACCGGCGCCCTGGGTGCCAACTCCTATTCGTTCCAGGCGTCCTACAGCGGGGACGGCACCTATGCCGCAGCGACCAGCCTGTGTGTACCGTTCACCGTGAACAAGGGCACTCCCACATTCACTACCGCGGTCAAGGACGCCTCGACGAACAACGACTGGACCGGCACCGAGCTCGCCGACGCCTCCGCTTACAACACGGCGACCGTCGTAGGGGCTACTTTCCCCCCGACCGGCACGGTCACGTACAGCTTCTTCGACAACTATTCGTGCGCGGGGTCGGCCACGACGACCCAGAACGTGGCCCTCACCGCCTCCGGGGCGTCGGCCGTCGCGGCGGACTCATTGCCGACTGGGCCACTGGACCAAGGCAGCTACTCGTACCTGGTCACGTACGTGCCTGGTAGTGACACGAACTACCTCGGGGCGTCAGCGGTGTGCGAGCCCTTCGCCCTTGGATACATCCCCTCGACGACGCCGATGATCAACAACCTCCCGGGCAGTGCGACGGAGTTCGGCTCCTTCGTGGCCGATGTCTCGACCGACGGCGATGGGCCCAGGTCGGTCGTCTCGAGCACCACGAACGTCTGCACCGTCAGCCCGGACGGCCAGACCGTCACGTTCGTGCTCTACGGCACCTGCACCCTCACGGCGTATCTGGGGACTGGGACCAACTATGGCCCGGCGGTCGGCACGGCCCAGTCCTTCACCGTCAGTGCCGCCGCGCGTGGCTACTGGCTCGTGGGCTCCGACGGCGGCATCTTCTCATTCGGCGCGGCCAGCTTCTGGGGCTCCATGGGCGGCAAGCCATTGCAGCGGCCGGTGGTCGGGATCACCCCGACCTCGGGCCACGGCGGCTACTGGCTGGTGGCCTCCGACGGCGGCGTGTTCAGCTTCGGGGACACCTCCTTCTACGGGTCCCTCCCGGGCCTGGGGCTGCACCCCGCCGGCTCGGGGCTGCCACACAGCCTCAACGCGCCCATCGTGGCCATCGTCCCATCCGCGACCCAGCACGGCTACTTCATGGTGGCCTCCGACGGGGGCGTGTTCGCATTCGGTGACGCACGCTTCGCCGGGTCGTGCCCCGGCATCGGCGGCTGCGTCGGCAGCGCCGTGGCCGTCCTGCCCGACCACTCGGGCAACGGCTACTGGCTGGTGACCGACGAGGGGTACGTCTACGCCTTCGGCGACGCCGGCTACTACGGGAACGCTCAGGTTTCTGGGTCCCTGGCGGTCGACGCCGTCGCCACGCCCGACGGCCACGGCTATTGGATCCTCTACGCCAACGGCACGGTGCTGTCGTTCGGGGACGCGTCGCCCCTGGGTTCCCCCGTGGGCTACGTGAACCAGTACAACCCCGCCACCGCCATCTTCACGACGGCCGACGGCCACGGGTACTGGGTGACAGCCGTCCGCGGCGACGTGTTCTCCTACGGCAACGCGCCCTTCTTGGGCGGCATGGCGGCGACCAACCTCAACGGCGGCATCATCGCCGCCTTCGGGTTCTGAGAACCGCGGTCGCCTCAGGCCCTCGCCGTCAGGCCCTCGCCGTCAGGCCCCGAGCGCCTCGGCTGCTGGCGCCGGGAACGCGGCCAACACCTGGACCACCACCGCCGGCACTCCTCGGCCGGTGACCGCAGCGACCCGGCGCAGGAGGTCGGCCAGGCAGGTCGCCAAGGTGAGGACGTCGGCTCGGGGGGAGCGCCCGAGCAGGGGGATCGGCTCGCGTCCGTGGTCCAGGCCGCCGACGTCGAGGGCGACCCGGCGCAGCTCGATCAGGACGTCGCGGGCCTCGAGCACCGAGGCCCCGCTCTGGCGCAGCCACAGGGAGAGTGCCAGCTCGAGGGAGAGATCGCCTGAGAGGGGCTGTACCGGGCCCAGGTCCGCCAGGCCTCCGAGCAGAGCCCGGGCCAAGGCGATGGGGGAGCCGTCAGTCACGGCGTCAGTGTGGCGAATTGCTGTGACAAGGTGGTGGACCGCCCTTCAGCTGGTAATTTCTTCGGCGTGCCGCGCACGATCTGGAAGGGGGCGCTCAGCTTCGGGCTGGTGAACATCCCCGTCGGGCTCTACCCGGCCACCTCGGACAAGGGCATCCACTTCAACCAGTTCGAGGAGGGTACGTCCGACCGCATCCGGTACCGGAAGGTCAACGAGCGCACCGGCAAGGAGGTCCCCGGGGAGCGGATCGTACGGGGCTTCGATATCGGTGGTGGCGAGTACGTCATCTTGAGCGACGAGGAGCTCGAGTCCGCCGAGCCGAAGAAGTCGCGCCAGGTCGAGATCTCCGACTTCGTCGGCCTGGCCGACATCGACCCCGTGTACTTCCGTTCGAGCTACTACCTGGCGCCTGAGGGCGACGGGGCCGACAAGGCCTACGCCCTGCTGCGCCGGGCCATGGCCGACGCGGGCCGGGTCGCCATCGCCACGCTGGTCATGCGCAACAAGGAGTACCTGGTGGCCATCCGGCCCGAAGGCGAAGCACTTGCCCTGCACACCATGTACTTCGCCGACGAGGTGCGCGCCCCGGGGCGCGATTTCGAGTTGGCCGCAGACGCCGACGTCAGCGAACGGGAGCTCTCGATGGCCCACCTGCTGATCGAGTCGATGGAGGCCGACTGGGACCCCGGGCGCTACCACGACACCTACCGCGAGAAGGTCGAGGCCTTGATCGAGGAGAAGCGCACCGGCCACGAGATCGTCATCCAAGCGGTCCCCGAGGCGCCGGCCAAGGTCGTCGACCTGATGGAGGCCCTCAACGCCAGCATCGCCGCCGCGGCCAAGTCGGCCTCCGGGGCCGGTGGCGACGGCAAGGCACAGGCCGCACCTCGGGCCCGGCGGCCGGCGCGTTCGAGCAAGGCGGCCAAGACGGGCACGAAGCCGGCCAAGGCGACCAAGGCGGCCCCGAAGGCACCGGCGCGCCGCGAGGCTTCCTGAGGAGGCCGCCTCAGCCGGGCTCCTCGAGCAGCCGCTGGAGCCCCTGGCGCAACGTTCGCAGCTGACGCTCGAGGTCCTGCAGTTCACGCACCAGGCGCATGGCCTCCTCACGGTCGAGCGCGGGCGCGCCGGGGCGCAGCATGGCCAGGGACCGGCGCAGGGACTCGAGCTCGTAGCGGCGCTCCACGCATAGCGAACATATGTTCGTCACCAGGCCGGGGGCAAGCGGTGGCAGTGCCTGTGGACCGGGCACGGCTCTGGAAGCAGAATGAGGCGGTGGGCGCGGCCGGCGAGTCACCGGGAGAGGACGCCGCCCTCCGCGCCGGTGACATGGCGCGGCGGGTGGCCCGACGGCGTGCCGAGTTGGGCAAGAGCGTCGAGGAGGTGGCAGCTAAGGCGGGCATCGACCCCGGCTACCTGCGCTACTTCGAGGAGAACGCCGGCACCCGCCTGAGCACGGGGACGGTGCTGCTCTTGGCGCTGGCGCTCGAGTGCCGGCCCGAGGACCTCACCGGCGGCCGGGTCGACCGGCCGCCCGGACACGGGCGTGCCGGGAGGCACCCGACCCTGCGCGAGCTGACCCGCACCCAGTGTGAGGCTCACTTGCGGGCAGGGGGTGTGGGACGCCTGGCGTTCGTGGCGGCACGGGGTCCGGTGGCGCACCCGGTCAACTACGTCGTGCACGAAGGGGAAGTGGTGGTGAGCACCACCGAAGCGCAGGCGGCGCGGCTCGAGGGCCTGGGGGTGGTCGGCTTCGAGGTGGACCGGGTCGACGTGGCCCTGAGCGAGGGATGGAGCGTCCTGGTCAGCGGTCCGGTGCGGCGGGTCGCAGCTCCCGACGAGTTGGCCGCCTTGGGCGACCTCGGGCTGCAGCCGTGGGCCGGGGGCGAACGCCATGCCCTCGTGCGGATCCGGCCGGACGAGTTGACCGGCCGGGTCATCGTGACCCAGGGCACACCACCGGACTGAACCCCACCCGACTAGGCCCCACCCGACTGGGCCCCACCGGACTGAGCCGGCGACCGGCCGGGGCGGCCCTCAGCGGTTGGCCATGTGCATGAGCAGCTGTCCGTAGTCCTCGAGGTGGCGGTCGCTGAGGAAGTGGGCGCGGGCGTGGCGCCGGGCGCGCCGGCCCAGGAGCGCCATCTCGTCGGACCGGGCCAGCAGCTCGCGCAGGGTGCGGCCGAACACGTCGAGGTCGTGCGGGTCTTCGAGCAGGATCCCGGTGCCGGGCGCCACCTGGTCCACGATGCCCCCGACGGCCGAGGCCACCACTGGGCGCGACTTCCACATGGCCTCCGTCACCGTCAGGCCGAAGCCCTCCTGGAACGACTTTTGCACCACGACTGATGCGTGCCGCTGGGCGGCGTTGACCATGAGCGCGTTGGTCTCGATGTCGTCCATCGGGAGCGTGACCAGCCGGATGGTGCCGCGGACCTGGTGGGGGAGTGCCTCCCAGGCGGCCAGGCACTCAGTGAGGACGCCCCTGCCCTCGGGGTCGTCGTCGACGCCGTCGACGGCCGGGCCGATCAGGGCCAGGCGGGCGTCGCTGTGGCCGGCCACGTGCTCGGCGAATCCGTGCAGCACACCCACCATGTCCTTGAGCGGGTCCCAACGGCACACCTGGAGGACCACGCGGTCGCCGGGCGCGAAGGGGCCGGCGTCGCCGAGCACCGCGCTGCGCGTCCCGGTCCGCTCATCGGGCAGCAACCCGGTCCGCCCGAGCAGGCTGGTGACGCGCCCTGGGCGCAACGAGCGATTCTTGGGCGATAGCGGGTCGATGGAAGGGAGGATGACGTGCACGTCGGACGACGCCAGCTGTGGCGGCACATAGGCACGGCGCGAGAACACGAAGGTGGGGCACTCGGCGAGCCAGGGGAGCAGGAAGGCCCATGCCTCGTCGGTGTGCTCGTTGGGGTGGTCGGCGCCGATGTGGCAGCGCCAGGCCACGCGTGCCCCGCGCCGTTCCAGGTGGCCGGCCAGCCCGGCCGTCTGCGGGTCGTGGAGGAAGACGATGTCGCCTGGGCGGATCCGCTGGTCGAGCGCCTCCATGTTGGCGCGCAGGACCGCCTCGTAGTGGTCCGACTCGAGCCGTCCCAGCTCCCCGCCGTCACCCGGAGCGCCGTGCATGCGGTTGTGCAGCCGTTTCGTGATCTTGAAGAAGCCGGCGTCGGCGCCGATCACCGACCAGCGCGAGTCCACCCCCATGCCTTTGGCGTACCCGACGAGCACAGAGAGCATCTCGGCCACACCACCGCCGTGCGCGGTGGAGCTGACGTTCCAGACGCGACGTGAGCCCAGCGTGCGCCGCACCGCGACCGCCGCCTGCTCGAGCCCGGCCGAGCGGGCCGGGCCAACGAGTCGGGCCAGGCGCTCGACCGAGCGTGGTGCGACCTCGACGTCTCTCAGAACCGTCAACCCACCCTCCTGTCCCCCCAAGCCGGCCTCTTCATGAAGCGACGAGACGAGAATCATTCCCTGTCGGCGTCCATCATGGCGGCATGAGCCACCGAGCTGGAACCGTCGGCTGTCATCGCGAAGCGGCCGCCTTGCAGCACCAATCCGTCACCTTCAGCCCGCGGCTCCGCCACGTCGCCAGATTCTAGAGAGGCCCGATAGCCTCGCACCGCATGTGGCCGCCGGCGCCCGGAGGGACATGGGTCGTCGACCTCGACGGCGTGGTGTGGCTGGTGGGCCGCCCAATCCCCGGTGCGGACGAGGCGGTGGCGCGGTTGCGCGGAGCGGGGGTGCGCGTCCTGTTCGCGACGAACAACTCCGCGCCGACACGGGCGCAGCTGCACCGTCAGCTGGCCGGCTGCGGCATCACGGCACCGGACCAAGACCTGCTGCGCTCGGCCGATGTGGCGGCGGGCATGCTGGCCCCCGGCACCACCGCGGTCGTGCTCGGTGACGACGGGGTGAACGAGGCGTTAACGGAGCGTGGCGTGACTGTGGTCCCGCAGGGCCCGGCCGACGCGGTCGTGGTGGGCTTGACGCGGACGCTGACCTACGACGGCGTGGCCCGCGCCGCCGCCGCGGTTCGGGCAGGGGCGCGCTTCATCGGCACGAACGAGGACCCCACCTTCCCCACGCCCGACGGGTTGGTGCCCGGCGCCGGCGCGTTGCTGGCCGCCGTGGCCACGGCGGCCGAGGCGGTGCCCGAGGTGGCCGGCAAGCCACACCAGCCGACAGCCCAGGCCATCGCGGTTCGGGTGCCTCCCGGCGAGCTGCGGGTGATGGTCGGCGATCGTCCGTCGACCGACGGCGCACTAGCCGCCCAACTCGGCATCCCCTTCGCGCTGGTGCTCTCGGGGGTGACCCCGCCCAACGAGGCTCGAGCGGACACCGGGGCGGCGGTGACCGCTGCCGATCTGCGGGCCCTGGTCGAAGAGGTCCTGGCGTCGACGGGCTGAGCGAACGGTGGTGCTTGCTGTTAGCAAGCAGTTGTTATACTCTTGTTTCATGGCAAGTAACGAGCGCATTCGTAAGTACCTCGACGCGGGGAACGTTCTCGGGCAGGTGAGCCGGGGCCGGGCCGAGGAGATCGTCCGGGAGCTGGTCAACGCTGGGGACATCCAGCGGAGCCACGCCCAGGAGTGGGTGGACGCACTGGTGGACCGAAGCCGGCGCACCAGCGAACAACTGGTCGAGCTCGTCCGCAAGGAGTTGACCTCGCAGTTGCAGCGCATCGACGGCACGACCCTCGACTCGGTGGCCAACCAGGTGGCGGAGATCCTCAAGAAGTCGGCCCAGGCGGGCGTCAGCGCCACCAAGGGCGTGCACCACCGGGCCACGACCACGGCCAAGGGCGTGAGCGCGCAGGCCGGCAAGACCGCCAAGGGTGTGCAGCACCGGGCGACCAAGACGGCGACGAGGGCACGGGCAGCCGCCACCAGGGTCTCGCCGACCGAAACGCAGCGTCCGTCGAAGGCGCCGGCGCCCCGTCGCGCCACGCGCCAGCAGAAGGCCGCCAGCTGAGTCCGGGGGCGCGCCGCAGGCTCGACGCCGAGCTGGTGCGCCGCGGCCTGGCCCTCACGCGCCAGGAGGCCCAGGCGGCCATCGTCTCGGGGATGGTCCTGGTCTCCGGCGCCCCAGCCATCAAGGCAGCGCGTCTGGTCGCCCCCGATGAGCCCGTGGTCCTGACCGGCCCGCCCTCGCCCTTCGTGAGCCGCGGTGGGCTCAAGCTCGACGCTGCGCTGTCGCGCTTCGGCGTCGAGGTGGCAGGACGGCGGGCGCTGGACGCGGGCGCCTCGACGGGTGGCTTCACCGACTGCCTCCTCCAGCGCGGAGCCGGCCACGTCTACGCCGTCGACGTCGGGCACGGGCAGCTCGACCCCTCCCTGCGGGCCGACGAGCGGGTGACCGTGCTCGAGCGCCTCAACGTGCGCCGCCTGCGCGCCGACGACCTGCGGGCGGTCGACCCCGGATTCGTGCCCTGCGGGGTGGTGGTGGCCGACCTGTCGTTCATCTCGTTGCGGACGGTGCTCCCGGTGCTGGCCGGGGACGTGGCGGCGCCCGGTGCCGACCTGGTCCTGTTGGTCAAGCCCCAGTTTGAGGTGGGCCGGGTCCACGCCTCGCGCGGCAAAGGGGTCGTGCGCGACCCGGGGCTGTGGCTGGGCGCGCTCAAAGACGTGGCGTCCGCACTCGCTGCCGCCGGAACCGGCATGATGGGGGCGATGGCCTCCCCGGTGACCGGCGCCGCCGGCAACGTCGAGTTCCTGGTCCATGCCTGCAAGGGGCTGCCGGGTCTGGGGGACGGGGAGGCCGCCGCCGCGATCGCCGCCGCCGTCGGGGAGGCAGGGAGCCAGCCCAGGGCTGAGACGCCACCCGCTCCGGCGGCCGGCTGACCGGGCGGCCCGCCGTGGCCACCGTCACGTTCCTGGTCCATCCCACGCGTGCCGACGCGCTGGCCCTCGCGACCGACACCGCGACCTGGCTCACCGAGCAGGGCCATGTCGCCCGGATCCTGCGCTTCAGCGGCCCGGACCGGGTCACCGAGGCCGGCAGCGAGTCCGACCTGGCCACGGTGGACCTGGCGGGTAGCACGGTGGCGGTCAGCCTGGGGGGCGACGGCACATTCCTGCGCGTGGTCCGGTTGGCCGCCGCTTGCGACGTCCCCGTGCTCGGGGTCAACTTCGGGCGCGTGGGCTATCTGCCCGACCTGCTGCCCGACCAAGTGCGCGACGCGCTGCACAAGGTGTTCGACGGCTCGGCTGCCATCGAGGAGCGATGCGCCCTCGCGGTGCGGATCGCCGACCGTTCCCCGGGCGGTGATGCCGCGCCGAAGCTGGCCCTCAACGAGGTGGTGATCGAGAAGACCGATTTCGGCCACACCGTCCGCCTGGTTACGTGGGTCGACGGTGAGGAGGCACTCACCTACTCGGCTGACGGCCTCATCATCGCCACGCCCACGGGCTCGACCGCCTACAACCTGTCCGCCGGCGGGCCCATCCTGTCCCCCACGCTGCGCGCATTGGTGGTCACGCCGGTGGCGCCCCACTTCTCCTTGGACCGCAGCCTGGTCCTGACCGACGAGCAGGAGGTCCGCGTGGAGGTCGCACCGGACCGGCCGGGGGCGCTCGTGATCGACGGCCAGGACCTGGGCCGGCTCCAGCCGGGAGCCACGGTCACCTGCTCGGTGGCGGAGCGGCCGGTGCGCGTGGTGCGTCACGAGCCGCAGGCCTTCGGGGGCATCCTGCGCTTCCGGCTGCTGGCCGACCGGAACCCGTGAGCCGGTGCTGACCGACCTGCGCGTCCAGGACCTCGGGGTCATCGAGGACCTCACGCTGGCCTTTGGGCCGGGGATGACCGCCCTCACCGGGGAGACGGGAGCCGGCAAGACGCTGGTGGTCGAGGCGCTCCAGCTCGTGCTGGGCGGGCGGGCCTCCGCGGGCATGGTGCGGGCCGGGGCCACCGAGGCGCTGGTCGAGGCGCGCTTCGTCGTGGGCGAGGGGGCAGAGGAGCGCGAAGTGATCCTGGCCCGCTCCGTGCCGGCCCAAGGGCGGTCGCGGGCCTGGATCGACGGGCGCATGGCGCCGGTGGGCGCCCTCGGGGAAGCGGCGGCGGAGCTGGTCGAGATCCACGGCCAGCACGAGCACCGGGCCCTGGTGACCGCCGCGGCGCAGCGGACCGTGCTCGACGCCTTCGCCGGGACGGATCTCAGCCGCGTGCACGCGCTGCGCAGCCAGCTTCGCTCCCTCGACGAAGCGCTGGGCGCACTGGGCGGCGACGCTCAGCAGCGGGCCCGTGAGGCCGACGTCCTGCGCTACCAGGTGGACGAGATCACGGCGGCCGGCATCGAGGACCCCGACGAGGAGGCCCTGCTGCGGGCCGAGGAGGGCCGCCTCGCCGACGCGGCGGCCTACCGCGAGGCGGCCCTGGGGGCGCTCGAGCTGGTCGACCCGGCCACCGGCGAGGGAGGGGCGCTCGACCTGCTCGGACGGGCAGGCGCCGCCCTGGGTGGTCGCGAGGCCTTCGGCCCCTACCGGGAGCGTCTGGCGGCGGCAGGTGTCGAGTTGTCCGACCTGGCCCATTCCCTGCGCGACGAGGTCGAGGGGTGGGAGGACGACCCGGGCCGGCTGGCGGCAGTCCAGGAGCGCCGCCGGCTGCTGGCGGACCTGCGACGCAAGTACGGCGAGGACCTGGACGCGGTCATGGCCTTCGCCCGCGACGCCGCCGCTCGGCTGGCCGTGCTCGAGGACGCCGAGGGAGAGGCGGCCCGCCTCTCGGCCGAGCGGGCGCTGCGCCTGGCCGAGCTGGCCGAGGCCGAGGCGGCAGTGCGCTCCGTGCGGGCCCGGGCGGCCGGCGACTTCGGCACCCAGGTGGGTGACCGGCTGGCCGCGCTGGCCATGCCCGGAGCCTGGGTCGAGGTGCGCGTGGGACCCGGGGGCACCGGGGAGCCACTCGAGCTGGCCGTGGGGGCCAACGTGGGGGAGCCGGCGCAACCCCTCGCTCGCGCCGCGTCGGGCGGAGAGCTGGCTCGGGCCATGCTCGCCATCCGCCTGGTCGGGATGGGCGGCCCGCAGACCATGGTCTTCGACGAGGTCGACGCCGGCGTGGGGGGCGCGGCCGCGCTCGCGCTGGGCCAGGCCCTGGGTGAAGTGGCGGGGGCACGCCAGGTGCTGGTGGTGACGCATCTGGCCCAGGTGGCCGCGCAGGCCGGCGCACAGGTCAGCGTGGTGAAGACCGAATCGGAGGGCCGCACCGTGACCTCGGCGACCGTGGTGGCCGGCGAGGCGCGCGTCACCGAACTGTCACGCATGCTCTCGGGCCACCCGGGCAGCGATGCGGCGCGGGCGCACGCGCGCGAGCTGCTCGGCACCACGGCCGGCGGCTAGGCACGTCACCTGCGTCCCCCACAGCTCTGTTCGCGTTCGATTATCGTGGGCGGGTGCACCACGACGCGGACCCGAGCAAGGCGGCGTGAGCAAGTTCATCTTCGTCACCGGCGGCGTCTCGAGCTCACTCGGGAAGGGTCTCACTGCCTCCTCGCTCGGCCGGCTGCTCAAGTGCCGGGGTCTGCGGGTCACGATGTGCAAGCTCGACCCGTACATCAACGTCGACCCCGGGACCATGAACCCCGGCGAGCACGGCGAGGTGTTCGTCACAGAGGATGGCGGCGAAACCGACCTCGACCTCGGGCACTACGAGCGCTTCATCGACGAGAGCCTCTCGAAGCGCTCGAACACGACGACCGGTGGCATCTACCGCTCCGTCATCGAGAAGGAGCGCCGAGGCGACTTCCTGGGGCGCACGGTGCAGGTCATCCCGCACGTCACCGACGAGATCAAGGACCGCATCCGCCGCCTGGCCGACGAGGACGTCGACGTTGTCATCGTGGAGATCGGCGGCACGGTGGGCGACATCGAGATCGTCCCCTTCGTCGAGGCCATCCGCCAATTCCGGCGTGACATCGGCCGGGACAACGTCTGCTACGTCCACCTCACGCTGGTGCCGTACCTGGTCTCGGGCGAGCAGAAGACCAAGCCGACCCAGCACTCGGTGACCGAGCTGCGCAGCCGGGGCATCCAGCCCGACGTGATCGTGTGCCGCAGCGACAAGCCCATCTCCGAGAGCCTCAAGCGCAAGATCTCCCTCCAGTGCGACGTGGCCATCGACGCCGTCGTCTCCGCTGTGGACGCCGCGAGCATCTACGAGATCCCCCTCGTCCTGCACGAGCAGGGGCTCGACGTGTACGTCTGCCGCACACTCGGGATCGACGAGACGGCGCACCGCATCGACATCGCCGAGTGGGAGGCGCTCGTCAACCGGGTGGAGTCCCTGTCGCGACGCGTCAAGGTCGGCATCGTCGGCAAATACGTCAACATGCCCGACGCGTACATGTCGGTGGTCGAGGCGCTCCGTCACGCCGGTTTCCACCATGGCGCCGAAGTGGAACTCGACTGGATCGACGCCGAGCTGGTGCCCGGCCTGCTGGCAACCGACCGCTTGCGCGGGCTCGATGCGATCGTCATCCCCGGTGGCTTCGGCGAGCGCGGCATCGAGGGCATGGTGGCCGCCGCCGGGTACAGCCGCGACCACGGCATCCCCTGCCTCGGTCTGTGTCTGGGGCTGCACGTCATGGTGATCTCGCTCGCCCGCGACCGGGCGGGGCTCGAGGGTGCCAACTCGCGTGAGTTCGACAGCCTCTCGCCTCATCTGGTGATCGACCTCATGCCCGACCAGGCCGAGGTGACCAACAAGGGCGGGACCATGCGGCTCGGTTCGTATCAGGCCGTGCTCCGACCCGACTCGAAGGTGGCGCAGGCCTACGGCACCCTGGCGGTGACCGAGCGCCACCGGCACCGCTTCGAGTTCAACAACCGGTACAAGTCGAAGCTCGAGGCGGCCGGCCTGGTCTGCTCGGGCACCTCGCCCGACGGGCGCCTGGTCGAATTCGTCGAGTTCGAGGAGCACCCCTACTGGGTGGCCACGCAGGCCCACCCGGAGTTCAAGAGCCGTCCCGACCGACCCCACCCGCTGTTCCGAGAGCTGGTGGCCGCCGCGCTCGAGCGCGCCGAAGGGCGCGAGCCGCACCTGCTCGACCTGGACGCCGTCACCTAGCGGCGTGCAGGGGTTCCGCCGCGTCTCGGAGGAGGAGCTCCTCCGGGCCTGGCTGTTCCGAGTCGACCGGCTGCACGTCGTGGACCCCACGGGCACCCCCTTCGACCGGGTGGTGATGCGCCACCCGGGGGCGGTGACTGTCGTCCCGCTGCACGCGGACGGCACCGTGACCATGGTGCGTCAGTACCGGGCAGCGGTCGACGCCATGGTGCTCGAGATGCCCGCCGGGACGCTGGACCAGCCCGGCGAGCCCGCGCTCGACGCCGGGCGACGCGAGCTGGCCGAGGAGGTGGGCCTGCAGGCAGCGCACTGGGAGCTGCTCATCGAGGCCTGGAACTCGCCCGGAGTGAGCGACCAGCGCACGGTCATCTACCTGGCGACGGGGCTGACCCCGTGCGCCAGCAACCCGCACGGGATCGAGGAGCAGGCCATGACGGTCGAGGCGGTGCACCTCGACGAGGTGGACCGCCTGGTGGCCGACGGAACCCTGCGCGACGAGACGACGGTGCTCGGGCTCTACCTGACCCGGGCCCGCGTGAGTGCCACCGGTGCCTGGTCCGGCGGGACCTCGGGCCCCGAGTCGCCAGGACCGCGTCGGTGACCCCGACTTCGGTCCTGCTGCCCCGCGAGGCCGAGGAGTACCTCTCCTGGCTCGAGGTCGAGCGGGGCCGCTCGCCGCGCACACTGGCCGCCTACCGCCGTGACCTGCAGGCGTACGAGCGCACGGTCGCCCCTGGCGGCGCTCCGGGTACGGTCGCCCCTGGCGGCGCTCCGGGGCTGGCCGGAAATGGCGCCGGGGCCGGGATCGTCGGGGCGTCGGCGGCGCAGGTGGCGGCGCACCTGGCCGGCCTGCGGCGCACGCACAACTCTGCCTCGGTCGCCCGCGCGCTCTCGTCCATCCGCGGCTTCCACCGCTTCCTGGTCGAAGAGGGCATCCGCGACGACGACCCCACCTTGGACCTGCCCTCGGTGGGGGTGACGGACCTGCTCCCCAAGGCGCTGAGTGAAGAGGAGACGCAGCGCCTGCTGGGGGCGGTGGTGGGAACGGGCCCGCTCGTGCTGCGCGACCGCGCCCTGCTCGAGCTGCTCTACGCGACCGGCGCCCGGGTGAGCGAGGTGGTGGGGCTGAACCTGGGCGACGTGGCTGCCGCCGTCGAGTCGCCCGACCTCCCTCTCGTCCGCGTGCTGGGCAAGGGCGACAAGGAGCGGGTGGTGCCCCTCGGACGCCTGGCCCGCCAGGCCCTGGCCGACTGGCTCTCGGGCCAGGGGCGCCCTCTGGTCGAGCCCGGGCACTGGCGGCGTCGGAGCGACGCCGAGGCGGTCTTCCTCAACGCTCGCGGCGGGCGCATCACCCGGGCCGGCGTGTTCGGGGTGGTCAAGAAGTACGCCGGCCGGGTGGGCCTCACCGACCGGGTCTCCCCCCATGTCCTGCGCCACTCCTGCGCCACCCACATGCTGGGCCGGGGCGCCGACGTGCGCGTGGTCCAAGAGCTGCTGGGGCACGCGTCGGTCGCCACCACCCAGCGCTACACCAAGGTCTCGCCTGAGCACCTGCGCCGCGCCTACGAGGGCGCCCACCCCCGGGCGGGACGCCGCGGCCAGCAACGGGAACAAAAGGGGGCAGGGACCGCGTAGCATGAACCCATGGCGAACGAGGCCCCTACGGCGGAGACCGCCGACGTCGATTTTGCTGCCCTGCTGCGTCAGGAGCAGGCCGGCCTGCGAGCGCAGCTGCAGGAGCTGGGCTTCGCGGACCAGGGGAGCGGCTTGAACTACGACTCGAACTTTGCCGACTCCAGCCAGGTGACGGCGGAGCGGGGCGAGGCCGAGCGCCTGGCGCTGGAGCTGCGCGAGGCGCTCGACGAGGTGGAGGCCGCGCTCGGGCGCCTCGAGGATGGCACCTACGGGCTGTGCGAGGTCTGCGGCAAGCCGATCGGTGCCGCCCGGCTCGAGGCCATGCCCGCCGCCCGGCTCTGCATCGCCGACGCCGCCAAGCACTAGATGCGTCCGCCCGGGGCCTCCGCGGGGAGGCGACCGATGGATCCGCGGACTAAGCGCGCGCTGTGGGTCGTCGGCATCGCCGCGCTCGTGGCGGCCCTCGTCGTCCACCACAACATCACCGAGACCGAGATCATCATCTTCTGCGTGGTGGTCGTCTCGGTCATCGTCCACGAGATCTCACACGGCTGGGCTGCGAAGGCCTTCGGGGACGACACGGCGGCACGTGCCGGTCGGCTCACCCTCAACCCCGTGCCGCACGTGGACCCGGTGGGGACGCTCATCGTCCCCGCGCTGTTGTCCCTGAGCGGCGCCGGCTTCGTCGGATGGGCCAAGCCGGTTCCCGTCGACACCCGGCGTCTGCGCAGCCCGCGCAACCAGGGCACCTTGGTGGCTCTGGCGGGTCCGGCGACCAATGCCGCGCTGGCCGCCGTCTTCGGTGTGCTCTTCGTGCAGGTGTTCCGTGCCGGGCTGCCGCCGGTCTCCGTCTCGACGGCGCAGTGGTCGACGCTGGCCCAGGTCGTCTTCTGGGCCAGCCTGCTCAACGTGGGCCTGTGCGCGTTCAACCTCGTCCCGGTGCCCCCGCTCGACGGTTCCGCGGTGCTCGAGCGCTTCATGCCGGCCCGCTGGTGGCCCGGCTACCTGCGTTACCGCCAGTACACGATGCCGGTGCTGCTCGGACTGGTGGCGCTGAACTTCCTGCTCACCAACAACGGCCACGTTGGCCCCATCACCTGGCTCTTCGACCAGCTCTACGGGTGGTGGGAGCGCGTGCTGGGGGTCTGAGGAGGCGCCGGGGAGAGGCCGGTGGGCTCGCTCAGCCGCCTGGTGCGGGGAGAAGCCCGACCGCCTCGGCGGCGCGGGCGTAGGTGGCCGCGGCCACCTCGTGCGCATGGGCGGCGCCGCGAGCCAGGACGGCCTGGACGTAGGGCAGGTCCTGCTCGAGCTCGGCCCGCCGTTGGCGCACAGGGCCGAGGAGCTCGCAGAGCGCAGCAGCGACGTCGTTCTTCAGGTCGCCGTAGCGCTCGTAGCCGGTGGCCACCTCGACGGGGGTGCGCCCCGTGGCCGCGGCCAGCAGGTCCAGGAGGTTGGCCAGGCCGGGCTTGGCCACCCGGTCGTAGCGCATCTCCCCGTCGGTGTCGGTGACCGCCTTGCGCACCTTGCGCGTGATCTCCTCGTCGGAATCGAGCAACCCGATCGTGCCCAGGGGGGATTCGACCGACTTGGACATCTTGCGCTCGGGGTGCTGGAGGTCCATGACGCGGGCACCGGTGCCCGAGATCGCCGCTTCCGGCACCGTGAAGGTCTCGCCGTAACGGTTGTTGAACCGGATGGCCAACTCGCGCGCCAACTCGAGGTGCTGGCGCTGGTCGTCGCCCACGGGCACCTCGTGGGCGTCGTAGAGGAGGATGTCAGCGGCCATGAGGACGGGGTAGGTGAAGAGGCCGGCGCGGACAGCCTCGTGCCCCCGGCCCTTGTCCTTGAACTGGGTCATGCGCCGCAGCTCTCCCATCGTGGCCGTGCACTCGAGGAGCCAGGTCAGGCGGGGGTGCTCGGGCACATGGCTCTGGACGAACAGGGTGCAGCGGTCGGGATCGAGGCCGACGGCCAGGAGGTTCAAGGCGGCGTCGAGCGTGTTGGCGCGGACGGCGCCCGGGTCGATCTCGCTGGTCAGCGCGTGGAGGTCCACCACGCAGTAGTAGGCGTCGGCGTCGTCCTGGAAGGACACCCAGTGCCGCAGGGCCCCGAGGTAGTTCCCCAAGGTGAAGTTGCCGGACGGCGCGATGCCCGAGAGGACCCTGTTCATGGGCCGCCATGCTACGGCCCGGCTGACGGGCCACCGGGAGACGGCCCAGCTGGGAGAGCCCGGGCCGGGTGCGCACGGGGTGCCCGCCCCGTTCGGTAACGTCGGCGAGTGGCCTACGCGGTCTCGACACCCGCCTTCGAAGGACCGATCGACCTGCTGTTGCACCTGGTGTCCTCCCACGAGGTCGACGTCCTCGACGTCCCGCTGCTCCCGGTGGTCGATGGCTTCGTCCGGGTGCTCTCCGAGCAACGACAGCTGATCGACCTCAACCAGCTCTCGGAATTCCTCCTGGTCGCCTCCATCCTGATCGAGCTCAAGTCACAGAAGCTGCTGCCCGGGCCCGACACGAGCGAAGAGGACGAGGAGCTGGTCGGTTGGGAGGAGCGGGACCTGCTCTTGTCCCGGCTACTCGAGTGCCGCGCCTACGCTGCTGCGGCCGACGTTTTCGTGGCTCTCACCGAGCAGGCCTCGCGCTCGATCCCGCGCGAGGTCGGGCTGGACGACGGCTTCGTCGTGCACGCGCCCGACCTGCTGGCCGGCGTGACCCCGGACGACATCGCGCAGGCCTACTCGCGTTGCACGGCCGAGCGACCGGCGCCGCAGGTCGACCTGTCGCACGTCACGGTGGACACGCTGACGGTCTCCGAGACGGTGCACGACCTCATCAACACCCCGGCAGCCGATCGGGTCACCTCCTTCCGGGCCCTCGTGGCAGGTTGCGAGAGCCGGATCGAGGTCATCGTGCGCTTCTTGGCCCTGCTCGAGTTGTGCAAGATGGGGCGGGTGACCCTGGGCCAGGGCACTTCGTTCGGCGACCTGCGCATCTCGTGGACGGTCAGCGAGGAGTTGGCTGGGTCGGGGAAGGGCCTGGCCGAGCTCGGTGGGTACGAGATCGAAGAGTACGAGGGATGAGGGAGTGAGCCCTGTGGAGAGCGAGGAGCTGGGCCGGACGATCGAGGCCGTCCTGCTGGTTGCCGTGGAGCCGCTGGCGCCGACCCTGCTGGCCGAGCTGCTCGAGGAACCGGTGGAGCGGGTGGAGGAGGCCCTCGACGAGCTGGCACGGTCCTACGAGCGTGATCGCCGGGGCTTCGTCCTGGCCCGCATCGCCGGCGGCGTGCGGCTGCAGACCCACCCCGACCTGGCTCCCTACGTCGAGCGGTTTGCGAACCGCGAGGTCTCGACACGCCTGTCGACCGCCGCCCTCGAGACGCTCGCCATTGTGGCCTACCGCCAGCCCGTCTCGCGGGGCCAGATCTCCGCGCTGCGTGGGGTGAACGTCGACGGTGTGACGCGGCTGCTCGAGCAGCGGGGCTACATCGCCGTGGTGGGTCACGCCGAGGGACCGGGGCAGCCGGCGCTCTTCGGCACCACGGATCTCTTCTTGGAGCGGCTCGGGCTGAACTCGCTGGACCAGCTGCCCCCCGTGGAGGATTTCTTGCCGGGCCCCGAGGTGGCCGAGGAGTTCGAGCGGGACCTGCGCTCCTCGCTCGGCATGGGCGTCGACACCGCGTCCGACGAGGGCTGAGGCTCCGACGCCGGCTGAGGGAGAGCGCCTGCAGAAGGTCCTGGCCCGTGCCGGGCTCGGCTCCCGGCGGGCCTGCGAGGAGATGATCGCCGCCGGGCGCGTCAGCGTCGACGGCGAGGTGGCCACGCTGGGTCGCCGCATCGACCCGAGCACAGCGCGAATCGAGGTCGACGGCACGCTCGTGCCGGTGGCGCCCGACCTCGTCTACTACCTCTTGAACAAGCCGGTCAACGTCATCACGACCGCGGACGACCCCGACGGCCGGCCAACGGTCATGGGGCTGGTGCCCGCCGAGCCGCGGCTGTTCCCCGTGGGTCGCCTCGACCGCGACACCGAAGGGCTGTTGATCCTGACCAACGACGGGGCGCTGGCGCAGCTCCTCACCCACCCCTCCCACGGGGTCCCCAAGGAGTACGTGGCCGAGGTGGCCGGAGGCACTCCTGGCCCCGGGGCGTTGCGTGCCTTGCGTCAGGGAGTCGACCTCGACGACGGGCCGACGGCGCCGGCCGAGGTGGGTGTCCTCGGTGAGGGGCTCCTGCGGATCGTGGTCCACGAGGGCCGTAACCGCCAGGTGCGCCGCATGTGCGAGGCCGTGGGTCACCCGGTGACCCGCCTGGTGCGCACCCGCATCGGGCCCGTGCGCGACAGCCGGCTCGCCCCGGGCCGGTGGCGTCCGCTGTTGCCCGAAGAGGTCCGAGCCCTCGCCGCGGCCGCCGGGCCCCGACCCGCGGGACGCCGCACCACCCGCTGAGGTGCCGCCGCCACGCCCAGGGGACCCTGGCGGCACTGCCGGTAGAGTGGCCCGCCATGGCACGCGCTCCCACCGTTCGGGGTCTGCGCGGGGCCACGACGGTCGACGAGGACACCGTGGCGCAGGTCACCGAACGCTCGCAGGAGCTGATGCGCGCCTTGATGTCCCGCAACGACCTGGTCGAGGACGACGTGATCAGCATCCTCTTCACCGCCACCCCGGACGTGACGAGCACCTTCCCGGCCACCGCGGTGCGCGCCATCGGCTTCGGCGCCGTACCGCTCTTGTGCGCGGCCGAGATCGCCGTACCGGGCTCCATGCCGCACTGCATCCGGGTGCTGCTGCACGTGCAGACCACCAAGTCCCGGGACGAGATGCACCACGTGTACCTCCACGGCGCCCAGGGGCTGCGCGATGACCTCCCCGACTGAGGCGGTCTCGAACGAGGCGACACGGAGCCGGCGGGCGCTCGTCGTCGGGACCGGCCTGATCGGCGGTTCGATCGCCCTCGCCCTTCGCCGCCGGGGTTGGCACGTCGCGGGGCTCGACGTCGACCCGGCCCGCCAGGACGAGGCGTTGGCGGCAGGCGTGGTCGACGCCACCGGCGACGATCCGCAAGCCGAGGTGGTCTTCGTCGCCGCCCCCGCCGCCGCCGTGACGGCCATCG
>Ga0187784_10000035_pt1 | contig 79427 bp, 75 predicted proteins | sample 1015_SJ02_MP15_2_FD_132964 | JGI IMG/M metagenome (GOLD analysis project Ga0187784, IMG submission 132964) | Tropical peat soil microbial communities from peatlands in Department of Meta, Colombia - 1015_SJ02_MP15_20_MG | ecosystem: Environmental > Terrestrial > Soil > Wetlands > Peat | place...
CCGCTGGAAGCGGCTTCTCGAGGTATAAAACTCGGAAAGAACGATGCAGCTTACAGGTGCAACTTGATAACTGAGAAGGATGAGGCTATTCTTGACTACTCTGCAGGCCACATAACCACTGAGGAAGCTTCTAAACTGATCGAAGCCGTAAAGGAAGCCCTCGGAAAACCGGGGATTGAGTTCTATTCAGGTTTAGATTACAGGCACTTTTTGATATTGCGCGATTTTCCACATCCGGAGCTTATCGAGTGCACTCCACCGCATGATGCTACTGGAGTTAAAGTTTCAGCAGTCTTGCCGAAAGCTAAAGCGGCAGACGCAGAGAACTGGGTCGGTCTGCTTGTGGATTTGATTAATAGTTCAAGGGATATTCTTCGCAGTCATCCCATTAACATTGCTCGGGAGAAAGCGGGGAAGAGACCAGGGAATCTGATTTGGCCTTGGGGCGGCGGCAGGAAGCCGTCGATGCCGACGTTTAAGGAAAAGTTCGGTTTAAAAGGCGCAGTTATATCGGCGGTTGACTTGGTCAAGGGAATCGGCACTTACGCCGGCATGGAAGTTATCGAGGTTCCTGGCGCAACTGGGATGTACGACACTAATTATGAAGGCAAAGCAGACGCTGCTTTAAGAGCGCTCAAGGATGTCGATTTGGTTTTTGTTCATGTTGAAGCGCCAGACGAGGCAGGACACGTCAGGGATTACGCGTTAAAAGTGAAGACCATTGAAGATCTAGACAAAAGGCTTCTCGGCAGGATTCTTAACGGTTTAACAGAACCACACGCGATTTCAATATTGCCGGATCATCCGACCCCCATAAGCATTGGCACTCACTCACGAGACCCCGTGCCCTTCGCCATCAAGTCCGCCGGTTTGAGGCCCGACGGCGTCAAAAAGTTTGACGAATTTTCAGCAAGAAACGGCGCGTTCGGCTTAGTGAAGCATGATTATCTCATTTCTCTTCTTGTTCATTCAGCAAACCGTTGAAGGTAAAGATGCCTGAGAACTAAGGGTTTGCTTTTTGATTTTAAGCTATGGAAATGAGAACCAGCCCAACCAAGATTGCAATTATCCCAAGTTTCTGGTTGCTGACCAATCTTTCCTTCAAGAAAACATAAGCAAGAGCGATAGTTATTGCAGGGGAAGTCGCTACTATTGCTGAACTCACTGAGACAAATTGCGTGCTCAAGCTCACGTTAAACGCTAAAAACGCGAAAAAATCCAGCAACCCAGCCGCGGCAATGAAGAGAAAAATCATCTTCGTGGGAAGAGAAATCTTTCTCACACTAGCGCCCATCCACGAAAACAGGGCTGCCATTGTAAGGATCTTGATATAGAGAAGCGCCATGATGGGCCCGACTGCCGAAGTGATTGGCTTAAGCAGGACATAGCTGATTCCCCATGCAACCATCGCTATTAACCCGTCAACGGCTCCGGCTGACCTGCCTTGCTTAAAACTTCTTTTGAGTTCCGCAAAGTTTGTGGAGGCGAAAAAGATTCCGGTGAAAACGGCGACTATGCCTACGATTTGGAGTAAAGTAAGCGTTTCCGCGAAAAAAAAGCATGCGAGCAAGACTGTTATAACCGACCAGCTGGACGTAATCGGGGTCACAACAGAAACGTTACCTTTGCCGAACCCTCTGTACAAGAAAACGTAGCCGATGACCCCTGAGGCCCCGGCCAAGACGGTTATGCCTATCAGTCCCGGCGAAAAAGAGGGCGCTTTAAAGAACAGGGCAGCGATGAGCAGGACGGGAACAAACGCGACGACTTGGTTTAGAAGTATAGAGGTTCTGTAACCAATTTGGTCTATTACTTTTTTAGCTAAGAAATCAGCTACGCCCCAACCCAACATTGCAGTGATAGCTAGGAGAATTCCCGAGTTTAAAGCCATCCGCCCTCTAACCTGTTAGCCTAAACATTTGCTTACCCGGAATTTAAGCTTAAAAGAAAACCTTCGGTTAACTAATCAAGTAAGACGGTTTGAACGGGTTTTTCAGCAACTGTTTCAGGCTTGTTTCTGGTCGATGTCTTTTATTCTTTTGCTAATAACCCTTTGAATTTGCGGATCTTCCTCTCTACTTCTTGCTTCACTCAAAAGGTTCTTTGCAACGTAGAGGCTTTTTTCACCGAAAATTGAGGCGAAGTTACTAGTTCGTTTTTCAAGTAAACGGAAGTACCTAGGCAGGACGCAGACGAAGTTCAACGGATAACGTTTTCCCTTGTCTAAGTCCACCACGACCAGCTGAACGTCGCTGCTGAGTTTTTGATTCACCGTCTTGATTGCATAAAGTCTTAGGTTCAGGTTACCCCTCCTGTAGGCTAACTTGTCAAGGTTATGATAGCCCAGTTTAACTCTCGTCATGGTAGCTTGAGATTCACTCAATATTAACCTTCTTGAGAAGCCAAATCATGCTTTTTGTCAATTCCACTTCCTCACTCGCCACCTGAAGATTAAGAAATAAACCGAGTTAAGCTTATACAAATAGCCAAATCAGCGGACGATTAAAGCTTGGTGAAGGATTAATTAAACGATAAATTAAATCTCGATTCCATGCAAGGCTCGGCGTCGTGCACAAAACTTTATTATTGCAGCCTTCTAGCTCAATCTGGTTGGTTAAATGTCTGGACTAAACGCTTTAGGTTTCTTGAAAGGCGTAACCGTGGAAACCATAGTTTCCACTTATAACGGAGATGAGGAACCGAACGCCGCTCCGATGGGCGCCACCATGATGGATGCGCAGCATCTCGTGATTAACCTTTTCAACTCGTCAGGAACCTGCGCCAACATAAGAACAAAAAAATGTGCGGTCGTAAACTTAACGAGTGACGTGGAAGTTTTCTACAAAACAGCTTTCAAGGAAGTAAACCCGAACGGCGTGTTGCCACAAGAATGGTTTGAAAAAGCCAAAACAGTTAACGCACCTAAACTGCGCTTGGCAGCGGCAACAATCGATGTTTCCGTCGCCAGCTTGGCGATAAGCACAAAAAAGACGAAAGCGATATTTGTCGTAGAGTTGGTGCAGGCAGCACGGAAATACCCCAAAGTCTACTGCCGAGCGTTTGGAGCAACTATCGAAGCGATCATACATGCGACCCGTGTGAAAGCTTTGGCAAACGAGAAAAAGGAACAGAAACGCGTCAGCGAACTTTCAAAAAAAATTGCGTACTGTAACGACGTTGTGGGTCGAGTGGCTCCGAACTCCCGTTACTCGTTGGTCATGGCTGATCTGATGAAAAGAATTAACTCATGGGAACAAAAATGAAAGTACTCCTAATCACTAGCAAACCGGCTGAAGGCGCTGTTGAACGCTATGCCAAAGCGAGCAAAGTGGAAACCAAAGTGTTAGCGTTGAATGTTGCCGTCGCCGCTTTCTTGACGCCTCACACAATTAGCGAAGCATTAAGAAAATCCAGAGACAAAAATTGCGATTTAATCCTCACACCCGGCTTAATCAAAGGCGACACTTCAGCCATCTCTAAAGCTGTCAACGTCCCAGCGTTCAAGGGTCCACGATACGCCGCCGACTTGCCGATGGTGCTGGATTCGCTCGGGAAAGTTAAGCTTTCGACCGTTGTGCCCGCCTGCGACTTGCTACGCGAGAAGCTTCAGGAAAAAGCGTTGCAGGAAATAGAGAAGGCAGAGCAGAACCGTGATGAACTACTCAATAAACCCGGCAGTATGCTGATTGGGAACTTGGCCGTTGGCAAAGATTTTCCGATGAGGGTGCTGGCTGAAATCGTCGACGCACCATTAATGGATGAGGAAACAGTCGAGAGATTAGCAAAACGTTTCGTGAAAGCGGGCGCCAGCATCGTTGATGTTGGAATGGTTGCAGGCGAATCCCGACCTTCAGATGCTAAACGGTTAGTTGAGCTTGTTAAACGGTTTGTAAATGTACCCGTGAGCATTGATTCGCTTAATCCAAAGGAGATCCGAGAGGCCGTTCTTGCAGGCGCAGACCTGGTGTTAAGCGGGGATACAGGCAACATTGAGGCAATTGCACCTTTCGTCTCGAAAGTCGCCGTTGTCTTGATTCCTACAAACCAGCGGCAAGGGTATTTCCCCAAAAAAGCAGCGGAACGAGTGAAGTTTCTTGAAAAAACAATTGGGAAAGCAAAGAAGTTAGGCGTTGAAAAATGCCTGGCTGACCTTATTCTCGAGCCAACGAACGTTTTGGAATCGTTTACTGCGTTTCGCCAATTCGCCGACAGAAATCCTGATGTGCCGCTGTTTGTCGGCGTCGCCAACGTTACCGAACTGATGGATGCAGACTCCGTTGGGGTTAATGCTTTACTGGCACGCTTAAGCTCAGAGGTCGACGCAAGCATACTTTTGGCAACTGAGAAAAGCAACAAGGTGAAAGGCAGCGTCATGGAGCAAGTTGCGGCGGCCAGAATGATGTTTTTAGCGAAAAGAAGGGATTCTGTTCCTAAAGACCTCGGTGTGGATCTGCTGCTGTTTAAGGACAAAAGAAACCGAGAGGAACCATACGACAAAATAATCGAGCAAAACGTGCCCGTGATCTTCGCCGAAAAACGCGATTCAGTAGCATCGGATGCTAAAGGCTCATTCAGAATCATCATTGACCGCCTTAGCGAAAACATCGTGGCAGCGCATTACGACGGTCAAAAAATGGATAAACCGGATAAAATCGTCAAAGGCAAAACCGCGAACGCCATTTACTCGGAAATTGTGGAGTTGGGCCTAGCGTCGCAGCCTAATCATTTAGCGTATCTGGGAAGCGAGCTGGCGAAGGCTGAGATTGCTCTGAGAACGGGAAAAGAGTACATTCAAGACGCGACACTGTTTGCTTTGTAACTTTTGAACCCTTCATTTTGCTCGCAATGGACGGAAACTAACATAATAATGAAGTTGAATCAGCAACTTGCTGCTAAGCTCTTTAGAGAAAATAGACCTCGTAGAAACAACAATCTTATTTAGGTGAAACAGCCGTGAATGTTGTGAGGCGTTTTCTTGAGCAGTGGTGATTTATCGAAAATAGCTTGGCTCGCTCTCGTCGTTGTCGTCTCAGCCGCTGTTGTGCTCGGGTTAATAATCGGCTACGATTTGAGACCTGCGTCAACCGCGTTCTCGAGAACACCAAAAACCGCAGACATAACTTTGGTGGTTCAGGGCGACGTTAAGCTCGGACCGGACGGTAAACTTCATGACGCCTTCACCCCATGCAACTTCACCGTCTACGCAGGTCAAGAAGTCGATCTGACCATTGTGAACTATGATAATGGAGAGCACACCTTTACTAGCCCGAGTCTGGGCGTGAACTTTACAGTGCCGCCCAGCAATGTAACGGGAGTTCCAACCGTTTCAAACTTCCAGTTCAACGAAACAACAGTCGGAGTTTACCGATGGTACTGCACCTATCCATGCGACACCGATGCAGGAGGATGGGCAATGACAACTGGCAGCGATGGTCAACCAGACCAAATAGGGTACATGGGCGGATTCGTAACGGTTTTAGCAGGGTAGACTACTGTCAACGGTTTTGGCTTTAGACGAAGCTTTATCTTTTTAAAAGTGCAGACTAGCTTGGAGCAGGTGGAAAAAATTTGGAGAGCAACCCGTTGAGAACAAGCCTCGCGGGCTTGGAGCTGCAGAACCCAACGATTCTTGCCTCTGGCATATTGGGGTTCTCAGCCGAGTCTTTGAACCGAGTAGCGAAAGGCGGCGCAGGGGCTGTTGTGTCAAAATCAATCGGCGTAGAGCCCAGGGCCGGATACCCGAATCCTACGATAGTTCAGGCTGAGGCAGGATTAATAAACGCCATGGGTCTGCCCAATCCGGGCATAGACGTGTACATTGACGAAATAGAATACGCAAAGACTATTCTTCGCATTCCGCTTATAGTCAGCGTGTTCGGTTACTCAGCAGACGAGTACGCGTCCGTCGCCAAGAAAGCGGTTGAGGCAGGCGCTGACGCAGTGGAACTAAACGTTTCCTGCCCGCACGTTCAATTTACGGGTGCAGAGATCGGCCAAAACCCGCGGGTTCTCGCTGAAGTGGTTGAAAAAGTCAAGGCGGCAGTCAGCAAACCAATCATCGTCAAGCTCACACCGAACGTTGCAGACATCGCTGCGCAGGCGAAGGCTGCGGTTGAAGCCGGAGCTGACGCATTAACGGCTATAAACACGCTTAAGGCGATGGCGATCGACCCAGAAACGATGCGCCCAATTTTAAGCAACATAAAAGGCGGGTTGTCAGGTGCAGCCGTAAAGCCAGTGGCACTGCGATGCGTCTACGACATCAGGGAAGAACTCCCCGACGTACCCATAATCGGCTGTGGAGGAGTAAGTGACTGGCGTGACGCCGTCGAATTTTTTCTAGCAGGCGCATCAGCCGTACAGGTCGGCACCGCAGTGGCCTTGGAGGACACGGAAGTCTTCCAAGCTATAACCAAGGGAATAGAAACTTACTTGAGAAGGAAACATTTTGGGAGTGTGAAAGAAATTGTCAACTTCGCTCATCGCAGCTAATACTATTAGAACAACAGAAATTGTGCAAATCCGAACCGAAAGTCCAACCGTAAAAACTTTCATAATACCAGACAGGTTGTGCTCAAAAGCCAATCCTGGGCAATTCCTGATGCTTTGGATTCCAGGCATAGATGAAATCCCAATGAGCATCATGGACGCGGCTGATGGGCTAGTTTCGATTTCGGTGAAGCAACTCGGAGATGCAACTACGCATTTGCACAACATGGAAGCGGGAGAAACAGTCGGCGTGCGCGGACCCTTCGGGAACAGCTTCACTGAAAGCCGAGGAAGAGTACTGCTGGTAGGCGGCGGCACAGGAATAGCACCTCTACTGTTTTTGGCGAAGCGGCTTTCAGCTAAGACTGAACGGTTATACTTCGTTGAGGGCGCAAAAAACAAGGATGAACTGCTTTTCATTCGGGAACTCAGCGGTTTCTGTAACGAGAAAACCTTGATCACAACAACTGAAGACGGCACCTACGGTTTGCAGTGCATGGTAACTGAACCCCTGGCGAACCTGTTGGATAGAGAAAAATTCGACATGATATACACTTGTGGCCCAGAGGGTATGGTGAAAAAAATTTTTGACTTGACAGAACAACGCAAACTACCCATAGAAGCAAGCCTTGAACGTCTGATGCGCTGCGGTATAGGCTTGTGCGGAAGCTGCGTGATCGGCAAGTACCGAGTTTGCAGGGACGGGCCAGTGTTCACTGCTGCACAGCTGAGGGAAGTAAAAGACGAGCTGGGAATTTCAAAGTTAGGCTTCGACGGCGCCAGAATACCCGTCTAACCGGCGTTTAACCAACGGCACCGATTCAGCAGGAGGTTTGGAACGTTTACCAAACCCAGTGCTCCTCACAGCAGGGTTCAGGATCCCCGAAATAATGGCTAAACTTGTGTCAGTAATGCATAAAAGAAAAAAAGGTAGTTTAAGGTTCTTCTTGAGGCAGCCCAATCTTTCGCAGGTAATCTCGGGCGTATCTGGGATTGTAAGCCAGTAGCTCTTTACTTCTTAACAGTCTTCTGTCAAGCCGGTCTAGTCCTACCCTAAAGGTTGGTTCGATGCCCCAGCCTTCGCTGGCGCTGAAAAATGTTCCTCTCGTGGTTCTGAATTGAAGGCGGCAGTGGATCAGTGGTATTCCTCTCAAGTTTGTGTTGCCGTGGCTTTTCATGTACACGAAAAGTGTCCCGAGCTGGAAGGCGTCCTGATACCTGCGTGAAAAGGAGTCGAATTCTTCCATCATGAAGGCTTGCTGCTGAGGGGTTACATCTAAATCTTTAAGGCTGAACTGCACTGTTAATTTGCGTTCAGCTACCTCTAGCTGGGAAATAGGTTCAAGAAAATCACGCTTAGTTACAACTCCGACGAGGTGTTCCTTTGAGGTGACCGCTAAACAGGAAACATCATCGTCATGCATTACTTTCTCGGCGTTTCGTAAGCTTGTCTCTGGTTCAACGGTGATCACTGGCCTGCGTACTACGCCTCTAGCTGGAACACTTAAAGTTTCTATCTTTTCTCCAACTATCTCGCCTGTTGTCTGCCGCCTTTGCGGCCAATAGATGGTCTCCAAAATATCCTGAATGCCAACCATGCCCACGAGTTTTCCCCTTTCCATTATTGGAACATGCGAAATACCGTATTCCCGCATTAAACTAAGAACTGCTCCTGTAGAACGATCTGCTTCTAGAGTGTGCGGCGCTTTGGTCATAATCGTCTCTATTTTATCGTTACCCCACTCTCGCATTACAGCCGCATGAATAATGTTTTCGTCAGTGATGAAGCCCAAGAGCTTGTTTTTCTCAAAAACCGGAAGCTCCCTTACCCCGCTCTCAATCATCAACTTTGCCACTTTGCTGAGCGAAAGGTCGACGCTTACTGGGGGCGCAGCTTTCATGATTGTTCTAACCTTCGTTGTACCAGGTTCAAGTCTTGACCTGATAATTGACCTTCGGGTAATCACGCCTTGATACTTGCCTTTGTCGTTCAAAACAGCTAAGACAGGAGGCATTCCCTTTTCAAAGACTTCTAGGCATCTGGAAAGTGTGTCGCTTTCCTGAACACTGTTAAAGCCTTTTGAATAAACATCTCCAGCAAAAACTAAGCTTGCCATAACAGTCCTCTCTCATACAGTCAAAGAATATTGCAGCCGAGAAAACAACGGCTTTTCATAGTCTTGTTTGAATTTTTTCCCATTTAGAATCCACGCCAAAAAGTTATGCTTCCTGAAATATAAAAGTGTATTTCCACGCCTACGACTGCAGGTCCAACAGCAGTACAGCATTGATAAAGCAGTCAAGGTTTTCAAGCGCCGTTTGATTTTAATTGATTTTTTTACGAATAAGCAAGGAAACGAATTTGCGAAATTAAAACGGGCTCAGGAATTTACCGACAGCGTACTTCGCCGTCAGGCTAAACCTACTGAAAAGCGTCCGCTGACGTTTACTCACTTTTCTTAAATACAACGTGGCCGGAGAAAAACAGTCCAGCAAAAATCAACCCGCTTCCAGCGATGAACGCGGGCGTTATTACTTCACCAAACATGAATGAACTCGCAACGATCGTCACGATTGGAGTCAGCACATTCGAGAAAGAAGCATAAGAAACTGACCTTTGCTGAATAACAAAAACATTTATGGAGTACCCAACTACGGAGACTGCTACCAAACAGCCTATGGCGAGCCAAGTAAGTTCCTGCGCCGGCAGAGCAATGGTTTCACCCGTCAACAAGGACATGGAAAAAAGCATCGAGGCCCCCAGCGCAAAGCCAACGCAGTTCATCACGATCGGATCAACTGCCTGAGCCTTCTTCGCCGCAATCATCCCTACTGAACTAAAGAATGCGCCGCCTACGATGGCCAACAACGAAACAACGCTGGCTCCGTAACCCACCGCAACCCCAAATATCACGACAACACCGAACAACCCTAGTAGCGCCCCCGCGAGTAAACGTACCCGAAACGCCTCAAGACCAAAGCAAACCGCCAAGAGCACCGCAGCTAAGGGAACAGCGGCATACACTATTGACGCGGTGTCAGAGTTAACTTGGAGAAGACCCCAGTACAGCAAACCAATATTCAAACCGATTGAAAAGAAACCGTAAATAAGCGAAAAGAGCAGTCCCCGCATGTTGGGGAAAGCCGGTCTTCGGACAAAGGCGACGAAAAGAAGAATCAACGAAGCCAGCACAAGACGCAGGGCACCGCCCCAAAACGGGTCCAAGCCGCTGTTGCTGACGGGAATGGCGATAAACCTAACGCCGAACAACACAACCATGGCTGCAAAAGCGAAAACAACTAGCCAGCCAGGCAGCTTACTACTCTTCCCAACCTGTTCGCTTACAGTTTTCACGCTGTTGCTTTCTTTCACGAGCATTCATTCCTTCGGCGGTCATTTTCAGGCTGGGTCCGAATTCCCACCCGAGAAATGCTTCATGTTAAATTCATCACTCCATGGATAGCAGAAACAAGCTAAAGTTGGAAAGACTCGGAGACGATTACCGTACGATTCTTCCAAACCCTGTTGTAAAATGAACTTTTAAGTCGTGGTGTAGCGAAAACCCTCCCGAATGAGGAATTTGGGTAGGTAGACGTTCTTTTACCTCTTTTTCTTTGCCCAGTGCTGAATTATGAAAAAAAGAATCGTGAATATTAATAAACATTATTGATTCTCTTTCTCAACCTGTATCTGTTCAGCGCATGTACGTTTGAAAAACATCAAATAACCCCAAATTTCTGGTCAAGAAACCGGTTATCACAAGTTTTTCACCTGTGTGCAGTACCATGAGTGAAGTTTTTCTATCAATAGCTTGGATTCGTTCTGTGGCAAACCATAACGTAATCAGCTACAAAATGAAAACAAATACTGAAGAAATCCTTTATTTTAGCTAAGAATATAAGCCTTTTTTGTACCATTTAAGGTTGATGTGACAATGACCAACCGAGAAAAAGCACAATACATTTCGAGATGCTTTCAGTTGGGGATACTGCTTGAAGTCAGCGCGGAAAAACCCGGCAACGTCAACTTCACAACAGGTTTCGAAGATACAACATGCCAACACTTTTTGGCTTCAGCAATCGCCGCAGGGGCATCCTTCCAAGAAGCTGCTAACCGCGGGACACTGGTCGCGGAAAACAAACTTGCCATTTCTAAGATTGGCTTGGGGCAGCTTATAAAAACCTGCGTCAGCGACGTAAATGATTGGCAGAAGGGCGGCAACACGATTCTCGGCACTATAATGCTGCTTATGCCCATGGCTGTCGCTGCGGGGATGACGCCAGCTGTCGAAGATTACAAACTGGATTTTTCTCTTTTACGCAGGAACATTGACTTGGCAGTTAAATCAACCACGGCCAAGGACTCGGTGCACCTCTACGAGGCAGTGGACATTGCCAACCCAAGCGGCTTGAACAGTGCTCCAGATCTTGACGTTACGGATTCGCACTCAAAAGAGCGGTTGATAAAGGAGGATGTCACGTTGTTCGAGGTTTTCCGTTTAGCTTCAGCATACGACGACATCTGCGCTGAATGGGTCAACAATTACCCTGTAACCTTCGACTTAGCCTACTCCTACTTGATAAGGCAGCTTAAAACCAGACCCTTGAACACCGCAGTTGTTCACACTTTCTTAAAAATTCTATCTGAGCGGCCTGACACGTTCATAACGCGAAAACTGGGCAAAGAAAAGGCGCTGGAAGTGTCAGCGGAAGCTAAGGCTGTTTTGAAGCTAGGCGGGTTAGAAACAGCAAAGGGCAAGGCAAGCCTTGAACGGTTCGACAGGAAGCTACGATCAAACCAGAACAAGTGCAATCCCGGAACCACCGCAGACTTAACAGCGGCAGCCTTGGCGCTCTGCACTCTTAGCGTATACAGACCCTGAACCCTCCAGTCTAATTTGCCCCAAACCGCTTTTTGAGAAGGCTTTTTAAAACATGCTTGTAAGTTAAAACCTATGCATTTGAGATCTTTCACAACGCTGTTAAAAAGCAGGAGGTTGTGGGTTTGGGAAATCTGCGGCGCAATCATTTACGCGGTTCCTGTTACGATTCGACTTGTCACCGGCAGCGTCGTCCTCCCCGTTTTGAGTTTAGTCGCGACTCCCTGGATCGGATACTACATTCCGCCTAACATAGTCGAGAAGATTATTGTTAACGCCTTCTTCCCGGGAGGCGCGGGCGCCGTTGCAGGTGAAATTTTCTTTTCAAACGCAAAATCTAAGGTTCTTGTGGTACGGGAAAAATACGTTGCCCGACTTTACGGTGCTTGGTCGGAAACGGCTGTTTGGTCACTGATTCAGCTTTCGGGTGGTCTGCTGTACATTGCTGGACCATGGGGCGGCAACCTTTTCGAGTACCCGACGGTTTACCCGCTTAACTTCCTTTTAGCATCGCTTTCAATTTTTACCCCTACTGTCATTGCCTTCCTAAAAAACAACGTAGCGAACGCGAATCAGAGACAAAAGCGTCAGCAACTCAGCAAGCCTTCTATGCTATAATCGTTGAGGAATTCTCTTTTGCCTATTGTTTCGAGGTGCTGATGGGATTAAGTTTAAATATCTCATACGATATCTCATGCGATATTGGAATCGATATGTTTGATGAACATAGTAATCACCACAACCATCAGGCAAAGCATTTGCATAATTGGCTTCGCCGCATCGATATGGTACCAAAGGGTTTTCTGCGTTACCATGTCTTAGAGGCATTAAGTGAAAAGCCAATGTCAGGTTCAGAACTCATGGAGCAAATCCAAGAACACAGTGGCGGTAGGTGGAAACCCAGTCCCGGCTCAATCTATCCGCTGCTCGCCTTTCTTGAAGACAGCGCATACATCAAGGAACTGCCTAAAGAAAACGGCGTAAAACGCTACGAAATGACCGAAAATGGACGATTATTGCTTGAAAAAAACCGGCAGAAACTCAGAGAAGACATGGGCAGAGTCAGGGAACACATGAGTATCTTTCAAACATCAGTAGAAAACCTGCGTGCAGGAATGCCTCATCAGAAAAACGAGGTTATACAAGCTATGATTAGGCTTCAACATGAAGTTGTACGGCTATCCGGTGGACTCCACCAAAATTACTCTCAACAAGTCGAAAGCGAAGGCTTAACAATTTTAAATGAGGCAATAACAAAACTTGAAAATTTAAACAAAAAATTGCAAGAGTCTAAAGGCCAAGATAATGAAGCGACTTTCTGAAAACTCACGGCTAATTAACCAAGAAAACCTTAAAGAAAACAAGTTGGATACCGGCTTCTCGATTATTCATGTGTCAAAGTTAGTGAAGAAGTACCGTAAGACCGAAAAAGCAGCAGTAGACAACATTAGTTTCGATGTCTATGCCGGAGAATTATTCGCGTTTCTCGGACCCAACGGAGCGGGAAAAACAACCACCATTTCCATTTTGACAACGACTCTCGCAAAATCTAGCGGAAAGGTGATAATAGCAGGGAACGATTTAGACAGCCAAGCTAAAGAAATTCGGCAAGACATCGGCATTATTTTTCAAAATCCAAGCTTGGATCTAAATCTCACGGCTGAAGAGAATATTCGACTTCACGTTAGTCTCTACGGCATCTATGCCTATAAACCACTTTATCGGCTCATGCCAAAGGAATACAAAGATCAAATCATCGGATTAGCCGATTTTTTAGGTATACGTGAAGACTTGTTCAAACCGCTTAAAACATTCTCAGGTGGAATGAGACGCAAGCTAGAAATCATTCGCAGTTTGATGCATAAACCCAAAATACTATTCTTGGACGAGCCTACTCAAGGATTAGACGCGGTTTCCCGTAAGTCATTATGGGATTATCTCCGAAGGGTCGGCAGAGAACAAGAGACTACAATCTTTCTAACGACACATTACATCGAAGAAGCAGAGTACGCTGACAGGGTGTGCATAATCAATCACGGAAAAATTGTCTTTCTAGGAACTCCGAGCGAGATGAAAAATCGTCTGATCGACAAGTACCTTGTGTTGGATGCTGAGAATCGCAGTGCCCTCGGCTCAGAGCTTGAGCCTTTCCAGCCGGAAGCCAAGGGTGATGGAAAAATCAAGGTTCATTTTAAACAGCAAACGCCTCAGCAAATTTTGTGCCGAATAAGGACTCCCTTAACCTTTATGGAGGTTCACACACCGACTCTTGAAGAAGCATACGTGGATTTGGTGGAAGAAAAAGATGAAAAGAAAGTGCTAGCATGAAGTCGTTTCAAAGAGAAGTTAATGCAGTGACAGTTATTGCAGCTCGAGAGGTAGTGCGCTTCTTTAGAGATTGGAGAGAATCGCTTGTGTTCAGCTTTTTATTTCCTGTTCTTTTCCTTGGTGTTCTCGGGGGCAACATAGCACAGAATCTTACTGGTAGCCTGAGCTACAATTATTTGCAGTTTGCCCTTTTAGGAATGATCGCCAACACGCTTGCTATGACGACGATGATGAGTGTAGCGTCGCTTGTGGAAGACCGTCAAAACGACTTTACCCAGGAATTCTTTGTGGCTCCAATTTCGAGATATTCAATTATCACAGGCAAGATTATCGGTGGCAGCATTACAAGCGGGTTGCAATTATTTGCTTTTGTTATCGTAGCCATCGCGATGAAAATATCGCTTACACCATTAGCTATATTGTGTATTATATTGTTGGCGCCAGTTATTTGCTTGTCAGGCGGAGCATTAGGCGTTTTGATAACCAGTGTATTTAGCAGCACTCCCAAGGCAGCCGATCAAGGGGTAATATTGGTTGCTTTCTCTCAGATGTTTCTCTCAGGCGCAATTATACCAATTAATAATTCGAGTGGTGTTTTAGGCATTTTAGCGCGTATCATGCCCATGACTTATCTAGTGGATTTGCTGAGAGGTCTTGTCTATCAGGGTACACCCTTTTACAGCAAGATTGTTCTATATAACCCGCTTATCCATTTGGCAGCTGTCACTGCTTTCTCCGTTGCTTTCTTTGTGGTTGGAACTTTCTTGTTCGTCAGAGGCGAAAGAAACCGATGAGTTACATATTAATTATTCTTAACCGGGCGTCTGCTACATTAAGCGGTGAAAACCGAGAAAAAAACAAGGCAAAACTTCTCAAACGGCTCAAGCCGTCCTCAGCGCCCTAATCTATTTTTCATTCGTTTTTGTTTTTCTTTTTCTGATTGTTCCTTTGAAGTTCTGTACTGTTTCTTCGCAGACACCTGGTTTCCATTTACATATGCCTTCAATTATTTCTTTAAGATAGTATTCCAGTTCCTCATTTGTCAAGTTCTTGCAGCGGTCAACTTTGTAAACAATTTCATCTTTTTCCCGGCTTACAGTAACAGACAATAAGACACAATCATCCACGATTTTCAGCCTCTGTCTCTATTTCACGAGTTTAGATTTAAGCTTTCTATCAATTGACTCGGGAAATGTAATGTTTGTTTCAAAAGAAAACTTTTTTTTTCAAGGACCAGATCTAAAAATCTTCAGGGAGGAGAGAAACACATCGTCCGACTTTATTGCGCTTTGCTTAAGACGACAGTTTGGTACCTCTTTTTTCCGCTTGGCTTCCTGTAGTTTCGCTTTCAATTTTTATCGCTAGCGTCGTGGCTTTCTTAAAGCGGAATCGTGAACGCTTCATAGGCTAATTCGTTGTGTGCAGCAGTTCTTGTTTAGGAGCTTTTATCCCGGCAAGTGCTCAATAATTTAAGGAAAAAAGTTATAATAAGAAAATTATTCAATAAAGGTAGTGAGCAGTTTAAGGAGGTGAAAAAGTGGCGAAAAAGGTTTGCCCAGCATGTGGTGCTGAGATGAATGAGAGAAAGGTTAAAATAACGTACGAAAACGGAAAAGTGAAGGAAGATAAGGTCTATGTGTGCAATATAAAAAGTTGCAATGGAGTCTTTGTCCCACAAAGCATTTTTGGCGTACAACCATGATAGTGAAAGCGGTTTTCTACGAGCTAAGGCTGCGTGCTTCATTTGGGTTGAGCAATTGGCTGTTTCTGATGGGTTTTCTTTTGCATATGCACAACGTCTTTTTCTCGAAGATCTCACAAAAATACTAGCAACAACAGAGAAAAACCGTTTGCTTGCAGTCGTAAATTGTTGCATGCAACAGCTATGGAAGTCAAAGTCCGAGGAGCTGCGGCAGCGATTCATGTCCTATAAACCGAGTTTAACCCTAAAAATTCTTCAAATAAACTGCAGAAAAACGTTTTATTTGCACGACACGCTATTATTCAGTTATGCAATCGCGATAACGCGTAGGTTTTGTGCTCATGGATTTTACTAAAGATGAAAAAGAATACAAATGGTTTGAAGCAGCAAAATCCTATGAGCAAGTATTGCACTCCCGATCCTTACCTTCTCCTTACGCCGCGGATTACTTGCAGAGAATAGGCTACTGTTATGACTTAGCTTCTAGGCAAACAGGGAATATGGAGGAGTTTAGAAAACTGAGACAGTTGGCAGTCGAGGCATACGAAAAGGCTGCTGAACTTTTCGGTGAAGATTCGACCTCAGAAAATGAGGGAAAAAGCTCACAATGTCTCGCCCTCGCTGAGTATGTACGCTCCTGGCTGGCATCTAGCTCTTCCGAGAAAGAAAAAACATTGAATAAATGTCATGACCTGGCAAAATCAGCCATGGAGGTTTTCAAGAACTCTGGGAACCTAATAGAATACGGTAGCACCACGAACATCCTAAATCAATGCCTGTTTGACCATTTGTACATTGCAGGCACCGCAGAAGAGGTTAAAGCGGTCTGTAAAGAGGGAATCGACGTTGCGGACGTTGCCATAGCTGCCCTATCCAAGCTTGAAAACAAGGGTGGGCTTCTTCTTGCGTTCTCTTGGGCTAGTCTTCAAACTTGGTATGCTGCAAATGTTTCTGAGCAAGAAAACCAGGCAAAGACACTTGCAACCAGATGCATAACTTACTCGGAGAACGCGTTAAAACTTTCCAAAGAAGTTGAAAACCCATATTGTAGGGTGATGGCGCTGTGGGCTGAAACTCTGTCAACTCTCTTTTTTACAGACAACATCGAGTCTTCTAGAGATTATGCAAAAGAAATGCTTGAACAATCTTCAGCGATAAGAGACAACTACTTCAAGGGCATCGCAGGTTATCTTCTTGCATTTGTCTTAAATTGGATGACTACAGCAGAAGCTAACCCCGACGAAAACAAAAAGAGACATGAAGAGATCCTAAAGAATGCGGAAGAAGCCATCCAACATCTTGAATTGGTAAACCAGGACACGGCAATCGCAGAAACCTACCTGTTTTATGTCGAAAGCTATTCATGTTTAGCACGAGAATTTGCCACCAACACTCCAGAAAAGCTCTCCTTTTCAAGAAAAGCAATAGAAACTGGCGAAAAAGGACTTGAGCACGCACTTCGCTCCGGCTCACTTGATGCGTTGGGATCCACCTTACACGCATTGAGCAAAGCATATCGTTATTACTCAAAACTTGAACCCAGAAAAGAAGAAAAACAACAACAACTAAGAAATGCTCTGGGTTTCAGAAAAGAATACTTAAACACGGTACAAAAAGCGTTTCCCGCAAACACTTGGATACTCGGTGTGGGCCTTATATGCGAAGCTCAGATAGAAGCAGACCTTGCCGCACTGGAAAAAGAAGGAAGTAAAATCTCCCTTCTTCAAGACGCTATTTCCGATATGAACGATGGAGTTACACATTGCAAGAACTGGATAGAAAGCCGTGCCGTTCCATCACTAATAGCAATGGTCGCTGGAATGGAAGATGCATTTGGTGAAATGTTGGACGAAGGCTATCGGCTGACCTCAGATAAAGAAAAACTGAAAAAAGCCGACGAAGTCTATGAAAGCGCCGCGGAAGGGTTCAAAAAAGTTGACTTACCAAGCCGCGTCGCAGAGTCATACTGGAAAATCGCGAGAAACCTCGATCTCCTCGGCGAACACAATCAAGCCGCTGGAAACTTTGAAAAAGGCTTCGCTGGATACAAAGCAGCCGCTCAAAAAATCAACCAGTTCAGCGACTTCTACCTCGACTACGCATCTTACATGAAGGCATGGAGCGAAATTGAAGCGGCAAAACTTGAACACAACAGCGAAAAATACACGGATGCGACGAATCATTACGAAAAAGCCTCAAGTCTTCTAAAACAATCAAAATCATGGAGCTACCTGTCTTCAAACTTTTATGCATGGTCACTTCTGGAACAAGCAGAAGACCTAAGCAGAAAAGACAGTTGCAGAGAGTCAGTAGTGGCCTTCGAGAAAGCCATCAAATTCCTGCGAGACTCTGAGCGGATGCTTCTTGCCGAATTGGGCAGAATCGACAAGACAGACGAACAAAACTTGATCAAAGAACTGATCCAAGCTTCAAGAGTTAGGGTTGAGTACAGTAATGGAAGAATTTCTATAGAAGAAGCAAAAATTCTTGACAGACAAGGCGATCATGGAGCCAGTTCTCAAAAGTACGAGGCCGCAGCAGAAATTTTCAAAAAAATATTGGAGATTGATGTAGGGCAGACTGGAAAAGAAGTCAGACCCCTCGTTTACCTCTGCCAAGCATGGCAAAAAATGACTTTAGCGGAAGCACGAAGTTCTCCAATTATGTATGAGGAAGCTTCTGATCTCTTTACCCTTGCAAATGAACACGCCATCAAAGAATCAGCGGGTTTGCTTGCGTTGGGCCATAGCAGTTTCTGTAAAGCGTTGGAAGCGGGGATAGAATTTGAGATTACGAGAAACACAACTATGTACGAGGAAACGGCAAAACACATGAATTCGGCCGCAAATTACTATCTTCGAGCTGGTTTCGAGTCAGCTTCTGATTATGCAAGAGCCACGCAACGCCTTTTTGACGCTTACGTCTACATGGACAGCGCTAAACGAGAAAAAGATCCCGCAAAAGAGGCAAAGTTTTATTTAATGGCGGAAAAGGTGCTGCAAATCTCGGCCGAATGCTTTATAAAAGCAGGGCACTTCGAGAAAAACGAGCAAGTCCGGCGCCTCCTTAGAAAAGTCAGTGATGACAAAGAGCTAGCACTATCTCTGAGCGAAGTCTTCCATGCACCAGCAATCACATCATCCACGGCGAGTTTCTCAACGATTGAACCAAACGAGGAAAAAGCAGTAGGTCTAGAAAGGTTCGAACATGCAGAGATTAAAGCTAAACTCATCACACGAGAAAATGAAACCAAAGTGGGAGAAAACGTAAACCTCGAAATCCAAATCGTAAACGTAGGCAAAGAACCAGTCCTGATGACCAAAATCGCAAACATCCTTCCAGCCGGCTTTCAAATCGTCACCAAGCCGAACTACTGCTCTGTTGAGGGCACCACTCTCTCTGTGAAGGGAAAAAAGCTAGAACCTCTCAAGACTGACGAGATCAAAATTACCTTGAAATCATTCATAAAAGGCTCTGTTGAAATCAGTCCGAGAATCATCTGTGTAGACGAAACAGGACAGCAAATGACCTACAATCCCGAACCCATAACTTTCAATTTTCTGGAGGCAGTATTGCCAGGGCGCATCAGCACAGGATACAGCAGTCTCGACAACCTTCTGTTGGGCGGAATACCTGAAAACTACGCGATTATACTGACCAGCCCATTCTGCGACGAGAGAGAAGAACTAATCAGGAGATTCCTTAAGGTAGGTCTGATTAGCGGGCAAGTAACATTTTACATCACAACAGAACTGGGAAATGTAGCCACTTTAGCGGAGGAATTTCAGTCAACTCTATATCTGTTTATTTGCAATCCTCGCGCCGACATCATTGCCAAGGATTTGCCCAGTGTTTCCAAAATGAAAGGCGTAGAAAACCTGACAGACATCGACATCGCATTAACCAAATCATTTCGCACGCTCGACGCTTCACGAAGCGGGCCAAGAAGAGCATGCATAGAAATCATATCAGACGTTTTGCTACAACACCATGCCGTAATAACTAGGAAATGGTTGAGCGGGCTTCTCATAGACTTAAGGGCAAAAGGCTTTACAACTTTAGCAGTCATTAATCCTCAGATGCACCCACAAGAAGAAGTGCAAGCCATCTTAGGCTTATTCGAAGGAGAGATAAGGATAACCGAAAGAGAAACTGAAAAAGGACCAGAAAAAATCCTCAGAATTCGAAAACTGTACAACCAAAGATACGTTGATAGCGAATTTATTCTGACCAAGGAAAAACTTGAGATGTAGACGCCAAAATAAGCGCAAGCGTCGCTTCTGTCTGAAAATAGGAAAAGAAATGCTCTATTTTCACACACGCAGAAATATCGAAAGATTTTTGCACAAACGGTGCTGCCTTTTCCTGGAAATGTAATATTTTAACTCTGAAGCAAAGAATCATTTGAAAAGTTATATTCAAAGAGCAACGTATTATATTGGGATGTGAATGCAGAAAGAGACATGGCTGCTTTCTTTGCCATTTCTTGGGCTGATCGTGTTAGTTATTGTTTTGTACATTCCTCAGTTGACAGGTTATTACGGGGTTCTAGCCCTTTCAAATCTTACCTTCATGGATAAAACCACAATACTTTTAACTTTTGCGCTAGCCGTTTTTGCGGCTATCGAAGGCTTTTCAACGTTTAAACGTGCCTCCACTGAAGATAAAAGACATTTAGTCGAAGACGCGAGGAACGAACTTGAAAAAGCCTATGGTCCGTTATACATGCTTTTGAATAAGCCTTCTAAGGATGACACAGCCTTTTTATGGTTAGACTTTGATGAGAGAAAGAAAATTGACGAGATAATAGCAACCTATCCATTTATGTTTCCGTCGCAAATCACCGAGATGTGGCAGCAAAAGATCAGATACCTTGCGTCAGTGTTGGAAACTTCTGATATAAAGTCGCCGAAATATGAATTAAATCTGGATGTTTACAAAGAGCTGAGGAACATGATAAACGAAGAATACACCGGCAGAGTCAAGAATTATCGAAAACTTTTGGAGAGTTAACCGATAACACGCTTTAATCTTAACTGTTTGCCACAAGGGTGTTTTAGAACAATTCTGTAATTTTTTTGTTCATAGCGAGCGTGGCTTTTCCTGCACCGTTCGAAATGTCAAGTGTGCAGCAACCGTCTCAGCATTTTGGTCTTAACCCAAGCGTAGCTGAGCTTCAACAAAAATGATCGCTTAGAATTCCTAAACGATTATGATTTTCAAATTTCAAAAAAAAGAAAAAGAGGGTTGTTTGGAAATTCAAGCTGCTAATGAACGCCGAATATTGAGAAGTGATCAGTAACGCCGACAACATAATAATATCCGTTGATTTCGGTCCATCCGACTGTGATGTCGATCCACGGAAGCCTACCGCCCTGCGTTGGAAGGCCGAAGAGCAAATATTGTAGCACTATCTGCAAATCAGCAAAGTTAACGACGCCATCATGATTCAAGTCAAACTCCTCTAATCCAGCGTAAGTCAACGTGCCGCTTCGAAACATCTTTATCGCTTGTAACATAAGAGCTACGTCAACCAAGTTTACTACGCCATTGCCGGTGAAGTCTACCGGGTCACCAATGCAAAGATGCGGTTTATAGCCAGCGGGATAATCAGACGGATAATACGGGACGTAAACTGTTGCAAGTCCGCTAAAGGAGCCATAAATCTGTACGAGATAATAACCTTCTGTGTTTGCGGGCAGTGAAGGAAGCGTAACTATGCCTGGAGTTGATTCAGCAGGTTGAGCTGACGGCGGATCGGATTCAGAGAAAGGAGGCGTGGGAGTATACACAGAAGATTGGTAATAGTAACTGGTAGGCGTTGTTTCGTAAGCCGAATACGCATATGTAGTGGTAGGAGTTCCGGATGGAAAAGTAACAAGTACATCTCCTGTTGATTGGTACTGGGCTTTCACCGTCGTTATTGAAGGCGCAATCGCAAGCAGCATCGCCGCTATCAGTATCGCTGGAAAAACCTTCTTTAACATGCTGTTCATTCTCTTTCTTTCTCCCTACGATGATAGAGATTTCTATATCGCGCGTTGAATGTTCAACGGTCCGCAATTAACCCGCATATGAAGCATTGATGATTTTAAAACTTGCGGAAACATGTTTCAGACGATTCTATATAATGAATATTATATATGTAAATGAAAATAAAATAGACATAAGTCATATGACATCAAATCCGGTTCAAAAGCGGAGACTTATGATACCGATTTGTAAACTCCTAAACCTTGCGGGTCCAGTTTTGGTTTTTTGTCCATTTGCTTGTTTTTTTGGCGGTTTCTAATTCTTTTACTTTGTCTCTCTCCTCTGTCTCTCTCTTCGCTTTGAAAGAGAATTAAGATTTAATCAACAGACGCGCGAGTTATTGATCTTTATTTGCTTTTTTTGTTTGTGCTGTGGGAAAAGACTTATCCGTGGCAACATGTTTGCTTAATCCAGTACTTTCGGAAGCAGAAAACAATGCCAAAGATTAGTTTAAACAAATCAGCTTTGAACTTAGTGAATAAACTTTGCAATGAATCAGACAAGTATCAGGTTAATGTTGAAAAATCGGATTCTGGAGCAACCCTGATTGACGCGGGAATCGAAGCTGAGGGCGGTTTTTTGGCAGGTGAGATGGTAACTGAGATTTGTTTGGCAGGATACGGAACTGCAAATGCTATGCCTATTCAATACGGCAATGTTATCTTGCCCTCGGTATTCATAAAGACAGATTATCCAGCGCTCTCCACCTTGGCATCTCAATTTGCTGGCTGGCAAGTAAAGGGCGACGGTTTTTCAGCCATTGCCTCTGGTCCCGCAAGGGCGTTGGCTCTTAAACCGAAAGATCTGTATGAAAAGCTTCAGTTTAAAGAAGAATCTGACTCAGCAGTGCTCGTTTTGGAAACTCAAAAAAAGCCTAGTGAAGCAATTATCCAACTGATTGCCGATAAATGTAGGGTTTCCACTAAGAGCTTGTATCTAGTTATGTTTTCCACAACGAGCCTGGCTGGAGCAACCCAAGTTTCTGGAAGAATCGTTGAAACAGGACTGCACAAGCTTGAAAGGTTAGGTTTAGACCCGTTGGTTGTTAAGCATGCGTGGGGCTATGCACCCATTGTTCCCATTCATCCTGACTCGGGCGAAGCTATGGGACGGACCAATGACGCCATCCTTTACGGTGGAGTGACAAGCTACACAGTCAGCTACGAAGATGAACAGAAATTACAAAACATAGTGAAACAAGCGCCGTCATCAGCTTCAGCAATGATGCAAGAAGCCAGAAGGCTTGCAAACAAAAACCCAAGGTTCCTTGACATTTTTAAGGAAGCAGGGTTCGATTTCTACAAAATCGACACAAACCTCTTCGCTCCCGCTGTAGTGTCCATTAACAATACAAAAACTGGCAAAACGTTTACCGCGGGCAACATAGACCCTGACGTGATCAAAGGCTCGCTAGGCTTGACATAAAGTGCCTGACTAGAACTCCTTAAGGCCCGGTAGCGGGCTTATTCGACGAGGAAAAACCATCTTCGAGAAAGGCTCAGAACTCGGGGAATTGGGAAGCTGTAAAGCATGAAGTAACTATATATGCCGATTTAGTTCAAGTTACTGAGGTCATTTTTCTTCAAACAGTGACATGTTCGGGTAGATTTCAATTCCTGTTTTATCTATTATGTAAGGCACAAGGTTGGTATTTACGTTTACACCGCGCATTTTCTCCACTTGTAGTCCTCTTGTCGTTGTGCCTCCTGAGAACAGAGTTTGCATCATAATGACACCGTGCACTAAGAACTCCTCATCCAGTATCTTTCTTTGCAAACCAAGTTCCGAAAGCTCGGTAGTAACCAGGACAGTTGCGCCTAAATCTGAAAGCGACTCAATCAGGTCTACACTTGCGGTTCTTCGTTCTATTGGGTCAAGGAACCTGTAAAACAATGACGCCAAAGTGTCTATGCTGACGCGTTTTGCTTTAACCTGCTTGATTTTCTCCTGTAACTCTTCGATCAACTTGTCAACCTGAAGTTCCTTGCCGCGAAGGCTGCTGGTTTCTTCCTTAAGCATTTTCTCCTTCAAAATCGCCACCCGCGAAAGCCTCGTAGCATCCAGGAAAGCAAATTTTCCCTCTTGCTCCGCCTGTTTAAAATCCCAACCAAACTTGGCCATTTCAGCGAAGAAATGCTCTTTGTTCTCGTCCAGGCTAACTAAAACGGCGTTTTCGTTAAAATCTGTGATTCCTTTGTACAGGAATTGAGCTGCAAGAATGGTTTTTCCAGCTCCAGGCCCCCCCACCACCAAGACTACTCGACCCTTCGGAAAGCCGCCGCTAATTAGCTCATCTAAACCTTGGACTCCTGTCGGAATTGTCGTCAATTTCTCGGACATGGTAAATTCACCTATTGAAACCAGAACGCTTGCTAACTATATTTAACTTGTGCAGTCAGCTATTTCTCAGTGTTTAGGGAGAGTATCAACTCTTGCTACTCAGTGAATTAATATTTAAACCAGTAAATTTCCATGTTTTTAGATAGCTGTCTTATGCAGGGTTCCCTTAAGCAGGCGCGGGTCTCTAGAAAATCGACCAAAGCTTGTTCGAACCGGCAGTTCTAGTGATAAACGACGTTAAAACAGGAAACACCTTCAAGGCAGGACAAATTAACTCAAAGGTTCTTTCGGAGTCTTTAGGCTTCTAATTTTGCTTTTTTCTTATTGTATTTTGAATGCAGAAATGATGGCGATTGAAGTTATGAGCGACACGGGTATCGTTAAGAGGGCTTGCGTTGCATTAAACAGTGCGCTGAATGGTAGAAAAGCAATTGTTGCGTCATGTGAAAAACCGAATCCAATTGGCGGTGTTTGTGCTATCAGATAGTAGTTGGATATTGTGGTAATTATGACTCGAGTTGTGATTCCGAGTGTCGTCATTGAAACACCGAGTCCCAATTCGTGTTTCTTTAAGAAAGGGACTAATTTTTCTTTAGGGCAGTTATAAACAGCAACTTTGTAAGCTGCAAAAACTCCAATCAACATGGATAGCACTGCGACAAGATTGTAAAACGGTCCTGATATGAGAGCTCCGGGAAATATTACAACCAGAATAAAAGCGTTTAACACGGCAACGGGTATCGCAGTTTTTAGCCCGTATAACATAAAAATAACAACTATTGGAATTTCCCACAAATTATAATACAAATAAGAGTACATGGGAATAGGGAAGGGGATTTTAGGCACAAAAGCGTCGATTGCTGCTGCCAAAGCAACGAACATGATTATAATTGCAAGTGTTTTTGTTTCCATTTTTTTCTCTCGTTTGTTGTTCAATGCGGCCGTTAGCTATTTAAGAGTAATTACCCAAAAAAGAGTAATCACGTTTCGGGGCAAGTTTAGGCTAAAATTGATAAATAAGCCAATATAACATATCCTTATAGTGAAACGTGTTGACCGAAACAATCCAGTTCTCCTCACCTAACGAAGTTAAACCTTGGCTTGAAGACAAAACAAGCTCCATTCTTTCGCCGGTTCACGCTCAAGCCAGAAAGTTAAGGGACGACATGAACGTGGCGATCCAAGGGCTCGCTGAAATGAGCAAGATGCTCTTGGATAACAGTACAAGAGAGATTGACAGAAGAAACATGAAAGTTTACAATCGAGCCCGAGCACTTAACAAGATTGCCCATTTATTTGTTGACAGACTCAAAAAACTTGACACGCCGGAAGAAATCTCGTACGATACGTTAAGCAGCTATGTTCAGGAAACCCAAAAAATCTTCATCGTTTTCGACATAGACATTAAGAGTTGGTTCCCGAGAATTTCACCCTTCTTCATCATGGACAGAAGAAGATTCCTAACGGTATACGAGAAAGCCAGACAAACCTACAACCTCCTCAACGACTTTGTCACAAAAGAATACGTCAAGACTAAAACGCTGGAAGAAGCTTTCAGTCTGCTAAATGAACTTCAAAGCGTGCAGAAGCAGCAGGGAACGATAGGCGAGGAAAAAGAGCAAATAAAGAACGAACGTTTGCCAGTGGAGAAGGAAATCGCTGATCTGAATAAGAAAATTAATGAATTGAAAACTAAGGGACCCATTGATGCTCTTAACGTGGCAAGCGGTGAAATATGCAATTTAACCAACGAATTGAAGTATTCACTTAGGTACTTGCAGAAACCCTTCATCAAGATGCAGGCTTTGGCAACCAGCGGCGGCGGGGGAGGAATAACTCCCGATGAGCTAACAAGGGTCAACCTGTACTTAGAGAAGCCTTTTGACGCTTTGATAACGGAGTCAAGCGGCTACCCAGAACTCAAGGAAATCCTAGAGAAGCTTGAGCGATTGCTGTCTGAGGACAAGCTAAAACTAAAAGAAGACAAAGCTCGGAAAGCGGAGCAGTCAATAAATGATATTCTCAAGAACAACTCGCTTTCGCAGCTTCAAGTCAGGTGCGTGGAAATGGCAAACAAAAGAGACCAATTGCTGGCTTCTTCTGAAATGGATGAAACAAGGCGCAATCTTGCTGTCTACGAGCAGCAGCTTGACCAGCTTAAAGCACGGAAAACAAGCATCGAAACGCATGAGGCAGTGAAGGAAAACGCTTACAACGAGACACTAGACAAAATCAGCGGTCTTAAGAGGACGATTGAGAAGAACATTTACAGTTCAATAGACATAAAAGTTCAAATTCCATAGTACCGCGTGTTCAATTTGGATTTGTCTTTACTCGTTAAAGAAGCCCTAAACCTTCAAAGCGGGTGTTTCGCTGAAACGCTGGATAAAGCCACACGCCTGTTGCAGAAGGAAAATGACCGAGTTGGCAATTTAAGAGTCACCAACCATTTAGTTACGGTTGACCCGCTGGGAGAGGCGCTAGTAATCGGCGACTTGCATGGAGATTTCGAAAGCCTCTTAACGATACTTCAAAAAAGCCAATTCTTGCAGAAAATGGAAAAAACTAAAGACGCAACCTTGATTTTTTTAGGCGACTACGGTGACCGAGGAGATAAACCAGCCGAAGTCTACTACACGATTCTAGAGCTCAAGTTTGCTTTCCCAAAACAAATTATTCTTCTTCGGGGAAACCATGAAGGACCGAAGGACTTGGTGGCTTCTCCGCATGATTTGCCCTTCCGACTTCAAGATAGGTTCGGGGAGGACTGGAGGTCAGTCTACGAAAAAACGCGTACCCTGTGGACTAACCTGTACAACGCAGTGTTTGTTGAAGGCCGGTTTTTGATGATTCACGGCGGTGTCTCCCCAGAAATCAATAGTCTTCGAGACATTGCTCAAGCCGGCGACGACCACGATGAGGCTTTGCTGGAAGACCTACTCTGGAATGACCCAGCCGAAGGCATGCAGGGCGTTTCTTTATCCCCGAGGGGCGCAGGAAAACTGTTCGGTAAAAACGTCACAGAACAGGTTCTTGGAAGGGTGAACGCTAAAATTTTGATAAGGGGTCACGAAGCAAGCGGCAAAGGCTTCAAGATTAACCATGAAGGCAGAGTCTTAACTCTGTTTTCAAGAAAAGGAGCACCGTACTTCAACAGGTACGGAGCATACTTGCAGTTGCCGCTCTCGGAAAAATTCATGAACGCCGAGCAGCTGATTCCGTGGATACACAAATTTTGATCCGCCTTTTGACGAAGAGCCACCATGTCGAAAGCGTAATTGTTTCAGCGACCAAAATTGCTCGTTTCTTAGTGCAACATTCATTAGTTTCTCATTAACATGAGTTACATCGAGATGCTTGATTAGTGCCAAGTGAAAACGCCATCGAAACGATTAACTTAACAAAACGCTTCACGTCGAAAAACGCAAACGAAGGCGCCTTTTTCAGGCGCAAGACCGTCACAGTCAACGCAATCGACAGCATTGACCTCACCATTAAGAAGGGTGAACTCTTCGGCCTTCTTGGACCCAACGGCGCAGGAAAAACAACGCTGGTTAAGGTGTTGTGTACTCTTCTGCCGCCTGACAGCGGAACCGCGTTGATTAACGGTTACGACATTGTCAAGCAGCAAATGCAGGTTAAAAGTTCTCTTGGCACGCTCTTCAGCGTTGGAGAGCGCGGCTTCTTTTGGCGGCTCAACGGATACAGAAACCTCGAGTTTTACGCATCGACCTACAATGTGCCAAGGCGCAAACGGCAAGAACGCATCATGGAAGTCCTCAAACTGGTCGGTTTAGAGAACAGTGCCTTCGAGTTGTTCCAAAAGTATTCGGGCGGAATGAAGAGAAAGCTGGCGTTGGCAAGAACCCTTCTGCCTGACCCACCCGTGATACTCCTCGACGAGCCCACGACGGGCTTGGACGTCATTTCCGCGCGCAACGTAAGGGACTTCGTTAAACGCACCGTTTCAGAAACGGGCAAAACCGTGCTTTACACGACCCACTACATCGAAGAGGCCGCGCAGATATGCACTAGAATCGGCATCCTGAAACAGGGGAAGATAATCGCTCTCGGCACAGCCGATGCGTTGAAGGAAAAGATCAAGAATGAAGAGCTGATTCACCTGACTGTTGAGCAGATGACGCAGGCTCAAATCGATGAGATGCGCGCTTTAGAAGGAGTCATCGAATTATCCGAGGTGACAGACCCAACCTTGATGCCAGAGGAGCATGCCTTGGGTATAAAGTTAAAAAGCGTTGATATGCTACCGCAGGTTTTCGATTACATTTTTGAACGGAGAATCAAGCTGGTCAACTTCAAACGTGACGAACCCACGTTGGAGGACGCGTTCATAGAGTTGACTAAGAGGGCGTGAAAGCTATGGGTGCGGTTGACGAGCTTGAGAAAATCTGGTACTTCATGAAGCGTGACATGATAAGCTTCTCAACTTACAAGACAAACATTGCGATCCTGGTTTTCAGCGCGGTTTTCGGCGCGCTATCCTATGCGTATCTGGGACAAAGTTCGGTTAACCAACTTGTGATTGAGAAATTCCACACGAACTTCACAACATACCTGATCATAGGGTTGGCGTTCAACACTTACCTTGGACAAGCCCTTACGTTGGTGCAGAAAACCATCAATCCCTGGGCGCTCGAAGAAGTCCTGGTTTCGCCCACCAGCCTGACAACCTTCATCATCGGCAGTTCAATCTGGGGTTTCGTCTGGAGCACTGCCGTTGTCGCCGTTTACCTCCTTATCGGGGTCTACGTCTTCGGAATAACCTTAGCAGTAAATGTTCTGGGGACATTGATCGTTTTGGTCCTGGGAATCGGCACGTTCATCGGGTTCAGCATGATTGGGTCAGGCGTACTTATCTTGACCAAGCAGGGTGACCCTGTGGCGGCGCTGATACCTCTCGCGACAAGCCTGTTTGGAAATGTACTTTTTCCACCGCAGGTTTTGCCGTCTTTCCTGCAGCTTGTCGCTTACGTGACGCCGCCCTACTACTTCTTCACGTCGATAAAATTGATCTTGACTGGCGCGACGCTCGCTTCGATCATGCCCGACGTAGAGATTTTGGCTGTGATGTGCGCGATAATTGTCCCGCTGGGCTACGCTGCTTACGCTTGGTGCCTCAAAACCTCACGGAAAAACGGAACGCTCTCATGGTTCTAAAGCTTCCGCCTATTTTTCGACAGGCGCACCCTGCCTTTCGGTCAGGATTTTTTGCAGGTTTATCTCAAACGCAGCGACTGGGTTTTCAAGTTTCCAAGCCTCAAGCACGGCTGGGTTGATTTCACCGACGATGCCGACGTCGACGCCGTTGATGACTATTCTGCCCGCTCTGCCCTCTATGAAGCTCGGATGGGCGGTTTCTTTTATTTGCCATTCAACCCCAAAATTGTTCGTGAAAGCGTCTAAGGCTGATTTTATTTCGGTGAAGTTGGCGTTCGCGTGTGTGGTTGCGGCTGATAGCCAATCTTCATCCCGCGTCTTAGTCTCGTTCGCCTCGTCAGGTTGCGTCACCTTTCCAACCTCGAATATTTTCTGCGGGAACTCTACGGATTGGTTATTGCTTAGGAACTCCATAAGGCTTGGCAAGAGCCAGTTGCGTAGGCAAGTCATATTTGCAACTTTTGGGTTGGCAACTTCGACGTTCTCGGTTTCTTTGGTGTTCATTTTACTAAACAGGTTTTCCTTGTTAGTTAACATGTAGGTTAAGACTTCTTGGTAGCCTAAGCCAACCATAAGTTCGCGTGCAATGTCGATTTTGCGCTGGTCAGGTTTCGCTCGGCCGGTAGTTGGCATTTCACGCCAAAGACACTCGATGTTGTTGTAGCCGTAAGCAATGGCGATGTCCTCAATTAGGTCGACTTGGTGCATGACGTCAACACGGTAGCTTGGAACAATCACGTCTACGTTTTCAGCCTGCACTCCACTGACGCCTAAACCTGCAGTCAACAGTAGCTCGCCGACACGTTTAGCCGAAAGCTTGAGCCCTAAAAGCTTGTTTGTGTACTCTACCCCAAGCGGCACGGTTCGGCTGCTGAAATCCGGTGTTATCGCTTTCACCTGTTGATATTCTGAGCCTTCTGGGTATAGAATTGTCGCTGAGTAAGCTTTTCCGCCGCGGTCAATCAGTGCGGCAGTCACCAAGTTTAGCGTGTTGAGAACCGTTTTGTGCGAGGTGCCGGTAACTTCAACAAGCAAACTGCGTGATTCCTCCGTAATCTTGCCTAAGTCATTCGAGTTGATGATTGGCGGAAAAGACAATATTTTTCCTTCGGAATCAAACAGCATCGGGTACAGTGGATTCTTTTTAACGATGTGACCGTACTCGACCCCTTTCGGGTGCCGCTCAAGAATCTCGTTTAGCCCCATTTTCTCGTCAAATCCTAAGGGGACAAAACTGACGTCTGCTGGCTTAACTGCGGCATACTCGATTGGCGGCTTAATTAAGTGGAAATTGTAAATGCCAATGGAGGCTTTCCGGCGGTTTCTTCCACAAGTTTGGTCCAGCTTGTCTTGAAGATGCATGAGCCCGCGGATCACAGGGTCTGTCAAATGTATATCTTTTAGCACTGAGCAGGCGATGAAGGGGCGTATGTTGGCGAGTTTGGCGTCCACGTTTACTTCTACGGCTGGTTCGCCTGCGGAGTATTTTCTGAAACCCCTTTCCAAGCCAAGGTAGCACCTTAGACCCCTTGCTAAGCCTTCCGCGCTCCAGAGGTCCGCTCTGTTGGTATCTTTCATTTCAACGCTGATGATAGCCTCGTTCTTGTTGTACTCTTTAACTTCGGCCTTAACCAAGGATATCACCTCGTCAAGCTTTTCTACGTCCAAATTTTCTGGATTTCCAAACTTTGCGCGACATGTTTTTAAGTCGATTAATTTTTCCAGCTCGCGATACTCTACGTCTACTGTAGGCATTCACGTTACCTCTTTCTTTCTTAGCCAATCAAGGTCTTGGCTGAAGATCATGCGAATATCATCAATGCCTGCCCGCATCATGAACAGCCTGTCCACACCCAGCCCCCAAGCGATGACAGGTTCCTTAACGCCAAGGGGCAACGTGACTTCCGGACGGAAGATTCCTGAACCGCCAAATTCCAACCAGCCGTAGCCTTCCCTGTAAGCGCTCAGTTCAACGCTGGGTTCGGTGAAGGGAAAATAGTCAGGTTTGAACCGCACCTTGTCCGCTCCCGCGATTTCAACAGCAAACTTGCCCAGAACCCCTAAGAGGTCTTTTAGGGTGAGGTTTTCGTCTATGATTATGCCTTCCACTTGGTTGAATTCGGAAAGGTGAGTCTTGTCTGTTATCTCGGGGCGGAAAACCCGCGCGATAGAGAAATGTTTGCTCGGAACCTGGAACTTCTTCTTCTCCAAAGTTCGGGCGCTGAGGCATGTCCCGTGCCCACGCAGAATAAGCCGTTGGGCAGCTAAAAGGGAATACGTGTATCCCCACCCCGTTGAGCCTGTAATCCAGCCGTTCTCATGCGTCTCCTTCACATGCTCCACGGCTTCGGCGTGCTGGCTTATGTCGCCGAATGCTGGCTCCTTAATATAGAAAATGTCGCTTTCTTCCCTTGCGGGATGATCCTGCGGCACGTAAAGAGCGTCAAAGTTGAAGAATGCTGTTTCGACAGCCGTGCCCGTCATTTCTCGGAAGCCTAACTGGACCAGTTTAGCGCGGACTTCGTCGAGGAATTGCATGTACGGGTGTTTTTTGCCAGGCCAAGTTTTAGCCACGGGTGCTTCAATATTGTATTTTTGAAGCTTTGCAGTGTGCCATTTCCCTGTGATTATGAGTTCCGGCGTGAGCTGGGTTACTTCTTGAGTGGCGGCTTCTGCTTGAGCGGCTGCTTTTTTGCCTTCCGCTGTAATCTGGATAGTGCGGCTTGTTTTGGGTTCGATTAAGAGAATTTTGCGTTTTTTAAGCTGTTCAGCAGCTTCCTTCAGCTCATCCCGTTTGAGTTCTTCAAGGGTCACCTGCTTTCTCTGGTTTACGATTGCCAGAAGCTTCTCATCTGCCCCTTCTGGAATCAACGCCTGATGAACAAGATTCTCAGCGACCCGTAATGTGTTGTCGCTTGAGGTGAAGAGCGCCCATTTTTTCCTTATAGCCCAGCCGAGCGCAATCTGGATGAACTGCGGATCGATGCCCGCTTGCTTAACCGCCTTTTTAAGGTTTGCTGAACCGCCGAGTTCTTCCACCGCGTGCATTAGCCTGCGTTCAGGCAACCCGTTTTTAGCGTAAACCTCTCCTTCGGCTGTCAGTTTGATTATGTTTTGGTGTTTCGCGTGGATGGTGAGGAGGCTTCTTTCTTGCAGCGTCAACGAGATGCGCATGACTGCCGCGTCCTGCAAACCGGCTTTTTCCATCAGCTCCTCCACCGTGGCGTTTCCACCCTGTGCTTGCAGGGCGCATAAGAGCTGCTTTTCCTGTGTTCTTAGTTCAACCATTTTGGAATGTGCCTTCTAAGCTGATGTTTTCAGGTTTTTGTTAATGGATAGTTCTTACGCGTCAAATAAAAGCATGTTGATAATTTGGATAGGCCGTTTGGTTCACGTGGCAAACTGGGGATTTTAACGCGTGCTAGCGCCTGAATTGGTTATTCTGCATATGATTCTCTTCATAGATTAGGCCTCGTTAGTAAAATTGACTCGTCTTAATTTTTAGGTGTACCGATCAAGCCAGTTGGCAAGTAAAATTAAGTTAAGGGTTGTCTGGAACCTTCAGGAAGAGAGAAGGGGGTGAACCAGAAGACAACCCTTAACCAGTGTGGTAATCAATCGAGTTAGCATATAAAACTTTGTGTTGCCTCGTGTCCGCTGCTCGAGACTTAATTCAGGCTAAACCGGCGGTTGCTGGGACAATCAGCTTAGGAGAACGTTGTTTCCTAATGATTCGCGTGCAACGCGCAAGCTATGAAGTAGTCTGCAACGCTTTTTTAGGGTCAAGCCTATGTTATGCTGTCGCTATTTTGCGTAGCTCAATCCTTTCTAAGTCTTGGCACTCGTCGCAGAGGTCAGAGGATGGTCTGCTTAAGCGTTTCCGAACGACGGCGCGAGGGTACTGCTTGCAATCTTTCATCCAATGCCACCTGTCAGGCTCAGGACCCTTAACGTACTCAACGTTTTCCGCCAAACCAGAAACCTCCCACAAAGGCCGCAATAGTAACTAATACTATGCGGCAACTGTTATTTTTAATTTGCCAAACTTAAACGAAACAAATGAGACAGCAAAATGCAGCAGAGCTTGGTTTTGCCAGCAAGTTTTCTTCGCTCATTCTCCGACACAGTATCCGCACTTAGGACCTCTCAGGACAAACGTCGTGTGGGCCGTTCGCAGACCGAATTTCTTCTTCAGATTCGCGACGCAGGCTAACTGAAAACCCAAACCTGGGTCAAACTGCTTTTGCGAATCGCGCCAAAAGAGTCGGCTGTAAGTTGATTCTATTAAGAGGCACAGTTAGATTTTTTCTTCCGTTTGTTGGATTCGTTTTTTGGGCTTAACCAAGATAAGGTAAACTGCCACGCCAACTATTATGGCTACAGCCGAGAAACCAAGAATTTCGAGGGTTATTACGAAATTTAAGGGTCCCACGGTGGGGCTGCTGACCGTTGCGTTGTTGGGGTAGCCGCGGCTTTCCCAGTAGCCTAGGTAGCCTGAGTTGTTGGACACGTCGATTTCCGTTAGCCATTTTATCCATTTGTACCCGTACTGGTTTTGTGCTACAAGAATGAATGGGAACCCAGCCTCAGTTGGCAGTGTTACGTTGTTCATTTTGTAGGCTATAATAATGTTGTTCTGTTCGACGTAGCTAAGAGGAAGCGAGGTTGAGTAGCCGTCTGCGGCGTAGAAGATGAGCGTATTGGCTTTCGGGCTGACGCCTGTGTTTTGAAGAAGATCGCTCACTGAGACGCCTTGCCACAAAACGGTTGCGCTCCATCCTTCCACGCAGATAATCCGAACTACTTCTTCGTGAGCTTGGAAGTTTTTGACCACATCAGCGTACGTGTAACTCACTGTCTGGTTGACGAGGCCCGTGATGGTTAAACGGTAAGTCGACTGATTGATGCTTGGCGTGCCGTTGATGGAGGTTGCGACGAATTCGCCTATGAAATCGCTGATCGGAGTAAGGCTTTGGTTTTGATATCGAGTAACTTCTTCTGGATACAGCGAAAGGGTGGAGGCGGCGCCCGACGGCGTTTGAATCGGCGTAGACGCTGATAAAATTTCGGTTGGAAGAGGGGAAGATATGAGAGAAAGCATGCGCATCGTTGAACGCTCAGAAACACATTGAACAGCGAGAGACGACGCAAGCAGTATAATGATTAACCACCCAACAACCAAAAATGGTCTTTTGTACCTTTTGAAGACTTGCATTTCAATGTTCCTGAAAGCTGATATATCTATCTATGCCGTGAGTCTATTCCACGGAAAACGCCAGCCTCGAATTCAAAGACTCATAAATCGAAAGCTGACAGATAACCTCTAACTGGATACTGCCTATATGTTTTTTGGTTCTCACCCAATTGTTAGGTTCCCTAGTTTTTTTGAGCGCGTACGTCACTACAAACTTTCTTTAATGTGGGCTAAGTGTTGTTTAAGATTATGTTTGCGGATGACGCCTCGCTCCTAACCAGGTTTACGGCGTTCTCGCAGTCTGACCTGTTGTGGTATCCCATTGAGCTTTCGGCAATAATAGCGTTGTTGCTTGCTCTCAGTCGCCACCTGAACAGTCGTGCGTTATCCTTGTACACTTCAAACTGGGCCATAAGAAACCCTGCCTGCCCTGTATTTGTTGCAAGTCGCTTATAGTTTTAGCGGAGAAAGTGCTCAAGTAAAATATTGAGGCGGGAAGGTGGGAAGTTTTAAAAGGCTGATTGTCCCACTTAATCTTGTGGGAAATATGGAGCAAGTCACGGTTAAGGTTGATGCGAAAGGCAGAATTTGCATTCCAGCAGAAATACGCGAGGAAATAGGAGACACAGCCACACTAAAAAAAACCCCACAAGGCTACCTCATAGTTCCTGGAAGGCAGAGGGATCCCCATGAAAGGCTGATCCACGTCATAAATTCTAAGCATCATAGAACGGGAAAGCCTGAAAACTGGTCTCCGGAAAAAATGAAGTCAATTTGGAACGAGACAAAATGACCAAGCAAGCCAACCCTTTTAGCCCGGAAGAATTCGCGAAGTTAATAGGTTCTGAGCCGAAACGCAAAGGCAAACCTAAGCTTGCAACGCCCGAAGAGACGAAGTCAGTCCGGAGAACAGCCAAATGATAGCTGGCTTAGATACCAATGTCCTGTGCTACGCATTAGATGACACATACGCTGAGCATGAGAAAGTGAAGGGATTACTGATAAAATCATCTCCCGACAATAAAATCGCTTTAAACCCTGCAACGATTCACGAAACTTATCATACTTTAGTTTTCGGTCAGAAATGGAAACCGACTGAAGCTGCGGATGCTTTAAGAACTCTTTTGACAGACCCCTACTCAGAATTCTTCAATCAAACAAGAAAAACCAGCATCCTAGCCCTAAACTTGTCAGTGCGGTATAAGCTGGGGGGAAGAGATGCACTTATAGTCGCCAACTTTCTAGCCAACAAAATATCCGTCATGTACACGCATGATGAAGAACTCGTGAAACTGCAAAAAATAATCTGGAAAAACGCTAGCTTAACCTTCAAAGACCCCCTAACCGAAGGCTGACAAATAAACGTCTCCAACACACCTTGACTTTCTTTTCCAATAAGCAAGTCGTCATATTTTGATTTAAATGTGTTAAATAATTAATGGATCGCTTGCCAGAACCAACAAAAATAGTAGAAAGCAATGACTAGGTGTAAGTATTGCGGAAGTACATGAAATACTGAGTAAGACCATTTAATTGCTAAAATAAAAGGCAGCGTAATGCTTGTCGTGCATGCAATTACGTGGAGGCAACTCTAAAAGTTAAAATTGTTTTTCCTCTTTTCAAACATTTCTTCGTTTTGTTTATATATTGGTTGTGTGACTATGCTTGTGCTAAAAAGTGAGGAATATCTAAAGTATGGGTTCTAAGTCACCGCGAGGCGAGTTCGCCGCAAGGCAGTTGGCGAGGAAACGTAAGAATCTCCGTTGGAGTAACCGTTATTTTAACCGTCGCATGCTCATGCTTGACGAAAAAGTTGACCCACTTCAGGGTGCACCACAAGCCAGGGGTATCGTTCTAGAGAAAGTTGGTGTTGAATCAAAGCAGCCGAACAGCGCCATACGCAAGTGCGTCCGCACACAGCTCATCAAGAACGGCAGGACGATCAGCGCTTTCTTACCCGGAGATGGCGCACTCAACGTTGTTGACGAGCACGATGAAGTGGTTGTTGAAGGCATCGGCGGAACAAGAGGCGGCGCAATGGGTGACATCCCAGGGGTCCGCTGGAAAGTCGTCATGGTTAACGGTGTCAGCCTCAACGAGCTTGTTTACGGGCGAAAACAGAAACCGGCAAGGTAAAAGCTTATGGCGCAAACTGTAGTTCAGCCTCAAGAAATCAAGCTTTTCCAGAAGTGGAGCTTTAAAGACATTAAAGTCGAAGACATTGGGTTGCAGCGGTACTTGAACTTGACGCCAATGGTTGTCCCTCACAGCATGGGACGCCACGAGCACCAAAGATTCCGCAAAGCAAAAGTCAACATTGTCGAACGCTTAATCAACAACCTTATGCGGCCCGGCAAAAACGCCGGTAAGAAAGCCAGAGTAACAAACATTGTTAAGGAATCCTTCGAAATCATCAACACGCGCACGGGTAAAAACCCAATTGAAGTCCTCGTGAAAGCCGTTGAAAACGCGTCACCTGCTGAAGACACCACCCGCATCAGCTATGGAGGAGTCGTCTACCACTTATCCGTCGACGTGGCACCGCAAAGACGTATAGACTTAGCGCTACGCCACATAACCGAAGGCGCACGCGCAGCCAGCATAAACAACCCGCGCAGCATCCAAGAAACACTCGCAGACGAACTAATCCTCGCAGCAAACAAAGACATCAAAAGCGCCGGCATAGCGAAACGAAACGAAATCGAACGCGTCGCACAATCCAGCAGATAAAAAAGTTTTGTCTTTTGTGCTTTCTTAACACTTCTTCGTTACGGCAGTTCCGAAAGTCACGTTTTGATTTGCTTGAAAAAGCAGTCAGGTTGTAAGCTCAAATGTCTTCTGTTTTGATGCTGACAACGCTGCATATGCTTTCCGTACGTGCTTTCTGTACAGATAATCAACCCCTACAGGTCCTTAATGCGCGCACGCAAAATTATTTTGGACGCACACTTTAGAACTGCGTGCAGAACCCCTTTATTGTATTGGCAAGTTACTTTGCTCTTTAGGCGTCTCAAGCGGCTGTTTGGCAACTGGCATCTTCGCTGCTTTCCTCCTTTCGCTAAGCACTTTCCAACCGATGACTGGTGCCCAACCGCTGATAATCATTACTGTCCCTGGGAAACCGCCGATGTTTCTGCCAACTATCGGGTCAAGCCAAGCCAGTATATTCAACAGGTACGCTTCCCAAATGCCGAAAGCTAAAGCCATCGCTACGGCAGCAATAAAAGCAGTTTTTCTTCCGAACTTGTTAAGGGTTTGAACACATAATATTCCCGCGAAGAAAAAGTCCCCTAAACCGAGACCTCTAAACAAAATTTGACCGGTCGACGAAAAAATGAGAGGAATGTTTGGCAGCCAAACGAGCACTGGAAGCCCAAGTGAAGTAAAAGAGGATGCGGCAGTAACCATTGCCGGTGTACCTATTACCAGAATTATATCCATTGCGGTTAGAAGAACCGCAAACAGCCCTACAGTCTTCCAGGTGAACAGCGAACTGAGATAAAGAATTATGAGTACGGCGAATGTTAACCCGTAAACATCCATAAGATACGGAGCCCACACTGCTTCAGTGCCAGAGTTGCGAATGATGTTAAAGAAGACAAACAGAAGGACAAACAATGCCGCGGGCTGAACAGCCACATACCACCGCGCTTTAATCGCCGTTTTTTTCCGTGCGTAAATTGTGGAGCCAAAGCAGAAAACCGCTAAACTGAAAAACGCGGCTACTCTGTATATTGTGAAGATATCTCTAAACGGCGTTAAGAGACAAACAAAGCCGGCTGCCGCGCTTGTAATGCCTGAGCCGACCGAAAACAACTGCACCTTGATTCTCGGCCCGTCAGAGAACACGTACGAAATCGTGAACAGCAAGGTCGTGTATGCTGACAGGAAGAAGACGAGAAGAACATTCTCAAAAGCCGCGCCAGGGTTGACCATCGCAGCGAAGGCTATGGCTGAAATCACAATAACCATGAAGACGATAAGAAGTATAACATCTCTTGTCTGCAGCTGCCTTTCTTCAATCGTTGACTGCAGCCTCCCCGAAACACGCTTATTCAGAGCCATTGCAGTAACAACCACGGCAAACAACGCAAATGGCATTGCAATGTCGAGAGATGGCATAGAGAGTGCAATAATCGTCGACGCATTTATTCCTTTAGCCTAAAACCAAAAAAACATTTTGAAACTTTCGAAGCCGCTGAAAAGAGAAATAGCCAGTTTTGACTTCAGCCCCTAAAAACCTTAGGCATTCGAGCATTTTGAGCGGTCAATAACACCATGTAAGAAATTTTTGTTGTTTTCTAGTAAAAAAAGACCAGCTTAGCAGATGAATTGTGCGTTCAAAACGGCCAATGAAGCTAACAGCGCCTCTTCAATCCTAACCGTCGCTGTGCCTTGCTGCGGAATCGTGTTCACGACAAAATCAACAATCGCCTCAAGCTTTAAGCCCTCCTCTTCAGCAATCTCGTGCAAACCGCGAGTTGGGGCGCCGAACGCCACAAAAACATGATGTGCGCTGCTCCATTTCGCACCTATCTCAGCCGCGACTTCCTTGAAGCCAACACCTAACCTTGAGGTTGCAATCGTCAAGTCGAACTTCCCTGCAGTAACAAGCTGCCCGAACGGTCTGTTTTCCACGTGAACCTTGAAACCCCAGTAAACCTCAATGTCGTCGCGATTTACTGTTTGAACCTCAACGCGTTCGCCAACGTTAACAACCTGCAGCGTTAAGCGGTCACTGACGCCGTACTGGGTTTCCCTCAGAATCGCTGGTTGCTCCACGCCTATGTCCACAAGCAAACCCTCTTTACTTTTGGACGAGACCAAGCCTTCACGGTAGTCGCCGGCCTTCAAATCGCGGGTCTTTCCGCTTACAGGATGATGAGGTGTACGCAAAGGCGGCAGAATCCCAGCGAACTGCATGCGAGGATCAATTTTGAAGATGGCTTTACGCAGGTACTGCGGCGTGTCCAGATAGTTTAGCAAAAGGGCCATAAAATCCAAGTCCCGTGACTGGTTCTCTTTGGGGCTGTCTGGGTAAACTATTATTTCATTCACTCTGAAAATCGCCGCTGCCCGGCCAATCAAGCCCACCTTCGCTGTTTTCTCCCTAAGATGCGGCGTGTCTGAAACCGTTGATGCTGGAATGCCGATGACAAGTTTCTTTTTATCCACGAATTTTTTTGCTTCCTTTCCCGGCTGGTTAATTTGCTTCTGCGCTGAGCTTAAAAGGCGGAGTTTAGATATAAGATTGCGGGTTAATCGTGGAGGAAACATGAATGAGCAAACCCATTTTGGACGATGTTAAAAACATTAAAACCGTTGACAAGAGTAACATCATTAATTTCTGCGTTAACTCCGCTAAGCTTTACCGCGAAGCTGCTGAGTTAGCCCATAAAATCAAACTGGACTACCCTGAACCAGACAACATCATTGTCGCAGGGATGGGCGGTTCTGGAATCGGCGGCGACCTTCTGAAGGATTGGGCGAGAAACCAATTGGGGATGCCCATTGAAGTTAATCGGGAATACGAGCTTCCAGGCTACGCAAGCAAGAATACGCTCGTTTTGTTGACAAGCTACTCAGGCGACACTGAAGAAACTCTGAGCTCATTTCTTGACGCTTTGAAGCGAAAGTGCATGATTTACTGCGTGAGCAGCGGCGGCGCCCTCCTTGAAAACGCTGAAAGGCTCAGCGTCCCCTACATACGTGTTCCAGCAGGCATTCCTCCTCGAGCAGCCTTGCCCTACCTATTCGTTCCCCTGCTGATTTGCATGGAGAAGATGGGTTTTGTTTCAAACGCTTCAGAAGAGCTTTCCGAGTGTTTTCGAATTCTTAAGAAGATCAGCATTGACAACGCGCCTGAAAAGCAAACAATAGAAAACTTTTCCAAAGCCTTAGCTTTAAACATTGGGCAAACGTCACCCATCGTCTACGGGTTCGGCTTCTATAGAAGTGTAGCCATGCGTTTCAAGCAGCAATTCAACGAGAACAGCAAGGTTCCTTCGAAATGGGAAGTTTTCAGCGAGCTTAACCATAATGAGATTGTGGGTTGGGAGCGCGCTGGCGAACTCGGAAAATGCTTCTCTGCAATCTTCCTGAGAGACAGCGAGGAGCCAACTTCAATTCAAAGCCGAATAGAAATCACTCGAGAACTCATGGAACAAGCCGGCGTGGGACTTCTGGAGGTTCAAGCTCAAGGCGAGAGCCGCTTGGCACGGATGCTCTCAACAATCTGCTTAGGCGACTTTACAAGCGTTTATTTGGCAGTGCTACACGGGGTTGATCCGACTCCTGTTAAAACTGTGAATTACCTGAAGGAAATGCTTATGCAGAACGGGGTTAGAGAAAAAATACTAGCCGACCTAAGAGAGCTATGCTGAGTTTAAGCAACGAATTTTGCAAATTCTCTGTCCGCGACTTCAAGCGATACAATCTGAGGCGGACGCTTAAACGCGTAAGCACAAACAGGCTCTACCGCACCCTTGAGCTTCCTACCTAAAGCAAGCTTCATTGCCCGGACAACATCAAAGAGGACGCTGCCTGCGTTCGGCGCGTCAACGGTTTGGAATTTGAGGTCAATCTTCATCGGCGCATTGCAGAAATAAACACCGCTTATCCAGAAGTAACTGTCACGGTTGTTCTGCAGAAAATCAACGTAGTCCGTGCTACCCGCTACAACCTCCGCTTTGTAAGGCAACGATGCCGCAACCGTTTCAGTTTTGATTTGACGCTTCGCGTCACGTGAACGATCCATCGTGTCAACTGATTCTGTGCCGCCGCCTACGTCCAACTGGTAAGTCTCGTTGATTTTTACGCCGTTTTCAGTGAGCAGCTTAAGCAGAGTCTTATGAAGGGTTGTTGAGCCAACTTGATCTACTAAGTCATCGCCGACTAAAGGAAGCTTTGCCTCAGCAAACCGTTTAGCCCACGTTGCATCGCTTGCAATGAATGTTGGAGTCGCATTAACGAACGCGCATTCCGCGGCCAAAGCCTGCTCAGCATAATATTGCGACGCCTTTGATGCTCCGCTCGGCAGCAGGTTAACCACGACTTCCACGCCTGCATCTCGCAAAACCTTCGCGACATCCGAATCCGCCGCAGAGCTTACTTCAATAAGTGCTTGTGTGGATTCACCGACGCCGTCAAGTAATGGACCCTTGCTAACCTTAATGTCCAACACGGGCACTCCTGCCACTTTTGGAGCATTGTTCGGAGTGGCAAAGATGGCCTGCGAAAGGTCACTTCCAACTTTTCTCTCGTCAACGTCGAAGGCGGCGACAACCGCGATGTCCTTCGGGCCGAGCCCAGCCAAAACGGGGTTCCGCAAGCCAACGCAGTCTTCAGGTTTCGAGAATTTCTTGTAGTATTGGATGCCTTGTATGAAGGCCGAGGCGCAGTTTCCAACGCCGACTAATGCGACTTTAACCTTGGGCATGTCTGGCACCTTGCTTGGCTTTTCATATTCGGACGCCCCTTAAAAAGCTACGCCGAGAGAAGGGGCTTCATTGGTGCGCGTATCTTCCGCCGAAAATAATGTAGAACACGCTAACAGAAGCATACAATAATAGACTAATGTAAGCAGATACAAAAGCAAAGATTACAGCCAACGAGTAAACCGTGGGGCCAACCAGAAGAATTCTATTTCTGTAAATTGTCACTGCAGCCTCAGGTTCCTCATGAGTTAGATGCTGCTGCCTCGGATAAAACCAGAGAACATTGTAGAGGGTTGTGACAGCTATTCCATTGATGCCGTACGCAACGTCGGCAATGGGCTGCAGTGGATATCTTCCCAGCAAAGCCGTTGTAAACGGAATCAACCCTATGCCCATCAGCAATATAATGTTTAGCCAAAGAATTCTGAGGTCAAACTGTACGATGTGGCTCAATGAGCTCTGGTGCCCAATCCACAGGACACCCAGAAAGATGAAAGTTATGGCGTACGCGAACAAGTCAGGCAGGAGCTTTGCGAGGTCGGATTCCAAGGTGACTACACTATTCATTCCCGTTATGGTGGGAACAACCAAGCTGAGCACCAGAATCGTCATAACCGTGGCGAATATTCCGTCGGCTAAGGCTTCTGTGCGTTCTTTTCTAAAACCAGAAGAGACCTTCGCAGTCAACTGACGGGAACGCCTCAAACAAAAAGAAGATTCAACAGCCTAATAAACAATTCAAAAAATGATCTTTACCTTGAAAATTGAGATGGGCGGGGAAGCGTTCTCCACCTTCTTGCCGCACGAATGGACTGGGCGGGATTTGAACCCGCGGCCTCCACGATGCCAACGTGGCGATCATACCAGACTGATCTACCAGCCCTCAGCGTACACAGTAGCACAAACAAAAACAATTTAAGCATTATGCCACGCGCCCAGTACGGTCTTAATATGATAAGCACAAAGTCGATTATGCTTGACTCCTTCATTTCTTTCCTGAAAGAAACGTTTTGCATTTAACTCGGAAAAAAATCTGTCAGCGAACACCAAATTGGTTTAAGCATGTTTTTTGACAGATTCTTTGGGTCAAGCCATCAATCCGTAATCGAAATTCAATTCTGGCCTTGTTCCTATTTTTCTATTGTGGGGCGAGATGCGCAGTATGTGACGCTCAAGACCTAAACATCGAATATTTTTGAATTTTCCCATGCAGCCAGGGAAGAGTCTTGATCGATAAGAGTTCTGTGATTGCGCGCGATTCGACATGCACCATGGGTTCCAGCCCAGATTGAACTTACAGTAACAAGAAGCCTTATGAATCAGCCATGCCAGAAACATTGATGAGGGGTTGACGAGTGTCAGGACCTGAAAGGGTTTTGGGTATCGTTCCGGATGTTCTTTTGCCTGTTGATGTTCGTAATCGTTACGATGTTTATTTTAGTGATAGGCGTGTTGCGATTGTTTGCTTGGGTAGGGCAGAGCGTTTTGAGTCTGAGGCCGATGGGCCGCTTTCTTTAATGCCCGCAGTGTTCGGAGTGCCGCCGCCCGTTGAGCCCTACGCGGGAAAGGAGCAGTCTAAAGCGCCGATCGACGACGAAATCAAAGGCGTGTCTCTGGATAACCTTCTGAGGCTGAGCAAGAAGAGTTGCTTCTACACGCTTGAGGAAATCGAGCGGGTGGAGTTGGTTTGGGCGAACAAGCCGAAATTCATTATCTTGAGCAAGGACTGCGAATCGAAGTTTGCCCCCAGCGAAGAGCAGCTTGAGCAGCTAATCAAAATGATCCCGAGGGTGCCAGGCTTGGAGGATAAGCTTTGGATAGCAGGCAAATGGAACATTTTTTGCGAGCTTATTTTGAATTGGTCCAGCCCCAAAAAAGGGTAATTCTTCAATTAGGCACGTCGCAAGTTTGCTATAAAATGAGGTACTAACAACACTAAGCGGGCTGAGCGTAAACTGCTCGAGGAATGCACCACAAAGAATTCGATGAGCATCAATGTGTTTCTTCGTCAGGCAGTGAAGGACTCAGCAGAGGGCAACCTTAACCTAAACGACCCGAATTTCAAGTGTGGCCGATGACCAAGAAATGGGGAAAGAAGGATTTCGGCTCCGCTTCTCTAACCCATTTCGGTCCTTTGGAACTGAGGGAACATAATTGGGGGTTAATTTTGAAAAAGTTTTAATAACTCTTGAAGGAACATCATGGTTCCAAAGGGAATCGTTCGTTCGAGTGAGGATATTTGAAGAAAACAGTAACAGCCGTCTTCGTAGTAATTTTAGTTTTAAGCACGTTCTCTGCCTTGTCACTGCCACACGTGAAAGCGCAAACTTCAGAAGCCGTCATTAAGAGCTACACTTGGTACGCTGCTCCTGCGAACACCGTGCTGGCCTTGGATGAAGGCGGATACGCCGGTGATTTGGTCGTGGTCGGCGAGGTTGAAAACACCGGAACAACTACGCTGGGTCAAATCGACATTGCAGGCGCCGCCTACAATTCCACATCCAGTCAAACTCCGGTTTGTACCTCCGAAGATCCAGTACTAGCGCTTCCTCTGCTTCCCGGTCAGAAAGCTCCATTCTACATGGACTTTAACCCTATGGAGAGCGTCACTCGAGATGATAGTTGGGTTTCTGGGGTAGTCGCGTCTGGCAACGTTACGCTCAGAGTGGGCATCGCTGACGCCACAAACGAAACTGTATACACAGGGTTGATAACGACAGGTCTGAACGGTTTTGACGATAATGGCGTGTACACCGTAACAGGAACGGTTGAAAACACCGGTAGCCAAACGCCTCAGAACGTTTGGGTTGCAACGACGTTTTACAACTCTGCAGGCAAGGTTATAGGACTAAACTACACGGCATATCTTTCCCCGCCGCCTTCACCTGGCAATTCAGCAGAGTTTGTTGCTACACCCGCAGATAACTCGGCGACGTTGTCAAATGACGTGGGAAACTACTCTGTACTAGTCCTGTCTTCACCTCCATCAAGCTCCAGCGTTAACCCGACGCCTACGCCCACAGTCTCATCCACGCCGCCGCCCACTACTCCAACTTCTTCACCCAAACAAACTCCGCCTCCATCAAACTCGCTGGTGACATACGGCATAATAGGCGCAGTGGTCGTAATCGCAGCTGCTCTTGCCGCTTTAACACTGTTTAGGAATCGCCGCAAGACCACTCAGCCTGAACCGGCTCCCCCGCCGCCTCCGCCTCCACCGCCGCCGCCTCCATCTTAAACCTTTTTTTAAAAAGGTCTTTCAAGCTTAACCTTGAATAAGTAACTTGTTGGAAGTTTGCAGGTTAATCTAAATCTTTGTGTGAATTTCCACTATGTCCCCGTCTTCCAACCGGAAACCTAAGCCGACTTTTTTGGGGCTAAACGGCAAACGTCTAGCCCACACCATAGCAAACAAGAAGTTCTGAACAAACTCCTTATGAATATTCTTCGCTAAATCATTAACCGTGGCGCCGCGCTTAAGCACGAAGGGTCGACCAGTCGATTGATGCGACCCAGGCTCCTTGGTGTAAACGCGGATAACGGTTAAGCTTTCAAAAAGCGCTCGACCAAGCTCGTCAAGACCGGTTTTGCGTTCGCATGAAATGGCGACGACAGGAAGTCTGCCGTTAACGAACTTTCTAAGCGTCCGCAGACTCGACTCTGCACCGGGCAAATCCAACTTGTTGCCGACAATCAGCGCAGGCTTATACGTTGTAGTTTCAAAAATTGCGTCTTCGACATCATCCAACGTCACGTCACCTGTAATCTTGACGATGGCGTCGCTGATGCGGTAGCTGCGCAGCAAATTCTCAACATCACGCATGCTGCAATCGATAAGCCTGCCGACGAGAATGATTCGAGCCGCGGTTCCAGCATGACGCCGATCAATAACAACGCGTCCACTGGGTCTGCTCACCAGCACCCGGCTCTTCTCAATCTCAGCTAAGAGAAGTTTTAACTGTCCCACTGGGTCACGTGACAAATCCACCATCAAAATCACGCCGTCAGCGTTCCTTGCAACTCCCAAAGTCACTGGACCCCATGCGCGGCCGTCTCCGCTTCCCTCCATGACTGCTGGCGTCTCGACAACTTGGAACTGGACGTCAGCGTAATCCATGATTCCGGGCGTCGGCTCCCGCGTGGTGTATGGAGTCGCGGAAACAGTTACGTTCGCCTTGGTAACCGCTTGCATCAGGCAGCTTTTGCCCACGTTTGTCACGCCCAAAAGCGCTATCTGAGCTGCGCCTTCCTTCTCAACGAAAAGCTTCGGTCCGCCGCTGCTTCTACCTGTACCCTTCCTTTTTTTCTCCTCCAGGTCCCTTCGGATAACCGCCATTTTCTTCTTGATCTCGCCTCTGAGCTTTAGAGTGCCTTTGTGCTGAGGAACGGTGCTGAGAAACTCCTTCATCTTCTGCAGCTTCTCTTCCGGGCGCTTAGCCGCTTCAACCTCGGCCCACTTATCCTTCGCTTCAGGAGGTAAATTAGTCGGCATGATAGCTTCGTAGATACAATCGGCGAATCAACTTAAGAAAATTTCTGAGCCTAAAAGAAAATGGTTAATGCTGTTTATGTAATCAGTGGTTCTGCAGGCGGGTTTCGATTTGATCTCAGCCGAATCTGTGCGTGCGCACTAAGGGTCTTAGGGGTCGATTGTATACACAGAAAGCACGTACGGAAAGCATATACAACCTCAGTTCTTCAAACAGGAAAAACTCTGAGCGTACACACTGGTTACTTTTCAAATCAAACGTAACTTACGGCGCTTAGCATAAGAAATTTCGCGGGCTTTCAGGTTTTTGACTTTCAGCGTTTTAAATTGCAAATAATTTTTCGGGGAAAAATTGGTTAAAAATGAGGTTGAGTTTTTTACCCGAATAGGGCGCCTAATCCTTCAAGCGCTGCTTCTTCCTTAGCTTTCTCTTCTTCGGCTTTCTTCTTCTTGTCCTCTGGAGCTGCGGCTGCGGGCTTCTGCTCTGCCGTGGCGCCTGCTGGGGCTGCAACTGGAGCGGCTGCCATCATGGTCGGTGCGGCTTTGATTGCCTCGTCAATGTTTACTTCGCTAAGTGAAGCTACGAGTGCTTTGACTTGTACTTCGTCGACTGTGATTCCTGCTGCTTTGAGGACGTTTGTCACTGAATCTTCGTTTATTTCTTTTCCTGCCTTGTGAAGGAGCATTGCTGCGTAAATATTTTCCATACCTTTTCACCTCTTCAACGGACTATTTTAACCTTTTCAGTTGGTTTGACCTGCCTTTCTTGGTTATAGGCTGGTCGTTACCTTGAATTGCAGTTGGCTTATGCCATCCTGTTGCCGTTAGGAAAAAGACCTATTACCTAATGAACCTTTCGTCCCTCTTCAATTCGGCTGACGTTTCCATCCTGAAACCGTAAAGCTTTCAGGTTCTGCTAACTTTTCGTGCGACACCTCTCCGTGTTAACTATCGTGAGATAACGGTTTTGTGCAGAACTGTTAAGTAAGTGACCTGACTGCGAAAGCTATAGTCAAATATCACCAAAAGTTTAACTTCTAAAAAGCCAAAATACGATTATGTTTTGCGAAGACATAACTAAGCCTTATGGAGATAAAATAGGTGATTCCGAACCTGCAAGATGCCAAAAATGCGGAAAACCCATAGGGTATATTACAATTCTCGGAAAAGGATTATTGGGTATTCAACAGCCAATTCAAAATGTCAAAATAGTCGCCATCTGTATGGATTGCGCTCAAAAGAAAAAGTAATTTCTTAATGATTTGGCTTGGGAATATCGAGGGTTCGAACCCACGATTTTACGGTGGATAATAGTTGATTGGTTCACTCTGATGAAGAAAGAAGAACCGTCCGACATACCCCCCCTGGACTAATTTTTGTTAGCATTCCACGATAGTTAACAGAAAACCCTAAAAAGTCAAATCCCGCGAAGAGGTAACAGAACCAATAATAAGAAGATAAATATAGTCGATTCAATTGAATTTCTGTAAGGCAAGCGCTTGAATTTTTGGTACGACGCGCTTGACTAAGCAAAGCATTGAATAGGTTTTTTATGGGTAATAAAATGCACTTTTTTTCCTTTAAGCATGGCGTCGAAATTGGACGCAAAGATTTGACGCTTTTCTCTTTTGTCTTGATAGCCTCTGGTTTCTTTTTGGTTGCCTTCGGTGGCGTTCTATCTTACACTTTAACGTTGTTTATGATCGCTAACCTGCCTGTTACATCAAGTTCGCTAAACGTACTTGTTTCGAGCATCCCGATGACAACACTTGTCTTACGCTTTGTCGTTGGGATTGGCTTACTTGCTTATGTATTTTTAACGCGGCGGTTCAGATTAAATGCTCCACTAATTAAGCGGCAATTCTTGACAATGTCAATATTCGTCGCTATCATTTGCTTAGCCATCGTAGCATCTATAACATTCGGAGGGGCACTCGCTCAAGGCTCAACAGGAAATCCGTGCCTTTCAACACCGCCGGCAAATTTCGCATGGTACATTGGGAAATTTTCTGACGGAACGTATTATGCATTTAACAGTTCAAGCTGGAATAAGCGGGTTAACACTTATCCCTGGCAGCCGAGTCAGCCTTGGGTAAACTACTCTGAAAACTACACAGCTCTTGAACAACAGTGTCTATGTTTAACAAGCTATGGCACAGTTTATCTTGAAAACGTTCAATTTAACTTTTCGTTGTCGATCCCCCTAAACGTTAAACTGCAAACTAACATAAACGGCGAAACAGAAACGTACGTTAACTTGGCAAACAAACAAGGCGACATTTACAAGTTATCCGTTGGCAGCGGAAAAAATTACGGCTACTACTTCTGTCAAGACTCACAAAATAATTACCTCAACTGTTTCACCGTAACAAACCCCACTCAATTAATAAACAGCGCAATACGCAACAGTTCATCGGGCGACACCATCGATTTCCTACCCGGAACCTACCTCTTAGACAGCTCAGTTTCCGATTCAAGTAACCCCAACATTTCTCTTCAGGGTTCACCTAACGCAGTCTTCACGGTTCCAACTAACTTCGACTCCAAAATTTTTGATATTTCAGCCCAAAACGTAACTATCGCAGGTTTAACAATAAACGCTCGTGGTCAACAAAGTAATGCTTCAATCGCCGCTATCTACCTTGAACCTTCTGCTTCCGGATGCACAGTCAAGAACAACTACATCACTGAAGCAACGACGGGCGTAATGATCAGCGATAACGACAGCTCCATTATCGGAAACTCCGTGTTTAACTCCATACACGATGGAATTACAATAGAAGGCGGCAAATGGTCTGATCCAGGCGGACAGTTATATGGGGGCAACAGAATTAGCATACTGGGCAATCTTGTCAACGGCAGCCAAATATACAACGGTATTTCTTTAGTCGCCGCAACCAACTGCATAATCAAAGGAAACACAGTACTCAATACTGCATCAAACGGCTTTGCCTTTGAAAACTTTGGTTGGGGAATCTGCAAAAATGATGCTGTAGAAAGTAACACAATCAACAACATTCGAAACGGCTTCGGCCTATTGGCTTACGACCCGTATAACGGTCTGCTTAGTTCGACCGGCTGCGAATTCAGCTATAACCACATATCAAACGTTGCTGCAGGCGTTTATGTAGGCAGTGGACAAAACGACAGCTTCACTGGAGACCAAGTTCTCGACGCAAATTGCGGTACAGAAATAGCTCAAGCAGCCAGTAACCTGCAATTCAACAATCTGTTAGTAAGCCACTTGAGCGGTGACGGAATACAATTGTTAAACGGGACAAATCTTCAGTTTGTTAACACTCAAATAAGCGACGCCGATGGGAACGGCATTTACATTGTCAATTCTACAAGCATTAACTTTAACGGCTACAGCCTAAACGATGTAGGCTTAGACGGCATACTCGTGGATAACCCCTCAGCATACATAACCTTCGCCAATGGAACAGTAGACAACATCCATTGAAGCTATGGAATATACGTCGGAGGAGCAAACGTTAATCACGTAGATTTTGAAGCAACCACTATTGAAAATGCAAATTGGACAAGCGTTGATTTTAACTCTGGAAGCTGCCTCTGTTTTAGAGATGGCAACATAATAAAACCGACAGTTGCAGTAGGTGTGAGAATAGCTGGAGCAACAACAGACTGGAAATTCGACGGAAACACCATGATCGATGCAGTTGGAACAGGCATCTACGTTACAACGAACGGTTCAATCGGAAGCATATCAAACAATGATTTCACGTCAGGCGTTTCTTCGATTAAAGCCATATGGCTTGCAGGTTCAGGAGGCAACATAACAATAACAAACAATGAGATCAACTACTCAGGATCGTCAAGCATCGGGATATATAATCAAGCGTTAAGCGCTTCGGCAAACTCAGATACAATAACAGGTAACGAGTTAAACGGCAAAAGTACAGACAGTACCCCTTAGACTGAAATTGTCAAGAATTCAAATCCCGCAGCAACCCGATCAAATCTAACCTTGAATGAACTCGCAAAAAAAATATGTAACGTAATAGTTATGACAGAATAAAAAAAGTTAAAAAAAGAAGCAAAAGATGAAGCCTAGGCAACCGAAATAAAATCAGCCGTTTGTCCCATAATGCTGCTACTTCGCGACTACTTGGAAGCAGCCGTGGAAAACAATGAAATAGTCAAAATGGAAAATGGCTGCGCAGTATGCGAGCCAAAATAGTGCACGGCTGCAATAGCGAAGAAACGCAGCCTAAAGCCGATGATCGTAGACTTATTATTGTTGCCGTTAGGAAAAAGAACCGATCACTTAAGAGCTTTTCGTACATCATCTAACCCCGCTGACATTTCCATGTTGAAACATGAAAAATCCTCGTAACGCTTATCTTTAGCCTTTTCATCAATGCGTCGGGTCTAGTGAAACTATGGGAAACGTTACAGTCGCGGTTCTTGGCGCATTAGATTACGGAGGTAATATAGGCAAGAAAGGGACATCTACAGACATAACGTTCTACAACCTCAAGAAGGGCGAGGATACAGTTTCCCTCATTGAGCCCACGCGGTATCCTGAACGGTTAGCGCCTCTTTTCTACGCAATTTCGCTGGCGAAGAAAGCCATCGTTGTTGTTGACCAGTTAGACGCGTCTTTCGGCGAATGCCTCGTCATGCTTCAATGCTCAGAAATAAAAACCGGCTACTTTGTCCTCAGAAACTACATCCCGAAAGAAAAAATTGAACCCCTCATAAGAGGAAGCAACCTCGAAAAATACGAGTTTATAAGCGATGACCCCAACTTCCTGCGGGAGCAGCTTTTAGCAGAAGCTTCCAAGCAGAAACCCGTTGAGGTTCAAGTTGGACAGCAATCGGTTGGAACCGTACCAATTGACCACTCTTTCAACGTTAAGGGCGTCGGAACCGTCGTCCTTGGCATAGTCGCTTACGGGACAGTGAAGAAGCATGAAACGCTAAACGTTCTTCCGAGCGGAAAAACAGCGCAGCTACGGTCGATACAGAAGCATGACGACGAGTTTGAAATGGCAGGTGAAGGCGACCGTGTGGGATTCGCGCTGAAAAATGTGGAAGTGGAGGATGTGGATCGGGGGGTCGTCTTGACAAATGACCCATCGATTAAAGTTGCTTCCAAAATAGAAACACACGCGTCTCTCGTGAAGTATTGGCAGACGCCGCTCAAGCCAGGCATGGTCATGCATATCGGCCACTGGACCCAATTCCTAACTGCAAAGGTTGAAAAAGTCGATGCCGCTGGTGAGCCTTCGGAGCCAACTTTAACGCTAATGCTGGATAAACCGCTGGTTTATCGCTCAAAAGGTAAAGCGATTTTGATGTATCTAGAAGGAGCGAAGCTTCGAGTTGCAGGAACAATTGAGCTACTTTAACACTTAAGATGAACTTTGCAGTCTTTGTCAACAGGTAGAAAAAGTAGCATTTTCAAGAAAAAAATATATTTCTAGAGGAGTTCTTCAACCAACAGTGACTCGATGTACAGAACTGGCATTGCAAGCCTTCCGCTTCACGGTGGAAAAGCGCCCTCATGGCTCACAGTCCGCATGCGTAAGTTAGCGAAGGAAATAGCCAACATCATGATTGAAGAGCAAGGCACAGCAACGTTTATCGAGCGCCTTTCTGACCCTTACTGGTTTCAGGCATTCGGATGCGTCTTAGCCTACGACTGGCACAGTTCAGGAGTAACCACGGTTGTCACAGGCATCCTCAAAACCGCTTTAACTCCTGAAGAGCACGGAATCGCTGTCTGCGGCGGCAAAGGTAAAACGTCAAAGAAAACGCCAAGCGATATTGCTTTAGCGGGCGAAAACTTTGGGTTTTCAGAAGAAACCATCAAGGCACTCACTTATAGCAGCAAAATGGCGGCGAAAGTTGACAACACAGCCATACAAGCAGGGTATCAACTGTACCACCACGCCTTCCTCATCACTAGGGATAAAAAATGGGCGGTGATTCAGCAAGGCATGAGCGCCCAGGACAGCACCGCAAGGAGGTACCATTGGCTGTCCGAAAAAGTAACTGATTTTGTGGTTGAACCCCAAAACGCCATAGTCGGCGACGTTAAACGCCAAGCAGCGCTGAACATGGTGGCGAAAGTCAGCGAAGGCGCCAGAAAGGCATCCGTCGATTTGGCAAAGGAACCCACCCGCAAACTCATGAACCTTATACAATCCGCTGCGAAACCGCTAAACCAAACTTCCTTGCAGGATTGGCTTCCCAAAACAAATGACCCATGGCAGCAAACCATAACCAGCCTCAACATGCCCCGCAGCATAAACTGGGATACGCTGAGCCGCGCCTACGAGTTCCAACCCAGAAACTACGAGGAACTGTTAAGCGTGAAAGGCGTTGGACCAGCGACGGTGCGTGGGCTTGCGTTGGTTGCTGAGCTGGTTTACGGCGAGAAACCAAGTTGGGAAGACCCTGTAAAGTTTAGCTTCGCGTTCGGGGGGAAAGACGGAGTTCCCTTTCCAGTAGACCGCAAAGCCATGGACGAGTCAATCCGAATCCTCAAACAGTCTGTGCAACAGGCAAAAATCGGCGACAAAGAAAAACTGCGTTCGCTCCAGCGGCTAAGGCGGTTTGTTCCTGAAGACCAGAGTTTCTTAACGACATCCCGCCAAATAAAATGAATAAACTTTTATTGCTCAAGATTTACTTATTTGCTTCGTGCCTGGGGGTGGGGTCGTAGTCCAGCCAGGCTAAGACGACGGGCTCCAGAAAGCAAACACACAGGGGTTTGCTGACTCCGCAAGGAGAATGACGAATTTCCGGAGCGGTCTAGAAGAAACCCGTAGAGAACGGCTTCGCGCTGTTCTTGGGTAAAGGTCGTCGGTTCAAATCCGGCCGGCCCCACCATATCAACAAATTTCAAGTAACATGTACGAGGATTTTGATATAGGTCGTCAGATTTGCGGAAGCGTTAGGCTCTTGAACCGTTCTTTTCGGCAATTACCAAACTGTATGCAATGCCATGCTCAATTTAGCTTGATACAGCAATGTAGCGCGCGCTTAGTTACTCCACCTTAATTGGGCGACCTCTTTTTCTGGGCAACACGACTTGCAATATTCCTCTCAGAAAGTGAGCCTCTGCAAGTGCTGCTTCGACAGGAACAGGGATAGGAACTCTGCATTGAAGAGAAGAGAACTCGCCCTTTCTATGAGTGACTCCTAAATCTCTAAAATTAACTTTGACTTTCATTACGGCGTCAATCTCTAATAATTTGCTTCCAACTTCACTGATTCTGATTTTTGCTGGATCAACGCAAGGAAGATCAACTGTAACGATAACTTCGTCAGATCTTACGTAAACATTGAATAAAGGCTCGAGCGAATGAGCCTCAACATCCCAGGAAGGCATCTCAAGATTTCCATCAAATATTCCTTCCGAGGCTTGTTCAAATTCATCTAAGTATTCACGCATGACATCAAAGATTGTGCGGGTTTTTTTCATTCTTCAACCCCCTTTCTTAAGCTATGTAAGGACGCGGCGTGTCGAATTCTTGTGACTTATTCATGTTAGTAAGTTCTGTTTGCGTTCTTTTCATCATATCTCTCATGCTTAAACGAACTTCTTCGCCCTGCTTCAAAAGTTGAGTAACGTCTATTTGGGTCCTAATTATCTGATTGATTTTCTTGATAACAACGGCTGCAGCCTCCGGGTCTGGATAGTTATAGAAAGCCTCAGCGAGAAGACCTATAGCTGGAATCTTGTTTTGGGCACAGAAATTTAAGATAAGAGCTTGAGGCCCAACTAGAAAACCTTGTTCCATGAGTTCAACATCATATTCGCTAAGCGTCTTAATGGATGCCTCATCGGAAGCGCATCCGAAAATTCTTGGCTCTTGGAGTTCCTGACGGTTTGGAACAGGTATTCCGCCTAAAATAATCGCTTCTTTTGTTCTTTTCTGTTTTATCCAATCCAATATGGTCGTCATAACTGACTGAAGCGAATTTGTTGGAATTGGAATCTCAGAACTTAGGGCCAAAAACTCATCATTTCCAAATACCCGAACAGGTGAGTGAGGCAATCCTTTTTCTAAAACAATGACCGGAGGCAAAAGGTTTAGATTCATGAAAGCAAGCTCGCTTAGCTTCAAATTGGAAGTAATATAAGAAATGGCGATACTTCCGACTAATCCCACGTCTGGAAGACCACAAAGAATCCTCAAACCTTCAGGAATGCTTTTCTTTTCGACAAAATCAGGTGAAACAGACATGCCTTTCACTTAGCATTTTCTATGGATTCGCTTGGAAAAAAAGTTTGCGCTAATATTGATAGCCTTGACAGCCTGCACTGCAATTTGAATAGGACAAAATTGTAAGAAAGGGTTAATTTTCCATAGCATATCAAATCATTAGTTTTGCCCGCAGCTGACTTTGTTTGAGCTCCGTCATCTATTTCTCATTTCTTAGCCGGTGGGAGCAGGGAAAAAGGTTAAAGGTGCGGCGGAAAAAAGTTAAAGATGTGAGGTCTATGCCAGTTCCTAAACCAAAAGTGAACGAGTCAGAACAGGATTACATTTCCAGATGCGAAAAGTTCATGCATGAAGAAAACGATCTCAAGCCAGAAGGCGAAAGACGTTCAAATGAACAAATAAGCGCCATTTGCTATTCAGAGTGGCGCAATAGAAAAAGTTAGGTCATCAGTCTGTTCCGTAGCAGCCATTTTTTCTGCATGAATCCTGCAGGGTAGCGAACAGTTTAACGGTTAAAAGATCCTTTCAAGGACCGGAGAATCAATGAGCGTACGCGTGCTATGATCGTGTTATTAACTGAGCTGCCACCGTTAAAATGACACAGATAAAATCTGATAAGAAGAAGCCCGAAGATGCTTTGAGAGATAAAATTGATTTCTATCGGAGAAGGTTCGAGTTTTGATTTTACGATTCCCAGTTCAACCCCGACCCCGCTAAATTAGCAAAAATAGCGGAGCAACTCAATAACATCCTCTCTACACGATGGCGGAGGCTTAAGTGGTAAGAGGCTGTGTGTCTCAAAGTTGCTTTATTGTCCGGCCGTGTAGGTGACATTGAATTGTGTGCCATTGTTTGAAAGAGCTGAAACGTTAACTAGTTGCACTGATACGTTGCCGATTATTTCGTCGGACATGCCCATGGAGCTGTCTGGAAAGTTGGTGATGCTTCCGGTTGCGTTGGCGATTGTTGCGTAGCAGTTTGTGAAGTTGAGTGAGCCGAAGTCTGCTAGGTTGGAAAGTTGGTTGTTGACTTCTGGTCTTTCCACGACCCATTCTGCGCTGAGTTGCTTCGAACTGTAATTGAAATCCTGGTGAAAGCTTTGGCCATTAGTTAAATCTGCCAGCGAAATGGACCAGAGATTGTTGGCGGGATTGATTAGACTGATTTGGACTTGAATACTGTCGCCAGGAGAGATCGTCATGTTTTCTATGGTTATGGAATAGTTTGGCAGCATTTCGTACCAAGCAGAATAGTAAGCCTGGCCGCCGACGAAGTCCTGCTCGGTTCCGGTTTGGATTAGAGAGTTATCGTTATCTAGTTGGCCACCGCCGCCAACTCCGACCCAGACCGCGGAGTAAGTATCTGTGACACTCGAACCGACTGCAGGTACAATCCAAGAGCTGTTAATTGCATCGATTGTGGGGCCAGGGTTCTGAAGGTTGCTGACCACGAAGTATCCTGCCCAGTTGCTTGTTTGAGGAGTGGAGGATGTTGATGTTGAACTATTGGTAAAATAGGGTAATAAAATAATACAGGCGAAGATTGTTACCAAGATTATGGAGATAATTAAGCGGTAGTCATAAGAATTTTGCTGCTGCAGAAAAACACCTCGAATATTTGGGTGTGTCGCCTGATTTAAGGGTGTCGCTGCATAAAAACAGCGAAGAAACCGAAATTGTACCCAACGTGCCGAGAATGAGGTTGAATGTTTCTAACAAATCAGACCTGAGCCTGAGAAAATCCTTAACTCGAATGACTTAAGAATTTCACTTAAGATGAAGCAGAAGCCAATAACTCTGAATTTGTCTTGTTTCCGTTATTTTTTCAAAATGCGTTGCTTTATAAGCTAGGATGATGTAAAGAAGGAAGGCTATTTTTGCCCGGGAGATGACGATGTGTCGAACAGTGATGTGCCTTCGATTGAAGCTGTTCAGCTTACAAAAAGATTCGGTTCATTTGAAGCGGTTTCGGATTTGAACCTCAAGATAGAAGGTGCAAAATGCGTCGGCTTTCTAGGCCCGAACGGTGCAGGAAAAACCACTACGCTCAAAATGTTCACGGACTTGATCCGTCCTTCTTCCGGACAAGCTCTGATAAACGGCGTAAACGTTCACACTCAAAAGAAGGCAGCGTTGGCATCCGTCGCGGCGATAATTGAGACACCTGAAATTTACCCTTCACTGACGCCCCGCGAAGCGTTGACGATGATTGCTGAATACAGGGGAGTCCCAGCAACAGAAATTAAAAAGAGAATAGAAGAATCCGTAGCTGAAGTCCATATGAGCGAATGGATCGATAAGAGAGTGGGTAAGTTCTCCAAAGGGATGAAACAGAGAATCTGCATTGCTTCAACTTTGATCAGTGATCCATGTATCCTTCTTTTAGATGAGCCCACTAATGGTCTTGATCCCAGAGGCATGAGTGAAGTCAGGGAGATTGTCAAATCGCTCAAGGGCAAGAAAAGATTGATTTTCATGAGTTCGCATCTGCTAAGCGAGGTTTCAGAGGTATGTGATGAGGTCGCCATGATTGACCACGGCAAGCTCCTCGTTTACGACACAATCTCAAATGTGACCTCCAAATTTTCAGGAGGAGCAAACATGGTTGAAGTTGAACTTCAGCGCCCGATTAATCCCCAGTTAGTAACACAGAGGATCGCAAAACTTTCCAATGTGACCTCAGTAGAACAGACAAATGACACAAACATGCGGATCAGGTTTAACGGTGGCTTGGATGCGCAAGGACAACTTCTGTCTGATTTGGTAAAAATGAACATCGGAGTTATAAGTTACAAACCAGCGTCCTCGGAACTTGAGGGAGTCTATCTTAATTTGATTAAGGAGACGGTGTGATAAGTATGGGCGAGACAGAATACGTCAGTGCCAATAAAGTTCCGAGCAGCATGGCGCAAGTCGGCATAACAATGAAGTACACGTTTCTTGAATACATTAGGTCGCGTCGCTTCCTTATCATGCTGATTATTGCTCTTTTAATAGCAGGGCTTCTCACCATCATAGTGGCGTGGCGGCGTCCCGAAACTTTCCTGGTTTCTAACCTTGGGTTCTATTCCAGCTGGTGGGGTCTCTCGGTTACCTTTGTAATCATACTGACGGGAATTTTCTTTGGGGGAGATGCCATTTCGGGTGAGTTTCAGAATAAAACAGGCTACTTCGGGGTCCCTAATCCTATTAGAAGGTCGTCAATATACATTGGAAAATGGATATCGGCTTTCCTGGCAGCAACTGCAATATTTTTCGTTTACACAGTGATCACACTCGCCAACGGATTTTACTATTCCAGTACAATAGCAAATTTTGGCTCGGCTCTCCCGTATCAATTCGTCTACTCTTTACTTTACGCATGGTTTTATCTCGCTGCAGTCATGGGAGTCGCGTTTTTTTTCAGTTCGCTGTTTAAGAGCAGCGTTTTTTCCATTCTCGTAACGGTCATCCTCTTACTGTTCGGTTTCAACCTGATTTCTACCCTTGTCTCAGACCTTGCTGGGATTGAACCGTGGTTTGTTCTGACTTACGGAGCAGGAATAATCGGCAACATATTGCAATCGCCCTATCCCCCCGCCAAAACCGTGACAACTACGCCGATTGGCCATGGCCACACGTTTACTTCAACCGTGTTTGCCGCATCTGTTCCTGAGGGACTCGCAATAATAGGGGTATACTTCATCGTCACGGCAATCTTGGGACTGGTAATTTTCGAAAGAAAAGAATTCACTTAGCGAAAATTCGCTGGAATCTCTTCGAATAAACCTTGGGAAGCGGCTTCTTAATGTTACTTCCGCCTAGTTTGCTGTAATGATTTCAGTTCTTCCAAGGATTGCTAGAGTTGCTTGAGAAGCCATGGTTGATAGTAAAATTTAACTACTAAAACGTACTAAGGCACGGACTAATGAGAAGATTTCCAGTAAAGTTAGTCGGTTCCGTATGCGCCAACCCTGCTCTCTTAATGAGTTTTAGCAGGGGAGCTTACAGAAGTATTCTTAAATCACGATTAGACTACGGAAACGTGGATGGAAGCACTTCTGCACTTTGGCTACTTAGCCTAAGAATTACGCATCGTTGCAATCACAGGTGTGCAATCTGCGCGCAGTGGGGACAAGCCGGATACAACGCGAGAGATGATACACCGAAGGTCACCGGGGAAGTCCCGCTTGAAGTTTACAAGAGAGTGATAGATGATGTCGCCCCGAAGAAAGTCCACGTTTACATTACAGGGGGAGAACCTTTTCTTTATCAGCCGCTGGTTGAGCTCGTTAACTACATCAAAGAGAAGGGGTTGACGGTTCAAATAGTGACCAACGGGGTCGGGCTAGAACGAAACGCCGAAACCATCGTTGAGAATGGATGGGACATGATATGCGTGTCCTTTGACGGCCCCAGAGAAATCCATGACAAATGCCGAGGGGTTCCCGGAGCGTTTGACGCTGCAATAAAAGGGTTATCGACGATTCAAAAACTGAAGAAGGAGAAGAATAAGAGAAAACCCGCGATCTTCACTCTGACCACAATCTCCAGCAACAATCAGTATGCGCTGCTTGACACTGTGAAAGAGGCAGAAGTTCTAAGACCCGGCGGCGTGGTGGTTTACTACTCATGGTTCACCAAGGAGTGGATTGGAGAAAAACACACGCAGATAGCTAGTGAAAAGTTGGGAATAACGCCCTTCGCGTGGAAAGGTTACGTTCGCGACACGGCAAGTCTAGACATAGACGCGATCACAAAACAAGTGAAGAAAATAAAAAATGAAAAAATTTACTCTAACACTCTTTTCGTTCCCGACCTTAAGCTAGAAGACATCCGAACTTACTATACCCAACCCGAAAATTTCTTCGGCTACAAAAAATGTGTGGCGCCTTGGTTTCAACTGGACGTGATGCCGAACGGAGACGTGGTCACATGCAGGGATTTCCCCGACTTCGTCACGGGAAACATAATGGAACGACCTATTCTCGAAATATACAACAGCGAGAAATACCGCAAGTTCAGACGTGCCCTAAGAAGCTGTGACAACGGGGTTTTTCCAATATGCTCCAGATGCTGCGGCTTAATGGGGTATTAAGAATGCTGTTCTCCTCATCGACGAAAAATGCCCGACGAAAACAGTCGGCCACTTTGACTAGGCCTAAGAAACGGTTTGGCTTCCGATGAAGACGATAGACGTTGCTATTCTCACGCTGAACAGTGCTGCAAAGTTGAGAGAGTGCATCGACTCCATCTACATGAATGTTCCCGTTAACAACCTGATCATCGTTGACGGATGCTCCACGGACGCTACCCAAGCCATAGTCGATGAGTTCAAACAACGTTACGGCAACGTTATCTTCGTTAGGCAAAGAGGCACAAGAGCCAGCGCTCGACAGAAAGCGATTCAACTTGTAAAAAGCGACTTGTTCATGTTTGTCGACAGCGACGTCGTACTGTCAAAAAACTGGTTCGCCGAAGCAGAAAAAATAGTAAAGGATGATGTGGGCGCAATCTGGGGAATCGAAATCTGGTCAGTTCTAAGGCGAAAAAGGATACTTCCCATGTTCGAGAGGGTTACGCTAAAGATTTTCACGAGAAGAGGCGGGACCCACGACATGCTGATCAGGCGCGAAACGGTTCAAGACATTAAGATACCCTTTCAACTTCACACTTACGAGGACGCGTACATCAAGTCTTGGATTGAAAAGAAAGGGTTTAGGGTGCTAGGCGTCTATGAACCCTACTGCATCCATTACCGGGCAGATTCAGTGTGGACGGCTCAGAAACACATAGAGCTTGTCGTCAGCGACCTCAAATTCGCTTCTAGGCGTCCTGCCATTCTGGTTCCCTACCTCTTTTACTCTGCAGTCGTTACGTACCAAATAATCTTAAACAAATTCAAGCGGACAAGCTGAAATCAAACGCGATTCCAAATTTACCCCCGGCAAATTTCTCGACGCCTTCTCGATCTGTAAGCCTTGGTCAATCAGAAATGAACAAGCATGCTTAAAGCCTTATATTGAAACTTCTGCTAAAGCATTGGAGAGGGGAATGTTTGCCTTGGACTACGCCATTGAAACCGCCGACCTCACAAAATGCTTCGGTCCCCTGACGGCAGTAAACAAGTTAAACCTCAAAGTGCAAACGAACACCATTCACGGTTTTCTCGGCCCGAATGGCGCTGGAAAAACAACAACTATCAAGATTTTGGTTGGTCTTCTGAGGCCTACTTCGGGTTCAGTTAAAGTGCTGGGACGCGAGGTCCACGTTGACGATGCCGATTCTCGATTAAACATCGGTTACATGCCTGAACTTCCCAAGTTTCCCAAACACCTCAAAGGCGTCGAACTTCTTGACGTTTACGGCCGAATGTACGGTATGACTCAACAGCAAAGAGCGGAACAAATTCCTAAACTGATTGAGCTAGTCGGCTTAAAAGGCAGAGAAAATGATCTTATCGCGAAGTACAGTAAGGGCATGCAGCAACGAATCGGCATCGCTCAAGCTTTGCTGGGCGATCCTGAACTAGTGATTTTGGATGAGCCGAGCATAGGGTTGGATCCCGTCGGCATGGTTGAAGTTCGAGAGCTGGTTCAAACCATTTCAAAAGAAGGCAGGACTGTTTTCCTCTCGTCACATTTGCTTTTTGAGGTGGAGCAGCTTTGCGACCACGTCACAATCGTCAACTTTGGTCAAATGTTGGTTTCCGACACGCCGCAAAACATCTCACGGTCGCTTGGACCAGCAATGATTCACGTTGAGTTGGTGGACCTTTCTGCTGAGGTCATCGCAGCCGTTAAGAAGCTGCCCTTCGTCTCTGGCACGTGGAGAACAGCCAATACCCTGATGGTTCAAGTAAACACTTATAATGATATTAGAGCTCAGGTTTCCCAAGCTGTAACAGGGGCAGGCGGAGTGATTGTGGGTATGAGCCAAAAAAACGCTAACCTAGAGGACATCTTTATCCAGCTTGTCACTAAAAATGGAGGAGAAAAAGCACGGTGACAGCGACGCCATCCCGGAAGCGGCGCCCAAGCTGGTTCAAGCGTTTCTGGGCCATAGTAAGATACGAAATGCTGTGGAACATTCGTAAGAAGAAATTTATCGGGATAATAGCCGCCGTGTTCGTGATCGCAACGTTGATTCTGGTTTTACCACCCGTGCTTAGCAGGTCATCTGGCGTCGCGATAAAAGCTAACCCGTACTACGCAATAACGTTCGGTGGCACAGGTTTCCTGTTTTTGCTTTTCGCGATAGGGACATCCGTAAACAGCATCTCAAGCGAGTTCGAAAGCGGAAGCATAGTGCCATTGATAACAAAGCCTGTTTCGCGAACGATGATTTTTTTGGGGAAACTTTTCGGCGCATTCGTTATTCTGTTAGTCTCATACATTGTGCTTTACGGTTACATTACGATTGCTTCAGTGGTGGTTTATGGTCCGCAGAAGGATCTTCAGTACATGCCGATAATCGTCGTTGGAAGCATGGTAAGCACTTTGATTTGGGTATCAATAATGTTCGCAGTGGGTTCCATATCAAAGAACACGATAATGACAGTTATCATGGCGATAATTCTGTTTCTAGCCTTCTTCTTTGCAGCACCGTTAATTGGCGAGTTTTACGGGCCTTCGCCGACGCTTAACTATTTTCCAGGAACGGGAGCCAGCGGAACAATCTTTGTTGCCAATGGTACTTCGGTGGGTTCAGGAACCGACAACATCGGCGTCAACATCGTTAATTACGCACTCTACTCTTCTGCAAACGTCACCTATTTCAAAACAAATGTTACAGCCTTAACATCAGGCAACGCATCAGCCATCACAACAAACATTGTTGCCTACACTGAGTCAACAGCTTTTGTCGCAATCAGATCGCTAGCTATAGCTGCCGGATACATTGCAAGCTTCCTAGCAGTAGCTTGGGTTGCACTCAAACGTTCACAAATACTTGAATGAAACAGGCTTTAGCCGCCGCTCATTATTTTTCCCAAGGTGGAAATCAACACGGCGATGCGTTCTCTTGTCCTACCATAGTCAGCCATAGCAGTTATTGTGGTTACAGGAGTTTCTGCTGAAATAGACATCTTCGTAGTCTTTTCGTTTATAGGTGCCAAATCAATCTCCATTTCGGAGCCGTACGACAGGAACGCACCCTTAGTTTTAATTTTAGCGTGATGCTTAGCCTGATCAACTTCCTGCACTTGCCACTCAAGTTTGGCAAGCGCCTTAGGTAATGCTTCCCACACGGCTTCAAGCGGGTAAGAGACCTCATAAGTTTCTTTTCCTTGTCGCGTGTAAGCCATTTTCATTACGCTCAATTTGACGTATACATCTCTGCAGAAAGCACATATTATTTGTTACTGTCAGTGTTTAGATTTGGGGGGGCAGATGCTCTTCTAAGTGAATTCTAAGAAAAAGCCGATTTTACTGGGAAGCATCTGATCTGTTTATTTTTTGATTAGTTCCATCAGCTTTGGCATTAACTCGTATCCATGGTTTATCATGCCCAAGCTGCCTTTTGCACACTCTCTTTCCGAGAACTTCACTGCTTTGCCGCCGTTCAACTGTTCGCCTGAAACTAAAACAGGAACTGGCGTGTCACTGTGCACTTTAAATGCGCAAGGGGTCGCATGGTCAGCTGTCACGCAGATAAGGTTTTCTTTTAGGGAAATCTGCTTTAGCAATGGACCGAAGAAATACTTGTCGATGGCTGAGATAACCTGCGTTTTCAAAATGCAGTTTCCGTCGTGCCCCGGCTCGTCTGGACCTTTAAGGTGAATGTAGAAGCAATCATGCTTGGGCAGCAGTTCCAGCAGCATTCTTACTCTTAATTCTAAGTCTTCCTGAAGGTTGCCTGAAGGCGGCGGCAGAAGCGTCGAATCCATCCCTGCTAACAGTGCTATACCCCGTTCAGCCTGCATGTCAGCTAAAGCAGCGAAGTTCACGTGGTACCGCTCATCGATGTTGAAGAATTTGGGAAGAGTGTCGCCTGCGTCTCGGGTTAAGACGACGTTTGCTTTAAGCTTGCCTTCAGCCGCGCGTTTTATGTTTATCGGATGATTTTCCCATAGCGCATGGGTTTTCCGGATGAACTCGTTAACTAGTCCTGCTGAAACCTTGGCTGCTTCAGTGTTATCGGTGGGTTCACAGGTTTTCAGTACCATGTCAACGTCTGCTTTGGCGACGCCGATGCCGTTAACCGTTATGTAGGCTGGGTCACTGTTTGTTATGTTGCTTGAAAGGGGTGCAGCCTTGCTTTTTATCAGGAGAACCGCCCTGTGACCCCGCGTGTTCTTGAACTCGAATGTGGCTGGGTAAGATTCAAGCTTAACCAGTTCGTTGGCGTCTTTGCTGAGCTCCGTGGCCTCTTTGGTGGTTAAACTTCTTGCGACTCGCCTGTCGATTATGGTTTTTCCATGGCCTAAAGTTGCAAAGTTGCATCTTAACGCTAAATCGCCGTCCTTCATTTTTAGGCCGGTACCAACGACTTCGATGACGCCTCTGCCTGGGCTGTACTTAAACGGGTCGTAACCCAAAAGAGAAATGACAGCCACATCACTCTCAGGCGCAATGCCCTTCTTTACCGTGTACATCAAGCCTGTTTCGCCGTGTGAGGCAAGCGCATCCATGTTCGGAGTCTCAGCCGCTTCCAACGGTGTCTTGTTGCCTAACTCTTTAATCGGCAAATCTCCCATGCCGTCTATTGCAACATAAATTAGCTTCAACCCAACTTTCCCTCCCAACTACTGCGCTAACGCGTTTTGTTGAGCCTTAATAGTTTTTTTGATATTTAACCTATCGTTTTACAGCAAAGAACTGTGCCCCATTGATTCCCGGATGCTTGGAAGATTCTTTGAAAGAAGAAGACGCTTGATTTTGCATTTTGGGAGCAAATTGCTTTGGACCGGTTTTTTGAGGCTGAGCTTAAATCGTTTGCAGGTTGCGTCAGTAAACGTCAACAAGCGTCAATAAACGTCAATAGGCGTCAATGAAGGTCGTTAAACTTTACTAAAATTATTAAAGGCATAACGGAATCAGCATGTTAACCGAAGAAGTGACAGAATCTTGTTTTTATTATCAATTGGCATTAACCGAGAACTTTACAGGACCCGAGGTAAAGAAAATGCGAGCGAGAAGAGGATTTTAACTTCTCCAAGTCGCAACGAATCCTTTTGTGACATCTTTAATCGATTGAATAAGCGGATGACGCATTTTCTCGGGCGTAAGCTTCTCGAGGCGGTCCACTCTGAAGTATATCGGCGGGTGAGGATCTAAGCCAAGCCATTCTTGAAAACGATACGAGGGCGTCCGCTCGTAAAGCAGCCGCTGAAAACCGATTTTTTCAAGCGACCCAGCTAAAACCAGAGGGGTTCCAATCATGAGGGCAGATACCAAATCAGCTCGCGCTTCAAAGAATTTCGCGACGAAAAATATCGCCACCATGACCGCCCAGAAGTAAACAAAGAAAAGCAGCGTTGTGAAGATTATGGGAAAGAACGCAAGTAGAACGTAGAAGCGAAACAAAAACTCGCCTGAAACCAGCCCGTAGAGGATGAGTGGGTCTCTGCCGCTTAAATGACCAAACTCGTGTCCTAAAACGCTTCGAATCTCCTCCTCGTCAAGCTGAACAAGCAAGCCTGTAGTTATCAAGACTAATCCACGGCTTGGGCTTGGTCCGCTGGCTGCGGCATTCGGCACCATGGTGTTTGAAACAATGATTTTAGGCGTCGGAAGTCTGAATCGGTCAGCAATTCCTTTTACCAAATCGTAAACGTTGACTTTCTTAGTCTTCAGATTTTCCAGTTCGCATGGGACACCGTGTTTGAGGAAGACTTGCTGAGCAGCCTCAGGATCCACTTCGCCTCTTTCCGATAGTATTTTGTCGTAAATTTCTTTTTTTATTGCCCAAAGCTGCTCTTGAGAATACTTCTTTTTGAAGTCAGCTTCTTCGCTTGCAGGAAGGTAGAATTCAAGAAAATGTATGATTGGGTTGTCCTTAGTGATTTTCCAGTCAGCCGTTCTCACGATGAACTTGCTGGAGTAAAAAACGAAGATGAACTGAACACCGATGAGGATTAATGGTGCAACCCAGAACCACGAGGGATAAAAGGCTATGACCCCGATAAAAATCGCCATCCCGAAAATTATGAAAACTACGAAGAAAAGCACTTGGGTTTCCAGGAAGAGACGGTGGAAAGATTTTTCAGGCTTTTTATAAGCTTCGGGAACGACCTGTTCGCCTTGCCTCCACGCGAAGTAAACTGTTGCTTTCCGGTAGTTTTCCCTGAAAATCTGCGTGGAGATTATGACGTCTTGTTTTGCTTCTTCAAGAACCTCAGAAGAAACCGATGGGTCAATGGGGATGACTTTAATCTCGATCGGCTCGCCGCTGGTTATTTCAACTTTGACGAGCCGCATACCCTGCGAGTCAACAATTACGTATGAGAGAGAATCGCTTTCGCTTGACGTTTCCCGTGTAATATCGGTGAAACGTTGTTTTTGGGGAACCACGTATTGGTTGTACATGTAGTCGAATAGTTTTGGCATGTAGCTCTGCGGTACTTCCGCGTTGATCTTGTAAGAAAGAGGTTGGCTCATCTGTATGTTTCAAAACCTACAGCGTAATTCATGCATTAATCAGGTTTTTCCTTTTTTATAACCTTATTGTTAATCGGTAATGTTGAAGGATTTTGCATTTTTGTTTGTGTTTGAATTTTTTTGTGACTTGTAGAAGTCGGAAAGTTGCGGCTTTTTTGTTGTTTGTGTTTTGGGTTGCTTATTTGTGGCAGAGCTTGAAGCGTTTGCAGGTCGCGTCACTACGCGTCACTAGACGTCATTACCCGTCACTAGGCGTCCTCTTCCGTTTATCAGCGGCCAAATTCACTTTCTTAAAAAAATCTATGAGCCCGTTTGCATCGTAGATAGCCTCTTCCATTCTAGCTTCCTGCCTTCCTCATAATACTTGACGACCTTTTCTAAGGGAATCTTTGAAGTATCAATGCCTTTTCCTTTCATTTTATTTGCGACTTCTTTCATCGGCAGCATACCCTTTAATTATCCCCATCTATCTTAAAGTGTTCGTTTTAGAAAAGAAGAACAGAGGATTCATTCATTCTTCTAGATTCTTATCAGAACATTCTCTGTGTACTTACTGATTACCTCTGCAAACTCGCCGATTGTTTCTGGTGTGTAAGGCTTGAGAGCTTGGAATTTCTTGTCCAATGTGTCCTCTGGTATGAACTGTTGTAGCGCGTGGGTTTTTGAGCCTTTCACAAGCTCCCCGATGCCTGTTGCGTCTTGAACCGTGACTATTTGCGGTACCACTGTTGTCCTGAACTCGTACGGTACCTTGCCCGTTTTGAGGATTTCTATGGTTCGCGTGAGCCCAGACGTGTCTTTGGCGCCCAGAAGCGCGTATTTTTCTCTACATGTCTTCACGTCCATCGCCACGTAATCCACATTTGCCAAGCATTCCTCAAGCACGTCGGGGAAAAAGCCGTTGGTATCCAACTTCACCGAGAAGCCTCGATCCTTCAGTTTAGCGAGGAATTTCGGCAGTTCCTTATGCATACACGGTTCGCCGCCTGTCACCACGACGGCGTCAACGTATCTCTTGCGGCTTTCCAAGATTTCCAAGGCAGCGGCTTCCTGCAGAAACGGCGGCTGCGGGTCAACGGCTATGCGCCAGTTGTGGCAGAAGGGACAGCGAAGGTTGCAGCCGGGTGTGAACAGCACGCTGGCTACTTTATCTGGGTAATCAACTAAGCATGTTTTCTGTAACCCGCTAAACTTCATTTTTCACTTTTCCTCTCAAGCCGTTAACGGTGCTGCAGTCATGACCGTTGAGTGGTCAAAGGTTTTGCGCATGGCAAACTCTGCCTGTTTTCCATCGTTCCATTGGTCAACTGGTCTTAGGTACCCGACTACTCGAGAGTAGACTTCGCAGTTTGCACCACAGGTTGGGCAGCGCCCGTGTTCGCCGTTTACGTAGCCGTGAGTTGGGCAAATGCTGAAAGTCGGCGTCAGCGTGAAGTAGGGAAGCTTTGAATTCCACGATACCTTCTTGATTAATTCAGCAGCGGCTTTCCAAGAGTTAAGCCTCTCGCCGAGGAAAATGTGGAAAACCGTGCCCCCTGTGTAAAGTGTCTGCAGTGTTTCCTGATGCTCTAAGGCTTCAAAGAGGTCGCCCGCAAAGTCAACAGGCAACTGCGAAGAGTTGGTATAGAAGGGTTCTGCATGGTTTGTCTTTACTTGGTTGTGGTTAGCGAATATGATGTCTTTGTATCGGCGTTGGTCTAAGCGTGCAAGCCTGTAAGATGTACCTTCAGCGGGAGTTGCTTCAAGGTTGAAGATGCTGCCTGTTTCCGCCTGGAAGTCTACCAAACGATTCCTCATGAAGGTTAACATTTTAACGGCGAACGCCTGTCCATCACGCGTCGCAATGTTTTCCCCGAGCAAGTTTACGATTGCCTCATTTACTCCGACTATACCTATTGTTGAGAAATGATTCTTCCAGTACTTGTCATAGCCCATTTTAACCTGCTTTAAATAGCGTTTTGAATACGGGTATAAGCCGTTTTCTGTGAATGATTCAAGCACTTTGCGCTTGATCTCCAGACTTGTTTTGGCGATTTCCATCAGGTTTTCTAAACGCTCAAAGAATTCGTCTTCGTCCTTGGACAGGTAGCCTATTCTGGGAATGTTGAGTGTTACTACCCCGATGCTGCCTGTTAACGGGTTTGCGCCGAAGAATCCGCCGCCTCGCTTTCGCAGCTCGCGGTTGTCTATGCGTAGGCGACAGCACATACTGCGCACATCTTCGGGTTTCATGTCGCTGTTGACGAAGTTCGAGAAGTATGGCACACCATACTTGGCTGTAACTTCGAAAATCGCTTGCGCTACAGGCGAATCCCAGTTGAAGTCTTTCGTCACGTTGTAGGTTGGGATAGGAAAGGTGAAGACCCTGCCTTTCGAGTCGCCTTGGCGCATGACTTCAGCGAAGGCTAAGTTGAACATTTCCATCTGCTTGGTCATGTCACCATACGTGTCTCCAGTTACTTTGCCGTTGAAGAGCACGGCCTCGTTTTTCATGAAGTCTGGCACATCTAAATCCAAAGTTAAGTTAGTGAATGGTGTTTGGAACCCTACACGGGTTGGAACGTTCATGTTGAAGAAGAACTCTTGAAGGCATTGTTCAACGTCTTTCTGCTTTAAATCGTCGTATTTTATGAATGGAGCAAGGTACGTGTCAAAATTGCTGAATGCTTGAGCGCCCGCTGCTTCTCCCTGCAACGTGTAGAAGAAATTCACTACTTGACCTAAAGCGGTTCGGAAGTGTTTTGCGGGTTTGCTCTCAATCTTGCCTGGGACTCCTCCGAATCCTGTGAGCAGCAGTTCGCTTAGGTCCCAGCCCACGCAGTAGGCGCCTAAGACGCCTAAGTCATGAATGTGCATGTCGCCTGAAAAGTGCGCGTCAGCGATGTGTTGAGGGTAGATTCTGGAAATCCAGTACTTAGCTATCACGGTGGATGACAAGTAATTGTTCAACCCCTGCAGTGAATAGCTCATGTTACTGTTCTCTTTAACGCGCCAATCTTCAAGCTCAAGGTATTGGTCCACCATGTCTGAAGAACTTAAAAGCGCAGCTAGCTCCCGCATGTCACTGTGCTGCTTGCGGTAGAGGATGTAGGCCTTCGCTGTTTGCGCATGACCATTTTCGATTATGCGTTTTTCAACGATATCTTGAATTTCCTCAACCGTGGGCACGCCGTCGTCGCCGTAAATTTTTTGGAGTTCACCGACTACTTCGTCGCTTATGCGTTTCGCTTCTTCTTTGTTTTTTCCGCCACATGCCTTAGCGGCTTTCCAAATGGCGTTTGTTATACGTTCCTGATCGAAGGGCTCTAGTTTACTATCTCGTTTTAAGACAAACTTCATTTTTTCACCTCAAGGAGTAACCGCCTGAAGTCTTCAGGCTCCTCAAACTGCTTGTAAACGGACGCGAACCGAATGTACGCTATGCGGTCAACTTTTTTAAGGTGCTTCATGACTAAATCGCCGATTTCCCGCGATGCAACTTCTTCGGTATCTTTAAGCATCAGGTCTTGCCTTACCCGTTCGGCTAACTCGTTCATTTGGACCATGGTTACAGGCCTTTTCTCGCATGCTTTCTGTAAGCCGCGGATTATCTTGTTCACATCGAATCGTTCAAGCCTGCCGTCTTTTTTCCTAACCATCAGCTCCACGGTTTCAACGTACTCGTATGTTGTGAATCGTTTTTCACAGTTGGCGCATTCTCTTCGCCTGCGCGTGGTGTTTTCAGGAGAATCCCGAGTTTCCAAGGTTTTGATGTTTTCAGAGTTGCAGTAGGGACATCTCATACATCATACACGTTCATGGCTTTGTTATATATGTAGTGTAGGACAAGCATGAAAACACACTATACTTAGTGCGAATATATAAATTATTCTTACAGCAATCTTGCAATACGGCACACAAGACGAAAAGCAACACCATGAAAAATAAACAAAAAATTCCAAATAAAAAAATCTGAAAAAGCCCGTGTTTTGGGAAAAAAGCCGTTTTTTATCTAAATAATAGTTACGTTAAAGTTTGCGATAAAAATATATAAAAAAGCGAATATAGAGGGCTGCTCACTTTTTTATCTTGGCAGAAGCTGGAGAAATGTGAGGTTTAGGTTGTGAAACCCAAAATTGTGAAGGCTAACAGGTTAAAAGAGGCGCCCACAGCAGAACGCTGCCTTATAGCGGAAAACTACAGCGCCGAAGACATTTCAGTTGCACAGGCGAGGGTAAAGCCTGGAATTACGACCTTGGCGCATCACCTTGTCGGCGTCAATGAAGTATACTTGATAACCAGCGGGGAAGGCCAGGTTGACGTTGGCGACCTACAGCCAACCAAAGTCGCCAGGGGAGACCTGATTGTTATCCCAGCAGGCACCAGCCAAAGAATAAGCAACATAGGGAAAACCGACTTGGTATTCTACTGCATCTGCACGCCAAAATTCAAGGCTGAATGCTACCAAAGCGAAGAAGCAAAAACGTAGTCGCCTTAAGTCGCTGGCGACATATATCGGAGGCTGAAATACCTGTTTATAAGCCATCGTTGCGTTTCATTGCTGAAAGGAAGATTGAAGGGAGAAGGGACGAGGAGAAAGGAGAGAGGCTTCTAACAAGCCTCTCACAACATCGTGATAAGGCTTGCCGCTTTTGGAAACTCTTATTTCGCCTTTCGAGGTAAATTCTTTTGCTTTTTAAGCCATGAAAACCCAATTGGAAAACCGCACAATTTCTCTGTTAAAGCATTAAGATTGCGCGACGCGGTTTAGTTAGATTTCTGTCTCGCTTAACTGGAGAGCTAGCCATATGTAATTGGCGTATGGAACACCTACAAACATGGCATTCAAAGCAATATTCTTCAAGAAATATCTTACGGAATGCGTAATCGATTTTCTCCTAATAATCGATTTTCCCTTTAAGAAGCTTTTGCGGGGCTCTTAAAGGTTGCGGCGGCATTGTAATGTTTTGAAAGGAATTAAAATTCGGGGAAAAGGCCTCTCCGAACCGTTCTTCCATGTGCATTGTATGGTTCATCCGGCGTTTACAGTGCAAAAGATAGTCGCTTTCGCTCAGAGTGTACACTCAGTTTACTTTTAAAACCGGGTTTTTTCTCCAATTCCCAGGTCTATGAGAAAACAACATGAAAAATGTTTTGAGGCGCCGAGTCTCTTCAATACTAAAAAAGGCATTGTCAGCCTGTTTCCCTTCCAGTACTTTTAAAGCCTCAGATGCCCTCGCTGACAGTTTCGGCTGAACCAAATTTAACTTGTTTTTAAGTCATCGATAAAATCGCTTAGATCAACCGTGGAAACACCGTTTTCGTCTTTAAGCTGCTGTTTAGCAGGCGGATTCTGCATGTAGAACGGTATTCTCTTAGTCAAGCGGTCTTGATAAGTGGATTCTAATGGGTTTTGGTAGAAAACGCCGATTGGGATTCTGTCACCCCACTCGAACGCTTTTCCCATTCCCGCCACCTTCTTGTTAAAGTTCTCGCCCAAGTCGTGAACAACAGGGTCAAAGCCTTCATCTTCCAGCTTGTAAAGTCTTGACTGCGGCTTTCCAGCAGCGTCTTTCCTGTCTTCCCCCGCAAACCAATCTTTAGTCTCGATGTTGTTGTACGTTGGGCAAGGCTGCAAACAGTCAATCAACGCCAAGCCCTTATGCTGGATTCCCTGCTTTATCATGTTCTTCAAGTGAACAACGTCGAAACAGTACCCTCTCGCAACGAACGTGTAGCCTGAAATGATCGCCAGAGCAATCGGATTAAGAGCCTCGTTAATGTTGGGTCTTGGAAGCGCCTTCGTCTGGACACCGATTGGAAGCGTAGGTGAAGCCTGCCCCTTAGTTAACCCATAAACACCATTATTGAAAAAGAGGTAAGTCATGTCAACGTTTCTTCTTCCAGCGCTAACAAAATGCCCAGCTCCTATACCCAAGCCGTCGCCGTCTCCTCCAGCGCCTATTACCTCCAAATCTGGGTTAGCAATCTTGACGCCCATCGCGAACGGCAGTAACCTTCCGTGAAGCGTGTGAACACCGTTTACTTTTATGAAATGCGGGGTTTTAGCCGCGTTGCCTACGCCTGAAACTATCACGACTTTATGAGGTTCAAGGTTAAGCTCAGCTAAAGCTAATTGGATAGCGCTTGAAATGCCGAAGTCTCCGCAGCCTGGACACCAGTCCATGTACACGCTTGTTCTGTAGTCTGCTGGTTTATGCGCCAAGCATTAGCACCTCCCTTTCCGGAGCTTTGTCTGTTAAAATCGCCTTCAAGGCTTCGTAGACTTCGTTCGTCATCATCGGTCTGCCAGTGTACTTGAGCACGTAAAAGTTGGGTTTTATGGTTGTACGCTCCGTTATTATTCCGCCCAGCTGAGCAGTAAAATTGTCTTCCACATCGATAATGCGTTTCTTGCCTTGAAGCATCTGTTTCATGTAGGCAGAGGGAAGCGGATGGATCATTCGCACTTGAATGTAACCAAGGCTGAAGCCTTCGCCTCTTAACTGGTTGAGCGACTCAATTATGGCGCCCTTGGGGGATCCCCAACTAACCACGATGTTCTCCGAGTCTTTATCGCCGAAAAAGTTAACTTTCAACTCCAAAGGCACTTCCTTATCAATCAAATCCAGCTTCTTCATTCTTTTGTCCATCATTTGCCTTCGAATGAACACTTCCTCGTTTATGTTTCCGTTCTCATTATGCTCATCTCCGCTGTACCATTGCACGCCATTCTTTGTTCCCAAGAAAGCTCTGGGCGAAACTCCTGTCTCAGTGATTTGGAAGCGCTTGTACTCTTTGCCCTCAAGCTCATTCTCTCCAACGATTAGACCCCGGTCAACCTTGACGTTACTGTACTCGAAAACCGGGTACGTTTGCGAGCAGTTAGCCATGGCTTTGTCGAGCAAATGAATCACGGGAACCTGATATTTTTCCGCTAAATTGAACACTTCAGCAGCATCATAGAAGCATTCCCTAATGTCTCCTGACGCAAGAATTATTCTCGCGAATTCCCCGTGAGCAGCATGCATGGCGAAGCGTAAGTCTTGTTGACTGTGCCGCGTTGGCTGTCCAGTGGAGGGACCACCTCGTTGATAATACGTGATTACCACTGGCACCTCATTCTCTCCTGCCCACCCTAAACCTTCAGCCATAAGGGAGAATCCCGGGCCTGAAGTGCTGGTCGCTGCTCTTGCCCCTGTCAAGCATGCGCCTGAAGCAGAATTTACAGCTGCAATTTCATCTTCGGTTTGAATTACAACTATTGCTTCTTGGCCTTTTCGCGTTTTGAGTATTTCGTGTGCTTCTAAATACTCGCTTTCATCAGCCGCTGGCGTGATCGGATAATACGTTTGCACTCTGCAGCCGCCCAGCACTTTACCCATCGCGACGGCTTGGTTTCCCGTCAGGAAAATTCGCGGCTCGTTGACGCCTGTCTTTTCCAGTTTGTACTTGAAACCGTTTATGTTCAAGTTTTTTTCAGCGTAGTCGTAAGCGTAATCTACGGCTGCGACGTTCAGGTCGACGAGTTTTTCGTGGAAGGTGGCTTTTATTGCGTCTTCTACAAGTTTTTTGTCGTACTTGAACAGGGCAAATGATACTCCTATCGTGAGAACGTTTATCATTTTTGAAAGCGTGCTGATTTTTTCCATTTTCGTGGCTTGGCCGATTTGCGTGAGCAAGTCCATGTATGGAACAGGGGAGACCTGAATGTTTTTCTTTTTGGCGTAGTTTAAGAAGTCGTTTATTGTTTCGCCAATACTGTTTTCTTGGATGAAAGCGCGAACTTGATTCTTATATTCCTCCGAGAACGTCGGTATTCCCGTTAAGACATTAACGCCGACGTCGCGTGAATCAACTATTATGCCGCCTTCACTCACGACTTCACCGACGTGCCTCACGATGGTTTCAGCGTCAAAAGCCGCAAGCAGATTCACATCGCTGATGTTGGCTAAAGTCGGCTCTTTGGACACGCGCTGGAGGAAATAACTATGCATGGTTTTAATATTTGAGTGGTATTCTCTCCTGCCGAAAACCCAAAGACCGCCGTAGCCGCAGGCTCTGCCGAATATGACGGAAGCCGTGTCGACGCCGCTTCCTTGCGGTCCGCCTGCCATCCAGTTTACACTTTCAGTTACCATTTTGTTTCACCTTAAGTTTGAACAAATTTTATTAGTGTGGGGCGATTAGCCTCCGCCTGACGCTTTCTCGATGCCGATACAGCACCTGCACTTTGCAGTTTCTCCGCAGTAGGGACAAACGCATTTGCAATCATCGATAAAATTTCCGCAGTTTACGCAACGAGGCAGATTTTTTTCTTTCAAGAACTTCGCCTCTGCCATGTCTATTGTTGCAGAGCCTTCGGCATTAAGCTTTCGCATCACTGCACTCTCCTAATTCTTACGAATAAAAAGGGGAGCGGGGTTTTACCTGACGTAGTCGTCGAATGTCCAGTAATGGTTTTCTTCCTGCAGGACTATGTCTTCGAAGATTCTTCTTGTCGTCGTGTCGCCGAGTTTCACCGCTTCAGCGATTATTTGCCTGTAAAGCCAAATGGTGTCGGCTTCAAGTTGATGATCCAACTGCAACATTTCAAGTGGAGTCTTGCCTACGACCGGAAGCGGGTTCGGCTTGGTTACTGCTTCGCCGTCGACCAGGTAGAGGCGTTCGCTGATTTTTTCAAGATGCTGCATTTCCTGCATGAAGATGTCTTTGAGGATTTTGCTTACGACTCCTTGAAAGTTTGTATCTTGCACCGTTTCCAGCGGGGTCTTCTTCATTCGGAGTTCGAGAAAGGCGGCTTTTTCATGCTGGTTCGTGTACTGGATTATTCCAGTGATTTCTGCTGCTACTGCTTTATTGAGTAGTTCGTAGTATTCGGGCGTGAATATTTTTCGCCACTCGGACAGAGGCACTTTGTCAGGCCCTTCCTTCTCGTCTTGGAAAGCAATGTACTCCTGGAATTTGAAGAGGTGCTCTTCTTCCTGGCTATAGATTTTTTCGAACATTTCACGTGTTTCCCAATCACCTAAATGCCCAGCTAAATCAATGATTTTTCGGTATAAAACTAAAGCTTCTTCTTCCGCCTTGACGCCAAGCTTTGCGAATTCGCTTATAGTGTCACCGACCATAGGGTTATCGCCTTTAGTAGTTGCTTCCCCACCGAGATAGTAGATTCGCTCCATGATCGCCGCGGCATGCTTCATTTCTTGAATCGCGATTTCATGAAGAATTTTTCCCACGACATCGTAAGTTGTTTTGTCCAAGAGGATGTTCTCGGGAATTTGTTTCTTGATTATTTTTTCCATCTTCGCGTGTTGAAGAAAATATTGAACTGAAACCCCAAACTCGCGTTCTACCGCTTGATTCAGCAAGTCCATAAGCTCTGGTGTTGTTTTAACAGCCATGATAAATCACGCTTCTATGCCAAGAAAAGCGGGCTCCGAGATATAAGATTTTTTATCTGAACAAATCAAGGCAGTTGGTGTTCGTTTATTGAACTTGTTTTCCGCAGTTTGGACAATAAACCGAATCAGCGCTGATTTCTGCTCCGCAATGGACGCAAGACTTTAGCTTTTGTGAGCCAACTGCGGCGGATGGCTGCGTGCTAGTTGTTTCTAGTGGTTGTGATGCAGGGTATGAAATGGTTGAGGATCCGCCTGGTTGTTGTTTAAGCAAGGAAAACCCTGATACCGCGAAAATCCAACCAATCCAGACTATTAATTGACCTACCAGCAAGATGGTTAGAGCTGTGCCGATTAGGTACAGTGTTCCCGCAGTTTTGAAGCTGGAGACTCCTGATTTATCGCCAAGCTTGTTAAAGGCACGCCTGTAAAGCACCGCGCTCACTATCGAGACAACAAAAATCCCCAGAACGACCACGATGAAAAATACCAGAAAGTTTGCTCCTGAGCCGCTTAGACCAGTCGATGAACTTAAAGCTGATATCATGGAAAAAATGAGCGCAATCAGAATCACAACCAAAACAACTCCTCCTATTATGTTCGCGAGGAAACCCCACAACGCATTTCTGAAGATGTCTGATTCTTTATAGTATTCACTCAAGCTGTGCATAGCTATTAAAAACAGGATTATACCAACAAAATAGATAATCTCAAGTATAATAAATGAGATAAATAGGCCACTGGCGGACGGAAAACCGCTAAGACCGGTTCTGCCTCCAGTCAACGCAGAGGCAATCGATCCGAGCGTGGATACAATCAATAGCCCGCCCAGAATAACCAAGATAACTGGCACAACAACCGCTATTAAACTAGCCGCTAAACCCAGCGCCTTGCCTGTTCCAAGGGACAAACGGAATCCTCGCGTGCTATTTCATTCCCAGTTAGCATAAGCTTTTCGGTGCTGGGAACCATACGCGAGCCTCAGCGTCCTTTTCTTTCAGGCAATCCACGCGAAACCGTTAGTAGGCAGGATCAAGGGGAAAAACAGCTATTTTATCCATTGTCCCGACGCCCACTTGCTGAAGCTTGTCGGGGTGATCTTGATAATCGGCGCGTCGCCTTCTTTCCATCTGCCATCTGACGACCGGTATTCAGGGTACTTTTCCTCGAGAAGGGAATGAGCATAACGGTATTCTTCGCCTTCCCAGAGAATTTCTGCTTCGCCTTGAATGCGAATCCCCTTAAAGTTAGACCAGTTATTCCTATCATAATCGTCGAAAACCAATGAAACTTCAGGGTTCGCCTCGATATGCTCAAGCTTGGGCGTGTCAGGGTCAGACACGAAGTAAATAAACACGCTGTCAAAAACGGGCCAGACAGGCCTCACTACTGGCTCGCATTCTTTAGTTGCCGTGGCGAGACGACCGATTGGAAGACTCTGAATAAACTCAACGTCAGATTTAGACAATTTTTCGACCATACGAAACACCTTAAAACACAATCTTGAGTAAGCTTCGCTCAAATATCTCTCCTTTCGCTCTCTCGCTTAAATTTCTTGCGCCTGTGCAAGACTGTTAAGTCTTTTGTCATGGTGACTTTTTAATTGGCAGGTCTTAACTCTTGCATGGTTTTATATACAAAGACCGATTTACTAGCCGTCTACCTCAGTACACAAGAGCTGGGATTATTCCTGACGAGGCTCGAAGTAAAACATTACCATCAGACAAAAGACCTGTATTGCGTTCCAACTGCAGTTAAAATGGCTTTGGACTGTGTGTGTAAAACCCATAAAGTGAGAGGTTTAAACGTTTTTTCGATCAGTAGAATTGCGAAAATAACTAGTACAACAACTATTGATGGAACTCCGCCTAGGGCAGTTGAAAACATGAATAAACATCTGCTTAAAGCCAGACCCAATCTACGGTTCATTTACCGCGAAGGGTCAAGATTTACTGAAATAGACAGAGAACTAAATGAAAGGCATCTCCCCGTAATTGCTTATCTAAATCCTGTTCAAAAATATCATCCTGAAAGACCCTACAAGCTAATGCACGCTGTCGTGCTTATTGAGTATGATCGTGATGCTCATTGTGTTTATTTCGACGACCCTGAAGAAGAGACTGAAGTAACAGCGGTACAAAACCTAGAAGTAGGTAAATTCACAAAAAGATGGGAATGGGAAAAGAAATGGGTGCAAGTTTTATTAGGTGAGGACCAGACTTATATATCAGGGTTCCTCGAACAGGGGGAGACAAAGAGATGAGTAATCCTCAACAAGCAATAGAGTTCTATGCGTCTATGAATTATGGGCATCTTATTTCCATAACTGCGCCCATATATGACGAAAAAGAGGAACTGTATATCTCCAATTTATTCTCAGATTATCCCTTAGTGATAAAGAATGAGAAGCCTCCAGAAACAAAAACGTTGCACATTATGGAAATTAAGAGTTTAGGATACATAACTTCGGACAAGAATGGAAGAATAATCAAAGACCGTACAACTTCAAGAGATGAATGTATCAGAAACATACTTTCGTTTTTTGAATTGTGGAAAAGAAGAGCAGAAGAAATTGTAGTTTATGCTACATCGGATAAACTTGTACAAGGTTTGAGATGGTATCATTTCCTTGACCCTATAGACGAAATTGTTTCGCAACTTTGGGAATCCAATGGTATTGACGAATTTGAAATTGATTATGGTCGTAGCAAACAGAGAAGGCAAAAAACACGACAATATTTGGCTCTACTTGAAGGGCTAGAAATAGTAACCAAACAAGGCAACAATTACTTTGAAGGCAACTTAACAATAACTGCAAGAGAAAAGGCGAAAGGAGATAAACATTATTTCAGAGACTTATTAGTTTCGACAGTTCTCAAAGAACGTTATTCAACATTACGAGATGTATTTCACCTAAGCATCCTTGACCCTGTGGTTCGGGTTGACAATTGCGTTTACTTACCTGAAATTGAGACAGAAGAACAGATTTATCGCAGTTTAAAATCAATAAGAATTGACTACAAGAACTATTACCATCATCTGATAAACAAAGAAGCTTTGAAGCGACATCTAGATCAATTGGTTGACTTTAAAATTATCGAACAAAAAGGTCAGCATTATTTCGGAAATAAAGCCCTTCGGGACGTTATGATAGAGAAGAAAAAGGAACTTGGGTCTATCAATAAAGCACTCATGGCTAGAGCTTAAGAAACAATTACTTTTTCTTTTATCCTTTTTTCCCATTCAGTCTGAGTCAGTATCCCCTGTGCCATTTCGAAACCTGATAAAAATAGCCGCTTCCTGAAGCAGTCGTTGCCAGCGCGTCAGATGCTTAAATGGTCTGGTTCCAGTAGTAAACGTGTTGATAACGCCCTGCTGCTGGGTACGCTGGGTCATCGTACACTATGTCGAGTTTTGACCCGTATCTGGCAAGAGACGCTTGCACCGCGTTCCAAACCTGCTGAGAATCGTTGTCGGGTTTCCACAAGCCCCATATGGTGTCGTTTGGGTTTCGCATGCCCCAACCGTAATTTTCAGGCAAAACCAACGCGTCTTGTGCCGTTACGTTGTTGGTGTCCTTCGGGTTCTGCACAACATTCGTCCAAAACCTCTGAATCGCGGCAAAATCCTCGTTCTGCAAAAGCCCAGTGCCATTGCCGTTGGGAGAGTAATTGAAGACGACAACGTACTCTGCCCCGCTCTCGTACGCCTGGCGCATTTCACTGTACATTTGGCTGCTGCTCTGCAGGTAAGGCGCGGACAGGCTCGCCCACGTTATCATTGCACCCCAACCCTTGTTCTGCATGTCTGCCGCGCCCCTCACCAACGCGATGTTTTGCGTAGTTGACTGGTTCCAACCAAGCTGGGCAAGTACGACATCATAGCCGCCTCGGTAGTCAAACCAGTCAAGCGCGTAATCCGACGTGAAAAGTTTAAGGGCGGATTGATTGCCAATTAAACCTAAAGCGTAACGCTCGGTGCTTACAAACAGGTTTGCTGTATCAGTGTAATTTTGAAACGGCCGGGAATCCCAAAGTTCTCGGTAGGGTTCAAACTGGGAAATATTGCCCTTGCCAGTCACCGCTTCACCTTTTTCATTTTGCACGGTGCCGTTGGGTAAGTACGTTAATTCCCGATTGGTTTCCGCTCCGCTTGTTGACGCGTATGTTACGGTTCCGTTCAGGTAGTAAGTAGTC